>Ga0070665_100002142_pt1 | contig 22040 bp, 19 predicted proteins | sample KBSS13metaG_FD_65862 | JGI IMG/M metagenome (GOLD analysis project Ga0070665, IMG submission 65862) | Switchgrass rhizosphere microbial communities from Kellogg Biological Station, Michigan, USA - KBS S1-3 metaG | ecosystem: Host-associated > Plants > Roots > Rhizosphere > Soil ... | reverse complement strand
CACGCCCAAGCCGACGGTCGCGACCAGGTAGAACCCGAACACCGAGCGGCGGCGGAAGGCGGCGCGGACCGGCGGCAGGCAGGCGAGCGCAACGGCGAGCGCCATGATCGCGAACGTCAGCGGCTTGAAGCCGTCGCGGACCGAGGCCCGAACAGGTCCGAGTGCCACGCTCCAAGGTCCGAAGACGAGGACGCTCATCGCCACGAGGACGAACGCGATCGACACGCAGGCGAGCCACAGCCGCGCCGTGCGGAATCGATCGTCGCTCTCGGTGCGGCGCCACGCGGCCACCGCGCCGGTAGCGACGAGCAGGAGCACCGTCAGCCCCGGAAACAACTGACGTTCGGGGCCGTTGAGCGACCAGGTCCACCCCCACAGCGCCATCAACGGTGATGCGGTCACGAACGAGCTGAGGTCGGCGCTGTAGGCCTGGACCTCGAGGAACGTCCGCGCGAGCCCGTAGCGCGCATGCCAGCGCAGGTAGCCCACCACGATCGGCGCGACCGCCGCCACGGCGCAGGCCGACGCAACGACGATCTCGATGGCGAGACGCCGGTCGCTCCATCGGAGAAACCACAGCATCCAGAGCGCGAGCACGACCGAGAAGAACATCGCGTAGTAGCTCGCCGACAGGGCCTGGACCGCCAGCGCCGCGGCGTAGACCACGAGCCACACCCGCCGCCGGGTGTCGAGGTACCGGTGAAGCGCGGCGAGCGCCGCCGGGATGCCGAACGCGGCGAGCAGCTCGAGATGCTCGAGGTGCGCGATTCGGAACGGACTGAACCCATAGACCAGACCGCTCAGAAACGCCGCGTCGCGGCGCTGCGTCAGGGTGTACCCCAGCCAGTAGGCCGAGAGCGCGCACAGCGGAAACATCGCAAGCAGCGTGAGGTTGTAGGCGGTAATCTCGCTCGCGCCGGCCCATTGCAGCGGGCTCGCGAGCAGGCTCGCGCCGAGACGATGATCGGAGAACGCGATCGTGCCGGTCGCGGGATAGAAGGCGAAGCCGTCCCACCATCGCGAGCTCAGCGGCAGCACGTGCGCGTTCCACCACAGAATCGAGGCCGTCAGCAGCGGATCCGCGAGATCGTGCGGGATGACGCGTGTCAGTTGCCAGATGAGCGGGTAGGTGATTGCCACGGCCAGCGCCGCGTACGCCAACAAGGCGAGCAGAACGTGATAACGCTTCATCCGCAGATTCAGACCTCAGAGCGCATGTTATAGTCGAACGATACCGCCAGGGGTATCCCCGCCAATCCGGGATTGAGATAAACCCTTGGAACCTGACCCGGCTGACACCGGCGGAGGGAGTGCGGAAATGTCCGAGTTCGCGACAGCTTTTCCCAATTCACAAAAAGTATTCGTCGACGGGCCGCAGGGCGTACGTGTGCCGATGCGCGAGGTCTCGCTCGCGAAAGGCGAGCCGTCGATTCGCCTCTACGACACCAGCGGGCCGCAGGACCACGACGTCAAGCACGGTCTGCCGAAGCTGCGCGAGCCGTGGGTCAGCGCTCGCCTCCGGAGCGCGAAGGCTTCAGCCGAGCGAGCCGGCACCGGGCGCTGCGTGACCCAGCTCCACTACGCGCGCAAGGGCGAGATCACGCCCGAGATGGAGTTCATCGCGGTGCGCGAGGGGCTGCCCGCCGACTTCGTCCGCGACGAAGTGGCCCGCGGCCGCGCGATCATCCCGTCGAACATCAACCACCTCGAGCTCGAGCCGATGATCATCGGCCGCAACTTCCTGGTGAAAATCAACGCCAACATCGGCAACTCCGCCGTGTCCTCGTCGATCGAGGAAGAAGTCGCCAAGCTCCAGTGGGCGACGTTGTGGGGCGCCGACACGGTGATGGATCTCTCGACCGGCAAGAACATCCACGAGACGCGCGAGTGGATCGTCCGCAACTCGGCGGTGCCGATCGGCACGGTGCCGATCTATCAGGCGCTCGAGAAGGTCGGCGGCCGTCCCGAAGATCTCACCTGGGAGGTCTACCGCGACACGCTGATCGAGCAATGTGAGCAGGGCGTCGACTATTTCACGGTCCACGCCGCGGTGCTGCTGCGCTACATCCCGATGACCGCCAGGCGCGTCACCGGCATCGTCTCGCGCGGCGGCTCGATCATGGCCAAGTGGTGCCTCGCACACCACCAGGAGAACTTCACCTACACGCATTTCCGCGAGATCTGCGAGATCATGCGCGCCTACGACGTCTCGTTCTCGCTCGGCGACGGCCTGCGCCCGGGCTCGATCGCCGATGCCAACGACGAGTCGCAGTTCGCCGAGCTGAAAACCCAGGGCGAGCTGAACCAGATCGCCTGGGAGTACGACGTGCAGGTGATGAACGAGGGCCCCGGCCACGTGCCCATGCACCTCATCAAAGAGAACATGGAGAAGCAGCTGGAGTGGTGCAAGGAAGCGCCGTTCTACACGCTCGGCCCGCTCACCACCGACATCGCTCCCGGCTACGACCACATCACCTCGGCGATCGGCGCCGCGATGATCGGCTGGTACGGAACGGCCATGCTCTGCTACGTCACGCCGAAAGAGCACCTCGGCCTGCCGAACCGCGACGACGTGAAGGCCGGCGTGATCGCCTACAAGATCGCCGCGCATGCGGCGGACCTGGCGAAGGGGCACCCGCGCGCCCGCGAGTGGGACGATGCGCTGTCAAAGGCCCGGTTCGACTTCCGCTGGGAGGATCAGTTCAACCTGGCGCTCGACCCGGTCACGGCGCGCTCGTACCACGATGAGACCATGCCCGCCGACGGCGCGAAGGTGGCGCATTTCTGCTCGATGTGCGGCCCGAAGTTCTGCTCGATGGAGCTGACCCAGCAGGTGCGCGAGTACGCGCAGCAGGGCATGGACGAGAAGTCGGTCGAGTTCAGGAAGACGAAGGAACTCTACGTGAAGATCTGATGGCGTTCGGCGTGAGGCATTTCGTCGCCGCCGCCGCGGTGGCGGCGGCATTGGCGTACACGTCGCTTTACGGCCAGCTCTACCCCTATCCGCAGATTCACTCCGACGGCTACAGCTACTACGTCTACCTGCCGTCGGTGTTCATCTACCACGACGTCACCCTCGACAAGCTCGCGAACGAATGGTACGGCGGCCCCTATCCGGACTTCACCGGCATCCGCCGATGGCCGTCGACCAACCGCTGGCTGAACCTTCATCCGATCGGCACCGCGATCCTGATGGCGCCCTTCTTCCTGGCCGCCGACTGGCTGAGCGCGTGGTCGAACCTGCCGCGCGACGGCTTCTCGTTGTACTACCAGCACGGCGCCGGGCTGGCCGCGGTCGCCTACTTTCTGTTCGGCCTCGCGATCCTGCGGCGGATGCTCCGGCAGCAATTCAGCGACGGCGTGGTGCTCGCCACGCTCATCTGCATCACCTGGGGCACCAACCTGTTTCACTACGCCGTCTTCGACGGCACCTTCAGCCACGCGTTCGCGTTCTTCCTCGTCTGCGTGTGGCTCTGGCTGGTGGAACGGTGGTGGGAGCGGCCGACGCTCGCCTGCTCGCTCGCGATCGGCGGCGTGGCGGCGCTCAACGTGCTCGTCCGGCACACCAACGCGATCTTCATCCTGCTGCTGCCGCTCTACGGCCTCGTCCACTGGCGGGATGTGCGCGGACGGGTTCTGGAACTCCGCGATCGATGGCGGACGCTCGCCGTTGCCGCGCTGGCGGGGACACTGGTCCTGGCACCGCAGCTCGCGCTCTACAAATGGATCACCGGCCAGTGGTTCGTGAACGCGTATGTCACCCACGGCATGGGATTCACCTTCGGGTCGCCGCGCCTGCTGGCGGTGCTCTTCAGCACTCAGAAGGGGCTGTTCTTCTGGTCGCCGATCCTGCTGCTGAGCGTGGCGGGCGTCTTCGTCGCGACCGGCCGCGCGAGGGCGTTGGCGCCTGCGGCGGTCGTGCTGTTCGCGCTCCAGACCTGGCTGATTGCGAGCTGGGTGGAATGGCAGTTCGGCGCGAGCTTCGGGCATCGCGGCTTCACCGACGGCTTCGCCCTGGCCGCGCCGTTCGTCGCGTCGGCCTTTGCGTGGGTGGCGCGCCACCGGAGAACCGTGCCGTTCGTCGCGGTCGGCGCGACGGCCGCCGTGCTGCTGTCGGTCGCGCAGATGTACCAATACTGGATCGGCGTGCTGCCGATGGCCAACACGACGTGGGCGCAGTACCGGGATCTGTTCCTGCGGTTCCAATGACGCGAGCGAGCTGGCTCAAAGCGGCGGCGGGTCTGCTGGTGGTCGCCGGCGCCATGGGCTATCTGTACGACCCACCCTGGATGGGCGCCGTCACCTCGGGGCTGCGGCCGTGGGAGCAGGATCCACCCGGGACGCTCTTCCGCTGGACCGCCGGCCGCGCGACGTTTTTCGTGCCGTCCAACGTCGCGACGATGACCGTGCCGCTGCGCGCGGTGTTTCCGGGGCCCAACGGCGTCCCGGTGACCGTCGAACTGCGCGACGACGACCGGCTGCTGATGACCGTCGAGCTCAGCGATCCGAACGCGTGGGTGCGCACGACGGTGCCGCTGAAACACTACGCCGGGCACCGGCGGTTCCGGCGCATCGACCTGCGCGTGTCACGTGTCCTTCCTCCCTTCGCCCTCGGCGTGATGACCGGCGAAGTCGTCCTGAAGTGAGCGACCTCAGCGCGTGACGACCGGGACGATTTGGATGATGGTGGGAAACCGCGCCGGCTGGCCGCCTGGCTTCGGATTGGGATAGCCCTGCGAGATGTCGGACTGGAAGTCCTTGATCGTCACGCCGGGCGCGAACGCCATCGTATCCTCGTTGAACTTGCCGACGTCGAACTCGTGCGTCGCCGGCACGTCGTAAACGAGCTCGCCTTTCTGCTTCAGCGCGGTCCGGTAGTAGGACACAAGATCGACAAACCCCGCCGGCGATCCGAAGATGTAGTAACGCTGGCCGCGTCCGGCGTCGTAGGATGCGATGAACTGCGCGCCGGGAAAGATAGGGACGCCGAGCATCGCTTCGGTCGGGGCGGCTTCGGCGGGTTTGGCGGGCGATGCTGGAGCACTGGTGCCCGGCGTCGTCGGGGGCGGCTGCGCCCCGCGGCCGCCCGGCTGTGTGGTCTGAGCCGGGCCCGGCTTCGGAAAGGGTTGCGGCGTCGGTGGTTGCTGCGCCTCGACACCGACGAAACAGAGGACACAAAGGGAACAAAGGACGCAGAGGGTCCTTGTCGGGATCATGTCCACGATTATAAGCCTCCGCGATTTCTGCCGCGCCAACAGCAACTGGGTCCTCGAGACCACCGAAGCGCTCGTGGCGATTGAATCGCCGACGACCGACAAGGCTGCCGTGGATCGATGCGGCGCGGCCCTGGCCGACCGCCTCGAGGCAATCGGGGGGCGCGTCACCCGCCTGACGCGCCAGGATCGCGGCGACCACCTGCTCGCCGAGTTCGGGTGCGGCGCGTCACAAGTGCTGCTGCTGGGCCACTTCGACACCGTCTGGCCGGTTGGCCAGCTCGACCGGATGCCGCTGAGCCGTGCCGGCGGGCGCCTTCACGGCCCCGGCGTATTCGACATGAAGGCCGGCATTGCCATCGCGATGCTCGCCACCCGCGCGCTGCTCGAGGCCGGCCCCGCGCTCGGCCACCGCATCGTCATGCTCTGGACCACCGATGAAGAAGTGGGCAGCGAGTCGTCTCGCGCTGCGATCGAGGACGAAGCGCGACGAAGCCGCGCGGTGCTCGTGCTGGAACCCTCGCTGCCAGGCGGCGCGGTGAAGACGTCGCGGAAAGGGTGCGGATCGTATCAGGTCATCGTCCGCGGCGTGGCCGCGCATGCCGGCATCGAGCCGCAGAAGGGCGCGAGCGCCGTCCAGGAGTTGGCGCACCAGATTCTGCGCATCAACGCGATGCAGGATCTCGGTCGCGGGCTCTCGGTCAACGTCGTGCAGGTGTCGGGTGGGCTGCGCTCGAACGTGATCCCGGACGAAGCGCGGGCGACCGTCGACGTCCGTGTGCCAACGGCTGCGGCCGCCTCGGAAGTCGCTGCCGCCTTTCGCGCCTTGCAAGCCGTCGACAGCCGCACCTCGGTCGAGACGCAAGGCGGGATCGACCGTCCGCCGCTGGAACGCACCGGCCTGGTGGAGCGTCTGTACAAGCAGGCACGCGACGTCGCCGGCGAGATGGGCCTGGAACTGGCGGAAGGCGGAACCGGCGGCGGATCGGACGGGAATTTCACCGCCGCGCTCGGGGTTCCAACTCTAGACGGTCTCGGTGCGATTGGCGACGGCGCACACGCCCTTCACGAGCACGTCGAGATCGACGCCCTGGCGGATCGCGCGGCGCTCGTAGCGGGTCTTATTACCCAGATAGAATGACTTCATGAACAACACGGTGAAGACGGCGCTGCTGCTCGGCACGATGAGCGCATTGCTGCTGCTCATCGGCGAAGCGCTGGGCGGAGCTGGTGGCATGCTCATCGGCTTCGTGTTCGCGGTCGCGACCAACGCGGCGTCGTACTGGTTTTCGGACACCATCGTCCTGCGCATGTACAACGCGCAGCAAGTCGGTCCCGGTCATCACCTCTACGACGTCGTCGATCGTCTGGCGAAGCGCGCCGGTCTCCCGCAGCCTCGCTGCTTCGTGATTCCCGACGCCTCGCCGAATGCGTTCGCGACTGGCCGCAACCCGGAGCATGCCGCGGTGGCCGCGACCGAAGGCATCCTGCGCCTGCTGAGCGACGATGAGTTGGAAGGCGTGCTCGGCCACGAACTGGCGCACGTCAAGCATCGCGACATCCTGATCAGCTCGGTGGCGGCGACGCTCGCCGCCGCGATCATGATGGTGTCGCGCTTCGCGATGTTCTTCGGCGGCAGCGGCAACGGCCGCGACGACCGCCAGGGCTCCAACCCGTTCGCGCTGATCGCGACCATCATCCTGGCGCCGTTTGCCGCGATGCTGATCCAGGCCGCGATCTCGCGCTCTCGCGAATTCGACGCCGACGCTGGGGGCTCGGCGATTGCCGGTGGACCGAACGGACTCGTCAGCGCGCTGCGAAAGATAGAGGTCGCCTCCAAACAGATCCCGCTCGATGCGAATCCGGCGACGGCGCACATGTTCATCATCAAGCCGTTCAGCGCGTCAAACCTGCTCGGACTCTTCAGCACGCATCCGCCGACCGCCGATCGTATTCAGGCCCTTCTACAGCAGAGATAAGCGCAGAAGCGCGCACGAACTGTGGCTGGATAGCCACGGTAGAGTCATGGCGTACCGTTTGCTGTTCTGTTTTGTCAGGACGGAGGTTACGGTGCACGTAGAAGATCTCGACATCTCACCGAGCAAGGTCGCCGAGACGGCGCAACGCATCATCGACCGGGGAATCGAGGAGGCTCGCCGCCGCGAGCATGCGCTCCTGACGAACGAGCACCTGTTCCTGGCCTTCGCACAGGTCGAATGGGACATGTTTGCCGAGGTGATGCACGATGTGGACTTGAACCCCCACACGATTCTTCAAGCGATTGAAGAGCATCTGCACATGATGCCGTCGTTTGCCGGACGCGATCTCCGCGTTTCGCCCGCGACCAAGCTCGTCTTCAAGCTGGCGCTGCACCACGCAAGCCGGGCCGGCCGCCAGACGATCGAAGCCCCCGACCTCTTTTCCGCAGTGTTCGAGGAAACGCAGGGTGTGCCTGTGTCCATTCTGCGCCGGCACGGTGTCGAGCCGGAGGTGCTGGTCTCGCGCCTCACCGCGCGCATGCGCGACATGGAGCTGCGCGAAGAGCGGTTGAAGAAGCGGTTCGAGCTGCCGCCGTTCCTGAAGCATTTCGCCACCAACCTGAACCTGCTCGCGCGTCAGGACAAGCTGCCGCCGGTCTTCGGCCGCGACAAGGAGATCCAGCAGGTGCTGGAGATTCTCTGCCACCGCGAGCGCGCCAATTCGGTGATGCTGATTGGCGAGCCGGGCGTCGGCAAGACCGCGATTGCCGAGGGGCTCGCCCGGCGGATCGAGTTCGAGCCGGAGAGCGTGCCGGTCCGGCTGCGCGATTGCCAGGTCGTCAACCTGGCGATGAACAGCATGGTCGCGGGCACGATGCTGCGCGGGATGTTCGAGGATCGGATCCAGAACGTGATCCGCGAGCTGAAAGAGCGGTCCAACCTGATCCTGTTCGTCGACGAGGCTCACACCATGGTGGGCGCCGGGTCGGCGCTCGGGGCGCCCTCGGACGCGGCCAATATCTTCAAGTCGGTGCTGGCGCGCGGTGAGATCCGGATGGTCGCGGCGACCACCCTCAGCGAGTACAAGGAGTACATCCAGGAAGACGAGGCGCTGGCGCGCCGCTTCCGCTGCGTGATGGTGTGCGAGCCGTCAATCGAGGAGACCCGCAAGATTCTCTACAGCCTGCGGCCGCGGCTCGAGCGCAACTACTCGGTGCGGCTGCTCGACGAGGCGATCGAAACCGCGCTGGAGCTGTCGCCTCGCTACATGCGGAACCTTCACCTGCCGGACAAGGTCATCGGCTGGCTCGACACCGCGGCGGTGCGCGCCGAAATCGACCGTCGCTGGGAAGTGAGGACGGAAGACATCGTCTCGGTGATCTCGCACGTGGCCTCCATTCCGGAAGACATGGTCTTCCGCGACGTGTCGGATCGCTTCAAGGACATCGAGACGAAGCTGCAGGCGCGCGTCGTCGGCCAGCGCAAGGCGATCGACGCGGTCGCGCGGCGGCTGGTGCTCAACAAGGGTCCGCTGAAGGACGGCTTCGATCGTCCGGACGGCGTGCTGCTGTTCCTCGGGCCGACCGGCGTCGGCAAGACCGAGCTCGCCAAGTCGGTGGCCCAGTTCCTGTTCGGCGACGAGAAGAAGATGATCCGCGTCGACATGTCGGAGTATCAGGATGGCTCGGTGTCGGTCGACAAGCTGATCGGCATGCCACGGGGCATCGTCGGCAGCGAGCGCGGTGGCGTGCTGACGAATCAGCTGAAGGACAACCCGTACTGCGTGGTGCTGCTCGACGAGGTCGAGAAGGCGAGCCCGAATACGCTCAATCTCTTTCTCCAGGCATTCGACGAAGGGTGGATGACGGACGGGCGCGGCAAGCGGGTGTATCTCAGCGATGCCGTGATCATCATGACCTCGAATATCGGCGCCGAGCATTTCCGCAAGCTGACGAGCCCGCTCGGCTTCAGGCAGCGCAGCGTCGGTTCGGAACAGGTGGAGGGCGAGGTGATGCGTGAGCTGGAACGGCGATTCCCGCCGGAGTTCCGCAACCGCATCGATGAGATCGTGCTGTTCGCACCGCTGATGCACGACGAGGTGCGCGAGATCGCCAGACACTACCTGCAGCAGGTGACCATGGCGCTCGCCAAGGCCGGCAAGACGCTGACGGTAGACGATGACGCGCTGGAGCTCGTCGTCGTCAACGGCTACAGCATGGCGTTCGGCGCGAGGTTCCTGAAGCGGTTCATCGACGAGCACATCAAGCTGCCGATCAGCACGCAGTGGAAGGACGGGTCGCACTTCGACGTCAAGGCGAAGGACGGCCAGCTCATCGTCGAGCCGGGACTTACGAAAGTGTCGTCGGCCGTCGCGTATGGGGATGTGGCGTAAGACAGGAGCTGGGAGCTAGGAGCTAGGAGCTAGGAGCTGGGTACTGGGAGCTCGGACTAGAGGCTAGGTCGGAGCTAGATGGCGGCCGCGGGCGTATGTTCCGCGTCCGCCATTTTTTTGGTCGGCCGGCATGTCCTGCGTCTAAAACAGGACGAGGTAGCCAATATCGGCGAATGGCCGAATCGTGCATTCGCCGACGAGCGTTCGCAGGCGTTTCTCAGAGAAATGCTCCGACCGGAATCCGCCTTCGGTTGTAAGACTCTCGTCCGACTCGTCCACCACGACCTGTCCCAGGCTGCGATACCACTCGCGCCTCGCCGGAATCGAGGCCTCCGCGTAGACCGACACGAGCCGCATCGGCGCCAGCCGCCGCATCTCGTCCAGCACCGCCGGCTTGTCGCTCATCGTGCCCCACGTGTTTGTGAGGCACGTCGCGATATCAAAAGAGCGCCGAAGCGGAAGGCGGGTGGCATCGCCGGTCACGAAGTGCAAACGGGGGCCTCGGGCGGTGCGACAGGCCTCGACGATGTAGCTGTGCTCGTAGTCCACTCCCACGCCGATCCGCAGACGGTCGCGGAGCACGGCAAGATGCCGTCCAGTGCCGCACCCGACATCAACCATCGCCATCCCGTCGACGATGACGTCGCTGAGGAGCGCGACCTCCTCCTGCAGGAACGCGCGGATTTGTGGTGGCTGCGTCGCCGGATCCAGCGCCCGGTTCAACAAGCCGGCTGCGTAGAGTTCGTCGTTCGACATGTTGGTCACCAGGCGAACCCGACCTGTTCGGTTTCGTGCAAGGCTGCTGCGGGCGTCTGTTCCGCATCCGCCTCTTTTCTCTTCCGCACGCCGTAGCGCTCCTGGAGCACGCGCACCATCGCCTGCACCTCTTTCCGATAGGCTTCGGGCGGGTATTTCTTTACGTACAACCGCTCGAAGCGTGGACGCATCGCCGGGAAGTCGCGCTCGATGAAGCGCATGAAGTGGTCGCGAGTGCCGTCCTGCAGGTACATCACATTGCAGCCGACGAAGCGCGCCCCGTGGTCGGCGATCGCCTTGATGGTACGTTCGATCTTCTGGCGCGAGGAGGAGAAACCTGGGACGATCGGCGCCATCAGGACCCCGGCGTTGACCCCGGCGTCGACCAGCGCGCGGACCGCGCGCAGCCGCTGCAGCGGGTGCGCGGTGCCCGGCTCCAGCTGCTGCCAGGCGTCTTCGTCCACCGTCGGCACGCTCATGTACACGGTGCTGTGCGCGGCGCGCGCGTGCTCGAGCAGCACGTCGATATCGCGCACCACCATCGGGCCTTTGGTGATCAGTCCGAACGGCGTGCGCCCGCGCGCCAGCGTCTGAATCAGCGCACGCGAGAGCTTGTAGTGCCCTTCGATCGGCTGGTAGGGATCGGTGGCGGTCCCGAACGCGACCTGCTCCCGCTGCCACGACGGCCGGTCCAGCTCACGTGCCAGGACCCCGACGATGTTCTGCTTCACGAGGATGACGGAGGCGAACTCGTCGCCCGAGTCCATCTCGAACTGCGCGTGATAGCGCCGCGCGAAGCAATAGTGACAGCCGTGCGTGCAGCCGCGGTACGGGTTGAGCGTCCAGTCGAATGGCATCCCCTTCACGCGGTTGAGCGCTGAGCGGCAGGTGACTTCCTGGTAGCGGGCCTGGTCGGCGCGCCGCTCCGCCTCGGTGAGGGCGGCGGTGCCGCCCGCCTTCACGGTGTTGGCGATATCGCGGGTCGTCGGTTTCTGGGTGCCGAGCTCGAACAGGAGAGGGAAAGAAGACATGGGCCGGACCCCCGGAGAACGCCGGCGTTTTCGCCTTTGTTTCGCCTAAATCATCGAGGGTCTGGCGCGCGATGTCAAGCGGCTTTGGCCGGGCTCTTCAGTGCGGCTTGGTCGACGGGTGCCGCTTCACGGGCGCCTTCTTTGCCGTGCTCTTCTGTGCCGACCCACTTGCTTTGGCTCGCGTGCCTGACGCGGCCGGCTTTTTCGGCAAAGGCTTCTTGGTGGTCGCCGGCGGAGCGCCGGACGCGACGCGCGAAGAGTGCTTGGGGCGATGCTTGGTCTTGGTCGGCGTGGCCGCTTCCGCGGCCGACGACATGGCGAAGGCCGCGATCAGCGCGACCACCAGCGTCTTCATTGTCTTCCGCACCATACCGTCGTCCTCCCGACGCGAAGTTGATTCAAAACAGGTTGCGGCTACGATAACGCATTCGTTATGAAATGGCGACGGTTTCGTCGCGCCGGTGTCACCCATGGTTTCTCTTGACGATGTTCGCCGCGCGATCTACGCGGCGATGGTGGAGAACGGCCGCCCGCCTACGCCTGCCGGCCTGGCGCCCTCGATGGGTGTCGGCGAGGGCGTGGTGGCCGACGCCTACCGCGGGCTGGCCGAGGCACACGTGATTGTGCTGCGGCCCGGTACGGTGGAGGTGGTCTGGGCGCCGCCGTTCTCCGCCGTGCGTACGCCGTTCCGCTCGACCGCCGGATCGATGTCGTGGTACGCGCCCTGCGCGTGGGACGCCTTCGGCATTCCCGCTGCCCTGAAGCGCGACGCCGCCATCGACGCGCGGTGTGCGTGGTCGGGCGAGCCGATCGCGTGCGGCGTGGAGGCCGGCGCCGCGTACGGCGACGGCGTGATTCATCTGCTCGTACCCGCCGCACACTTCTGGGACGACATCGCCTATACCTGAGCGAACATCTTGATCTTCCGGTCGGAAGAACAGGTCGATCGCTGGTGCGAGCAGAGGCAGGTCGCGCGCGGCGCGCTGATGACGATCCCGCAGGCGTGGGACCTGTCGCGGCGGTGGTACGGGACGCGGCTGGATCCCGACTTCCGCCGTCCGACGGTGGAGGAAGCACGCGCGACCTTCGCGAACGTTGGCCTGACGGGCGCGTTCTGGGATCTCTAAGTGCTTTCGCGCCTACAACAGGTACGCGAGCGCGAAGCCGATCTGGGCGACGAACATCATGCGGTACATGTGCGCCCAGGACACGTGGTTCTCCTCGACCGCGAGATCTTCGGGCCGCCGGAGCATCAGATACAGCACGTACAGGCCGTAGACGGTCATCACCGCCCCGAGGATCTGCAGCAGCCAGAAGTTGCCGGTCAGGACGTGGGCGGCCGCGCCGAGGTTGATCATGATGAACGGGATCACGAACGAGGGCGAGATCATCCAGGCGGCGCGCCGCACGCCGTATTGAATCGGCAGCGTCCGGCAGCCGCCGCGCCGGTCGCCCTCCATGTCGGCGAAATCCTTCGTCGTGGTCGCGCCCAACAGAAATAGTCCGAAAATGCACCCGATGTACCACGGCTCGACGCCGACGATCGTCTTCACCGACGACCAGCCTGCGACCTTGAGCAGCACGCCGCGCGGAATCGCGATCGTCACGTTCGCCCAGATTCCGAGCCGTTTGGTGCGGAAGGGCGGCACCGAATAGAGATAGGTGCAGACCACCGCCACCGCGACCAGCCAGAAGCATTCGTGACGGCCTCCTGGCGCCACGAGCCAGGCCAGGACGAGCGCCAGCGCGTAGGTGATGTTCGTGAACCACCAGACCTGCGCGATCGTCAGCCGTCCGCTCGGGAGCGGCCGCTTCGGCTTGTTCACGCGATCGATGTCGAGGTCGTAAATCTGGTTCAGGGCGTTGTTGCCCGCGTTCAACAGCGCCGCCATCGCGGCGCCGATGAAGGGCGCCGCCAGCAACGACGGCGACCACGGCTCGCGCGGTGCGGCGCCGACCGCGGTCAGCGCGCCGGAGATGAAGCCGAGCGCGGGGGCGACGAGGGTGAACGGGCGGGCGAGGTCGACGTAGGAGCGTATCGACGTTCGGCGTACGGCGTTCGGCGTTCCGCTCACAACAGCGCCAGCGCCACCGCGGCGGCGACCGCGGTGTTGATGAAGTTGAGCATGTCGTTGTTCAGGATACCCGGTCCTTCGAGCGTCGCGGCAAGCGCGCTCTCGACCAGTGCTCCGGCGGTGGCGGCGGCCACGACGATCAGGATGGCGGAGATGGGGATCAGCCCGACGCCGGCGCCGATGGCCGCGAGCCCCAGCGCCGCCAGCAGTCCGGCGGCCGTGCCTTCCAGGGACATCGCGCCCGGCGTGCCCGGCGTCACGCGGCTGAACGTCGTGACGAGAAATGTCGACCGTCCCCACGCTTTCCCGATCTCGCTCGCAACCGTGTCGCTGCCGCCGGCGGTCAGCGCCGCGACCAGCGCTCCGAGCGCCGTCGCCGTATACGGCGTCGTCGCTGCGGCGATGGCGGCGAGCGCGGCGATGCCGCAGTTTGCGATCGCGTTGCCTGCGCCGCGCCGGCCACCGCGCTCCTCCGCGATGCCGAGCTGTTCCTTCCGCGCGAGGCCGAGACGCGAGGTCGCCGACGCGACGAGGAACGTGGCCAGCAGCAGGAGCCATGCGCCCGCCCCGCCGCCCGTGTAGATGATCGCGCCGACCAGCACGCCGACGATCGCGCCCGATCGCGAGACGGTTCTCGCGCGATAGCCGAGCCAGCCGGTGAGCGCGTTGACGCCGAGCGCCCACGGCAGCGCCGCGGCGATCGAACCGCGCGACCCGGCCAGCGACTCAGACGTCATCAGGCTCGCGATCCACAGAACGGCCGCGGCCGTCGCCGGCACCGACACGTTGTCGTCCAGCCGGACCGGGATCGTTTCGACCAGGGCCGCGAGCAGCGCCGCCGCCAGCGGCGCCGCGACGGTAAAGAGCAGGGGCGGCACCGGCACGACCGACGGCCGCACCCACCACGCGAGCACCACGCCTGCAGCGCCGCCGAACACGACGAACGCCAGCGTGCCGGCGATCGACTTGTCCGCGTTCCACGGCAGCCGACGACGATAGAACGCAGAGCTCGCTGAATCCGCAGAAAGATTCTTTTCGGCGTGTTCCGCGGGTTCTGCGTTGATCGTCGTTACTCTGCGGCCCACCAGCGTTGCGAAGCCGTCGCCGAACGCGAGGATGCCCCACGCCGCCGCGGCGATGTCCAGGCGAGACGGAAACGCGAGCGTCAGGAGAAGCACCGCCAGCGGGTACAGCAGGATGCCGAGCGGGAAGCCGCGGGCGTGGTCCACCGGCCGGTACAGCTGCCGTCCCCCGACGTGCGGCAGCAGCACGGCGTTGAACGCGAGCGCGAAGGCCGCCATCGCCGCCGCCTGCCATCCGGTCAATACCCGCAGCAGCAGCGCGAACAGGCCCGACCCGATGTGCACCCACTGACGCGCGGTCTCGGAGTGTGTACCCGAAATCTCCGTCACGATTGGCCACCGGTGATCGCCTGCAGCGTACGCCTGACGCCTTCATCGAGCGGCGTCAGCGTGTAGCCGAGATCCCGGATCGCCCCGGCGCTGTCGAGCGACCAGTCGTGGCGGAAGATTTCGACCGCCCCGCGCGTGATGAGCGGCGTGCCGCCGAACAACGCGACGCGCAGCTCTTCAGCGGCGCCCATCACCGCCGCGACCGGAAACGGAATACGGGGCGGCGGGCGCCGGCCGGTCAGCTGCTGCACGATCTCGAAGACGCGGCGCTGCGGTGCGTTCTCACCGCCCAGCAGGTAGCGTCCACCCGGCTGTCCCCGCTCGAGCGCGGCGCAGTGGCCCGCCGCGACGTCGTCGACGTAGGCATACGACCAGCGGTTTTCCGGCCCGACGAGGCCGGGCAGCTTGTGCTTGAGATGATCGGCCACGAGCCGACCAACCAGATTTCCCTCCGTGAACGAACCCGGGCCGTACACCACGCCCGGGTAGACCCGCACGAGCGGGCTGCCGTCGCGGACCGCTTCGTCGGCGAGCCGATCGGCCGCGACCTTCGTGCGCTGGTAGTCGTTGGCGACCAGCGGCTCCGTCCTGCCGCGCGGCGGGATCGCGACGAACGACGACGTGTAAAGCACGCGCGGCGTGTGCAGCGCGGCGGCGGCCGCCAGAACGTTTCGCAGCCCGCCGACGTTGACGTCGTCGAAGTCCTGAGGACGCCGGCGCCAGATGCTGACCAGCGCCGCGGAGTGGGAAATCGCGTCGCACCCGCTCGCGGCCCGCTCGACCGCCGCGCGATCGCGGATGTCGCCGTCGATGTGCGTGCCCGGCAGGCCGCTCCGGCTGGCACTGCGCGCGAAGATCACGAGATCGTGCCCGCGCGCAGCGAGCGCGCTCACGACGGCGCGGCCGAGGTACCCGGTGCCGCCCGTCACCAGCACTTTCATGGTGTCTTGCGGCGCCAGTACTCGAGCAGGTCGTCGAGCGTCTGCTCCATCGGGATCTCTGCGGTCCAGCCGAGCTCGTCGCGCAGGCGGGCCGGGTTGCCGAGCAGGATTGGCGTGTCGTTGGGGCGGTAGCGCGTCGGGTCCACTTTCACCGCGACCGCCACGCGCGCGCGCGCGATCAGCATGTCGAGCAGCTCGCGGATCGGGATGGCGCGTCCCGAGCAGACGTTGTACGGATGCCCGGGCCGACCGCGTTCGAGGATCAGCTGGTAGGCGCGCACTGTGTCGCGCACGTCCGTGAGGTCGCGCCGCGCTTCGAGATTGCCGACCGAGATCTCCGGCGCCCAGCGTCCCAGCTCGATGTCGGCGATGCGGCGCGCGAACCCCGAGGCGGCGAAGTAGGGATCCTGGCGCGGGCCGAAATGGTTGAACGGCCGCGCGATCATCACCGCCATGCCGCCGTTCGTTTTCATCGCGAGCATTTCCTGCGCCAGCTTGCTCAACGCGTACGGGCTCGACGGGTGCACCGGGTGCTCCTCGGTCAGCGCCTCGTCCGCCGACGCGTACACCAGGGCGGAGCTCGGCACCAGGATCCGCGACGTCAGGCCGGCGCGCTCGATCGCCTGGAGCACATGGTGGGTCCCGAGCACGTTGGTCGCGAAGGTCGGCGCGGTCGAGTCCCAGGCCCGCCCGACGTGGGCCGCGCCGGCGCAATGGTACACGGCTGCCGGCCGAGCGCGGTCGATGGCGGCCTGCACCTGCGGCTGATCGAGCAGATCGACCGCCTCCCACCGGACACCGGCACTTTCGCGTGGCGGCGACCCTCCGGGCCGGTGCCACGCGATCACGCTGGCGCCGGAGCCGGTCAGCCGATCGACCAGATGGCTGCCCGCGAACCCCGCTGCGCCGGTGATGAGAATGTCGGTCGACATCGCGGGCGCGTCCGCTAGTGCGGCGTGCCGCTCAGCGCGCCGTTGAAGGGCGAAAAGTTGCCGAGGCCCGCCAGCGTGAACGAGAGGAAGAAGCGATGGTCCGACGGGATCGGCGCGACGACATTGTTCGGGCCGAAGTTGTAGGTCTGGTACTCGACGGCGATGCCGCAGCACTGCGCGTTGTAGAACAGCGACATCCGCTCCTGCTGCATGAATCCGCGCAGGATGTCGTAGGTGAACGAGAGGGTGGCGCCGACCTTGTTGTCCTTGGTGTGCATCGTGGCCGAGGTATTGATCGCCTGGTCGAGCGACGCCGGTAAGCACGTCGGCGGCGTGGTCACCGGTACGCCGCGGCAGTCGTTGAACTCCGGGATCTCCGCGATGTAGCCGCGCTTGCTCCAGCCGCCGGTGACCTGCACCAGCGTGGTCCACGAATACGAACCCTGCAGCGAGAGCGTGCGCATGGCGTGATAGCGTGCGTCGAACTCGGCGCGAATGTTGGCGTTGATCGCATCGGTCGGCAGCGCGCGGAAGTTCAGGGCGATCGGTGAGAAGTTCGTCGCCGCCGCCTGGCCCAGCGTCGTCTGGTACTGGGTGTCGTACTGCGCCGCGTTCGAGTTGGTGTAGTAGCTCTGTGAGAGCTCGACATCGAAGATCTCGCGTGACTGGGCCGGGGCGCCCGGCTGCACCTTGCGCTTGGCGTAGAAGCGGTTGTTGAGGCCGTAGGTGAGCCTGGTGCCGCCGATGTAGTTGTCGATGCCGTCCAGCTTCACGATCTCGTTGATGTTGTCGACCGACGAGGTGCGGTCGACGGTCAGAACCGGCTCGATCGAGTGCTTGAACTTCTCCGCGTAGCCGCTGTCCGGCGTGTCCCAGACCCGGTTGAACACCGGCCCGACGATCTGTGCCTGGAAGGTGTAGAGGGTCCGGTTCAGGCCGACGTCGATGACCTTGAATGGCGGCACCGTCGGATCGGCGGGCAGCTCGTAGCTGCGCGTGTAGTAGGTTTCGCGCCAGCCGACGGTGGAGTTCACCGTGAACCACGCCCATTTTTTGAAGGGATAACGGATCTGCGGGGCGATGTCGATTCGGCTCAGACCGCTATCCTGGGTCGTGATCGACTTACTGCCGCTGGTGCTGTCGGTGACTCCAATGGTGGTGGACCGCAGCGAGCTGAGGAACTCGGTGCTCATCGAGAAGTACGCCGGCGAATCACCGATCGGACGTTCGTTGCGCGTCAGCGAGATGCGCGGCCAGCTGCCGGACAGGACCGAGTCGGTGAGGTTGTAGAAATACTCGCTGTGATCCATTGTCGCGTTCAGCGAGTAGGTGCCCCAGGCGCCGACGACGTTGCCGCCGAAGGAACGGTTGTTGCGCGACGCGTCGTTGATGTTGGTATTGAACGCCTGCGACGTTTCGATGCTGGAGAAGTAGTTCACGTTGCCGCGCGCCCGCAGACCGAAGGGCAGCACCTGATTGGCGCTGCCGCGGATTTCATAGCTGCGCAGCCCAGGCGTCGGATCACTGATGCTGCCGTCGGGCTGCACGTAGGTGGTGGAGTGCTGGTCGTCGAGATATCCCCTGATGTCGCCGTCGCCGGTGCCGGAGTTGTAGCGGTACTCGCTGCCGAAACCCTGCCCGGTCTTCGAGAACCAGTCGTGCATCAGGGAGAGGTCCTGGCTCCGGTCGATCGCCCAGAAGAACTCGTTGGACAGCGACTGGCCTCGCAGCGTGGTCGAGCCGTAGGTCGGCATCAGGAACCCGGTGGCGCGGCCGTCGCGCTTGGTCGGGTAGTACAGGATCGGCGTGTAGAACATCGGCACGCCTTTGACCCGCAGCACCGCGTTCTTCAGCACGGTGTAGTGATCGACGTTCAGGAGCACCGTGCCGGCGTTCAGATCCCAGCGCGGCGTCGGCTGCATGCAGGTCGAGAAGCCGCCGTTGGTAATCCGGTATTTCTTCGGGGCGATCTTCTCGATTTTCTCGCCGAAAAAAATCACCACCGTGTCCTGCCCGATCACCGGCGGCGGCGCCATGGCGCCGGCCCGAGGCGGCTGCACCTTCGGCGGCTTCACGGTCGAGAAACCGGTGGCGTTGTAGAACGTGCCGAGGCCGGTCTTGGTGTCGAACTCGGCATGCTCCGCCGAGATGCGATTGTCGCCCTGCGCCAGGACGACGTTGCCGGTGGCGAGTGCCTTGTTCTCGCCGGTATACATCATCATGTCGTCGGCGTAGACCTTGGTGTCGCTGCCGGCGACCTCATATTCAACGTGGCCGATGAAGTGCCAGTCCTTCTGGTTGTTGGATCCTTCACGGCTGTCGCTGACGGTGCTGTCGGTGGCCGGCTTGGCCGGTGCCGTTTGCGCGAACGCCGAGGCTGCCCACAATACGCACAACAGCGAGGAACACACTCGAAAAATTTTCAGCATCCGGACACGCTGCGCAGGCGTTCGAAGCGTATCACGAGCTGCCGACCCGCTTCATGACGTCGCCGAGCAGGAAAATCGATCCGGCGACCACGATCCGCGGCGACGCGCGCCATGCCGCCGCGAGCGCCTCGTCCAGATCGGCTGCGATCGCGATTGGGAGCGTGGGCTGAGCGGCGCGCGCCTGTTGAGCCAGCGACTCAGGCTCGGCCGATCGCGCGTTCGACGCGCGCGTGACGATCAGGCGGCCGACGGCCGGCAGCAACGCGGCGAACATTCCGGCGACGTCCTTGTCCTGCATGGCGGCGAAGACCAGCGGGCGCGGCTCTCCGCCCTCCGCTCTCAGGTAGGACGCGAGCGAGGCGGCGCCGGCCGGGTTGTGCGCGGCGTCCAGCAGCAGCTCGCGGCCGTCCGCGAGGCGCCGCACCTCGAGGCGCCCGGGCCAGTGCGGGCGCGCCAGGCCGGCCTCGATCGCTTCGGCGGGCACTGCAATGCCCCGCGCGTCGAGCTGCTGGAGCAGGCGCAGCGCGACCGCGGCGTTCGATCGCTGATGGGCGCCCGCGAGGCCGACGGTCATGCGGGCGCAATCGCTCGCGCTGGCGCGGATGATCGGTGCGCCGCGGCTGGCGGCCACGTCATCGATGGCCGCCGCCGCGTCCGGATCGAGCGGCCCGACCACCACCGGCACACCCGGCTTGATGATGCCGGCCTTCTCGATCGCGATGTCGCGCAGCGTCGTGCCGAGGTAGCGCTGATGATCGAACGCTATCGAGGTGATCGCGGTTACCACCAGGCTTGGCGGCGCCACTACATTGGTGGCGTCGAGCCGTCCGCCGAGGCCGACCTCGAGGACCGCGACCTCCACGCCGGCGCGACGGAAGATCTCGAAGGCGACCGCGGTCGTCACCTCGAAGAAGGTCGGCGAAGCGGTCAACCCGCCGTCGGCGATCAGGCCGTCCACCACGCCACGCACATCGTCGACGGCCGCGACCAGTGCGTCGCCGAGGACCGGTCGGCCGTCGATCACGAAGCGCTCCGCGAGATCCACGAGATGGGGCGACGTGTAGCGCGCAGAACGATGTCCGGCGGCGCGCAGCGCGGCGTCGACCATCGCCGTCACCGAGCCCTTGCCGTTGGTGCCGGCGATGTGGACCGAGCGGAACGCGCGCTCGGGGTGACCGAGCCTCGCGACGATGGTGGTGATGTTCTCGAGGCCGAACTTGATGCCGAACTGCTCGAGCGCGAACAGCCAGGTTAGGGGATCCTGCACAAGGGCTGATGGTTAAGGGTGAAGGGCTGAGGGCTAAGGGCGATGGCTGATGGCTATGGATTGATGGTGGCTGGTTGCGCGGCCGGCTCAGCCACTGCGACTGAGAGCTGGGGACTGGCGACTGGGGACTTTCCCATGAAGCGGAGCGCGTTGGCGATCGCGGTCTTCATCTCGCGCCGATCGACGACGAGATCGAGCATGCCTTTCTCGAGCAGGAACTCGCTGCGCTGAAATCCCTCGGGGAGCTTCTGCCGTATCGTCTGTTCGATGACGCGCGGGCCGGCGAAGCCGATCAGCGCCTTCGGCTCGGCGATGTTCAGGTCGCCGAGCATCGCGAAGCTTGCGGTGACGCCGCCGGTGGTGGGGTCGGTGAGGACCGAGAGGAACGGCAGTTTCTGGCGATCGAGTCGCGCCAGCGCGCCGCAGATCTTGGCCATCTGCATCAGCGACAGCGCGCCTTCCATCATCCGCGCCCCGCCGGAGCAGCAGACGATGACCACCGGCATCTGCGCGGCGATGGCGCGCTCGATGCCGCGCGCGATCTTCTCGCCGACCACCACGCCCATGCTGCCGCCGATGAAGCCGTATTCCATCGACGCGACCACCGCGGGGATGCCGTCGATGGCGCCGGTCGCGACGATCACCGCGTCCTTCATCCCGGTGCTCTCGATCGACGCCTTCAGCCTGGACTTGTACGGCTTGGTGTCGGTGAAGCCGAGCGGGTCGGTCGAGACCAGCTCCTTGTCGTACTCGATCCACTCGCCGTCGAACAGCATCCGGAGGCGCTCGGTGGCGTTGATGCGGAAATGGTGCGCGCACTTCGGGCAGACGCTCAGGTTGGCCGCCAGATCCTTGTTGTAGATGACCTGCGAGCAGCCGGGACACTTCACCCACAAGCCCTCCGGCACCCGGCTCGGCTTTTCCTTCGCCGGGGTCGCCATCGGCTTGCGCGTCTTCTTGAACCACGCCATATCAGGGACAGCTTAGCAGGGCTTGGGGATTAGGGATTAGGGATTAGGGATTAGGGATTAGAGATTGGGGATTGGGCTACTTCGTCCGCGGCACATAGTACCGAGTGCCGGGGCCCATGCCCCGAATCTGCTTGATCAGATCGTCGAGCGCCTCGTCGCTGGCGTCGGAGTCGAACTGCGAGGTCTCGACCACGAGCAGCGGCGCGGCGTTGTAGTGGAAGAAGAAGTGCGTGTACGCCTCGTTCAGCTCCCGCAGGTACTCGTCGTCGGGCTGAAAGGCGACCGCTTCCGCGTCCATCCGCCGGCTGTGGACGCGGCGCAGCAGCACGTCGGTCGGCGCCTGCAGGTAGACGACGAGATCGGGCGGCGGCACGTCGCGGACGAGCAGCTCGTAGAGGCGCTGGTAGATGAACAGCTCGTTGTCGTCGAGGTTCAGATACGCGAAGATCTTGTCTTTGTCGAACACGTAGTCGCAGATGGTGGTCTGGCTGAACAGGTCGGCCTGGCGCAGCTGCGTCAGCTGACGGTGGCGGTTGAGGAGATAGAAGAGCTGCGCCTGCAGCGCGGCGCCGGGACGATCCGCGTAGAAGTCGGCGAGAAAGGGGTTCTCCATTTCCTCAAGCACGACCGTGGCGTCGAGCC
>Ga0070665_100002140_pt1 | contig 22043 bp, 16 predicted proteins | sample KBSS13metaG_FD_65862 | JGI IMG/M metagenome (GOLD analysis project Ga0070665, IMG submission 65862) | Switchgrass rhizosphere microbial communities from Kellogg Biological Station, Michigan, USA - KBS S1-3 metaG | ecosystem: Host-associated > Plants > Roots > Rhizosphere > Soil ... | reverse complement strand
TGTGCGTCGTGATTGCTTCGCTTGGCTTCGCGGCGCCGTTGCTCGCGCAGACGCGAGGGATGACCTCGGAGGACTACTTCGCGTTCGAGACGCTCGGCGATCCGCATTTCTCGCCGGACGGATCCACGATCGCGTACGTCGTCACGACGATCGATCAGAAACAGAACCGGCGGCGGTCGGCGATCTGGTCGGTGCCTGCCGACGGCTCGCACGAGCCGACGCCGCTGACCACCGCGCCGCAGTCGTCCAACAGTCCCCGATGGCGGCCCGACGGCAAGGCCATCGCGTTTCTCTCGGCGCGGCCCTCGCCGGGTGACGCGGCGGGCGAGACGCCGCGCACGCAGGTCTGGCTGCTTTCGCTGACCGGCGGCGAGCCGCGGAAAATCACCAGCCTGCTCAACGGCGTGTCCGGATTTCAATGGTCTCCCGACGGCACGCAACTCGTTCTCGTCGGGCGCAGCGGACCGAGCGATACGGCGAAGTCTCCCAGCGACGTCCGGCACTACGCGCACGCCAACTACAAGTTCAACGACAGCGGATGGTTTGACGACAAGCGCACGCACCTCTGGGTCACCGACGTGGCGACGGGGACGTCGGCGCAGATCACATCCGGCGACGACTGGAACGATTCGGATCCGCAGTGGTCGCCCGATGGCCGGAAGATCGCCTTCGTGTCGGATCGCACGGGCAAGGCGTTCGACATGGGGCACAACACCGACGTCTGGGTGATTGCGTCCACCGGCGGAACGTTGACGAAGATCTCGGATCACACGACCGGCGACAACTCGCCGCGCTGGTCGCCCGACGGTCAGACGATCGCGTTTCTCAGCGCAGTACCGGAGAAATCGCATGCGAAGATCTGGCTCGCCCCCTTCGACTCGGCGGCACAACGCGCCGCTCAGGGAAGGCCGGCGACACCTCCGGCATCGAAGCTCGCGGCGGACGGGATCGATCTGATTCCCAGCGCGCTGCGCTGGGCGGCGGATGGCAAAGGACTCTACTTCGAGACCGGCTACGAGGGGACGAGCCAGCTGTTCCGCGTCGATCTGGCCGCGCGAAAGGCGTCCGCCGTCACGACGGGAGATCGCACCGTTCATCTCGTGGACGTGAGCGAAAAAAACGGGCGGCTCGCGTACGCGATCAATGACCCGACGCACCTCGACGATCTGTACGTGGCCGATCTCAACGGCCGCAACGAGAAGCAGTTGACGCACCTCAACGCGGCGCTGTGGAAGCAGGTGGAGCTCTCGCCCGTCGAGCGCGTGCCGTTCAAGGGCGCCGACGGCTGGGACGTGGACGGCTTCTTCATGAAGCCGGTCGGCTGGGTCGCGGGCAAGAAGTATCCGATGATCCTGACCATTCACGGCGGCCCCGCCGGTCAGTTCGGCTTCGACTGGTATCACGAATTCCAGGTGTACGCCGCGCACGGGTGGGCCGTGTTCTTCACGAACCCGCGCGGCTCCACCGGCTACGGCGAGAAGTTCGAACGGGGCATCGAGCTGAACTGGGGCGGCAAGGACTACATCGACGTCATGAACGGCGTGGACGCCGTGCTGGCGAAATACTCATGGCTCGACAAGGATCGCCTCGGCGTGACGGGCGGAAGCTACGGCGGCTACCTGACGAACTGGATCGTCAGCCACACGAACCGCTTCAAGGCGGCGGTCACCCTTCGCAGCATCTCCAACTTCGTGAGCGACGATGGGACGAGGGATGGAGCGTACGGGCATGCGGACGACTTCACCGGCGACATCTTCGAGAAGCACGATCTCTACTGGAACGCGTCGCCGCTGAAGTACGTGCAGAACGTCAAGACGCCGACGCTCGTGCTCCACTCGGACAACGACTTCCGGGTCCCGATCGAGCAGGGGGAGCAGTGGTTCCGCGCGCTGCAGCACTTCGGAGTCCCGAGCGAGATCGTGTTCTTCCCGCGCGAGAATCACAACCTGACCAGGACCGGCGAACCGAAGCACCTGGTCGAGAGCATCAACTGGCAGGTGTACTGGTTCGAGCGCTACATCAACGGCAACGCGAGCGCGCTGCCGCCGGATGCTCCCGCGCGTGCGAGCGCGGCCGGGACGCAGGATCGGCCTTAGAAAGTTAGAAGTTAGAAGTGAGAGGTTAGAAGTGAGAGGTTAGAAGTAGAAGTTAGAAGAAGAAGCCTGAAGTCTGAAGTCTGACTCAGGCTTCGGCTGTGGCTGAGACGTGATCCACGAGGGTCGCCCAGCCGTGGACGGCGGCGGCGTTGCCCGAGATCGCGGCGCCACAGATCCAGTGACGCTCGCCTGTGCGGGTCTCCCACACGAGGTTCACGTCAACCGACACCGGCGGGCTGGCCACGGTCAGGCTGAAAGATGGCGGCAGCGCGTGTTCGCGCTCGATCTCGAATCTCACGCCGCCGTAGCTGACGTTCACGAGATGTGCGTCGACGTTCTCGATCTGTGCCGAAACCTGCGGCCCCACCGGCTTGCGATCCCAGCGGCGCGTCGAGCCGCGCGACTGACGCTGGGCGGCCTTGACGAGCGTTTCCTCGACCAGCGTCAGCAGCCGTTCCGGGTTGACCGGCTTGGTGATGTAGTGCGCGCCGAGCTTTCGCGCATCGGCGGCCAGCACGGAGTCGGGAAATCCGGTCACGATGATGCTCGGCAGCCCCAGGGGGATGCCGGCGACAAGCTGCAGTCCGTTGAAGGCGCCGAGGCGCAGGTCGGCGATCAGGAGGTCGGGCTGCTGTTCCGCGATCGCCCGGCGACCGTCCGCAAAGGTCCCGGCTGACCTGACCTCATACCCCGCATTGCTGAGCAATGCCTGAAGACCCTGGCGGGTAGCCTCGTGGTCTTCGACGATCAATATCCTGTACGGAGTTGGCATTTCCAAATTCCCGTAGGGGCAATACATGTGCCGGTGCGCTCACGGCGAAAATACGTCAATTTCGCTCGAAAGTCGACAGTTCTTGACGAGAACCCGAAAAGGGGCGTCACGTTTTTGAAAGCCGACCCACGAATATCGTGGTCATGGCCCTGCAATTTCGTGGTTTTGACGGTCGTTTCTGCACGGTTTCCGACGAATCTGGTGTATCGAACGGTCGAGGCTACTCAACTGCCGACGAGCAGGGCTGAAGCCCTGCACCACATCCGGGGATCACCTGCACCACATCCAGGGATCACCTGCACCACATCCGGGGGTCAGACAGCCTGGAAGTCAATGAACCCCCGATCGATGTTGACCGCCGAAAGGCGCACGCGTAGCCGATCGCCCACGTCCAGACCGTCGTTCGAGCCCATCAGTTTTCCTTCGATGGGCGGCGAGAATACCCGAACGAACGTGCCCTTGCTGGACGCACCGGTGACCATCGCGTCGAACGTCTCGCCGATCCGCGACTGGACGATCATCGCGGCCGCCGATTTCCTCACCTGCCGCTCGACCTTGTTCGCCGCGTCCTCCTGTGCGGTGCAGCGGGTCGCGATACTGTCCAGCTCACCAATACTGTAGGGCGCCGGATGTCCCGCAAGCGCCGCCTTCACCAGGCGCTGCGTGACGAGATCCGGAAACCGGCGGTTGGGCGCCGTCGAATGCGAATAGTCGCGGACCGCGAGGCCGAAATGTCCCGGCGGCTCCGCGCCCGGCGGATCGACGACGTACTCGCCGCGGCCGAGCAGACGGATGATGCTCATCGACAGGTCGGGAAAGGCTTGAGGATCGGCTTTCTTGCGGCGATCGAGAAACGCCGCCAGCGCGATCGAATCGGCGTCGGCCGGCAGGGTCTCGCCGAGCTGCTCCGCCAGCGCCCGAATGCGATCCCACCGCTCGGGTGACTTCACCACGCGGCGCAGCGACGGAAACCCTCGCGCGTCGAGAAACCGCGCGGTGACGCCGTTGGCCGCGATCATCAGGTTGGCGATGAGCGACTTGGCACGGTTGGGCGCTTGCGGACGCACCTCCTGCGGCGTATCGCCGTCGAAGACGGTCTCGACTTCGATCGTCTCGAAGCCAAGCGCGCCGTGCTGGGCGCGCAGCGCGTCGAGCGTCTGTGCGACCCGATCCTGCAGCCGCAGTTGATCGTCCATGCCCGGCACCGCGGCGGCTGCTGGCGGCAGCGGCGACGAACCGGCCAGCCACGCGCCTACACCGTTGTAGGCGAGCTTCGACTTGTTGTTGACCGACGCACCGTAGAGCTCGGACGACTTCACGCCGCCGTCCTTCGCAACAACGAACTCGATCACGACCGACAGGCGATCCTCACCCGCGGCAAGCGACGTGAGGTCGGTCGACAGCCGTTCGGGCAGCATCGGAAAAATGACGCCGGGCGTGTAGACGGACGTCGTGTTCTGCGCGGCATGGCGATCGACGGCCGTGCCCTTCGCGACAGCCGCATCGACGTCGGCGATCGCCACGAGCACCTTGACGTCACCGTTCGACAGCGCCTCCGCCACCGACAGCTGATCGAGATCGCGCGAGTCGTCGTTGTCGATCGAGCACCAGAGCATGTTCCGCAGATCGCGAGTCGGCTCCTCGGTCGTGGTCGGCGCGTTCTTGATCGCCTCGGCCTGCGCGATGGCGTCCCGGGGGATGTCGGGCTCGAGCCCGCGTTCGCGCATGGCGCGAACGGCGATCGTTCGAAGGTGGTCGCGATTCGAAGGGTTGGTCACGGACGAATCTCCTCGATGGCGGCCGTCATGTCCTCGACGAGCGCATCGATCTGGGGTTGATGCGTGCGGAAACTGAGGACGCACACACGACCGAGGACCCGGCCGTGCGCCGAGCAGCCGGTCAGCATCACGCGGCCGCGTGCCGTCGTCTTCTCCATCAGCGCACGGGTCGCGGCGTCCTCGTCGGCCTTCGACGCGCCGGGCCATGTCAGGTGAAACGCAAACAGCGAGAGCTCGGGTTCGGCGTCGATGACGATGCCGGGCAGCGCGGCGACGCGGCGGAACGCGTCGAGCGTCAGCGAGCGTTTCTCAGCGATCGCGTCGCGAAACGCCCTGGCGCCGAGCAGCTTCACCGACAGCCATACACGGAGTCCCGGGTATCCGCGTGACAGCTCCGGTCCGTGCTGGCTCGGATCGTAGAAGTCTTCCGGGTGAGGCATTGCCGGCAGGTAGTCCGCTGTGGCTTCGTGCGCCGCCCGAAGCGCCGCGCCGTCGCGGACGAGCAGCGCGCCGGTGCCGTAGGGAAGGAACATGCCCTTGTGCGGATCGAGCGTCAGCGAATCGGCCCGCGGAAGGCCACGCAGGGTCACGCGCAGATCCGCGGACAGATAGAAGAACGCGCCGTAGGCGCCGTCGATGTGATGCCAGAGCCTTTCTCGCGCGCACACATCGGCGATCGCGTCCAACGGATCCACGGCTCCGGTGTTCGTCGTCCCCGCGCTGGACACCACGGCGAACGGTGTGAGGCCGGCGCGGCGATCGGCCTCGATGGCGTCGCTCAACCGGTCGAGGCGCATCCTGAAGCGGTCGTCCGACGCAATCGGCCGCACGCGATCGGGCATCACGCCGGCGAGCTTCGCCGACTTCAACACCGAGTGGTGCGCCTGATCGGACGTGTACAGCACACCGCGGCGGATCTCGGCGCCAAGGTACCGTTCCCTGGCGCAGACGATCGCGTTGAAGGTGGCCATCGAGCCGCCGCTGGTGAACAGGCCGCGCGCTTCCGGCGGAAATCCCATCCAGTCGCGCAGCCAGTCGAGCGCGTTGGCCTCGAGCTGCACGAGCGCCGGCGCCGCCTGCCACACGCCGGTGTAGCGATTGGTCGTGCCGGCGATAAAGTCGGCGAGCGCCGCCGGATAGAGGCCGCCGCCGGGAATGTAGGCGAGATACCCCGGGCTCGGCGCGGTAAAGGAGCGCGGAATCCAGTCGCGGAACAATTGATCGAGCAACGGCTCGAGCGGAACGCCGTGCTCTGGCACCGACTCCCGCAACGTGCGGCACAGCTCCGCCGCATCCACGTCTCCGCACGCGGGCTGTCTGTCGAGCGACGCGATATGGTCGATGCATCGCGTGACGACCTGGTCGGCCATCGCGCGCATGAGCGCCGGTGAGAACTCGAGATCTAGGTCAGCCAATCTTTCACCTGATAGTAGGCACCCACGAGCGGCAGGAACCAGGGATTCCCGGAGTACAACGGGATCGACGGAAAGCGATCGTCGAACAGCGGGTGATCGATCGGCTCGCCACCGATTCTGCGCGCGATCTGTTCGCCCAGATACGTCGCCATGGCGACGCCGTGTCCGCAGTAGCCGCCTGCATAGTTCAACCCGTGCAGGCGGCCGGCGCGCGGCATCTGGTCGCGTGTGAACGCCACGTTGCCGCCCCAGGCGTAGTCGATGCCGACGCCGGACAATTCCGGAAACACGGTGTCCATCCCCTTTCGCAGAATCGACGCAGCCCTCCGGGTCGTATGTTCGTCGGGCCGTCCGAACTCCGCCCGTCCGCCGAACAGCAGGCGCCGGTCGCTCGTCACGCGGAAGTAGAACAGAAAGTGTTTCGAATCGAACGCCATGCGGCGCCGCGGGAGCAGCGCCGTCGCGACATGTTCGTCGAGCGGTTCGGTCGCGATGATGTAGCTGCCGATCGGCACGAAACGCCGCTGCAGCGCGGGGACTGCGGCGCCGGAGTAGCCGTTGGTCGCTACCAGCAGATCCGGCGTTTCGATGTCTCCGCCTGTGGTGCGAACGCGCCACGCCCCGGGCTTCCGCTCCAACGAGGTGACGCCGACGCCGGTCACGATGGCCGCGCCCGCGCGCACGGCGGCAGCGGCGAGGCCGCGGACGTACTGCGCGGGATTCAAGCCGCGGCTCCGCTCGTCGACGAGGACACCGTGATAGGCGTCGCTGCCGATCTCCGCGCGCTGCTCGGATCGCGGCAGCACGCGCACGTCATGATCGAACACCCGCGCGAGCAGGGCCTGCTCCTCGCGAAACGCGTCGAAGTGAGAGGGCTTGAACGCCGCTTGAAGGTGGCCGACACGTGCGTAGCCGCAGTCGATCGCTTCCTCTTCGATCAGCGCTTCGAGCCGGACGATCGACGCGGTCGCGACGTCGAACAGCTCCCGCGCGCGGACCTCGCCGAAGCGGGCGACCAGCGTCGACACATCGAGCTTCATCCCGGTGAGCACCTGGCCGCCGTTTCGCGAGCTGGCGCCCCAACCGACGTCTTCGCGCTCGACGACCACGACAGCCGCACCAACCCGCGCTAGTTGACGCGCCGCCGCCAGACCCGTGTAGCCCGCACCGACGATGACGACGTCCGCGCGCGCCGGAACGCCCCGGGCCTTCTGACTTCTACCTTCTAACTTCAGACTTTCTGCCGGAGGCAGAGTATCCCACCAGTACGGATACTCTTTCACGGGTGAGCGTTCTTCACGTGCGCCGATGCGGACGCAAGAATCGCGCGGCCCCGGGACTGCTGCACGAACGCGACGACCGAGAGGCGATCGGACTGCCACTCGCTGGCGAGCGGGATCGCGGCCTCTCCCGAACCGGTCGTCGATCCATCGTCCGGCACGTGACCGATGGTCGCGAGGTAACGGACAACCGGCGCGTGCGACAAGGTGCGGCCGTGGTTCTCGCCTCGCTTGACCTCGGTGCGAAGGCCGCTCTCGGTGACGAGGACGACGATATCGGCGCGATCGCCCTTTGGGATCGGAGGAAGGTTGTTCGCCGACACCTTTACATGGACCGCGGAGCCTTCAGTGTTGCCGCCGCGGACGACCGCCGGCCCCACCACGTCGAGCGTCACGACGCCGTGCTGAACGGTGATCGCGTGCTCAATGGCTTTCCGCGCCGCATTCGCGTCGCTGCCAACGAACTCCGCGCGTCCGTCGACGACCATCTGCGGAGTGTAGATGCTCTCTGTGCCGAAGCGCGTCTGATACCCCTGCTGACGGCTCGTCACCGAGGCTGACGAAAAGCGATCCTTCCAGCCGAGGCGATCCCAGTAGTCGACGTGCTCACCCAGGGCGATGATCTCGGCTCCGGCCACCGGCTGTGCCGCGACGAGTTTTTCGAGCAGCGTGTCGGCCGGCGGGCAATCCGAGCAGCCTTCGGACGTGAACAGCTCGACCACGATCGGCGTCGACGGCGGCGCGGGCGCCGCGTGCACCGCGAACGACGCAATCGTCAGGGCGACCGCACTCAGCCATCCCGGGTGACGCATGATTCGCATTTTATCAGTCGCTCGGGGTCTACGCGTGCTTCTCGCTCGCGCCCTTCCGCACGATCCACCACACGAGCGCGCCAAACCCGGCGGCCACCGCCAGAAAGGTCGCGCCGAACAGAAACAGCGTGGTGTACAGGATCGATTGCGATTCCATCCGCGCGGCGAGAACGCCGACGCCGTCCGTCACGTCGCGCGTGACCGCCTCGCTCCGCAGGCGCTCGGACAGCGGCTGTTCCCACGCGAGAATGTTGCCGCGCCCGACATCGCGTTTCGTGTTGTGGTACCGGATCTTGCTCGGCAGGTGCAGGCGGAAGGCCACGAGCTCGCTTCCGTTCCAACCGGCGCTCCCGGGGTCCTTGTTTGCGGCGGCTCCCACAGCCTGGCGATAGACGAACAGATCGCCCTCACGGGCGAACCGGTACGTCGACCACGCGAACGGCGCGGCGTTTCCCAGCGTCGTGATGTCGGCGACTTCGAGCCTGACATGGACGAACCGCCGGCCGTTGCGGCGCGACTGGCTCACGCGCACGACGTGCGTCGAGGGACTCGTGTAGTAGGCGCGAATCGCGTTCACGTCGACGCGCGCCGACGGACTCGTGTCGAAGGCCGTTCCCCTGAGTGCGTTCAGCGCCGCCAGTGAACTGTTGACGTACACCGTCGCCGTGCCGTCGAGCGATAGATAGATTTCCTCCTCGTATTCGTACTGACGGAACATCGAGGGCGTGCCGCTGCACGCGCTCACCGTCACCAGCATGGCGAGCGCATAGAGCGCGCGGACGCGAAGCCGCATAACCTTCAAATGATATAGTAAAAATTTGTGCTCTATCTGATCGACGGCAGCTCGCAGATGTACCGCGCGTATCACGCGCCGGTGCGCACGGCCGAAGGCGGACTGCTGCGCAACGCGCAGGGGACGCCGACCAACGCCGTCTACATCTTCGTCAACATGCTCCGGAAGCTGCTCAACGAGCACAAGCCGGAGTTCATCGCCGCGTCCTTCGACCTGCCGGGCCGCACGTTCCGTGACGATCTCGTCGACGACTACAAGGCCAACCGCGCGCCGATGCCGAGCGAGCTCGCGCAGCAGATTCCGATGGTGCACGCCGCGTGCGAAGCGCTCGGGGTGCCGATTCTCACATCGGAGCGCTACGAAGCAGACGATGTGATTGGCACGCTGGCCTTGAAAGCGGCGGCCGCCGGCTTCGAAGTCGCGATCGTCACGATGGACAAGGATTTCTTTCAGCTCGTCGGCGGCGGCATCCGCGTCTACAACCCGCGTGACGAGGGCACCTGGTACGACACCGAAGGGGTGAAGGAGAAGTTCGGCGTCGCTCCCGATCACGTGGTCGACGTGCTGGCGCTCATGGGCGACACCATCGACAACATCAAGGGCGTGCCTGGTGTCGGTGAAAAAGGGGCGAGAGAGCTGATCGTCCAGTACGGATCGCTCGAGAACCTGCTGGCGCACGCGTCTGAGGTGAAGAACAAGCGTTATCGCGAGGGCCTGCTGGCGAACATGGAGCCGGCGCGGCAAAGCCGGGAGTTGGCGCGGATCCGGACAGACGTGCCGGTCGAGTTCAACGCCGAGGAGCTGAGATACCGCGCCGGATCGCGCGAGGCCGCGTTCGCCATTTTCAACGAGCTCGGCTTTCGCGCGCTCGCCAAGGAATACGCACCGACCGCCGACACGATTGCGAAGAACTACCGGATCGTCAACACGGCCGAAGGTGTCCGCGCGTTGGCCGAGCGGCTTCTGGCCGCCGGCCGTTTTGCGTTCAGCGTCCTTCCTGACGGCCAGACCGCCATGCGCGCCGCCATCGTCGGCATGTCGTTCTCGACCTCGCCCCGCGACGGCGACTATGTGCCGATCGGCCATCGATCGCTCGACAATACCGAGAGCCTCGCGCTCAACGTCGCCCTCGATGCGTTGAGGCCCTTGCTCGAGGACGCGGCGATCGCCAAGGCAGGCCACGATCTGAAGTTCGACGCGATCGTGCTCGCCCGTCACGGCGTGACGCTGCGAGGCCTCGAGCTCGACACGATGCTGGCCAGCTACCTGCTCGACGCGACCCGATCGGGACATCTCATCGAGGATCTCGCCCTCGAGCACACCAGCTACAAGGCGCTGTCGGTCGAGGACGTCTGCGGACGCGGGGTCAAGGCGCTGTCCCTCGCAGACGTGCCGGTGGACGCGGCGGTCGTGTACGCGTGCGAGCGAGCCGATCTGGTCGGACAGCTCGCGCCAACGCTTCAAGACCTGCTTGCGAAGGAAGAGCTGACCCCGGTTTACCACACGCTCGAATTACCGCTCATCCCCGTGCTCATGGCGGTCGAACGCGCCGGCGTTCGCGTCGATACGGCCGCGCTCGCTGCACAGTCGCAGAAAGTCGACCAGGAGCTCGCGCAGCGGTCGGCGACGATCTTCGAGATGGCGGGCGGCGAGTTCAACATCAACTCGCCAAAGCAGCTCGCCGAGGTGTTGTTCGAGAGGCTGCAGCTGCCCGTGCTGCGGCGCACCGGCGCGTCACGGGCACCGTCCACGGCGGTGGAAGTGCTCGAGGAGCTCGCGCTCACGCACGACATCCCGCGTCAGATTCTCGAATGGCGGCAGCTGATGAAGCTGAAGGGCACGTACATCGACGCCCTTCCGCAGCTCGTGCATCCGGAAACCGGCCGCGTGCACACGTGTTTCAACCAGGCTGTCGCCGCCACCGGCCGTCTGAGCAGCAGCGATCCGAACCTTCAGAACATTCCGATTCGCACGCCGCTGGGCCGCGAGATACGGCGCGCCTTCATCGCGGATCCCGGCAATGTCCTCATCTCGGCCGACTACTCGCAGATCGAGTTCAGGGTGTTGGCGCATCTCTCCGAGGATCCGGTGCTCATCGACGCGTTTCGCGAAGGCGCCGATTTTCACGAACGAACCGCGATCAAGATCTTCGGCGCGGACAGCACGCGCGATCCGCACCAGCTGCGCAGCATCGCCAAGATGGTCAATTACGCGCTGCTGTACGGCAAAGGCGCGTTCACTCTGGCGAAGGACATCGGCGTCACACAGCAGGCGGCTCAGGAGTTCATTGACGCGTACTTCGCCGGCTTCCCGCGCGTCCGGGCCTTCATCGATCGCACGCTCGACGAAGCCCGCGCTACCGGCGTCGTCAAGACGATGTACGGGCGGAGACGGCTGGTGCCGGAGCTGAACAGCCGCGACTTCCAGAGGCGGGCGGCATCGGAGCGCGAAGCGGTCAACATGCCGATTCAGGGCAGCGCCGCCGACATCATGAAACGCGCGATGATCGACGTCCACGCCGCGCTGCTGCCGCATCCCGAGGCGCGCATGATTCTGACCGTTCACGACGAGCTGCTGTTCGAAGTGCCGAAGGCCCGCGCGGAGGAATTCTCGGAGATCGTGCGCGAAGGAATGCAAGGCGCGGCAGAGATGAAGGTGCCGCTGACCGTGGACGTCGGCGTCGGGGAGAACTGGAAGGACGCGAAGGCGTAGCCACTCGAAGCAAGGAAGGCGTCAGGCTATGGACAACGTCGAGATCGTGGTCCCTCTCGCAGGTAACATTACCGATCTCCAAGCCGACGCGATCCTGTTAAAGAACGTCGAGGAGGGTCTCTACGGCCCCGAGCTTGCGGTCAACAAGTCACTTGGTGGGTTGCTGGCCGTCCACCAAACGTCGGAGAAGACCGCCGTCGGGCATGCCGAGTTCATACGTGTCGACCGGGGCATCGCCGCAGGCGGCATTCTCCTGGTCGGCGTCGGATCCGGGCAGACGATCGGCTATCGAGTCATCGAAACCATGGCCCACCGCGCGATCGAGGAGATTGCGCGATTGCGGCTGCCGTGCCGCTCCCTCGCCACCGTAAGCCATGCAGTCGGGTTTGGCCTGGACCGCGAAGAAGTTTTTTACACGCAGTTGTTTGCGTTCAAGAAAGCGCTCGAGGCGCATCCGCTCCCGCTCGAAACCATTCTCTTCAGTGAATTCGGCGGCCGCGATCGTGAGCGGCTTGTAACGTACCTCGAGAAGCTGGTGCTCGATGCGGGCAGCCCGGTGCGGAAGGAAGGACAGCGCTTTGTTCTGAGCCTTGGCACTCATTCTAGGACCGTTGCGGAAGTGACCGCTCGTCTCAATCGTGCGGAGTCAGTGTTTCTGGCGATGCCGTTTGATCAGGATTTCGAGAACGTGTACGACTTCGGTCTCAGGCTGCCGATCATTGAGGCGGGGTATCAGCCGATCCGGCTGGACAAGAAATTATTTCTGGGATCGATCAGTCGCGAGATTCAGGAACGTATTCGCGATGCTGTGGCCGTCATCGCCGACATCAGCGACCACAATCCTAACGTGCTGTTCGAGCTCGGGTTCGCGCAAGGAGCCGGCAAACCGACGATCGTGATTTGCCGGCAGGGTCAGGACGTGGCGTTCGATGTCCGCGATATGAATGTAGTCTTTTACAATCCGCAATTGCTGAGGGACCTGAACGGACGACTCAAGGCAATTCTTGCGGAAGTGCCGCGCTAATCGCGCTGTCGATCACTTGGCCCAGCGCTCCTTGAACTGCTCCCACTGCTGACGCAGGCTGTCCGGCGTCTGAGCCGTGACCTTCGCGCGGTCGGGAACGATCGCGCGCAGGACGAGCCGGTCGATGTCGGCGCGCAGCGTCACGCCGCGGTCCGATGTGAGGGGCGCGCGCACCCATGCGGCGATCGCCGCGTCCCAGGCCGCCTGCACATCACCCTGCGCACGGGCGGCGGCGGCGAGCCAATAAGCGGCCGTCCCGCTGACAGGGCGCGTGGACAGTTCGTCTTCCATCCGCGCGCGGATCCGCTGATACACACCCTGCCGATCGATTTCCGGACGAGGCTTCGCGTCGCGATCGAGCGCGCTCGCCCACCAGTCGAGCACGCGCTCGCGCGCGTCGCCGGCGAGCACGTCGGGATTGCGCACAATCGGATCGAGAACGTCCGCCGCAGCTCCGAACGAGCCTTCGAGGAACAGCGCCTCTCCTAAACCCACGACGTATTCGGCGCGCTCGTTCATGGCGAAATGCTGCGGATCGATCCGCCGCAGGCGCTCGCGCGCGTTCACGAGATCGTCGGCGGAATCACTGGCGCGGAAACGCTCGAGGTATGCACGCGCTCCGACGAGATCGGCGGCATCGGAGCGGGACGGCGTCTGGCGGGCAAGCTCGGCGGCAGCGATCGCCGCTTCCCACTGTCCCTGGTTGTACAGGAGACGCGCGCGTGCGAGCGGATCGTCGGCAGCTCGCGGTCCCGCGATCGCGGCGAAGACGAGGGCCGCCGAAATGGCAAGGCGACGCATGCGTGCGATGGTAACACAAGCGCAATTCAAGCCTAAGTCATTGGGCATCAATGGCTTAATTAGGTTTACTGACGCTTTTGGTACAATGCCGCTCGATGGTCGAACCGAGGATCGTCCCGCGCGAGGAGCACCCCATCTCCCGCCGCGACATCGATCCCGATGCGCTCAAAGTTCTGTATCGCCTGCGGCAGGGCGAGCACACCGCCTACCTGGTGGGCGGCAGCGTTCGCGATCTTCTGCTCGGCCGCCGCCCCAAGGACTTCGACATCGGCACGTCCGCACATCCGTATCAGGTCAAGAAGCTGTTCAGGAACTGCTGGATCATCGGCCGCCGGTTCCGCCTCGCGCACGTCAAGTTCGGGCAGAAAGTCATCGAGGTCGCCACCTTCCGCCGGCAGGTCGCAGCCGGCGAAGAAGTGGTCCAGGACGGCGTTCCTGCGCCGGATCCGACGACGCCGGAAGGGGAACAGCTGATCCATCACGACAACACTTTCGGCACGCCGGAGGAGGACGCGTTTCGCCGCGATTTCACGATCAATGCGCTCGCGTACGACATCGCGACGTTTTCGATCATCGACTACGTCGGCGGCCTCGACGATCTGCGCGCCGGGATCGTACGGTCGATTGGCGATCCCGACGTCAGGCTGAACGAAGATCCCGTGCGCATGATCCGCGCGATCGCGATCGCCGCGCGGCTCGATTTCACCATCGAGCCCACGCTGCTCCAATCGATCCGCACGCACCGGCATGAAATCGCGAAGAGCTCGCAGCCGCGGCTGCTCGAGGAGTACTACAAGATTCTTCGCGCGGGCTCCGCGGAGAAAGCCTTCCGCCAGCTGGCCGACGTGGGGCTGCTCGAGCCGATTTCGTCCGAGCTGCATCGGGGCGCCAGCGATCCGCTCTGGCGCTCGCTGGCCGCGGTCGACGAATACCGGCGGCAGTTCGAGTCGACGCCCGATACGCTGTCGAACGCCATCCTGCTCGGCAGCCTGCTGATTCCGCTCGGGATTTCACTGCATCCGCCACGCGCACACGCCGCGTCCGACGGAGCAGCCGGTGACGAGACGCGCTCGAGACGCCCACGGCATCCGCCCGGGCCGCGCCTTGGCGACCTGCCGCTCGCGCGGCGCGACGTCGAGCGGCTGCGTCAGATCATCAGCCTGCAGCGGCGCTTGCGCGATCTCACCGCAAGCCCGCGAGCCCAGCACGCGCTCACGCACCGCGGAATCTTCCGCGAAGCGCTGACCTGGATGGAAATTCACGGCGACTCGCAGGACGTGGTCGAGCACTGGATGGCGATCATCGACGAGAGCGGCGCGCCGGAACCGGGGTCGGAGGATGCCGGCGACGAGGACGCGCAGCAGCCGGGGGCGATCCCGCCGAGCGTCCCGTCAAGACGACGCCGGCGTCGCCGAAGGCGCGGAAGGCGCGGCGGCGGCGGTCACGCGCAGCCCTGACATCTAACGAAAAAGAAGGAACCGCGGTCTCCGCGGTTTCTTCTTCTACGCAGCGACTTCCGCGATCGTCTTGTACGGCTTCGCGAGCTTCAGCGCGATCAACAACTTGATCAGCGGCCATGCGGGATCGATCTCGCTCGCGCGGAAGCTGAACTTCGGGCTGCGCGGATACCCGTGATGGTTGTTGTGCAGCCCCTCACCGCCGGTGATGAGGGCGAGCGCGCGGATGTTGGTCGCGGTGTTGTCGAAGTTCTTGTAGCCCACGTGGTGGCAGAGGCCGTTGATCGACGAGGAGAGCACGAAGACGTACATCACCGCGTGGATGCCGGCCGCGAGCAGCGCCCACCAGACGCCGATGAGCGGGCCGATGATCAGGCACAGCAATCCGGTACCGATGCCCAGGCCCAGGAGCCCGTGGTTGAACAGGTGGGTATCCCACCAGCCGTCCTTGATGTCACGCGCGTAGCGCTCGACCACGTTGGTCTTCTTGATCTCGCGGACGTAGTAATAGACGTTTCCGAGCTGCACGCGCCAGAATCCCTCGAGCTTCGGGCTGTGCGGATCGCCTTCCTCGTCGGTGAACGCGTGATGCTTGCGGTGAACCGCCACCCACTCCTTCGTGCACTGCCCCGTCGTCAGCCACAGCGCCATCTTGAACGTCCACTCCACTGATGGGTGGACGATGAGCGCCTTGTGCGTCGCGCAGCGATGCAGATAGATGGTGGTGCTGAACACCGCGACCTGAATGAGGGCAGCGGCCACGACGAGAGCGAGCAGCAGATGAAGGAGCACGGTACGGCCTCCCAGGAGGACATACCGTCGCACAGACCAGGACCGATCAACTGTAAGAGTTTTGTACTATCCGCGTTTTCGCTCGAATTCCCGCATGAACGAGACCAGGGCGTCGATGCCAGTCTCCGGGAAGGCGTTGTAGATGGACGCGCGCATTCCGCCGACCGAGCGGTGTCCCTTGAGGCCGTCCAGGCCCGCTGCAGTCGATTCCTTCACGAACGCCTTTTCGAGCTCCTCGGATGCCAGGCGGAAGGTAACGTTCATCAGCGAACGGCAGTCCTTGTGCGCGGTGCCGCGGTAGAAGCCGGTCCGATCGATCTCCCCGTACAGCTTCGCGGCCTTACGCTCGTTGACCTCGGCCATCGCCGTGAGCCCGCCCTGCGCGATCAGCCATTTCATGACGAGGCCAAGGGTGTACACGGCAAAGGTCGGCGGCGTGTTGTACATCGAGCCGTTCTCCGCCTGCACCGCGTAGTTCATCATCGACGGCAGCGACTTCTGCGAACGGGACAGCATGTCCTCGCGGACGAGCACCAGCGTCACACCGGAGGGGCCCAGGTTCTTTTGCGCGCCCGAGTAAATCAGCGCGTGCTTCGCGATGTCGATCGGCCGGCTGAACATGTCTGACGAGGTGTCGCTGACGAGCGGAACATCGCCAACGTCGGGCAGCGTTTTGACCTCCGTGCCTTCAATTGTGTTGTTGGAGGTCATGTGCACGTATGCTGCATTCGGCGTCAGCTTGAGCTCCGCCTGCGTGGGCACGCGCGAGTAGTTCTCGCTCTTCGTCGACGCGGCGACGTTGACCGTGCCGACCTTCTTCGCTTCCTTGATCGCCTTTTCGCCCCACGACCCGGCGTCGATGTAGTCGGCGGTCATCCCCGGGCCGAGCAGGTTCATCGGCACCATCGAGAACTGCGTGCTCGCGCCGCCCTGCAGAAACAGCACCTTGTAGTTCGACGGCACTGCGGCAACAGAGCGCACGTCGGCCTCGGCCTGCGCCAGGATCGATTCGAACGCTGCCGACCGGTGGCTGATCTCGAGGATCGACATGCCGACCGACGGAAGCGCGAGGAGATCGCGCTGGATTTCTTCGAGCACCGGCATCGGGAGGACCGCCGGACCGGATGAAAAATTGTAGACGCGGGTGACTGTAGTCATGAGGACTCTCTGCGATCGCCGATCAGCCGGCGATCATATGGCGACCAGGTGCAGGTCGAGGATATCGGGGTTGCCGCCCTGGACGGACTCGAGCAAGGCGTTCGATGGCGCGCCGTCGAGATTGATGCGCGCCACCGCCGCCTGCGCACCTTCGAAAATCACGTTCTCCGTCTCCTGCACGTTGATGTTGCCGTTGCGCAGGTGCTCGAAGACGTGCGCGAGGACGCCGGGACGATCGCGGTGCCGCACGACCAGCATATGCGTCGCCGGCGTTCGTTTGGCCAGGTTGACGACGTTCGGGACCTTGCCAGTCAGGTTGTATGACGAGATGATCCGCACCGTCTCGGCGGCGATCGCCTCCTGCGCCTGATCGGTCGACGCGCCGATGTGATGCGTGCCGTACACGTTGGGAAGCGCGACGAGAGGATCGGCGAAGGCGCCCGTCGCGCCTGACGGCTCGCTCGCGAACACGTCCATGCCGACGCGAATGCCCCGTTCGCGCACGGCCTTCTCGAGCGCTGCGTGATCGACGACTTCGCCGCGAGCGGTGTTGATGAAATACGAGCCGGGCTTCAAGGCATCCAGCACGGCGGCGTTGACCAGTCCCCGCGTCTCGGACGTCAGCGCGAGGTGCACGCTGAGGACGTCCGCGCGCGCAGCGACGTCGACGGGCGATTGCGCGAGCTGCATCGGGATCGGCTCGTTGCCGATCTGGTCCTTGCCCGTCGCGAACCGCCGGCTCCAGACGACGACCGGCATGCCAAACGCGTGGGCACGCCTCGCGACTTCCTGACCGATGTTGCCGTAGCCGAGCAGGCCGATCGTGCGGCCGTACAGACCACGCGCCTTCGAGTATTCCTTCTTGTTCCATGTTCCGGCGCGCAGGTCGGCCACGTTGTCGGGCACGCGGCGGTCCAGCGAGAGGATAAGCGCAAAGGCCAGCTCGGCGACCGCGATCGCGTTCTTTCCGGGACAGTTCGAAACGTAGATGCCGCGCCTCGAGGCCGCGGCGACGTCGATCGTGTTGTAGCCTGCGCCCGCTCGAACCACCAGCGACAGCGATCCGGCCTCGAGCATGGTCGCGTTGACCGCCGTGCTGCGGACGACCAGCACGTCGGCGCCCGTGTCGCGCAGCGCCTGCGCGAGGGCTTCGTCTTTGAGGTCGGGTTGATAGAGGACGTCGCAGCCGGCGGCTTTCAAACCGTCGATTCCGCTCTGTTCGAACTTGTCGGCGACCAGCACCTTCACGCGTCGTTCTCCGTTCGACTAGATGACATGACTCAGCAACCCGTCTCTGAGCTTCGGCTCGAACCACGTCGACTTCGGCGGCATGATTTCGCCGGCGTCGGACACAGCCATGAGATCGGCGACGCTGACGGGGTACAGCGAAAACGCCACGGCCGCCTTACCGGAGTCGACGAGCTGCTCGAGCGCTTTCGTGCCGCGTCCGCCGCCCACGAAATCGATCCGCTTGTCGGTGCGGACATCGGCCACTTTCAGAATCGGAGCCAGCAGCCGTTCCTGGAGCACGCTGACGTCGAGCGATCCGATCGGATCCTTGGGATCGGGCGCCACTCGTGACCGAAGCGTGTGCCACGAGCCGTCGAGATACATCGCGATGTCGCCGCGAGCCGCCGGAGTGGCGGGGCCGTTGCTGATGTCGAAACGCTCGCGCACCGCCGCCAGAAATTCCGCGGGCGACAGACCGCCGAGATCTTTCATCGTGCGGTTGTAGGAGAGGATCTGCACCTGGTCGTGCGGAAAGGCGACGGCCAGCATCGTCGACGCATCCGCCCCGTCTCCCAGGGACGCGCCTGGGAGCCCGCGCTCGCGCATTTCGGCGCGCGCGCGCGCGGCGCTCGCCGCGCGATGGTGTCCGTCGGCGATGTAAAGCGCGGGAATGCGTGCGACGGCGGCGACGAGAGCGTCGCGCTCCGCACCGCCGACTCGCCAGATCGTGTGGCGCACGCCATCGACCGCGGTGAAATCGATGATGGGCTCGCCGCGTGTCGCGGACGCAGCCACGCGATCGATATCGGCAGCCGCGCGGTACGTGAGAAACACCGGACCGGTCTGCGCGCCAAGCCCCAGCATGTGCTTCGTGCGATCGTCTTCCTTGTCGCGTCGCGTGCGCTCGTGCTTCTTGATCACGCCGCTGTCGTACTCGTCGATGGAAAAGCAGGCCGCAAGACCCGTCTGGACGTGGCTGCCCATTTGAAGACGGTAGAGATAAACGCTCGGCTCGGCATCGAGCGTGAGAGCGCCTTTACGAAGAGCGGCGAAGTTCTCGGCCGCGCGTCGGTACACGGCGTCCGCATAGGGATCCTCGCCGGTGGGGAGCTCGATCTCCGCGCGAGAGACTCGAAGAAAACTCAACGGGTTGCCGTCCGCCAGGGCACGCGCCTCGTCGGTGCTGACAACATCGTAGGGAACGGCCGCGATGCGCGCGGCGTCGGCTGCGTTCGGACGCAGCGCACGGAACGGGTAAAGCGTCGCCATGGCGCTCAAATTATATGGCAGCGCGAGACGCGAGCGTCCGCGGACGCCGGCTCGGTGTCATCGAACGTCACGAAGCGCGGATCGGTGGCGAGCTCAGAGACTGGAACGCGAGCTCGAACTGAAGGCGTTGCGCAGCCAGCCGAGTTTGAGTCGATCCCACACGTCTCGACGTGCGGGACGGGCCGCAGAACGACGGTTGCTGACAGCTGCTGCGGACGATGACGACCGCTTCAACGAGACGCGGCGCAGTTCCGGTCGCGAGGCGCGGGTGGGCTTCGACGTCGTGTCGCGGACGGCAATGACTCCGCGTTCCGGAGAAACCACGGTCTGCTGGGACGCCACAAGCGGCTCGGTCGCGGTGGCGGTTTGAGAGATGGGTTGCGCCTGCTCCGGAATCGGGGATGCCTGCGCAACGGCTGCCGGCACCGGGATGGCGGGCGCAGAATCCTTGTGCATGAGCTCGCCCGCGCCGATCAGCACCAGACCCGCTGCCACGCAGGCAGCAGTGGCGAGGCGCGTCCGGCCTTTTTGCGGCACCGGCGACACCGCGGTCATGTCGATGGACTGCGGTTGAACCTTCACCACCTCGCGCCGCTGATACAGGCGGACATCGGCTTCACGCAGCTCCCGCCGCAGGGTGGTCGCCGAAACCTGGCTCCGCCTGCGCTCGACGACGCGAACAGGAATGACGTCGTGATTGCCGGTGCGCGCCAGCGCGCGCCTGACGAGAACCGGCCGGCTTCCCCGTTCGTGGCGCGCAAGGTCGCGCGAGAAATCGTCGAGCGAGTCGAACGGCGGCACGTCCACATTGAGAAGCGCGCGCGCCATTGTGTAGCGCAGTGCTCCCGGAACGCGCGCCGAGCCGTCCGGCAGCAAGTCTTCCAGGAAGATGGCAATTTCCGACACGACCGGCGTCATCCGGCAACCGCGGCAGATCACCGACCCGTCCTCGTGCAGGAACACATTGGTTGCAGAAGGTGGACCGAATGGGCTTTCAACCTCGTCCGTGTTTCCGGGATTGCGAAGTGATGTGATCAGCTGCTGGGCGATTGCCACCGCTTCATCCGCTTCGAAAACGACGCCCGCCGCTCGACACTCCGCGATCGAAATGCTCATGGGGCTCGTCCGGTGCGAAATGCGCGCCAAGTCTCCGCCAACGACGCGGGCACGCACAGACGCGCTGGATGATGATCGCGACCGATTTAGTGCGGTAAGGCGTTTGGATTCGCGACGGCTGCTGCCGTGGGGATGACGAGAGCCGCCATCGCGCGATCGCGAGCGGCCTCGAAAGCGGCCATCTCTGCCGCGGGAATGGGGTCAGCGGGAGGCATCGCGCGGTGCGCGGTGACGGGGTTGATGAACGCGCCGTTCTTCTTGAGGCGGTAGTCCAGGTGAGGGCCCGTCGCGAGCCCGGAAGAGCCCACTCGACCGATGAGCTCGCCCTGGCGCACGTGCGTGCCGGCACGGACCGCAATCGCGGAGAGATGCAGGTACTCCGTCTCGAATCCGTTGGCGTGGCGAAGGTGGACCATGCGCCCGGCGCCGCCGCTCATTCCCGCGGATACGACCATGCCGTCGGCGACGGCCACTACCGGCGAGCCGGCTGGTGCGCGGTAATCGACGCCGAGATGCGCGCGCACCTCGCGCAGGACCGGATGCATGCGGGCGGATGAGAACGCGGACGTCACCACGGGCTGGAACTTGAGCGGCGACGCGAGAAAGAAGCGGCGCATCGATCGGCCGTGTTCGTCGAAGTACGCCGGGGATCCGTTCTCCGGCGTGAATCGCATCGCCTGCACGTGGCGCCCCGCGTTCGTGAACTCGGCCGCGAGGATCGGGCCGTAGCCGGCGAACTCATGATCGTCGCGGAACTGTTTCTCGACCGACAGCTCGAAGCGATCGCCGGGCTGCAGTTCCGTGCTGAAGTCGATTTCGCCGCCGAAGATCTCCGCCAGGGCAAGGGTCAGGTCGATTGTCTCGCCGGCGGCGTCGAGCGCGGCGACCAGCGAGGTATGTTCGCGGTCGATCTGTCCGCTGACCACTACCACGCTGCGGGTCTTCGGGATCGGCAGCACCCGGGCGACCAGTTCCTGATCAGGCGATCGGCCGACGCGCAGGAATCGATCGCCGTCGATCTCGTACTCGAACCCGCGCACGGTCCCGGCGTGCGTCGTCTCCAGTCGATAGGGCTGGTTGGCGCGCACCTTCCGCAGATCGAAGACCGAACCGGCTTGAGCGACGATGGCCGCGGCCTCCGCGACGGCGACATCGTGCGCCCGAAGAACAGAGGCGAGCGTCGCGCCCGCTCGGATGCGCGACGAGATCACCGTCGTCTCGAGCGACAGCATGATGTCGCCCTTCACGGCGGCGAGCGTGTCGGGCCGCGCCACGCTGGCGTTGGTCCGGGTGTCGCACGCCGTCGCCGTCAGCGCGGCTCCGAGGATCAGTGGAAGGATCGTCCGCACGGTTGAGTTACGTGTATCGGTCCTGGACAGTCAGACGTCCAGTGCCTTGTAAAAGCCGGCATCGTAGCACGCGGACCTCAGAGACGAAACCTCTGAGACGAAACCTCTGAGACGGAATCTCTGAGACGGAATCTCTGAGACGGAACCTCTGAGACGGAACCTCTGAGACGGAACCTCTGAGACGGAATC
>Ga0070665_100002137_pt1 | contig 22051 bp, 16 predicted proteins | sample KBSS13metaG_FD_65862 | JGI IMG/M metagenome (GOLD analysis project Ga0070665, IMG submission 65862) | Switchgrass rhizosphere microbial communities from Kellogg Biological Station, Michigan, USA - KBS S1-3 metaG | ecosystem: Host-associated > Plants > Roots > Rhizosphere > Soil ... | reverse complement strand
CATCGTGCTATGGAAGCCAGCGTTCTTCGGCAGCCGGCCCGAGATGGTTGTGAAGGGAGGCATCATCGCCTGGAGCCAGATGGGCGACCCGAACGCGAGCATTCCTACACCACAGCCGGTGTATATGCGCCCCATGTTCGGCGCGATGGGCCGGGCGACGGGGACGAGCTCAATCGCGTTCGTGAGCGGCGCGTCGGTAAAAATCGTCGGCGGATACGGACTGCAGAAACGAATCGAGCCAGTAGTGAAGTGTCGGAACGTGACGAAGAAAGATCTGAAGCTGAACGACGCGACACCGAAGATCACGGTCGATCCGGAAACCTACGCGGTAACGGCCGACGGTGAATTACTCACCTGCGCCCCGGCCGAAAAGCTGCCGCTGGCGCAACGGTACAGCCTTTTCTAAAACCATCCTCCTCTCGCTCCGGGAGAGGGACCGGAAAAACATCTCAGGAGTCACGATGTTTTCACACCCCCACAAACCGAGCATACAGCGACCGCGCCCTCGTGAAATCGGCGGTGCCGTGGATGATCGCCCGGCCATCGGTGAAGATCGTAACGCGAATGCCGGGCGCGTCGTCTGGCTCGCACCGGAGCAAAAACGCCGACCGCTGCGTGGGACCCGCGGATTTCAATCGACGTTCAAGGTCGGCCAAGTCGAGCTTCACGCCATTCTGGCCGCTGCGGATTTGCACCGCATTCTGCCCGCAGAGTGTGGCCTGCGATGCACCGGCCGGGCGGTTGAGGAATTCAAATTGTCGCTGCCCGCACGCGGGGCAATCCGCGCGGCGAGCATCGGCGAGCGAGACGTTTCGAAATCGCATCGACCAGATGTCGATCGTCGTCAGCGACGCGTCGGCCTTGCTCGGATTGACAAGCCGCTGCACGGCGAGGCTTGCTTGAATCGAGCCTATGATGAACGACGCGCCGGCGAACACACCGGCCGTATCGCACGTCGGCAGTTCGCCGGCCGCCGGTGGATCGGGGAAAATGCATCGCAGGCACGGCGTAACGCCGGGCACGACGAGCATCGCGCGACCTTCCACGCCGATGGCGGCGCCGTACACCCAAGGCACATTTTGCTTGATCGCCAAATCGTTGATGAGATACCGCGTGTCGGCGTTGTCGGTGCCGTCGATGATCAGATCAGCCTCAACTCCCAACAGCGACTCGACATTGCCGCTGTGTACGTCGGCAACGACGGGTTCGACCGTTATCGCAGAATTGATCGCCACGAGTTGCTTGGCTGCAGCCGCGGCTTTGGGAACGGCGTCTCGCGCATCGGATTCATCAAACAGCGTCTGCCGCTGAAGGTTGGTGAGTTCGACCAGATCACGATCGATCAGCGTGAGATGGCCGACGCCCGCCCGCGCAAGCAACTCGGCGGAAACCGTTCCGAGCGCGCCACAGCCGATGATCGCCACTCGCGACGCAGCAAGCCGAGCCTGCCCGGCGGCGCCGATCTGCGGCAAAAGCGTTTGGCGGTGGTATCGGTCCATAGCGGTTCCGGTCGTGGTATCGCTCGTAATCTGCGACTATAGTAGCTCGCTTAACCAGAGGATACGATGGCAACAGACACCAACGCAGACATCATGAAGCTGGCCGACGAAATCGGGCAGTTGCTCAAGGATCACCCCACCGTCACCAAATACAAGGCGGCCCAGGAATCGCTGTCGAAAGACCCCGACGCCGCCCGGCTGATGGGCGATTTCAACCGCATGCTCGAAGCGCTCGGCCGGCAGGAACAGCAAGGCATGAGCATCAGCGACGCCCAGCGGCAGTCGCTCGAGGCGCTGCAGACGAAAATCGTCTCGCACCTCAAGATCAAAGCCCTGAACCTGGCGGAAGTAGAATTCTACGATCTGCTCCGCAAGATCAGCCAGGCGTACCAGCGCCCTATGATGGAAACCATGCCCGGCGCCGCGGCCCGCCAGGCAGCGGCACAGCAACGGATGCAATAACGTGTGAGGAGTCGGAGAACCGTATGGCGTATTGGCTACTCAAAACCGAGCCGAGCACCTACTCGTGGGACGACCTCGTCCGCGAGAAAAAGGCCACATGGGACGGCGTAACCAACGCCACCGCGCTGATCCACATCCGCACCATGAAGAAAGGCGATCTGGCGTACATCTACCACAGCGGCGATGACAAATCAGTCATCGGCACGGCCGAGATCACGCGCGACGCGTACGCCGACCCGAAGCAGGACAATCCGAAGCTGGCTGTGACGGATATCAAGCCGCTGAAAACACTCGCCAAGCCTGTGACGCTGGCTCAGATGAAGGCCGACCCGGTGTTTGCCGGATTCGATCTAATCCGCATCAGCCGGCTGAGCATCGTGCCCGTGCCGGAGAAGATGTGGAAGCGGATCGAAGCGCTATCAAAATCATGAAGGGGAACGATGAGCCAGGAAATACCCAACGCCGAAGACAACAAGCCGCACAGGCCGGCCGACGACACTGAGCTGGTGTACTACAGCGGCTCGCCCATGCTGCGGGCCGAGATCGGCACACTCACGATGTGGTGGATCGCCGGGCTGGTGATCATCGCCGTGCCGATCGTGTGGCAGGTGATGGCGAATACGGGCTCCGGCCCGTCTGCGATCGCATGGCTGATCTGCATTCTGCTCGGCCTGATCGTGATCGCCTTGCCGGTGCTGCTGCAGCGGACGGTTCGCTACCGTATCAGCAACTACCGCATCGATTACGAGCGCGGATTGCTTTCGAAAAACATCGACACGCTCGAGCTCTGGCACGTGGAGGACATCAGCTTCCACCAGTCGTTGCTCGACAGAATCCTCGGCGCCGGCACGATCACCATCCTGTCGCACGATGACACGTCGCCCAAGCTAGTCCTTCGCGGCGTGCCGAACCCGCGGCCATTGTTTGAAACGCTGAAGCAGCGCGTGATTGCCGTCAAACGGCAGCGCGGCGTGATCAAGATGGACGTCGGCTGACTGAACTAGGCAATCGCCAGTTCGCCCCACGACTGTTTATTCCGCGTTTTCAGAAAGGAGAGCAGTGAAGCAACGTACACGTCGGCCCACTTGTTGCGAAGCAGTACATCCGCAAACAGTTGATGGCCGGCCGACCGGATTTTCTCGCGGCGCAAATCATCCGCGATCAGCGACTCGATCGTTCCGACGAGATCCTCGGTCTTGCTCACCACCCAGTGCTCGCCATCCCGCGGCGTGAGCGGATTGAGCGTGAGCACCGGATGCCACTGCCGCAGCACCAGGCAGTCGGCGGCGAACAACTCCCCATCCTTCAAACACCACGGCCCGCGACCGTTGAGCGACAGACACACCTTGCTCGCGCGGCTGATCCGGAGGTATTCCCCATGAGGCACCGTAGCCGCCGACGCATCGGCATGACCGGGCTGCGACACTGTGAAGAACCGCTTGCGCGCATCAAACGGCGTGAGCACCTGGAAGGCGGCCGCGCGGTCGTCGCTGGTAGGCGCACCAACAAACGACCAGTCGTACTCGTACGCGGGCGAAGGATTCGTCTGCAGCAATCGACTGAAGAGCGCATCGCCGGCAAAGTCGTCTTGTACGGTGATGTGAAATCGCGATCCGCCCAGCAGCAGCGGACAGGAAAGCACGTGCACATTCGACGGCAGCTTGTTGATCGTGCGGTAGTTGGCAGGATCGTGAATTTGAAGCTTGAGGTAAATCACCTGTAGTTGATCGGCGGCGATCGCGCTCCACATCGCGTCAGTCAGGCCGAGGAAATCGAACTTTCGGCCTTTGTCGTGAAAGTCGAGGACAATGCTCACCGGCGGCTTGGTCGAGCAGAAAATCGCCTCGAACTTTGGATCGGTGGAGACAAAAACCGGAATCGCGCCTCCGGCGCTGTCACTGAACGCCGACTGCCGTTGGTTCACCAGCAGGCACCGTGCGAACTCGGCCTGCTTGACGTCGAGATTGACCGGATACAATTGCAGCGCTTCCGCCGGCGGCAGCTTGATGAACTGCGCGACAACAGCGGGATGGACGGCCGGGAGATCAGTCACTCGATCCTTTCGATTTCGCGGGCAATTGTATCACAACTCAGATTGCCGATGATGATTCGGGGGCAACCATGAGCGACAAAGTCTGCGTGGTTCTCGTCACACACAATCGCCTGGCGCTCCTGCGCGAGAGCCTGAATGCCCTTGCGCGCTCCACGGTGCCGATCGACCAGATCACCGTGATCAACAACCGAAGCACCGACGGCACGGCCCAGGCACTGGCGGCGGACTTTCCGCACGTGCAGGTCGTTCACACCACCAGCAACGTCGGCAGCGCTGGGGGATATTTCCTCGGTATTCGAGCGGCCCATCAGCAAGGATTCGATTGGATCTGGACGCTCGATGATGATTCGATCGCCGAGCCCGATGCGCTCGATCAAATGCTCGCTGCCCGCGGCAAGTTCCCCGAAAGCGTCAGACCCGGATTGCTCGCGAGCAGAGTCGTGTGGACGGACGGCACGCTTCATCCGATGAACATCCAGAAGCCCAAGCTCTACAACCCCGAGCAGCAATTCCTCGCCGCCGCGTGCGGCACGATGTCAATCCGGTTCACGTCGTTCGTGTCGATGCTGATTCACCGCTCGCTCATCGACCGCTACGGCCTGCCGATCGCCGGATACTTCCTCTGGAACGACGACGTTGAATACTCCGCCCGCATCCTTCGCAACGAACTCGGCGTACTCGTCCCGCCCAGCGTGGTCTGTCATAAGACCGCCCTCAAGCACGTGCCGGCCACCAGCAGCGCGGAGAAGTTTTTCTTCGAAGTCCGCAACAAACTCTGGATCATCCGGCTGAGCAATGCGTTTTCCCGCGATGAGAAGTGGTGGATGTTTAAATCACTCGTCCGCCGAACCTGGGGGCACTTATGCGACAATCATTTTCGCATCGCCGTAGTCCGGGCTGTCCTGAAAGGCGTGGCCGATGGCATGACACATCGGCCGGCACCGACAAACAACTAGGCTCACGCGGCAATCGTCGATTGCGAAGGTGCCGTTCTGAATTTCTTCCCCTGCCACAGTCGCAATATCGGCCCTGCGAATTTCGATCGCAACGAGTCGAGACGGCGATCGATCTGGGCCGGGTTGATGTTCGACATCACGATTCCGTCGATCGATTCAGGCGCCACGGTGTTGGACGGCACGATCGGAATGCCGCGATAGCTCATCCCCCAGAATGCGGGGTTGTCGTCGATAATCTTGACAATCTTCAGTCCCGCGCGGGCACAGGCGTTCATCGTGGCAAAAAGGTTTTTGCTGAAGTCCGCCACGCAGACGGTTTGAATGCCGTTCCACTTGGCCCAGGCGATGACCTGATCCGTCTGTTTCTGGAATTGGAAGATGCGTTCGATCGAAACATCGCTCAGAACCTGCCGCCCGCGGACCATTTCTTTCAATCCGCGCCACTTACCTTCGCGGCGACCCTTCTTCGCCGCGGCGGCGTGGTCGGCGTGTTCGGCGATTGCCGAATAGCGCTGCGACCAATCCTCGCGATACGCCTGCCGCAGAGGCTGTGGCAGGAAGCGTTCAGCGACGATCATGTTGTTGCGGACGTCCATGCGGTGCACAAGATCCGACGCCCTGCCCGGGCCGCTCACTTTGTCGTGCCGGAAGACGATGTCTTCGAAGCGGTCGATGCGATAGCCGGCGCCCCAGATGCGGAAGCTCAACTCGTATTCCTCGGCCTGGCGGAAGAACTCGCGGGAGAACCCTCCGACTTCCTTCAGCACAGACGATCGAAAGCACGTCGCCCCGCCGAGGAGGACCGACGGAAACGCCGGCGCTTCGGGCGTGCCGTCGGGAAGCTGCACATGGGCGACCAAGGCGGCCACGTCCGGCGCACTGTCCATATAGGCGAGCATGTCTTCGATCGCCTCAGAATTCGCGGGGTAGCTGTCGTCATCGAGGCAGACGATGTATTCGCCGGTCGCGCGATCAAACGCGTAGTTGCGGGCCGGCATGCCCTCGTTCGCCGGCAGACGATGATAGTTTACTTCGGGAAACTCCGACTTCATCATCGCGTCGGTTCCGTCGGTCGAGGCATTGTCGATCACCCAGATGTCCCACTCGCCGGCAGGCAGCGTCGTACGATCCGGCAGCAGCGAGAGCGTGTGGCGGAGCGTGTCGCAGCGATTGAACGAGATAATGACATAGGAAAGTCGCATGTTGTTTCCTTAAGCGGCCTGCGCCTTGTTCACGGTCGATTCGGAGGTCAGCAGTTTTCCAATTGCCCGTACCACGCGATCAAGCCCGGCCTTGTAGCTCAGCCGGCTCTGCGTGTTCTGCCGCTGGGCTGTGGAGATTTCGTACCGAAGCTCGGCGTTGTTGATGTATCGCCGCACGTTTGCTTCAAACGAAACGCGGTCGTCGAAAAGCACCTCGTCAAGCCGCGGCAGGGAGATGGCCTGGGCGATGAGCGTGCCGCCGCGTTGCCAGTCGCGCACCATGCCGATCGGATCAACCTGCTCACCGAGGCACGCGCAACGGGTGAGCACCTCTTCGAGCTTCTCACGATAGCTGTCCTTCACCGCGGCCCTCGCCTGTGGCACCGAGCAGACGCCCGCATCAAAATGCCGGTCGACAAAATTCAGCAGCTCCTGCGTGAGATGATTGAACGGATTATCGCGGATCAAATAGAACCCGCCGGCGAACAATCCCGACAGCAATCGTGCGTGAGAGAAGCAGGCATACGGTTCGAGTTGCAGATTGATCTTCGAACGTCGCGTCAGCAGTTCCAGCGCCTCGCCCGCCGCTACCGGGCCACGTGCATACGGGGCGAATACGGGATTCGTATCCCACCCGCGGCCGTAGAGTGCGAGTTGCAGACCCAGCGAGCGGGAGGTCTCCGCCGCCCACTGGAGTGCCTGGTGGCGATACAGCGTGTTGTTCAGCCGATCAAAAATGACGTTGACCACTTCATCCTTCATTGCCGGCAGCGTGATGTTTACGCCGGTGGCGACTTCGCTGTCGTTCAGGATCAGTCGCACGTCGTAGTGCGTCGCAACGGTCTTGCCGGCCGAGTAGCGGTCGACAATCGTGTTGCAGCATTTCTCAACCAGCGTTCGAAGCGCCGGCGGATTGCTGAATCGCTCGAGCAACTCCGGCACGATCTGGCCGGCAGTCTTGCTCCAGTTGGAGACGTAGACGATGTCCTCGCCGTCGCTGTTCCACTCGGTGGGCCGCATCGGCACGCGCGAGAGCTGCGGCAGATCGACCACCTGCCGACGCGGATAGCTGTGCTGCTGTACGAAAAGCGAGCCCATTCCGCTGAGGACGAAGTCGCGCGCCTTGACGGCCGCCCCAGCGTTGGCGTTGCAGAGATTGGGAAGGTGATCCTGAATCCAGCACGCGAAGGGCAGCTGCGGCGGAAACAAATCACCGTGCTCGTGTCGCAGGTGATCGATCTGGAAGACGAAGTCCGGCTTAAAGTCGGCCAGTGCCTTCCGCATGTAAAGCGTGTTGCACCGCTGCCAGTCAGATGGCTCGATGATGGTCATCGTCTCCCACCCCAGCTGCCCGAACGCCTCGGCCGCGTCGCGGGTTGAGTATTGCAGCACGGTCGAGAAGCGCGTGGTAATGAGCAAGACGCGCGGCGGCACGACGGGGAAGCTGCCGAAGCGATTGATCAGATCCTTTTCGTTTACGTGCGAGTAGTACGCCTCAATCTCAGTCTTACGGCCCGTGTCGGCGGCGCCGAGCTTGCTCTGAATCACCTGCAAGCCTGTAGCGATGACGGCGGCGTTAATACCCTGGTTGATCGTCAGCGCCGGCAACGGCGTGAGCAGATCGCCGAGCAGTTCGTCTTCTGCCACTCGTTGCCAGTCCGGGCCGACGAACCACCGAAACCGCGGCTGCTTGATCGGCCCGGCGGCGCCGCTGTAGTCGTGCATCATCATGCAGAGCATGAGCACCTGCGGCTGCGGCTCGATGATGTGAATCGTCTGCTGCATCGTCATGAACAGCTTGGGAGGCTTTTGCGCCAGTGCGTTGAGAAGGTAGCCGTCGCCGATGCCGCACAGGCCAAGGCATGCGCCGCGATCGATGTCCGGCTTGAGCTTGCCGAACAGAACGCCGACGCCCTTGAGCGGGTCGTTGCCGATCGAAAAGCTCGTCGCTCTGCCGGGCTGTTCTGAAAAGTGAATCGTCGGCATCCCGCTGGCCGAAGCGGCGATTTGAAATCGCGAATCGTTGGCCGCTTCAATGACCGCCTGGTACGCCTGCGGGCGGTGCTCCTGCAGCGCGACGAAGTTGCGAGCGAGATTGTGCTGAAGCTGCGACGCGGCGTCTTTTTCAACGAGTCGCTGCAGCGCGCCTTCAGCAACGCTCCATCGCTTTGATTGCAGCGCACCGTCCGCAACCTTTCGCAGCAGACAATCACGCTCCGTGTCCGGCAGCGCTGACATGATCGAATCGATCTTGTCGGCCGCGCCGTGGTCGAGCGCAGCTTCCAGAGAGTCCATGACGTGATTGCCGGTCGCGGTATCGTCCATCTGCGATTTATCGGACATTCTTGCCCCAAATCGTGAAAATAACGCCATTTTCGTGTCAGTCGGCGTCCGATAATAATTGTTGGAAAACGACCAGTTTCGCCGATGAATCTGGCATGTCGCAACCGCGAAAGCTCTGCACGCTGCAGCAATTGCTCCAGATCCGCCAAGACCACGCCGCCGCCGGCCGAACGGTGGTGCATTGCCACGGGTGCTTCGACATCGTTCACCCCGGGCACATTGCGCACCTGCAGTTCGCTAAATCGCTTGGCGATTCGCTGATCGTCACCATCAGCAGCGACGCGAATGTGAACAAAGGCGTCAATCGACCGTTGATTCCGGATGATCTGCGGGCGGCCAGCGTGGCCGCGCTCGAGTGCGTCGATTACGTCTACATCAACCCTCACCCCACCGCGATCGAACTGCTCGAAGCCCTTCGGCCAGACGTGTACGTGAAGGGCAAGGAGTACGAGAAACACCACGACCCGCGGTTTGCCGCCGAGCGCGAAGCAGTCGTGAAGCACGGCGGCCGGGTTACGTTTACCAGCGGCGAGGTTGTCTACTCCTCCACCGCGCTCATCGGCACGCTCAACAACGACACCCGCTTCAACGACGAAAAAATCGCCCGACTGTGCGACCGCTACGATGTCACCTCCAGCAGCATTATCAATCTCGTCCAGCGGTTCCGCGGGCAGAAGATTCTGGTGATCGGCGACTATATCCTCGACCGCTACCACTTCTGCGACGCCACCGGGGTGGCCAGTGAAGGGCCGATGATGACGCTCCGGTCGCTGCAGGATAAAGACTACGACGGCGGCGCGGGCGTGATCGCGCTGCACCTTGCTGGACTCGGCGCGTCACCGGTGCTGGTGACAGGGTTGGCCGACGACGATGCGTCGCGTCAGGCGCAGATGCGGCTGCAATCGGCTGGCGTAGATGTTCAATCGCTGCCCTACCGCCGGCAACTCATCGCTAAGCACCGCTACCTGGTGGATCAGACGAAACTGTTCAAAGTCGATGAGGGCCACATCGCCCCGCTCGACTCCACGACCGAACCGATTGCCGCCGCGAAGATTCTCGAAGCCGCCGACGGCGCTGCCGCCGTGATCTTCGCCGACTTCGGCTACGGCCTGATCACGGACGGACTGCTCGATCGCATCCTGCCGCACCTGCGAGCAGCTGTGCCGGTCATCACCGCCGATGTAAGCGGCAAGCAAAGCAGCCTGCTGAAATTTAAGGGAGTGGATCTGCTCTGCCCGACCGAGCGCGAAGTGCGCGAAACACTCCACGACTTTTCCAGTGGCCTGGGCGCAGTCGTGTGGAACCTGCTCGAACAAACCGGCGCCCGCCAGGCGATGATCACACTCGGCAAGCAGGGACTGGTCACGTTCGACCATCCCGATGGCTCGGCCGTCACCGATCGGCTGCGAAGTGAGTACGTGCCGGCACTCACGAACAACGCTATCGACCCGATGGGCTGCGGCGACGCGCTGCTCGCCACCGCATCGCTCGCGCTCGCGGCGGGCGGATCGTTACAGGCGGCGGCCCTGCTCGGATCGCTCGCGGCATCGATCGAGGCCGGACAGATCGGCAATTATCCGATCGACGCCGAAACACTTCTCTCACGCGCCAGCGTGCTGAGCGCGCAATCCGTGACTCGTCTTGCGGTGTAGATCGCGACCAGCCGTTACCGGCGCTGGCCGGGCTGCGTCGGGATTTCGCCGAACTGCTGCTCGTAACGCTTGACCAGCTGGCCCAGCGAAGCGCTCAGGCGTTTGATGCTCGAGTAGCTCATGATCACTCGATCGGTGACCTTGAACAGCAACTGCGGCGTGGTCTGCTGCGGGTTCGGGTCGGGCATGTTGAACCCGAAATCGACGACCACTTCTTCGGCGGTCGTGTGAATGCGGTAGGCATTAGCGAAGATCGTCTTCAGGTCGCGCTCGTCGAGCGTCACGCGCACCTGCTGCTGCGGGTCTTGGCCGGCCGATGTCGAAATATCCTCTGCCATGAAACGTCCTTTCAAATAAATACGAGTGGGCCGGGTATTGTGTCCAAAAAAACGGAGTTGTCCAACCGGATGTCGCGCGAAACCCTGCCGCTGGATTATCGGCCCTTCGGATGGGCGACTTCGATCGGATATTCCGTCCTAGGCACGGCCCTGATTGAGCGCGACGTATGTCCATTCGTTCCGCAGCACCGGCGTGAAATTGATCGGCGACCGCAGCAGGAAGTACTTCTCCACCGGCAGGTTGAGCTGCTCAACGAGGTTGGAAAAGCAACTGTCGAGCAGCAGTAATTTCGACGCATGCTCCAGCGTGTACAGCCAGTCGAACGGACTGTCAGTCAGCTCCCGCATCTCGACGATCTGATACTTTTCCGACCAGTCAGAAGGCACATTCAGCTTGAGCGAAAAGTCCGACCCCGTGGTGTGGGTGCACACGTACGGCCGCGTGATCTTAAGACTTTCGTGCAGCGCCGCCTCGCGGGACGCATCGCGACGAATGCGTAGATCCCATTTCCTCGCGAACGGAACGTTTGCCACCGCGTACTTGTACTCGTCAAACTTGAGCGATGCCGCAAGACGCGGCCTTTCGACGACGTAGCCTCCGCTCAACGAGCTGTAGAGCATGACCGTCTTCGCAACCCCGGCCTCCTTGAGAAGGCGCTGTGGCCGTTCGACCATCGCATCGGCCCCGGGTTCCACCGGAATAAAGTTCACCTCCGGCTTCACGCGAGAAAACATCGGCACGAACCGTGCTTCGATTGGCCAATGCACTTTCAGGCCCTGCTCAAGAAAATAGTCGGCGATCGGGAGCGCAATGATGATGTCGCCGATCCCGCGCGTCTGAATGAGTCCGATGGAATTTGACATGCGCTTGCCTGCGATCGTGTTCAGCTTCATCGGCTGCGGACGAACAAGACGATGACCGCAATGACGATGCCCACAAAAATCAGTTTCACGAGCGTGCCCAGGCAGCCGAGAAGCGTCGCCTCACCCGAGCGGTTTCTGCCTAGGCTGGAGGCGAGGAGGAGCGTCCGGAATCCCCCCGCGCCCATCATGCGGCCGATCTTTCGCTCGCGTCCGGCCTGCGTGAGGGGAATGCCGATGCGTCGCGAGAGCCGCGCCTTCGCCGCTGAAAGGCCGATCGCCCGACGCCAGGGAAATGAAAATCCGAACATGTCGCCCCAGCTTCGCCCGCACTGGCGCCGAAATCAAGGATGACTGCGAGTCAACATATAGACCGTGGCCGGACCAACGGCTTCACGGTAAACTCGTGGGCGATCGCCAGCTTCTACCCGGGGTTTTCATGTCGCTGCCGCCGCCTCTGCCACCGCCGCTTCCGCCTGTCCCACGTGCGCTCCCGCCCGAAGAACCACGGAACCGATTCGCGTTCATCGCCGGAATCATCGTCGTCGCGGCGGTGATCGTCATTGTTGTGATCATGGTGGTCAGCCCGCGAACCGCGTCGTTCACCAGTCCGGGCGCGCCCGCAACGCCCATTCCCCGACAAGACGACCGCGCCGACATCAGCGCGTCGCTCGCAGCAAGCAAGGCCACCGATGATCCGGCTCTGCTCGCCAGCGTTCGGCAAACGCTCAGCGCGATGGGTGCGGCGATCCAGGCGCGCGACCCCAATGCGGCCGACCGATTCTTCGATACCGAGCGCATGATGCTCGAGATGGAGCGATACCCCGGCGCCACCATGCTGCCCGCGGCCGATCGCAACGCATTCATCACCGGCATGAAAGCCGGCCTGCCCGCGCAAATCTCCAAGGGCGCGATGCTTCCGCCGTGGGACCGCGTGGTCGTCCGCCGCATTCTTCCGGTCGCGGGAATGCCCGGCGAGATCGTCGTCTATGCCAAGTTTTATTCCGGCAATGACATCTCGCGCATGCGCTACTGGATGTGTAAAACCGGCGGCTGGCGCGTGTACGACTTTGAAGACCTCGACGGCTCCCTTCGGCTGAGCAATTTGATGGGCAGCCTGATGGGCGTTGCCGTCAGCCCAAACGCGACGGCATCGCTGAAGGACATCCAGGCGATGACGCGGGCAATGAACGACGTCAAGCAACAGGACTTTGACGGCGCCGACAAGGAAGTGAAGTCGATCAACGAAAAGAATCTATCGCCGGAGTGTGTGGCGGTGGTCTGCATGGTCCGCACCGTCGTAGCCCTGCGGCAGGGCGAAAGTGGCGAGGCGATCAAGCTGGCCGACAGAGCCCTGCAGATTACGCCGGATAAGTTCTGCTGCTACCTGTTCAAAGCCATCGCCCACAACGACCTGCGACAGTACGACCAGGCGCTTCCGGCGGCGAAGAAATACATCGAAATGCTCGGCGCCACCGGCACCGGAAATTATCAGCTGGGCCGGGCGCTGATTGGCCTAAAGAGACAAACTGAAGCTATGGTCGCGATCGAGGCCGGACTTGATGACGAACCGACGTCGGTCGATTGCCTATACCTGCTCGCGTCAATCGAAACGCCGGCCGTTCGCGACAAGCTTCGGGTTCGGCTGCAGGACGCATCGATGGATGTGATGATGTTCCGCACCCTGTGCAGCGCGCTGGATCGAGACGGGAATTCGAGCGCCATGGCGGTGGTGGTTGATTTCGCCAAGCCTACGATCGGCGACACGGTCGATTACCACTTCTACGAGGCCGCGGTGAATGAGTACGCCAAGCAGTACGACAAAGCGGCGGCCGGTTTTTTCAAGGACATCAACACGACCGATCCGTACTACAAGAAGGCCATCTTCTCTCGCTATCTGAGCTGTATGGTCTCCGCCGGCAAGCCGCTTGAAGGGTACGAAGCCGCGGGCCGACCTGAAGAGGCGTTCGCCAAGCTGGTTAACCTGCTTGATAATCGCTCGCCCGCAATCGCGAAGTTGATAGACGTGCACCTGGCGAAATGTCCGAAGGATTCCCACGCGTGGGATCAAAAAGGAATGTGGTCGCTGGGTCAGGAGAAGTACATGCAAGCGGTTGAAGCGTACGATCGCGCGATCGCCACCAACACCGACGCTGAAAAAACCAAAGGGATTCACGCCCGCCGAATGTATGCGGCTTATCGCGGCGGCAAGGGTTTGGAGATGTTCAGCCAGTACCCAGATAACATTGATCGCTTCAACCAATTGGCGACGCTGCTCTCAAACGATCGAAGGACGGCGGAGTTGCGGCAGTTGATCGACGTACACCGGGCCGCATTGCCTGAATCGCCGTCGATCATGCTGTACGAGGGGGAACTCGCGTACCTCAATGCCGACTACGCCGGCGCGGTGCGCATCCTCAAGAAGATAGCGGCCGACAAAGAAACGCGCGGCGATTGGCAGCGGAGGGATCGGCTGGTTCGGGCGTACTGCAACCTGAAGCAGTTCGCCCTCGCAACCAGCACTGCCGGCGACAAGCCAGAAGAGCGAGACTCGCTACATGTCGTACTCATCTTCGCCGCACAGGGCGACGTGCCCGCGACTGAGAAGGCGATCGACAAGGCCATCGAAGACGACGACTACTATTCCGGCGATTTTCTCAATGACTCAGATCTCGGCCCGCTGCTAAAGGCGCCGGCGTTTGCCAAACTCCACGCAAAACTCTCCAAGCCGCCGGCAACACGGCCGACGACTCAGCCGATCGAGGACTAAAAAAAGATGTCATCCTGAAGTCCGGTTAAGGACTTCAGGATGACATGGTTTTCGTGTCTGGTTTCTTGAGAATCAGATTGCCGTCTTAAAACAGCTTGGACAGCACCTGCTGAGCCGCGGCCACGCCCTTGCCGAATTCAACCGGCTTGCCGAGCGCCTTGAGCGTGTGCTCGACGGCCGCCACGACTGCGAGTGCGTCGTACGCGTCGCTGTAGCCCATGTGGTTCACGCGGAAGATCTGTCCTTCCATGCTCCCCTGGCCGCCGGCGACGTGGATGTTGTGCTTGTTCTTCAGCGTGTTGCGGAAATCCTTATCGGTTACGCCGGCGGGCAGACGGATCGCGCTCACGCTGTCGGCCGGTTGTTTGCTGAACGCTTCAAGGCCCAGTGCCTTCATGCCGGCGCGAAATGCCTCGGCGGTGACGCTGGTGCGCTTCCAGACGCCTTCAATCGTCTCGGCCTTCACCATCTTCAGGCTGACGGCGAGCGCCTCGATGAGCGTGTTGGCAGGTGTGAACGGCGTGTCCCCGTCGGTGATGCTCTTGGCGTATTTCTTCAGATCAAAATAGAACGGGTGCTGCGTCTTGTTCTTCTCCACAGCGGCCCAGGCGCGATCGCTCAGCGCGACGAACCCAAGGCCCGGCGGGAGCATGAGCGCCTTCTGGCTGCCGGTGATGGCGACGTCCACGCCCCACTCGTCCATCTTGAACGGCAGCGCGCCGATGCTGGTGATGCCGTCGACGATGAGCAGCGTATCCGGGCTGACGGTGCGGACGACCTTCGCGATCGCCTGCAGATCGCACACCGTGGCGGCAGACGTTTCGCTATGCACGAGCACGACGGCGTCGTATTTGGCCGCCTTCAGTTCCTTCTCAAGCTCGGCCGGTTGAATGTGCGTGCCGTATTCTAGTTTCAGTTCCTTCAGATCAGTGCCGAAGGTCTTGGCGTAACTGCTCCAGCGCTCGGCGAACTTGCCGTTGCTGATGTTCAACACCTTCTGGCCCGGCTGTACGCAGGAGACAAAGCCCGCTTCAAACGCGGCCGTGCCGCTGCCGGTGATGGTGTAGACGGTCTTGCTCGTCTGGAAGACGTACTGCAAGAGCGTCTGCACCTCGTTGAACATCGTGCGGAACTCGCCGGTGCGGTGGTGGTGCACGGGCTTGGCGAGTTCGAGCAGGGTTGCTTCAGGCACGCTGGTCGGGCCGGGGGTGAAGAGGCGGTATTTCATGAGCATGGTGTTGGTTCCTTAATTGATGGTGAAATCAGGCTGCGTTCCACTGTTCCTTCAGGTACGTCAGGATCTTCTTTTCCTTGCCGTGCGTTTTGCCGGTGTCGCTGGCTTCGACGGAAATTCGTCCGCTGTAGCCGCCTTGCTTGAGAACCTTGAAGAACGGCTTGTAGTCAGACTGGCCGCTCTCGCCGGGAGCGGTGCGGCCGACCTTGTCGGCCAGGTGCACGTGCTTGATCGACGGCATCGCAGTGACCAAGTTCGATAGCGGCTCTTCTTCCAGCCAGAAGTGATAGCTGTCGACCAGGCACTTGAAGTTCGGACTGCCGACGGCGGTCACGTACTCCATCCCCTCAGCCACCGAGTTGATGATGTTGCACTCGCCACGATTCAAGGGCTCCGCAACCAGCATCACGCCGTTTTGCTGGGCGATCGGCGCGGCCATCTTCAAAAAATCGATGATCTGTTTTTTCGCGACGGCGCGGTCGAATCCGTCTGGCACGTTCCGAGCTCCGCCACTGCCGAAAACGAGCGTCGTCATGCCGGTCTTTGCAGCGCGCTTGAGCACGGCCGTCATGTACTGTTTAAGAACGTCGGCGTTCACGGCCGGACCGGTGATTTTCAAATCGCCCGGCACCAGACAGTTGGCCGCCACCACCGGCAGAGTGGATTTGTCGACCGTCGCGCCGCCGGTCCATTGTTCGTCGGCAACCGTGCCCTGCAGAATGCCCTGCACGTTTTCTTCGACGTAGTCCCACCCGGCGGTTTTAAACCGCTCGGCGTCGCCACAAGTCACGCAATATCCCCATTGAATCGCCATAGGTACTCCAATCGAGCCGAGCATGATATGAGAACGCAATGGCAGAGGGAAGTCGTGCCGAATCGAAAGTGCAAGTGAGATTGGAACTCCTCGACAATTCAGGCGTTACAATCGACAATTGCACGCATGTCGATCGGTTTTGTGATCGGACGGGCGGGGACAGGCAAGACGCGTCATTGCCTGGGCCGAATCAAGGAATTGCTGCGCGCCGATCCGATGGGTCCGGCCATCTTCTGGATCGTCCCCCGCCAGGCCACGTTTTCCACCGAGCGATTACTCCTCAGCGAGTTCGGCCCGTACAGCCGTTGCCGAATTTTGTCGTTCGACCGCCTCGGCGATGAAGTGCTCGGCACCACCGGCGGACTGGCCAGCACGCAAATCTCCGCCCGCGGCCGGCAGATGATCCTCGGACTGCTGCTGCGGCAACTCGACAGTCGCCTTACCTTCTTCGCCAGCAGCGCCCGCCGCGTGGGCTTGGCGCGTGAACTGGATTACACGTTCGCCGAGCTCGAACGTAGTGGCGCCGCGCTACCGGAACTGGTCAACACGCTGGAGGCTGCGCTCGGCGACGACCCGACCGACGCCGATACGCAAACGCTGCTAGATAAATCGCGCGACTTGGCGTTGCTGTACGCCGAGTACGTCAGATTCCTCGGCCCCGACCGCCTCGACCCGCACCGGCGGCTCGAACGCGTGCTGAAACTCATGTGCGAATGCCCCACGTTCAAAGACGCGCACGTGTTCGTCGACGGCTTCACCGATTTCACCCGACACGAACGGCAGATGATCACCGGCCTGGCTACAACGTGCCACGAAGTCACCGTTACCGCGATGATCGACCCCGGCAGCAGCGTACTGACGAACATCGATCTCTTCCCTCCCGAGATGTCGCTCTTCAACAAGGTGGAACGCAGCGTCCGCCAGTTGATGATTCAGCTTCGCGACAGCAAGGCGCACCTTCGCCCGACCGTTACGCTGAAGGGGCAGCGACGGTTTCCCACAACATCGCTAGACGTGTTGGAGCGAACGGCTTTTGGAAAGGCCGGCCCGAAAGTATCGGTAGATGATTCGATTGAACGGTCGGCCGCGCCAGATCGGGCTTCGGAGGTGGACACCATCGCCCGCCGCATCCGCGACCTGTCGCGCGCTGGGACGCGCATGAACGAGATCGTCGTGCTCGTCCGCGACCTCTCCAAGTATCAGCACCTGATCGTCACCAGCTTCCGCGAGCACGGCATCCCGCATTTCATCGACGCCCGGCGGCCGGCGATGCATCATCCGCTACTGCAGTGGCTGCGCGGCATTTTCGCGATCGCCCGCCGCAACTGGCCGCAGGATGACACGATTGCCCTGCTCAAAACGGGCTTAGCCGGAACGACGCTGGAACAGGCCGACGAGATCGAAAACTACGTGCTCGCTCACGATCTGCACGGCGTGGCTTGGGAATCGCCCGAGCCTTGGGCACTGACCAAAGGCACCCTTCTCGTCGGCGACGCGGACGAAGTCATCGAACAGGAAACGATCGAGCCCTCTAAAATCGATCAAGCCAGGCAAACCCTGCTCAGCAAGCTTCGGCCATTTCTCGACGTCGTCCTCCACCAGCCACGGCTGACGTTTCGGCAGATCTGCTCGTCGCTGTTCGGCCTGATCGACCGGTTTGGCGTTCGCACGACAATCAGCGACTGGATCAAGGATGCCCGCGACGCAAACAAGCTGGAACTCGCCGCCGAGCACGAGCAGACGTGGGCGAGTCTCGTCGAACTGTTCGACGAACTCGTCGAACTGCTCGGCGATCACGAAGTCTCGCTCGACGATTTCGTCCAAACGCTTGAGGCCGGCCTCGAGGCGTTCGATTTCGCGCTCACGCCGCCTACCATCGACCAGGTCTCCGTTGGCGAGATCGAGCGTTCACGCGTGGTCGACGCGAAAATCGCTTTTGTGCTCGGCCTGTCCGAAGGACTGTTCCCCACCGCAAGCGCCGAACCGACCGTCCTCACCGACAGCGAGCGCGGCCTGCTCCGCCGCCGGCATATCGAACTCGACGACGACTCCACCCGCCGCCTGCTCGACGAGCGCCTGCTCGGCTACTTGGCATTCACCCGCGCCAGCCACAAACTGATCCTCAGCCGCCCGAGCGCTGACGACGGCGGCAAGCCGCTCAATGCCTCGCCATTCTGGCAGCGATTGGATGAACTTTTCAGCGACATCGCCCGCGTCACCACCGCCGCGCCGTGCTACGCACACGACGAACCAAAATGCCTCGCCACACCGCGCCAGCTCATCACCGGCTTGATGCGATGGGCCCGCAAGCAGGCCGAATCCGTTGAAGCGCCCGACGCGGAGTGGGCCGCGCTGTACGACGCCGTCGCAAGCAAAGAGGATGGCGACGATCCGATCACGTCGCTGCGTCGCCAGGCATGGCCGGCGTTGTCGTATAAGAACGACGCGGCGATCTCCAAGACCACCGCCGCACAGCTGTTCCCCTCGCCGCTAGATGCAACCGTCGCCCGCATCGAAACGTTCGCCGCCTGCCCGTTCAAGCACTTCGCACAGTACGGCCTGAAGCTGAAAAGCCGCGATGTTCGCGATTTTAGCATTGCCGATATCGGGATGGCCTACCACCAGATCCTCGAGCAGATCGTGCAAGAGCTTCTGCAGGCCAAGCAGCACTGGACCGACCTCACGCCCGAGCAGACCGCCGAGCGTATCACCGCGACGGCCGCCGCCATCGCCAAGGATTTGCGTGAGGAAGTGATGCTCAGCAGCGCCCGTAACAAGTACCTGCTGGGCCGGATCGAGCGAACCCTTGCGCAGGTGATCGCCTCGCAGCGCACGCTCGCCGAGCGGCAATCGCTGCGGCCGGCGCGAACGGGCGTGAAATTCGGCTCGCCGGCTGACAAGCTGCAGTCGCCGCTGATCGTCACGCCCTCCAAGAATGAGGTACGGCTGCACGGCAAGATCGACCGCGTAGATATCGTGCCCGGCCAGGCGCTCTTCTCCATTGTCGACTACAAATCAGGCAACTCATCCATCAAGTTCCAGGAAGTGTTCCACGGCCTGTCGATGCAACTGCTCGCGTACATGCTCGTGTTGCGCGAAAACAACGCCGGCCAGAAGCTCACACCGATCGGCGCGTTCTACCAGCGTGTCACACGCTCATTGGCCAGCGCCAAACATCCGTCGGAAGTGGCCGACCCGGCGAGCGATGAATTCATGCTCCGGCAGCAGCCGCGCGGGATCTTTCACGCCGGGCATCTTTCGCACTTCGACCAGCAACTGCAAGGCGGTGCCTCGCTCGCGGTGAATGCCTACGTAACGAAGGATAACCAACTCGGCAAGCGAGAAACCAGCGACGCGGCCGATCCGCAGGAGATCGAGCAGTTGCTTGATTTCGTCAAGCAGAAGATCGCCGACCTGGCCGACGACCTGATGGCAGGCGTGATCGCGGTGACGCCGTACCGATTGGGAACCGTTACGCCGTGTGCCCGGTGTGATTTTCGCAGCGTTTGCCGGTTTGAAGTGGGCATCAACCGTTATCACAACCTCGAACCGATGAAGCGATCCGAGGTGATGCAAGCCATCGCCGGCGAAGGAGGCGGCGATGCCTGACACCTCACGCCCATGGACACCGAGTCAACGCGCCGGTTTTGAAACGACGGGCGAGAGCCTCCTCCTATCCGCCGCCGCCGGCTCGGGCAAGACTGCGGTATTGGCCCAGCGGTGCGTCCACATGGTGTGCGATGCGCCGGAGCCATGCGGAATCGACGAGATTCTCGTGGTGGCATTTAACGAAGCGGCGTCGCTTGAGATGAAGGGTCGCATCCATGCGGCGTTGCGCGATCGGTTGGTGAAGAACCCGAGCGAGACGCTTGAGAAGCAAGTGCACCTCGCCGAGCGGGCGGCCATCAGCACGCTGCACGCGTTTTGCCGTCGACTGCTGCGGCAGCACTTTCATCGCGTTGGGCTCGATCCGAACTTCAACATGCTCGACGAGGACGAGGCCGCCCTCCTGCGGTACGACGTGTGCCGCGACGTGTTCGCGCAGCGGTACGAAGCCGATGACGACGCCGTCTTCCAAACCCTCATCGACCACTACGGCGACGGCGACGACGAGCGCCTCGTTATGCAGGTGTTGCGACTGCACGCCCTGCTCACCAGCGTCCTCTCTCCTGAAACCTGGCGCGCAAACGCCCTCTCGCGTTTAGCGGCTGCGGCCACGCAGCCACTGGATGAATCGGATCTCGGCAAAGATTTTTTAGGATTAATCCACGCTGATCTCAATCTGCTGGCAACGAAGATCGCCAATGCCATCGCGACCATCGATCCGCTGAAACATTTCACGGCGTACACCACCAAGCTGCGTGAATGGCAGACGGTGGTTGAACACTGGAAGCACGTGCTGGATGCCGAAGGCCTCGACACGTTCTCCGCCGAGGCCGCGTCAATCGATGAGGTGCTGGCCGAGCGGGCCAAGCCGATTAAGGGGGAGACGCCGGGGAAGGATCTGGCAAAAGACACGTTTGACGAGGTTCGCAAGCATCTGAAGGAAGGATTTTGCCGGCAGGCCGGTCGCTTTTCCGAGGCCGGGTGGAAGAAGACGGTGGCCGACACGCTGGCGCACGCGCGCGTGCTGATGGAGCTAGTCGAGACGTTTGGCGACGCGTATCAACTCGCCAAATCGCAGCAGCGGGCGCTCGATTTTGCCGACCTGGAGCGATACGCGCTGCGCGTACTCTCGGCCGACGATGCGCCGATTGGCGCAAAGCCTTCGAACGTCGCCCGGGCGATTCAAAAGCGCTTCAAACATGTGCTTGTCGACGAATACCAGGACATCAACGAGGTGCAGGACGCGATTCTTCGCCTCGCCAGTCGCGAGAGTGTGGCGGATCATGCGACGCCATCGAATCTATTTTGTGTGGGCGACGTGAAACAGAGCATCTACCGTTTCCGCCTGGCCGAGCCGCGGCGGTTTTTGGATCGGTACACGGCGTTTCGATCCGGCACGAGTGCCGTTCCGGGCAGAGTCATCGACCTGCAGGAAAACTTCCGCAGCCGGGCGCCGCTGCTGGGGGCGATCAACAACATTTTCCGTCGGCTGATGACGGTGGAAACGGCCGAGATCGCGTACGACGCGAAGCAGGAACTGCGGCCGGGCTTGAAATATCCCACCGGCGACGCGCGACAGTTCACGGGTCGGCCGATCGAGCTGCATCTGCTGCCCGCGCGACTGTCTGGGATTCCCAGCGACGATACTGATGCCGCGGACGAGTTTGATCAGGACGAGTATGAGGCTGCGCTTGTCGCCACGCGCATTCTGCACCTCACCGGTCGCGGCGGAGCGTCGACGCCGAAGCAGGTTATGGAGCGATTGGGCGACGACCTTGTGCCGCGCGACATCCGCCTGGGCGACATCGTCGTACTGCTACGTAGCGGCAAGGTAACGGCCGACCACTACGCCAACATCCTGCGGCGCTGGGGCATTCCGGCGCATGCGGACAGCCGCACGGGATTCTTCGAATCGCAGGAAATCCGCGACATGCTCGCGTTGCTGGCTGTGCTCGACAACCAGCGGCAGGACATTCCACTGGCCGCCGTGCTGCGCGGGCCGATCGGGCGATTGCCTTCGCCGGAAGACGCCCTGGCGACGATCCGATTGGCGTACAACGACGGAAAGCCGACGATTCCGTTTCACGACGCGGTGCTGCGATACGCCGCGGACAAAACTGACGCGCTCGCGACGACATTGAAAGATCGCCTCGCCCAACTCACCGCGTGGCGGCAGATGATCCACCAGCGGCCGGTGACCGAGGTGCTGCGGTCAATTTACGACGACACCGGCCTGCTCGCATACTACGCCGGCCTACCGG
>Ga0070665_100002136_pt1 | contig 22065 bp, 18 predicted proteins | sample KBSS13metaG_FD_65862 | JGI IMG/M metagenome (GOLD analysis project Ga0070665, IMG submission 65862) | Switchgrass rhizosphere microbial communities from Kellogg Biological Station, Michigan, USA - KBS S1-3 metaG | ecosystem: Host-associated > Plants > Roots > Rhizosphere > Soil ... | reverse complement strand
TTGTCGAGCATCACCAATTGCCAGAGCAGGCGGCCATGATCGGAGCGGCCCGACAGATGCGCCTCGGCGAACTGGCGGATGGCGGACGGATCAAACCAGCCCAGCTCGGCGAAGCTCGGCGCGTTGGCGATGGCCAGCGCCTCATGCTGGAGCGGGCCGCGGAACCATTCGGAGACGGGCGTCACGAAGCCCATCTTCTTCCGGTAGAGAATCTCGTCGGGCAGCCGGCTCTCGAGCGCGCGCTTCATCAGATATTTGCCGACGCCTGACTTGAGCCGAAGCTTGGCGGGCAGGCGCGCGGAGAATTCGACGAAGCGATGATCGAGCAGAGGCTCGCGCGCCTCCAGGCTGACGGCCATGCTGGCGCGGTCCACCTTGGTCAGGATGTCGCCCGGCAGCCAGATCTTCATGTCCGCATATTGGGCGCGGGAGAGCGCATCGCGGGCCGGCGCCTCGTCGAAGGCCTTCACATAGCGGGCCTCAGCATCGTGGCCGTGCAGTTTCGCGGTCAGCACCTGGCGGCGGATGTGCGGCGGCACGACACCCACCGCCTGGGCATAAGCGGCGCCGCTCCCCTGCCCCAAAGCCTGCAGGGTCGTCTTGGCGCGGAAGACCTGCGGCGCCCAGTCCAGCTTCGGATAATGATCGCCGAGCATGCCCGCGGCGCGGGCGAAGGGCGCGGGCAACAGGCGGCGCACACGCTCCTCGGCCGCGAACAGGCGGTAGCGGCGATAGCCGGCCATCGCCTCGTCGGCGCCGTCGCCGGACAAAGCGACCTTCACTTTCTCCACCGCCAGCTCGGACACCCGGTAGGTGCCGAAGGCGGAAGCGTCGGCGAAGGGCTCGTCAAAGGCGTGGGCCAAGGTATCGATCAGGCCGAAATCCTCGGAGCCGACAATGCGGGTGCGGTGATTGGTGGCGAAGAGCTCGGCGATGCGCGCGGCGTGCGCGGTCTCGTCATGATCCTCGGCGTCGAAGCCGATCGAGCAGGTCTCGACCGCGCCCTTGCTCCATTCGGCCATGAAAGCGACCACGGCGGAGCTGTCGACGCCGCCGGACAGGAAGGCGCCGATCGGCGCGTCGGAGACCATGCGCGAGCGCACGCCCTCGCGCAGGCGTTCGACCATCTCCTCTTCCAGCGATTGGACGGAAGAGCGGACGGGATTGGAGAAATCCACGTCCCACCATTGCACCGGCTTCGCCACCGGGCGCCCGCGGCGGATGTGGAGATAATGGCCCGCCGGAAGCTTCTGGACGCCCTCGATGATCGAGGCGTCGTCCGGGACATAGCCCCAGGCCAGATAATCCTCGATTGCCTGCGCGCTCGGATTGCGGCGCAGCAAAGGGTGGGCGAGCAGCCCCTTCAGCTCGGAGGCGAAGATCAGGGCGCCGTCCGAGAGCTCGGCATGGAAGAGCGGCTTCACGCCCAGCCGGTCGCGGGCGAGGAAGAGGGAGTCGGTCGATCTGTCGTAAATGGCGATGGCGAACATGCCGTTCAGCTTGGTCAGGCAGTCCGGGCCCCATTGCCGCCAGGCGGCGAGGATCACTTCGGTGTCGCTGGTCGAGCGGAAGGTGAAGCCCTTGGCCTCCAGCTCCGTCTTCACCTCCAGATAATTGTAGATCTCGCCATTATAGGTGATCGCCTCGCGGGCGTCGGGCGAGAGCATGGGCTGGGCGCCGCCCTCGCTGAGGTCGATGATCGCGAGCCGGCGGTGGCCGAGGCCGACCCCGGCCGCCGTCCAGACGCCGCTGCCGTCCGGCCCGCGATGGGCAAGCGCATTGGACATCGCCTCGACCCGCGCCGGATCGACCGGCTTCGGCACGTCGGGATGGAAGATGCCGGCAATGCCGCACATATCAGTTCAATCCCGCCGCGCGATCGGCGAGCCGCTCCAGCGGGCCGAGTGCGCGGACGAAATCGTCGAGCGCGGGCCGGGCGCTGATTCCGGCGGCGCTGTCCTCGGCCGAGACCAGGATCGCGACCGCGCGTTGCGGGCCGCCCAGCAGGCGCGTCTTCAGCGTCGCCAGTTTCACTTGCACCCCGCTCCCCGTCAGCATTTCGCCGACCCGGTAGAAGCTCAGCACCTCGCGCGCCACCCCGTTGGAGGCGATCCGTTCCGCGCGTCCGTTGGGCGGCGGCGCGGCATTGGCCGTCCACGCCCAGGCGCCTTCCGGCTGCACCGCCCCCTGGCCGAAGCCAACCAGCTCGCGGCCCTCGCTCTGGCTGGCGAAGACGATGATGGCGAGGTCGATCGTGCGGCCTTGCGCGTCGCGATAATGGACGAGGCGGATGCGGTCGGCGCCGGCATAATGGGGCTGCCAGGGCCGCCCCTGCCCTTGCGCCACCACTTGCCAGCCCGGCACCTGTGGCACAGCGATCTCGGCGGGCGCCGGATGGGCGCCGCTTGCACTGACCAGGCTGAGCCACGCGACGGGAGCAAGGATCAGGCCGAGGATCGCGCCGACCACCGGGTTCAGCCGGGTCGCGCGCGGGGCTTCGGGCTGCAGCGCCTTCGGATCGAACCAGGGATCGTTCACGCCCCGGTCGAAGAAGCGCCAGCCGATGGCGAGGATGATCGCGATCACCACGGCGAAGAAGATGCCGCCATAGACGACATGGTCGAAGCCGGCGGCGAGATCGACGCTGCCGGTGCGGTGGGCGACGTAGATGGTGAGCCAGGCGCGGATGCCGTTGGCGAGGATCGGCACGGCGAGCGAGACCGCGACGAACGCGAGCCGCCGCTTCCAGGAGCGGAAGCAGACATTGGCGACCAAAGCGCCGAACGCGGCCATGGCGATCAGGAATTTCACCCCGGCGCAGGCCTCGGCCACTTCGAAATAGCCGGTGGGCGTGGTGATGAAGATGCCCTCCATATGGGCCGTGACGCCGCTGATCGAGAGCAGCAAAGAGGCGATCTGGGCCGTCACCGTCTGCATGAGCGGCACCAGCTCCTCGCCTGCGGGGACGAGGAAGAGCGCGTAGAAGAGCGGGAAGGCCAGCCCCCCCGCCACGGCCTTGCCCAGGATGGCGATCACCGCGCCCTGCAGCATGAAGGCGAGACCGAGATGGCGGGCAAAGGCGATCCCGCCCGCCTCACCCAGCATCCAGCCGAAGGCGCCGGCGCCGACCAGCAGCAGGCCCGGCCACCAGGCGGCCGGCACCAGCTGCGCCAACTCCGCCTTGCGCTGCGCGACCAGCCACCAGAGGATGAACGGGATCAGCAGGCAGTGATTGAAGGTCGAGCTGTTCCACCAGATCGCGCCGATCGCGGCGGCGTCATGATAGAAAAGCAGGAGGATCGCCGCGGCAACGAAGCCCAGAGCGAGGAAGTGCGCGCGCCAGCCGTGCAGAGCGACGGGTGCGCGCGGGAGGGCGACCGCGGTCATGCGGCGGCCTTGCAGGCCTCGAGGCCCATCATCGCCGCGAGCGGGGCGAGCTGCGCGTCCCAGCTGTAATGGCTCACCATGCGGGCGCGGGCGGCCGTGCCCATGGCGCCGGCGCGCTCCGGCTCTTCCCACAAAGTGAGCACCGCATCGAACTGGTCCGCCGTGCTGTCGGCGACGAGGAGGTCGCGGCCCGGTACCGCATCGATCCCCTCGAACGCCCCAGACGAGGCAACCACGGGGCGGCCCATCGCCATCGCCTCCAGCACTTTGTTCTGGATGCCGCGGGCGATCTGCAGCGGCGCGACGACGACCGAGGCTGCGGCGAGCCAGGGGCGCACGTCAGGCACTTCGCCGGTGACGATGACGCCGTCCTGCCCGTCGAGCGCACGTACCGTGGCATCCGGGCGCCGGCCGACAATGGCGAAGCGCGCGTCATAGACCTGGCGGATCGTGGGCATCACCTCGCGGGCGAAAGCGCAAACGCCTTCGACATTGGGGCGATAGTCCATCTGCCCGGTGAAGACGATCAGCGGGGCCTTTGGTGGATCGGCGAGCGGGGTGAAGGCGGCGTCCGGATCGTAGGCGGCGAGATCGATGCCGTTGCCGACCGCGCGGACATCCGCACCCTTCGGCTGCACCACCGCGCGGAAGAGCGCGGCCTCGGCCTCGCTGACGAACAGGGACACGGCGGCGCGCTCGGCCACCTTTTTCTCATAGGCGCGGAGCCGCCAGGTTTCGCGGAGATAGGCCAGCTTCCGGAGGCCGCCGCTGCTGGCGGCATAATCGGCGAATTTGGCGGAATCGAAATCGACGAAGTCCATCACGAAAGGCTTCGGGTAAGCGGCCGGGACGAACTGGGCCATCTGGATCGAGAAAGCGAAGACTCCCGAAATCTGCGGCCGCGCCAGCATGTTCGCGGCGAAGTCGGCCATGCCGCCGCCATGGAAAGCGGCGAGCGCGGCGGGCTGGTTCATGAGCAAAGCGCGCAGCGGCCACAACTTCGAGCGGTGGCGCGGCTCGATATAGGCCTCGCCGAGCGACCCGCCCATTGCCGCACGCAGGGCACCCAGATGCGCCGCATCCTCCTCGTCGTCGGCGAAGGCGCCGAGATGGACCGTCGCATGGCGCCCGAGATGGCGGAGCAGATGCCAGGAGCGCATCTTGTCGCCGCGATTGGGCGGATAGGGAATGCGGTGGGCGAGGAAGAGAAGCTCGGGCTTCATCCCAGCCCCCGCGCGATGACGGGGCCGAGCCGGTTGGCGGCCCAGAGCGGCAGCTTCTGCCAGGCCGCGATCTTCAGCCGATATTTCGGGTCGAGCGGATTGATCGCGCGCACCGCCTCGCCATTGGCGGCGCGCACGGCATAAGTAAGCGGGGTCTCGTTGAAACCCCAGATCCGCTTGCGGTCCCACGGGCCGGTGCCGATCTTCGAGCGGCCGAAATCGGCGCACGTGCAGCCGGCCTCCAGCGCCCGGCGCATCACCTCGTAATAAACGAGATCATTGCCCCGCCACTGCCGTGCCTCGCGGGTGCCGCCGCCCCAATAGGGATAGCAGCAGCCGTTGAAGGTGAAGCTCAACATGGTGGCGAGTGGGCGCCCGTCCTTCCAGATCAGGTCGATCCTCGCTTCGTCGCCGAACGCGTCCAGCGTGGCTTCGAAGAGGTCGCGCGGGAAGACCGGCGTGCCGAGATTGCGGACGCTTTCGGCATAGACGCGATAATGGGCATCGCGGTGGCGCTTGTCCGTGCCGCTGGTGCTGTCGAGATCGAAGGTGAGCGCACGGCGCACCTCGGCGCGCTGCTTGCGCGGGATCGTGGCGAGCAATTGCTCGGCGGTGCCGGAAATCGCGCGGCCAAAGCTGGCATAGGTGCCGGTGCTGGCCTGCCAGTCCTCGGGGATCGGGCCGCCGCGGAGCTCGGCCGACTTGCAGCCGAGCCGTTCGGCCAGCTCCCAGGCGGCGCGGGCCAGAGCATCGGCGGCGCGCGCATCGTCGGCGAGGATGCCGCCGCCCGTGCCGAAGCCGGCGGAGACGAGGGCATTGCCGAAGAGCGGCGAGCGGATTTCGGTCAGCGGCAGCACGCCGCGCACCGTGCCGCCCTGCTCGGCGACCAGATAATGGCCCTTCTGCCCGGTGCCGCGCTCGACCGCGGCGGTCCATTTGGGCAGGTGGAAGAAGGCGCCGCCGGGCTGCGCGCGCACGAAGGCGTCGAGCCGTGCGTCGTCGGACTCCGCCGGATGGACAGCGAGCGGGGCAATGGTGGCGGGCGCGTTCACAGCAGGCGCGCCTGTTCGGCCGCCACTTCGTCGGTGCGCCCCCATTGATGGTCGCGCAGCAATTTCAGGAGCTTGGACTCCATCACTTCCAGATTGGTGTAGTGGCGGACCTTGGACCGGGCGGGCGCGTCCTGGACGCGGGGCTGATCCGGATCGATCTCCCAGGGGTGGAAGTAGAAGATGGCGGGGCGGTCCTCGTCGCGGTTCACGTGGCGGATCGCCCAGCTCGAAAAGCCATAGGGCAGCAAGCGAAAGAAACCCCCGCCCCCCGCAGCGAAGCGCCTGCCGGCAATGGCGACGGTGGTGACCGGAAGCTCGATCAAAGCCGAGCCTTCGACCGGGCGCCAGGCGAAGCGCGGCGCGTCCCGCCAGCCATAATGGTCGTGGCGGATCGGGGCGACGCTGGAGGAATAGACATAGTTGCGCTCGGCCAGCACCTCATGCGCCCAGGGCGTCCGGGCGTCGATCGAGAAGCTGGGCGCGCGATAGCCTTTGGGCGACTGGCCCGACGCGTCCTCGATCGCCTTATGCGCTCTGTCCAGATCGGCCCGGAAGGCCTTGGCGTCCATGTTGAAAACCCGCTGATGATCCCAGCCATGGCTGGCGATCTCATGCCCGGCCTCGGCGGCGCGGCGGATGATCGCGGGATGGCGCGCGGCGACCCAGCCCAGAGTGAAGAAGGTGGCCTTCACGCCGGCCTCGTCGAAGAGGTCGAGCACTCTTTCGGTATTGGCCTCGACGCGCGCGGGGATCGTCTCCCACGCATCGCGGGCAATCACCTTCTCGAAGGCGCCAACCTGGAACCAGTCCTCGACATCGACCGACAGCGCGTTCTTCATCGCTCCCCCACGACGTTAAGCCGCGTGGGTGCGATGATAGGCCGGTTCCTGAGCGTTTTCGACCCAGTCGACGAGCAGGATCAGCACACGGCGAAGCAATGCCTCCTGTTCCTCGGTGCGCGCCTCCAGCGCCGCAAGACGCTGTGCGAGCTGCGGATCCGCGACGAAGACCGGCTCCGCCGCGGGCACGGGCTCGACCGCGCGGCGGGCCGAGCGGAGCGAGAAGACCTTCTCGTCGGCGGGCGCCGGCTCTGGCGCCGGAGCCACGACGGACGCGGGCGCGGCGGCGACCGGTTCCGGACGCGCGTCGGCACCGAGATCGGCGGCGACGGCCTCGACAGTCTCTGCCGTGACCAGTTCGGCATTTTCCAGCGCGGCGGCGAGCATGACGCGCTGCATCAGCTGGTTCACCTTGCGCGGAATGCCGCCGGTGGCGCGGTGCAAGGCCTCGAAGGCCTCGGGCTCGAAGTCGGGATTGCCCTGCCAGTCCACGCGGGTGAGGCGGTGGCGGACATAGGCATCGACCTCGTCCGGATCCATCGCGTCGAGATGATGGGTGGCGATGACGCGCTGGCGGAGCTGCTCCAGCCCCGGCCCGGCGAGCTTGTCGCGGAATTCCGGCTGGCCGAGCAGGACGATCTGCAGGAGCGCCCTGCCCGCGATCTGGAAGTTGGAGAGCATGCGCAGCTCTTCCAGCGCCGAGACCGGCAGGTTCTGCGCCTCATCGACGATCAGCAAAGTGCGCTTGCCCGCCCGCTGCTCTTCCTCGAGCCGCTGCTCGACCAGGTCCAGCAGCCGGGCCTTCTCGACCTGGCCGGTGGCGAGGCCGAGGCCCTGGGCGACGAGCCGCAGCATGTCGTCGCCCTCGACCTGGGTCGAGACCAGGCTGATCGCGTTCAGCCGGGCCCGGTCGATATTGGCCATGACATGGGCGACCAGAGTGGATTTGCCCGCGCCGATCTCCCCGGTGACGGTGATGAATCCCTCACCCTGGGCGAGGCCGTAGCCAAGATAGGCCATCGCCTTCCTGTGCGTCCGGCTGTCAAACCAGAAGCGCGCGTCGGGCGTCAGCTGGAAGGGCTGGCCGGTCAGGCGGTAATGGTCGGTATACATAGACAATATCTCCGCGGAACAGCCGCTTAGAAGGTGTACCTGAGGCCGCCCAGCGCCGAGGCGGTGGTCGCGCTGTCGATGCCGTCATCGGTATTGTAGATGCCCACAGCGGCCATCAGCCGGAGCCGCTCCAGGAACAGGCTGCGATTATAGCCCAGCGTCGCGCCGAGGGTGCGGACAGTGTCCGGGTCGACATCGTTCGAATACCAGCTGGCGAATGCGTCGAGGCTGATCTCCGACGTCCTGCTGAGCTGGCGGGCGAGCGAGCCGTAGAAGGACCAGACCTCGTCGCTCTGGGCGAAGGAGGCGACGCCGGCGACGGCCGGGCGGGCATAACGGCGATGGACGTAGCCGGCGCCGAGGCCGTAGCTCCACAGGCCGCGCTCGCCGGAGAAGACGAGGCTGCCGCCACGGGCGCGGAAGGTCGAGCCGGTGATCGCGGAGAGCGAGCGGTCGAAGCAGCCGCCGCCCTGGCCGCCGCGGCTGAACGCGCAGCCGCCGAGGCCGCCGGTCAGCGGGTCGCGGTTGACGTCGACGTCCACCGGCATGCCGGCATAATCGTTGGTCAGCGCGCGGCCGAAGGTCTCGACCGTGTCGAACACTTCGACATGGACGCCCTGATGCTCGTTGAAGCGGTGATCGAGCGAGCCGGTATAAGTGGTGCCGCCATAACGGTGGCCGGCCCGGGCCTGAAGCTCGGTGCGCGGACCCGGCCGCCAGATGATGCCGCCATCATACATGAGGCCCGACTGGTCATAGGTCAGCAGGCGCGGCGCGGACGGATCCGGGCTCGGGCCGTTCGGGCCGATCACCGGGAAGCCATTCACGTCGCGGACGAAATCGAGCTGGCTGGACTGGATGTCCTCATAGCCGACGCCCGCAGTCAAGGCGAGCGTGGCGGTGACCGGGACGACCACGTCGCCGCGGACGTACATGCCGTCGAACTGCTGGTCGAAGCGCCCGGACGTGTCCTCGCGGGCATAGCCGGCGCCGACCGTCCAGCCGATCGGGAAGCCCCGGCCCGGCGCCATGCCGATGCTGGCCGTGGCGCTCTGCGCGGTGGCGTGGTCGAAATCCTCGTTCAGCGGGCTGTTCGGGCGATGGTCGTCCACCCAGACCGAGCCGAGCCGGTAGGAGGCGTTGATCGCCAGCGGCCCGGCATGGGTCGAGAGGGTCGGTCCGACATAGGCCGAATAGACGTCGACATTGCTCGTGCGGTTGGTGACGCCGAACACCCTGCCCTCGCCGCCGGTGCGGGTGGCGAGGCCGCCCGCGTCGATCTGCAGCGCGCCCGGGACGACCTGGACGTTGACCATGGCGAGGCCGGCATGGGCGTCGCGATCGATGCCGCCGTCCTGCCAGTCAATGTCGCGCTCGTAGCGATAGCTGAGCTGGGCGGTGACCCGGCGCGTCTGCACCGTGCCGTCCACGCCCGCCGCGACGCTCGTATAGGTGAGCGTCTCGCCGCCGCTGTCGAGATCGGCGCTGAGCACCTGGGCGACTTCGAGATAGGCCGAGACGTCGGTGCGCACCCGCTCGGGGCGGTTGCTGCGCCGGCGGTTGGAACGCGGGGCGTCGGCCTCCTGGCCGTTGCCGTCCTGGGCGCTTTCACTGCCGCCTGAGGGGCCATTGCCGGCATAGCCGCCATAGCCCAGACGGGGCGTGTCCTGCGCCTGCGCGGCGGTCGCCGCGGCAAGAGCGGCGCCGAGCATCAGCGAGAGGCGCGCCAGGCGCGTGAGAGCAAGCTCAGTCTTCATGGCCATATCCATCATATGAGCCGAACTTGCGCCCGGTGACCGCGATGCCAGCTCCATTCAGGATCAAGCTGATTTCGCAGCCCTGGAGCAGGCCAATGGCCTCGCGCAGGTCGGCTTCGGTTGTCTGGTCGGCGCGCACGACGACGAGTGCCCGGCCGACAAGGCCAGCCAGCACGGTCGCGTGGGACGCCATCAACACCGGCGGTGAATCGAAGATGACGATCCGCCGCTGATTGCCGGCGACGAGCTTCGCCAGCACCTCCCTGCATCGATCCGAAGCGAGCAGCTCCGGTACATTATTGGTTTTGGCGCCGGCGGGCAGGACCGAGAGGCCCGGCACGTCGGTGCGGATCACAAAGGATTCGGGGTCGGAATCGGGGTCGAGCAAGGCATCGACGAAGCCCTGCCCGCCGGGAATGCCGAGCTTGGCGAGCGCGTCGGGCTTCAGGAAGTCGGCCTCGACGAGCAGAATCTCGACCTCTTTCTCGCTGGCGAGGCTGAGGGCGAGGTTGATCGCGGAGAAGGTTTTCCCTTCCCTGGGCTGCGACGAGCAGACCAGCAAAGTGCGCCTTTGCTCCTCCGTCTGTCTTTTCGCCGCATGGATGTCGGACAGCAGCTGGCGTTTGAGCAGCCGGAACTCCTCGGCCAGCGCGGTCATTTGCGCGCCGGGGACGATGAAGCCGTTCGCGGCGAGCACGCTGCGATTGATCTCGGCAACCTCGCCCTCGGGCGCTGCCGGGGTGCGGGGCGCGGCGAAGACCGGGCGGACCGGCTCGACGACGGCCGCCGGCTTCGGCACTTCGACGGCCATGGGCTCGGGCGCCAGCGTCGATTCGGGCACCGGAACGGGTGTGGGAACAGGAGCAGGCGCACGGGCCTCTTCCGGCTGCGCGGGCGTCGGAGCCGGCTCAGGCGCCGGAGCGGGCGCGCGCAGGACCGCGCCGAGATCGTACATTTCGGAGGCGCGTTCGAGCAGCGACTGGGGAATATGCTTGGCCATTTCGCTCCTCACGCAACGCCGCTGCGCTGCCAGAATTCGACGAGCATCAGCACGGCCCAGGCGCCGCCAAGCGCTGCCACTGTGCCGCCGAGAAGCACGACTTTCTTGCGCCGCCGGCTGCGTTCGGCCGCGCTGACGACCTCGCTGATCGTGCCCATGACCTTGAGACCGGTGACCTGGAGCAGGCGCTGCGGCGTCGGAAAAGTGGTCTGCAGCTGCGCCTTTACGAAGGCCGCGGCGATACCGGCGCCGAGCGCGACGATCAGCACCAGGGTGAGGAAGATCGGGCGGTTCGGCGAGGCCGGCGCGCCGGGCACGCTCGGCGGCTCGATGACCGAGATCCGGATCGGGCTGGTCTGGCTGTCCAGCGTGCTGCCCAGACGAACCTGTTCGCGCTGCGCGGCCAGCTGGTCATATTGCGTCTTCAGCGTGTTATAGTCGCTGGTCAGCTGGCTCTGCTGCGCGGCCATGCTCGGTCCGGTCGTCTGGCGCGACGAGAGCTGGCCGAGATCCGCCTGCAGCTGGTTGCGCCGCATCTGGGCCGCGCTGAGCTGCGCCTCGCGCTCCGCCATCATGGCGCGCAGCGAAACATAGGACGGGTTGGACATGCCGCCGGTATTGCCCGAGCCCCGCTCCTGCGCGGCATAGGGGCGCAGGCGGGCGATCTGGGCGCGCGCGGCGACGATGTCGGGGTGCGATTCGGTCCAGCCGCGGGCGAGATTCTGGGCGATCTGGCCGCTCAGCTGGGCGATCTGCCCCGTGGCGGTGCCGCTATTGTCGCCGCCGACACCCGGGATCGTCGCGGGGGTCGCCGCGAGCTGCCCGCGCATCGCATTGAGCGAGGCCGAAGCGGACGCGATCTGCTGTTCGAGCCCAGCCATTTCGGTGCGGGCCGCGTTCATGCGGTCCTCGATCGTGCCGGTGCCGGGCAGACCGCCCATGAAGCGCTGTTCGAACTCGACGATGCGCTGCTGCGCCTCGCGGAGCGCGGTTTCCCGCCGGGCGAGTTCCTCGTCCAGCACCTGCAGGCTGCGGCCCGTGTCCCGCCGGTCGCCCGCCATATTCTGTTCCTGAACGGCGTCGATCAGCCCCTGGACGGTGCCCTGGGCGACATGGGCGTTCTGGCTGTTGGACAGGCCGGAAACATTGGAGGTCGCCTTGATCTCGATATTGCCGTCGGGCTGCTGAGTCACCGTGATGCGGGTGCGCAGCGCCGTGATCACCGAGGCGAGGTCGCGGTCATTGGCAACCAGCGAGTTCAGATCGGTGCGGCGCACGACCCGAGTCAGATTCTCGTTCGAGACCATGGTCTGCTTCAGGCGCAGCATCTGCGCGTTGCGATCCTCGATCGAGCTGCCCGGCAGATTCGCGAACACCTGCTGCTGCTGAATGAAGAGACGGCCCTTGGCCTCATAGCTGTTCGGGATCAGGGCGATGACGAGCCAGCCGAGCACGGCCACGGCCCAGGCCACGCCGGCCGCGAGCCAGCGGCGGCGCCACACCTGGTGCAGGGCGATCCTGATCTGGGAGTAAAGTCCGTCCATCGATTATGCGGCGTCCTTGAATGGCTGGCGGGCTGGCGGCGTCAGAACATGCTCTCTGGGATGATGATGACGTCGCCCGGCTCCAGCCGGACGTTGGCGCGGATGTCGCCGCGCCGGAGCAGAGCGGCGATGCGCAGATCATATTCGCGCTGCTGGTTGGTCTGCCGGTCGACGCGGATCAGCCGGGCACGGTCGCCAGCGGCGAATTCGGAAAGTCCGCCCACCGCGATCATCGCGTCGAGCAGGGTCATGTTGGCGCGATAGGGGATGGCCGCCGGGCGCTCGGTGGCGCCGACGATGCGGATCTGCTGCGCGAACGTGCCCTGCGGGCGGTTCACCATCACCGAGACGAGCGGATCGGTGATATAGGGGGTCAGCGCCTGGCGGATGTCATCGGACAGCTGGGCCGGGGTCTTGCCCGCGGCGATCATGTCGCTGATCAAAGGCGTGGTAATGCGGCCGTCCGGGCGGACCTGGACGTTGGCGCCGAGCTCGGCATTGCGCCAGACGAAGATGGTGATCTCGTCGAGCGGGCCGATAATGTAGCTGTCGCCGACCTGGGAGGCGGCGGCGTCGGAGGCCGAGGCCGCCGGGGGCAGGAAACGGGTGCCGCCGCCACCGCCGCAACCAGCGAGCGCAAGCATGCTCGCAGAGGCGGCAAGGCCGGCGAAGAACCTGGCGGAAACGCGCATGATCATACCCTTTTCACTCGCTCCGATCCCATGTGCCGGGCGTCCCCAAAGGGGATGCGAGGCGCGGGAAGTCGGCCTGCTATGCGAGCAAGAGGTAAAATTAACGTTAGGAACGAGGCGCGTGCGGAACGATGTCCCGGATCGGGACCGAAAGAGTTCCGGCGGTTAACCGGCTTCGTTCACGACCATTTCCAGCGCGGGCTGCTGGGTGAGGAAGGCCTGGGGGCTGGCGGAGAGGCCATAGGCGCCGGCAATGAACACCGCGACCAGGTCGCCCATTTCGGCGCGCGGCGTCATGACGTCATCGGCCAGCCTGTCGAGCGGCGTGCAGAGGCAGCCGACGATATTGACCTCCTCTTCCGGCGCCTTGCCGAAATGGGTGGCGATGGCGGCGGGATAGTTGCGGCGTACCACCTGGCCGAAATTGCCCGAGGCGGCGAGCTGGTGGTGGAGACCGCCGTCGCAGACCAGGAAGGTCTTGCCGTGGCTGACCTTCCGGTCGACGATCCGGGTCAGATAGACGCCGCATTCGCCCACCAGCCAGCGGCCGAGCTCGATCGCGAACTGACTGTCCTTGAGGATCGGAGCGCGGTTCGCCAGGCCCTCCCCGAGGGCGACGCCGACCTTCTCGACGTCGAGCACCTGCTCGCCATGGAAATGGGGAATGCCGAAGCCGCCGCCGAGATTGACGAGCGGCGGGGTGGCGCCGACCTCCCCGGACAGTTGGGCGGCGAGCGCGAGGGTCGCGGCCTGCGCCTCGATCAGTGCGTCGGGGTCCAGCGCCTGCGAGCCGGCGAAGATATGATAGCCGCGCCAATCGGCGCCGCTCTCGATGATCCGGCGGACCAGAGCGGGGACGCGGGCCGCGTCGACGCCGAACGGCTTGGCGCCGCCGCCCATTCGCATGCCGGAGCCCTTGATCTCGAAATCCGGATTGACCCGGACGGCGAGCCGCGGGCGGCGGCCGATCTTGCGGCCGATGCGGAGCGCCCGCTCCACCTCGCCCTCGGATTCGGTGTTGAGCGTGATGCCGTTCTGGATCGCCTCGGAGAGATCGCCGTCGCGCTTGCCGGGACCGGCGAAGCTGATCTCTGACGCCGCCGTGCCGGCCTCCAGAGCGAAGTCCATTTCCCCGACCGAGGCGATGTCCAGCCCGTCCACATGCCTCGCAACATGGTTGAGCAGGGGCTGGTAGGAGTTTGCTTTAATGGCATAATGCAGATGCACGCCCGCAAAGGCGGCGCGAAAACGGGCGATCTTCGCATCAATCAGGGCAAGATCGTAGACGAAGAGCGGTGTGTCGCCCGCCTCGGCGACGAGCGTATCGGCCCGCCTGCCGCCGATCTGCAGCATATTGTCATCGTCCGCCGTGAAGCCGGCGGGGATCGGACCCATGGGCTTGGTCATGCGCTCAGCTCGTCTTTCAGGAGGTTGCGGTCAAGCTTGCCGTTGGGGCTGCGCGGCAGCTCGTCGCGCCAGATGATCCGCCCGGGCTGCATGAAATTGGGGAGTTGGCGCTTCAGAAAGGCTCTGAACTCCTCCTCCTGCGCGCTGCGGTCAGGGCGAACGACCAGAGCGATGCCCTCGCCCAGCCGGTCATCGGGATAGCCGAGCGCCACCGCCTCATAGATCAGGCCCGAGGCGATCGCCGCTTCCTCCACCTCGGTCGGGCTGACCCGGTTGCCCGACGTCTTGATCATCCCGTCCTCGCGGCCGACGAAATAGAGCAGCCCCTTTTCGTCCCGGCGCACGCGGTCGCCGGACCAGACGGCCATGCCGCCATAAGAGGAATGCGCCGGCGCGGGCTTGAAGCGCTCGGCGGTGCGTGTGGGATCCTGCCAATAGCCCTTGGCGACCAGGGGGCCGGTATGGACCAGCTCGCCCTCCGCCGCGTCCTTGCCGTCCGCGTCGACCACCATGATCTCGGCGAAGGGAATGGCCATGCCCATCGAATCGGGGTGCCCATCGAGCAGGGCCGGCTCGAGATAGGTGGATCGGAAGGCCTCGGTGAGGCCGTACATCGAATAGACGTCCGCGGCGGGGAAGAGCTCTCGCATCCGCCGGATCACCGAGGGCGCAAGCTTGCCGCCGCTATTGGTGAGCCGGCGCAGCGAAAGCGCGGCCTCGGGCGGCCAGGGCGCCTCGATCAGTTGCACCCAGAGCGGAGGAACGCCCGCCAAGGTACTGATCTGGTTGCGCTCGACCGCGCGAATCACGTCCTTGGCGGTCAGATAGTCGAGCGGCACGACCGCGCCACCCGCGGCCCAGGTCGAGAGCAATTGGTTCTGCCCATAGTCGAAGCTCAGCGGCAGCACTGCGAGGGTGCGGTCGTCGTGCGCCAGGCGAAGATAATGGGCCACGCTGATCGCGCCGAGCCACATATTGGCATGGCTCAGCATCACCCCTTTGGGGCGTCCGGTGGAGCCCGAGGTGTAGAGCAGGGCCGCGAGGTCGTCCGGGTCATGGCTGGAGGGGCCGAGCGTCTCCGGATGGTCGAACAGCGCATTCGCCTCCGCTTCATCGAGCACCGGGCAGGCGACATCGCCCGCTTCCAGCGTGGCGAGGCGCGCCGCGCCGCTGATCAGCAAGGCGGCGCCGCAATCGGCGAGGATATGGGCGACCTGCATACGCTTCAGCAAAGGGTTGATCGGGACGTGGACCAGGCCGGCGCGGGCGGCGGCCAGGGGCAGCAGGCCGGTGAGCCGGTTCTTGGGCAGCCAGGAAGCGACGCGATCGCCATGCTTGAGGCCCCTCGCCTGCAGCGCCGCGGCCATCGCGCCGACCGCCTGCTCAAGGCCCGCATAATCGAGCACGCCCTCGCGGGTCAGCAGAGCCGGCGCCGCGGGGGCGCCGCGCTGGGTGAGATGGTCGAGCGGCAGCGGCTTGGGGTCCGGGGAGGTCAACTTCATTCCTGCTTAAAGGAGGGCATGATAGGGCAGCGCCGAAGGGGCTTAAAGCGTGACGGTTAACATCGCTTTGTTCAACGATCTGGACGCCGTCGCCAAGGATGCGGACGGCGCGCTCGACCGTGCGTGTCAGGCGAGCCTGTACGACCGGCTCGCCTGGTTTCGGCTCCTGCACGACCACGTCCCGCCCTCCGGCAAGCTGGCCGTCTGGCGCGCCCGCGACGGGGACAAGGCCGCCTGGCTGTTCCTCGCCGTCGAGGGCAGAAAGGCCGAGGCCTATGCCGCCTGGTACAGCCTTCGTTTCAACGGGATAGGCGAAAGTGACGTCATGACGCCGCTGGCCGAGGCGGTCCGCAAGAGCGGGATCGCCGCGCTGGAGCTGGCGCCGATCGAGGATCCCGAGCCGCTGGCCGCAGCCTTGCGCGCGGCGGGGTGGAATATTCGTCTCACCGAGAAGATCGGCAATTGGCGGGTGCGGACCGGTGGCGAGGATTTCGCTGCTTATTGGGCGAAGCGCCCGGGCCAACTGCGCAGCACGGCGAAGCGCAAGGCGAAGGCGGCGGGGCTCGATCTCGAGATCTTCGACCAATTCGATGCCGGGGCCTGGGCGGCCTATGAGGAGGTCTACCGGGCAAGCTGGAAGCCGGAGGAGGGCAGTTTCGCCTTCCTGCGCGCATTGGCCGAGCAGGAGGGCGCGGCGGGCACCTTGCGGCTGGGCGTGGCGCGCAAGAACGGCAAGCCGCTCGCCGTGCAGCTCTGGCTGGTGGAACATCAAGAGGCGACGATCCACAAGCTCGCCTATCGCGAGGATGCGAAGGAACTCTCTCCCGGCACCATCCTCGGCGAGGCGATGTTCCGCCGCGTGATCGACCAGGACCGGGTCCAGATCATCGACTATGGCACCGGCGACGACGGCTACAAGCGCGACTGGATGGACGAGAGGCGGCCGCTCTGGCGGCTCGAGGCGTACAATCCCGGCACATTGCGCGGGCTGGCCGGTTCGGCCCGTGCGCTTGCCGGGCGGCTCCGCAGAGGCTAGTCCGCCCTCAGGACAGCTGGGGAAAAGCAGACGATGGCCGCCGCGCCCAATGACGAAACCGAGATCGAGAACACCCTGCGCGCCGTGCTTGCCGACGTATTGGGGCTGGACCCGGCCCGCGTCGCTGGCTTCCGCGAGGAGACGCCGCTGTTCGGCGCCCTGCCCGAATTCGATTCGATGGCGGTCGCCGGCCTGCTGACCGAGCTGGAAGAGCGGCTCGGCATCCTCATCGAGGACCATGAGGTCGACGCCGACATGATGGAGACGTTCGGCGCCCTGCTGACCTTCGCGCGGAACAAGGCGCTCACCTGAGATGACGGCCCTCGCCTTCGAGACCTTCGAGAGCGATGGCCGCACCGAATGGCTGATGCGGATCGGGGCGGAGGACGCCCCCGCCATCCTCTTCGTTCCGCCCCTCTTCGAGGAGATGAACCGGACGCGGGCGCTGCTCGCGGCGGTGATGCGGCGGCTCGCGGCGCAAGGCTTCGGGTGCTGGCTGCCGGACCTGAGCGGGACGGGCGAAAGCGAGCGGGATCTGGGCCAGGCGGCCTGGGACGACTGGCGTCATGACGTCACTGCCGCAGCGGCTTACGTGACTGGCAAAGCAGCGACGCCGTTGATCGCCAGCCTGCGCGGCGGCGTGCTGCTCGACGATGCGGCGGGCGCAAGGGGCTGGTGGCGGTTCGCGCCGGTGGATGGGCTGGCGCTGCAGCGGGACATGGTTCGCGCGGGCCTCGCGGGCGTGGAATGGGCGGGCTATGCGCCCTCCGACGCGATGAAGGCCGGACTCGCCGGGGCGGCGCAGAAAGAGGTGGCGAAGCTGCGGACGGTGCGGCTCGCCACCGATGCGCAGCCCGCCGATCTCAAGGTAGACGGGCCGGCGCTCTGGCGGCGTTCGGAGCCGGGGACCTCCGACACGCTGGCGGACGCGCTTGCCGCCGACCTTGCCGAATGGAGCCGCGCATGCGCCGGCTGATTACCTTCCCCTGCGGCGAGGCCAAGCTGGCGGGCAGCCTGGACCCATACGATCTATCCACGACGGGCCTGCTTTTGGTCATTGGCGGGAGCCAGAGCCGCATTGGCTCGCACCGGATGTACGAAAGGCTCGCTAAGTCATTATCAGAAAAAGGTTACTCCTGTTTTCGCTATGACCGCCGCGGGGTCGGCGACAGCGAAGGCGAGGATCCCGGTTTCAAGGGCAGCGGCCCGGATATCAAGGCGGCGGCCGAGGCGTTCCGCAAGGAAGTCCCTGCCCTCACCCGCATGATCGGCTTCGGCCTGTGCGACGGCGCCAGCGCGCTCGCGCTGTTCGGCGACGAAGCGGGGCTGGACGGGCTGATTCTCGCCAACCCCTGGCTGGTCGAGGCGGAGCAAGGCGCCCCTGCCCCGGCCGCGATCCGCGCGCATTACCGCAAGCGGCTGCTGAGCCGGGAAGGCTGGAAGCGCCTGCTGACCGGAGCGGTCAATTTCAAGAAGTTATGGGGGGGCATTCGCAAGCTCTTCTCACGCAAGTGGTCCGAAAGCCTGTCCAACGACATTGCCCAGGCCCTGCTCCGCCACCGCCTGCCGACGGAGGTCATTCTCTGTCGCGGCGACAATACGGCGATCGCGGCCGACGCGGAGATTCGCGGCTGGCCCTATGAGGGGCTGATCCGGGCAACGCAGGAGATCGAGACCGATTCGCACACCTTCGCCCGCCCGGGCGACGATGCGATGCTGCTGGCCACGGTAGAGGCGGCGCTGGCGGCCTTTGCGGAGGATTCGGCCTAGTCGGTCAGGCGTCCTGAAGCGCAGGCTCGGCCGTCTCGAAATCCGCCTCGGCGAGGAACTTCTCCGCGTCCAGAGCGGCCATGCAGCCCGTTCCCGCGGCCGTGACGGCCTGGCGGTAGGTCTTGTCCATCACGTCGCCGCAGGCGAACACGCCGGGCACCGAGGTGCGCGTCGTCCCCGTCTCCACCTGGATATAGCCGTCCGCATCCAGCGTGAGATGGCCGTTGAACAGCTCCGTCGCGGGCGAATGGCCGATGGCGACGAAAGCGCCTTCCGTGTCCATCCGCTCGATCGCGCCGGTCCTGGTGTCGCGCAAGTCCACCGCCACCAGGGTCTCGGGCGTGCCGCCGGCGACGAAGGAGGCGATCTCGCTATTCCAGCGGACCTTGATGTTCGGATGCCGGAACAGCCGCTCCTGCAGGATTTTCTCGGCGCGCAGCGAATCGCGGCGGTGGATCAGGGTCACGTCATGGCTGTGATTGGTCATGTAGAGCGCTTCCTCGACCGCGGTATTGCCGCCGCCGATCACCACCACCTTCTTGCCGCGGTAGAAGAAGCCGTCGCAGGTCGCGCAGGCGCTGACGCCCTTGCCCTTCATATGCTCCTCGGTGGGGATGTTCAGCCAGCGCGCCTGGGCGCCGGTGGCGATCACCAATGTGTCGCCGAGATAGACGGTGCCGCTGTCGCCCTCGAGCCGGAACGGGCGCTGGGTCAGGTCGACCTTCGAAATATGGTCCCATTCCATTTTCGTGCCGACATGCTCGGCCTGCTTCTGCATCTGCTCCATCAACCAGGGGCCCTGGATGACGTCCGCGAAGCCGGGATAATTCTCGACATCCGTCGTGATGGTGAGCTGGCCGCCGGGCTGGATGCCCTGCACCACGATGGGCGCGAGGCCGGCGCGGGCGGCGTAGATGGCGGCGGTCAGCCCGGCGGGGCCGGAGCCGAGGATGATCATGCGGGAGGAGTGGGTCGCGGTCATCCATGCGAGTTAGGGTCCCGCTCCCCGCCGTGCAATGGCCGATTTGCCCGGACTCACGGGCACTGATATGAGCCGCGCCATTCAGCCCCTTCGCAAGAGAGCAGGTTCATGACCGCCCCCGACAATGCGCGCGAGAATCCCCTCGGTCTCGACGGTTTCGAGTTCGTCGAGTTCACCGGCCCCGAGCCTGAGGCTTTGGCAAATCTGTTCACCGCCATGGGCTTCACCCATGTCGCCACGCACCGCTCCAAGAATGTCCGGCGCTACGCGCAGGGCGACATCAATTTCCTGCTCAACATGGAGCCGACCGGCCAGGTCGCGGGCTTTCGCGAGCAGCACGGCCCCTCCGCCAATGCCATGGCCTTCCGGGTCGCCGATTCGGCCAGGGCGCTGAAGCTCGCGGTCGAGCGCGGTGCCGTGGCCGTCGAAGGAAAGGCCGGCCCTGGGGAGCTCAACCTGCCGGCGATCGAGGGGATTGGCGGCGCCAATCTCTATCTCGTCGACAAACGCGGCCCGGCGACCATCTACGACATCGATTTCGAGCCGGTGCCCGGCGCCGGCGCGGGCGACAATGATGTCGGCCTGCACACGCTCGATCACCTGACCCACAATCTCCAGCGCGGCCGGATGGATTATTGGGCCGATTATTACGAGCGTATCTTCAACTTCCGCGAGATCCGCTATTTCGACATTGAGGGCCAGAAGACCGGCCTCTTCTCCAAGGCGATGACCGCCCCGGACGACAAGATCCGCATCCCGCTCAACGAGAGCCAGGACGAGCATAGCCAGATCGAGGAGTTCATCCGCGACTATAAGGGCGAGGGCATCCAGCACCTCGCGCTCTCGACGGATGATATTTTCGCGACGGTGGACCGGCTCCGCGCGAACGGCGTCCGCTTCCAGGACACGCCCGACACCTATTACGAGATGATCGACAAGCGCGTGCCCGGCCACGGCCACTCGGTCGCCGAGATGCGCAAGCGCAAGATCCTGATCGACGGCTCGCCCGAGACCGGCGAGGGCCTGCTGCTGCAGATCTTCACCGAGAATATGGTCGGCCCGATCTTCTTCGAGATTATCCAGCGCAAGGGCAATGAGGGCTTCGGCGAGGGCAATTTCAAGGCGCTCTTCGAATCGATCGAGCTGGACCAGATCAAGCGCGGGGTGATTCCGGCGAAGGCCGAGGCGTAGTCACCAAAACCCTCCCCTCCCTGCCAAGCGAGGGGAAACCTAGCTCTTGTCTCCTGCCCGATACCCGCTCTTGCCGCTGTGCAGGGTCGGCGCGCTGTTGGGGCGGGTGAACTGGTCGCGCAGCGAGCGGGCAAGGCCACCCAGGGCCTCCTGCATCTCGGGCGGCAGCGACAAATAGCAGGACAGGAGCTCGCTAGGCCCCTCCTGCAGCCACTCCCCTTCGGAGCGCCGGCCGGTCAGCACGTAGACAATATCCACGTCCGCCTGGGCCAGCCGGGCAAGATAATCGGCGCGCAGCTCGCGACGGTCATTTTCGTAGAGGCTCTGCTTGGGGACGTCCGTCCCCACCAGATCGGCGAATTCGGCCTGCTTCAGGCCGATCCTTTTGCGTTCTTCTGCGAGGCGGGTTCCGAAACTCATCTGTTTTGAAAAGTCCTGCTTGACTATTCAGTGAAAAACGGTGAATTGGTTAGTGGATTCATCCTTTTCGGACGGTCTCTATGCCGAGCCTTGCCGCCCTGTTCAATGAAGGCGCGCCAGTTTTCCTGTCGGCCAGAGGATGCTGACGTCCCCGACCCGGCGCCCGACCCGGCCAGAAGAAGCCGGGCGGTGACGCCGGCCCCTCCAGATCCCGAGGATTTTGCGCCGCGCGAATTGCTGCTGGCCGCGGCCGCGCGCGCCGTGCTGGCTGCCTTCCGGGGACCGCTGGAAGAAAAGCGATTGTCCGCCCCGGCCAACGCGACGCTACGTCTGCTTGAGTCAGCCCTCGATCCCTATCGCGCCGCGTCCACCGAGCGCCTGAGAACGGCCCGCAAATAGGCCCTTCCTCCCCCGCAAACTGCCCGATACAGTCCGCGCTCCCTGGGGAGAGGCTGACATGACAGAAGCGTTGCGTACCGGACAATTCAAGGCGGACGACGCGGGCGATTCGCCCCGCTGGGAAGACGATGCGCTGGGCTTCCTCATCGCCCCCGTGACGCCCCAGGATTTCCTCGACAATTATTACGAGCAGAAGCCGCTCATCAACATTCGCAACGAGCCGGACCGCTATGCGGACCTGCTCACGCTCGGCATTGTCGACCATTTCATCAACTCGGCGGATTTGCGCGAGGGGCTGGTGGACCTCACCAACCACCGCAACCGGATCGAGCGCGACGATTATATCGACGAGGACGGCCGGATCAGCCGGGCGGTGGTCGCCGAGGAATATCTGAACGGCGCCACGATCATCCTGCCGCAGCTGCACGATTCGATCTTCAACCTCGGCGAGTTCTGCCGGGCGCTGGAGGAAGTGCTCACCTGCCACATGCAGACGAACATCTACCTCACGCCGCAGGTGAGCGAGGAAGGGACGGCCAATCAGGGCTTCCCGCCCCATTATGACAATCACGACGTGTTCGTGATGCAGATTTCGGGCTCCAAGGCCTGGCGCGTCTACGGCACCGCGGTTGCGACGCCGTTCCGCGGCGAGCGCTTCGAGGTCGGCAAGCACGAGCCGGGCGAAGTCTCCCAGGAATTCACCCTCAATGCCGGCGACTGCCTCTATCTGCCGCGCGGCATCATGCACGAT
>Ga0070665_100002135_pt1 | contig 22071 bp, 20 predicted proteins | sample KBSS13metaG_FD_65862 | JGI IMG/M metagenome (GOLD analysis project Ga0070665, IMG submission 65862) | Switchgrass rhizosphere microbial communities from Kellogg Biological Station, Michigan, USA - KBS S1-3 metaG | ecosystem: Host-associated > Plants > Roots > Rhizosphere > Soil ... | reverse complement strand
AGCTGGTTGGCCTGCTTGGCGTTGTCGGCGTTTTGCTTGACCGTGACGCCGAGCTGCTCCATCGAGGCGGCGGTCTCTTCGAGGGCCGAAGCCTGTTCCTCGGTGCGCTGGCTCAGGTCGTTGTTGCCTTGCGAGATCTGGCTCGACGCGCTGGCCACCGACTCGGAGTTCTGGCGCACGTTGCTCACCACCTTGACCAGGCTGGCCTGCATCTCCCGCAAATGGGCCATCAGGCTGGTGCTGTCGCCGGACCTCAGGTCGATGCGGACGGTGAGGTCTCCCTGCGCAACGGCGCGCGCCAGATCGGCGGCAGCGTCCGGCTCGCCGCCCAGCTGCCGGCCCAGGTTGCGGACGATCCATGCCGCCGTCGACACGCCCGCGACCAGCGCGACGGCGCCCAGGGCCCAGATCGCGACGGTCAGGCCGGCGACTTGCGCCTCCGTGTCGTCGGCCGATTGCTGCATCAGTTCACTCTGGAACTTGAGGAAGTCGTCCAGCGCAGTGAAGTAGGCTTGCTGCGCCGTATGCACTTCGTTGACCAGCATGGCCTTGGCGTCTTCGGTCTTGCCCGCCGTCACGAGCTCGGCGAACTTGCCCTGCAGCGGGGCGTATTGGGCGCGCGCGTCAATGACCTTGGCCAGCGCTGCCTTGCCCTTCTCGGTGGTGATCTGGCTCCGGAGCTTCTCCAGGCGCTGTCCGTTGGCCTGGCGCGCGGCTGCCACCTTCTCCAACTCTTTCTTGATCTCGGCCGCGTCGCTCAGGATGACCATGTTGCGCAAGGAGATCGCGACCTGGTTGACATCGCCCTTGACCTCGTTGATCTCGGCGACCTTGGGCACGCGATCATCGACCACCAGCTTGAACGACTGGTGCATGTTGTTGACCTTGAGCAAGGACGTTGCACCCATGATGAGCATCAACAGCAGGATGATTCCGAATCCGAGCGACAGCCGAGTGGAGACTTTGAGCTTGTTCATGAAGATGTGTCCTGTCGATCAAGGTTGGTATCGGCCATCCAGTACGAAACGCCAATCGGCGAAGGCCCGGGAGGTGCGAAGCCATGGCGTGGTTGTCGGTTTGCATCGGCAAGCTTGAACAGCTGCTTGACGCCGCACAGTGACGGATGACCTACAAATTCCAGCACGAGCCGGACGCTGCCAGCAGCCGGTCAGCAAGGCCTGAAAGCCTGTTCAGACTTGTTGAATCGAAGTTCAGGCTTCCCTGACACGAGGTTCGGCCGGCATGCCCAGCGCATCTACGACACTCCGAGACCGGCGCACAATTGTGGCCCCCGGCGATGCCGTTGCTGCCCAATCGTAGCGGCCGGCCTCGGCGGCTCAAGGAGTAACGGCGTGATCGTTGATCGTGTTAGGGCGACCGGTCGTGAGCGTGCATGTTGCTTCGCTCTCGCGGTGATCGCTCTGTGCGCGCTGCTGCCCGGCCTGTCGGCGGCAGACTCTGTTGACGAGGCCCGTCAAGCCATCGAAAGCGCGTCGAGTCGCTCGCCGGCATGGACGGGACCGACGTCCGGCCCGAGCGCCGCTCCTGGCAAGTCCGTTGTGGTGTTGGCTGAAGACCTGCGCAACGGCGGGGTGCTCGGCGTCGCTCAGGGGATCCGCGAGGCTGCGCGAGAGATCGGCTGGAAGGTGCGCATCGTCGATGCGGGTGGGACGGCAGCCGGCCGCCGTCGAGCGGTCGTCGACGCCCTGGCGGGGCGGCCTGACGGCCTCGTGATCTGCGGATCAGACGCGCATGAACTGGAACCCTATCTGCGGCGGGCGAACTCCGCCCTGCCGCCGGTGGTCGGCTGGCACGCGGGGCCGGGTCCCGGCGCAATCGCTGGAACATCGGTGGCAATGAACGTGAGCACCGACCCGATCGCCGTCGCCCGCACGACGGCGCTGGCGGCCGTGGCGCAGTCGGGGGGCAAGGCCGGTGTCGTGGTCCTCACCGATTCCCGGTTCGCGATCGCGACCGCCAAGGCGCAGGTCATGGCAGACGTCATTCGCCAGTGCAGCGACTGTACGTTGCTCGAGGTTCGCGACGTGGCCATTTCCGAAAGCGCGGCTCGCATGCCCGCGGTGACCCGGGAACTCCTTGTCACCTACGGACCACGTTGGACGCACACGCTGGCGATCAACGACATCTACTTCGATTACGCGGTGCCGGAGTTGATCGAGGCGGCGGTGCCCAATGGTGCGATCAGCCTGCTGTCGGCGGGCGACGGCAGCGCGCCGGCGTTCATGCGCATCCGCGCCGGGACCTATCAGATCGGCACGGTGGCCGAGCCGCTGAACATGCAGGGCTGGCAAGTGGTGGACGAGTTGAACAGGCTTTTTGCCGGTCGACCAGTCAGCGGTTTCGTTGCGCCCGTCCATCTGGTGTCTGGGCAGAATGTCGTCTCTGATGGCGGCTCGCGGTTCGTATACGACCCGGAGAACGGCTATCGGGACACCTATCGACGGATCTGGAACCGCCGCTGACCCAGTGCAACGCTTCCTTGCCATGCGAACTCACTTCCCGAAGCGCTGGGTCGCCCTGCTGGACCGACTCACGCCGCACTCCCTGCGCGCGCAGTTTGCGGTCGCGCTGTCCGCAATGGGCATGCTCATCGTCGCGGGCGGAGCGACGGCCTTCTTTGCCCTGATCACCACTGGCAACGCGGCGCGCCAATTCTCGGAAGAAGAGCTCGCGCGTGTACAAACCACCCAGGACCTGCAGAAACGGACCGTGCAGATCCAACTGCTGGCCGAACGCATGATCGCGGCCGATTCGCGGGTCGTTGCCCGCCAGACGTACGCACAGATCCTGAGCGAACTCGATGCGCTCGATCAACTCACCGCACAGCTCGCGGTCAGCGAGGATGTGTCCGTGCTCGATATGCACCAGTCCAGCCAGCTGTTTCGGAATTCGGCCCATGTCCTTGCACAGCTGCGCGATGCCGCAGCGCGACCCGGGGCCGCCGATGGAACGGCGGCCACCGCGCTGCGGAACTATCGCGAGGAGATGCAGGTTCATGCGCTGGCACTGGCGCAGTCCGCTCGCGAGCAATCGGACCGGCTCGCAAGCGCTCAGCAGGCCGCCGTCCTCCGCGTCGTCGACGCATCGCACGCGAGCGCGTACTGGGTCGTCGCCTGGCTGGCCTTCAGCCTGATGTCTGCCTGGCTCATCGCCCGCGTCTTTCTCGGCCAGCAGGTCATTTCGCGGCTGCAGCAGGTCAGCCGCAGCCTCCTCGCCGTCAACGACAACAGCGATTCACCACCGCACGTTGCCGTGCACGGCGATGACGAAATCGGCGCGATGGCGCGCGCGGTCGAACGTTTCCTGTCCGACCGTCGCCAATTGGCGACGACACGCACGTTGCTCGAGGCTGAGCAACAACGCCTGACCGCAATCATCGACAACACCGCCGACAGCATCGTCGTGCTGCAGGGCGGCCTGGTCCTGCAGTTGAACCGCGCCGCAGAGCGCATGTTCGGCATGTCCAATGCTCAGGCGGCTACCCAGCCCGGGGCCGCGCTGTTGGTCGACTTCGATTGGAATCCAGACGCCATGCCAGGCATAGCGCGCGACGCGTTGGCGCGCAGCCGCGACGGACGGACCATTCCGGTCGAGGTATCGCTGAACCCCGTGACTTCAGGCACCGGCAGCCTGGTCGTTCTGGTGATCCGCGACGCAACTCTGCGCAGGGAAGCCGAGCAGCATCTCATCGCGGCGCGCGACGCTGCGGAGTCTTCCCGAGCGACACAAGCGATCTTCCTCGCGAATGTCAGCCACGAACTGCGCACGCCGCTCAACGGCATTCTCGGCTTTGCACAGATCCTGCGGAACGACGAGCCACTGACCGAGCGGCAGGCCAGGGCGCTGAAGATCATCGAGGAAAGCGGGCAGCATCTCCTCATGCTCATCAACGACATCCTCGATCTCGCCCGCATCGACGAAGCCAAGGTCGAGCTCTACCCGATCGAGCTCGATCTGCCGGCGTTCCTGCAGGTGGTTTGCGACATCATCCGCGTCAAGGCGGAGGAGAAGGGCCTGAACTTTGTCTGCGAGGCAGCACCTGATCTGCCGACGGCGGTCTTCATCGACGGGAAACGACTGCGCCAAGTTCTGCTCAACCTGCTGTCGAATGCGATCAAGTTCAGTGACGCGGGGCAGGTGACACTGCGCGCACGTGCCGTGCATCCGACGCCGGGCAGTAACGCAGGCGGCTTGCGCTTCGAGGTCGAAGACAGCGGCATCGGGATGACCGAGGCGCAGATGGCGCGCCTGTTCCAACCGTTCGCTCAGGTGGCCGAGCCTCGACGGCGCGAAGGGGGCGCCGGACTCGGCCTGGCCATCAGCCACCACCTGATACGCCTGATGGGCGGTGACATCCAGGTGCGCAGTCGCGAGGGCCGGGGAAGTGTCTTCTCGTTCGAGATCGGGGCGCCGGCACCGCCGGCTCCGGCGGTGCCCCATCCGACACTGCCCCTACAAGGCGATGACGCCCTGCCTCACAACCGCGCCATCGTGAGCGGTGCACACGTGCTGCTCGTCGAGGACAACGCCATCAACCGGGAACTGGCGTTGGACTTGCTGCGGGGCGCCGGCATCGTCGTCAGCGTCGCCTGCGACGGCCGGGAGGCACTCGACATGCTGGAGAAGAACCAGCGTTTCGACGCAGTGCTGATGGACTGCCTGATGCCGGTCATGGATGGGTATGCCGCGACTCGGGCGCTGCGCCTGCGGCCGGAGCTTCAGGGCCTGCCGGTCATCGCGCTGACCGCCAGCGCGATGGTCGGAGATCGTGACAAGGTGCTCGCGGCGGGTATGAATGATCACATTGCCAAGCCGATCAAGCTCGAGGAGCTGTTCGCGACACTCGCGCGCTGGGTACGCCCCGCGCGCCATCGTGGGTGACTCGCTGGGCCCATAGGCCGAACGTCCGCGATCGGGGGTGGTTCTTGCGTAGGACAGTTCCTGCTGCATTCATGTGCATGTGCTGATGTCACGCGCATCGCTTCAGGCCGAAGCTTGTGGCTCGCGCACAAAAGGGAACATTGCATGGACAAGCGCCGCACAAATCTCGGAGATTTCAGTGTCACGAGAGGAAGGGTTACTGCGGGCGGTGAGCCGGTTCGGAGCGGTCTGATGCCTGCCGCCGACGAAGCAGGGCGCGGTCGCGAGCCGTCAAGGCGGGCGCGGTTTGTGCCGTCGGATGAACTGACAAAGGCGCTCGACGATATCGATGGACTACAGGAGGCGTACGTCGCACTGTCCGATCGTCGACGCCGCAGTTCGCTGGTGCAGGACCGTGCGCAAGCGACGAAATACCAGCGCGAGCTGGCCTCAGCTTCCGATGCATACGCAGCGACGATCATGTCGACCCGGCGCGGCGAGTTCGACCGGGCGCGTCTGCGTAAGTGCCGCGCCGCGGCGATGGACGTCATGCCTGCAGCACGCCGCAGCCGCCGGCGGCTGGCCGCGCTGGTCGAGGAGCGCCGATTGCCGACCCCAGAGCTTCACGACGACCTCGAACGCCTGCTCACCCTGTCCCTGCACTGCAGGGCGGCGCTCGACTCGTTCGCGCCGACGGTCGATCGCCGCGCCGCGGAGTCGCTGGGCAACAAGATCTTGGTCGAATTGAGAAGGGCGACGCTGTTGTACTTGGCCGCGGCGCGGGACGCTGCCGACAGGACGCATTCGACACCGCGTGCCGCCGTCGTCGAGCTGCTGAAAAAAACCGACGGCCGCGCCCGTGGCCTGCTCGAGATGGCTCCGGCGCCCGACGCCGCCAACGGTGAATCGTCGCTCGGTGCCTCGCTGTCGCGAGATGTCGCCGACGAGTTGCATCGGACGTCTCAGCAATGGCAGGCCATCGAGGAAGGCACTGCAGCTGCTTGACAGCGCCGGCGACGCGACTTGAAGAGCGCCACGTGGTCGCGGCGGCGACATCAGCAATCCAAATCACCGAATTTGTCGACGCAACCGAACTGCTGCGGTGCGGCTGTTCCAAAGGAACCTCAATGTCCAATCCTTGGCTCAAAAAGAATCCGTTCATGAGCATTTGGCTCAGCGGCGCGAACTCGGTAGCCAATAGCGCACGAGGTCGCATCGCCGCCGAAGTGAAGCGTCAGTCGACCACTGCCGTCAACAAGGCCGCGAGCGACATGTTCACTGCCTGGGCCGGCGCCATGACGGGGTCTCCCGCACGCAAGCGAAAGAGAAGGCGGTAGGCAACGGACGTGAAGCGATCGTCTTCATGGGCCAGACTCCTGACTCGCAATCTTTCGACGCTGACCCGCATCTCGATGCGCACCGGCACGCAGTCGATGCACCGAGTGCTGAAGCCACTCCTCGCAAAGCGAGAGCCGCCGATCGGCACCGGCGATTGGCTCGCCGGCGTGGCCATGGGCCCAACCGGTGCTCGACGGTTCCGGCTGTTTCGTCCGCCGGGCGTCAAGTTCGGAGAGCGCTTGCCGCTGATGGTCATGCTTCACGGTTGCCATCAGGACGCAAAGAGCTTTGCTGCGAGCACGCGGATGAATGTGGTTGCTGCGCGGGAACGCTTCCTCGTGCTGTACCCCGAGCAGGATCGTCTGTCGAATCCGCAAGGCTGCTGGAACTGGTTCGATACGAAGTCGGGTCTTGCCTACGGCGAGGCAGCCTTGATCATGCGGGCGATCGATCAGGTGTGCCTCGTGTACTCCGCTGACAGAGAGCGGGTCGGCATCGCGGGAATGTCGGCGGGTGCGAGCATGGCGGCGCTGATCGTCACTCGCTATCCGGAGCGATTCAAGGCCGTGACGATGCACTCCGGAATTCCGCCCGGCACGGCGCATTCTTCGCTCTCGGCGGTCGGCGCAATGTACGGTCGTCGATCCACAAAGCCGCTTCGCGAGAGCGCTGGCACGACAGCTGTCTCGTGGCCGCCTCTCTTGGTGATTCAGGGCGGTTCGGACGGCGTGGTGGCGTCAAGCAATGGACGCGCCGCAGTGCAGGTCTGGGCGAATGCGGCGGGTGCCATGCCGGGGTCTGCCAGGGTCGTTCAGCGGGGTCGGAGGCACCCCATGACCGTGATCGATTTCAAGCACAGAGGCTCCACGATGGCCACGCTTGTCGAGGTAGAGCGCCTCGTTCACGCGTGGAGCGGGGGTGCTGCGAACGAGCGTTTCAGTGACTGGAAAGGTCCTGACGCCTCGCGTATGGCATGGGCATTCACTGCGAAGCAGTTCAAACGACGGGCGTGATGCGATCCAGGTAGAACGCTGCTACGACCTGGATCGATTCAAAGGCGGCCGAATCAGAGCCGTGGCGAGAGTCGTCCAAGACGCCGCGGGCACTTTCGACAGGACACGCCAGGCTAGCTGAGGTACGAAGCCTGCAAAGACCGCCGAGCCGAAGACCCAGCGCCACGGGCGGCTCCAGACCAATGTGGCGCCCGCTGCGGCGGCGCACAGCACGACAGCGAAGGGATGTCGTTGCGCGAGCGGGTGCACGACTGCGCTGGCCGCGCCATAGGCGACATGACCCACCGGGCGCAACATACTGCGCGCCCACCATTCATCGAGTGATGCCTTGACAGCGCGAACGAGCGTGACCTCCGGGCCTGAATTCAGGCGATGTCGGCTGTCGCTTGCCCTTTGCTCAGGCTGCGCGGGCGAGAGCGCCAGCCGCAACCGGGTTCGCGAAAGCTCGAGCCGTTCCGTCGCCGTCATGGCCCCGTCTCGTGCACCGGAGAACTCGCTCGACGCAACATTCTGAGATCGGCGGCCAACTGCCCCTTCACATCCGCGAACATGGAAGATGGTGCGCGAGGGCGCACAAGGAGGCAAAGCAGCGCCACCGACAAAGGCGTCAGCGGGATGGCGATCAACCCCCAGACCGGCGTCGTATGCGAGGTCGGGACGACCATCCAGAGCATGGCCGCCACCCCGCCAAGAACGACCCCCACGATGAAGAGCAACAGGGCGATTCCGTTCATCAATGTGCGGCTCTTCCAGTAAGAGATCGCCTGGCCCATCTCTTCGTCTACGAGCGCAGCGTAGGCTTCTACATGGTCGACCAGCAAATGCGGTCGAGTGGCGACCAGATGCAATAGTGGCTGCAGTGACATGTCTGTCGGCGCCTGGGAAAGGGCGGCGCTTTCCGCGGGTCTAGTAGACGCGATCGCTCGAGCGATTGATGAGGACAACCAAGGCCATCAGCGCGGCGCCGGTGGCCGCGGCGATGAGCATGGCCTTCAGCGGTTCTTCTCTTATACGGTCGGCCGTGGTGTCGGAAAGCACTGCCGCCTTGTCGCGCAGCTGCGCGGACCTTTCGCGCACCGCGTCGATGCTTCGTTGCTTCAGTGCGTCGGCCTGCTTGGACAGGCGATCCAGTGCGGGTTTGAGTTGGTCGCGGGCGCCATCGACCTTGCCCGCAAGGCGGTCCAGCGCTTCGTTGGTGACGCCCTGCGTCGACCGTATCGCCCCGGAAGCGGCGTCGGCGGCCTTGTCAACCAGGTTGGGTGCGTCCAGTCCTACTGTGTCCGGCGTGTTGTCAGTACTCATGATTGATTCCTAGTGGAAGAAGAAGTAGGCGATCACCAAGACCACCACTGGGATGCCGAGAAGCCAGCCCAGGAAATATTTGCCCATGGTGCTCTCCAAACGGTTCGTGCCAATAGATCGTATTCAGCGATGGGGTTCTGCGCCACGGACGACGGCCCGTTCCCAAGTAGGTGATCGCGCCATGCATCTCAGGATTCGGCCTCGATTCCTTACGGCACAAGACTTCGCGGCGACCCACTAACGCTGACGCATGCGCCCTAACGCAATCGCAAGACCCGCGGCGCCGAGCGTTTTCACGAGCGTGGGATGTTCTGCGTAGAACGCACTTATCTTGTCGACGATGGACTCGTCCTGGCTGTGCGCCTGCGTTGCCAATGTCGTCACTTCATCCGGAGACAGCTGCGACGCTTGTGACGGCGTGATGGTCGGAGGAGGCGCACCAGCGCCGCTCTGGCCGAGGATGCGCCCCAGGATGCCCCCAGCGACACCGGACAGTGCGCCGGACCCGAGAGCCTGCACGATTTGGTTCAACACGCCCGCTTGCTGCTGCGGATTGGACCGACCAAACAGGGAGCCTACGGATTGTCCGAATGGCGGTGTTGCATCCGATCGCAGGGCGGCTGCAATGCCACGCCCGAGGTCCTTCGGATCTGCTTCCTGCGCCACCTCGTCGAAGTGCTGCTCCACGTTGGCATGCGACGAGGTGGCAGGATCGGTGTACTGCTGAAGGATGTCGATCAGACCCATTGCGATCTCCTAGCGCGCGCTGCCGCGGCGCAAAAGATTGACGATGGCGAGAAGGATGATGGCGCCCAGGAGAGAGACACCCAGACCCGCCACACTGAAGTCGTTTTGATTGATGGTGCCGGCGCCCAGGATCGGGGTGAGGAACCATCCGCCTAGCATGGCGCCAATGACGCCGACCACCACATTCAAGATCATCCCCTGCTGGGCATCGGTCTTCATGATCATGCTCGCGACCCAGCCGATCAGCCCGCCCACGATTAGCCAAATGATGAAGTTCATGATCTCTATCTCCTTGTGTTGAATGGACGACCGGACGTTACGCGCCGCGGCGTCTGCCGGGCGTAGGACGAACTGCGGCCATCATGTCGGCGGCGTGCTTGTTCAGCGGAGATACGGATGCCCCTCGCCGAGCTCGTTGATGAGTACGGTCAGGGGGCTGTGCTTTGCAGTCCGGCCGCCATCCGAAGAGACTGCCGCGCCGGCCTTCCATCGCGTTCGGCACTTACACTGCCCGAAGGTCGAACTCACCGAACTCCTCGATGACACCCAGGACCACCCGTCGTCGTCTCATGGCAACCGCACTCCCGGTCGGCGCGCTCGGTGCCTTGTCCGCTGTCGCCGAGCTGGCGGCGGCGCGTACCGAGGCGGCGGCGCAGCGGATGCCGGTCCTGTTCATCGGACACGGCAGCCCGATGAACGCCATTCAGGACAACGAGTTCACCCGCTTCCTGAGCGGCTGGCGGGCGAAGCTTGCGCGGCCCAAGGCCATCCTCGTGGTCTCGGCGCATTGGCTGACACCCGGCGCCACGGCGGTAGGCGTGCAGGCGAACCCCAAGACCATTCACGATTTCGGCGGGTTCCCGAAGCCGCTGTTCGACATGCAGTACCCCGCACCGGGCGCACCCGACTTCGCCCGAGAAGCCGCCTCGGTCGTGCACCGCGCCAAGGTCCTGCCGACGCAAGAGTGGGGTCTGGACCACGGCACGTGGACAGTGCTGCACCACATGTATCCCGCAGCGGACGTGCCGGTCTTCCAGCTCTCGATCGATTACGACAAGCCGGCGATGTTTCACCACGCCGTGGGTCGCGAGCTCGCTGCGTTGAGGGACAAAGGCGTCCTGATCGTCGGCAGCGGCAACGTCGTTCACAACCTGCGCGCCACCGACCGAGTGGAGGGGTTGTCACCGACCGCAAGCCGCCCTTGGGCGCAGGCGTTCGACGATGCCGTGAAGACGGCGCTCGCGTCCCGCGATGACATGGCGCTCGTGAACTATGTGCGACTCGGCGGCGGGGCGGCAGCCACTGCGGTTCAGACTCCGGACCACTACTTCCCGTTCCTCTACGCGCTTGGGGCCTCCGACTCGTTGAGCGAAAAGGCGATCAGCGTTTTCGAGGGATTCCAGGCCGGCACGCTCAGCATGCGGTGTGTGCAGTTCGGGACTTGAGGGCGGAGGTGTCCAGGACGCCTGCCGTCACGACTTGAGCGCGCGCGCCGATCCGCGCTCGCGCCGCTGACCCCGAACAAGTTGGGCGCGCCGAGAGGCGTCCAACGTACACGCGGCGGGTTACTCCCGATCTACCTTCTCCATGCCCTGAAGGTTCTCGGACCAGGCCAACGCCGATGTGCACCAGATACGCTTGCGCGGAACCAGCGCGGTTCGCTCTTGCAGGCAACCCACGCGCAGGCCCAGCCGATCTGGCGTTTCGACCGCGGCATGCGCGTACAGATGCGATCCGCAGTCGGCGCAAAACACCTGAGCACGCTTGTTCCCGCTGTCGGCGACTTTGATGTAGGTCTTCGGTGAGCCGCGTGTCAGCCGAAAGCCCTCGGCGCTTGCGGCAACCGTCACTCGATAGGCGGTTCCAGTGAGGCTTTGACAAGCGGTGCAGTGACAGATGGTGACGCGTGTCGGATCGACTACGGCCTCGAACTCGATGGCTCCGCAATGGCAAGAGCCGTGAACCTGCATGGATTCGCTCATAGGGTCGGATCCTGACAACCGCGGGTTAAATGACATGCTATCTCGCTCTCGTCCATCATAGGCATCAAGTCATCTCTGCGCGTTCGCGCTTGCAGAACGGCATTGGTGAAACGCCCGATCCATGCGCTCCGGTGTCGCGATACAAATGCCGGCATTGGCAAGACGGTTGGTTTGCATCCGGGAAACATGAACATCCTGTTTGTCGAAGATGAACCAGACACCCGAGAGGTCACGGCCGAGCTGATGCGGGTCATGGGCCATCAAGTCGTTGACGTTGGCAATGCCAACGCGGCGTTGCGCGTGTTGCGTAGCGGCGTACCCATCGATGTCCTGGTCTGCGACATCGGCTTGCCAGGCATGGACGGCGACCTGCTCGCCGCGGAAGCGCGCTGCCTTCGGTCCGAGCTGCGCGTGGTGTTCACCACAGGGCAGAATTTTCAGCAGGCGGCCAAGGATCCGTTTCCAGTCGTGCTGATCAAGCCGTATTCGCCGGATGAGCTTGAAGGCGCGCTGAGGAACGGAGTGGGGCGGCCTTGAGATGGACGAACCCGAACCAAAGCCTGGCGAAATATGGATTGCGGCTTTCATTGCCGAGCGACGCCGAATGCCCCTGGGGATGGACGCCCGTCAGGCGCGATCAGCCTCGCTTCCAAGGGCCTCTTTCAGTTCTTCAACGGTGTAGGGCTTCAAGAGGAAGATGGGACCCGGATCCAGCGCGGCAGCGTGAAGCTCATTGCGGCCCGTCGTGAATACGATGCGAATTCGAGGCCGAAGCGATCTCGCCTCTGCTGCCAGCACGTCGCCTTGCATCCGGGGCAGACCGATGTCCGCGACGAGGGCGTCAAATGGAATAGTGCCTCTGAGAAGCCTGAGAGCCTCCTCCGCATTGCCGACATCATGTACGTCGTGACCCATGCTGCGCATCAGCTCGGCAGCGGTTTCACGCGTATCGCGATCGTCTTCGACAAACAGGATTCTCATAAGGCTCCTTGACCGCTATGCATTCGCCGAATCGGCGCGAGATTCGCTCGCTACACGAGCTTGCGTGTTCGTCCTGCAGCTTGGGACAGAATTCCCAATCATAGTCACCTCGAAGAGTGAACAGTGGGGTTGCGTCGGCCGCCGCGCCAGCAACGTTCCTGGGCCTCGAACCGCGGGAAGCTGGCGTAGGAACTCGCCGACATGTCGTGAGCCCACAGGCGGCGGGCTGCATGCGCAGTCGTCTGGCAGCGCCTGGGTGGCGCACCAGTCCAAACTGGTTGCGGCCGCGCATTGACGGCACATGGGCGCGACCGAAAGCTGCGCGAAATGTTTGAGAACCCGCGAAGGAGGTCCAGATGAAAGACGATACCGTGTCCGTACTGAACGAACTGATCGAAACTTCCAAGGACGGGGAGAGGGGTTTCGAAAAGGCTGCCGAAGATGCACATGATGCAGAGTTGAAGTCACTCTTCGCCGAGGGTGCACGACGGTGTCGCGAAGGCGCCGCCGAATTGCAGGCGCAGGTGCTGGCAGAGGGTGGGAAGCCCGAGAGCACGGGCAGTGCAGCCGCCGCCGTTCATCGCGGCTGGATGAGCATGAGGGAGGCAGTTTCCAGCCGCGACGACAAGGCGATTCTCGAGGAGTGCGAGCGAGGGGAGGACTATGCAAAGGCAAAGTACCGCAAAGCGCTGGAAATGAACCTGCCAGCCGACATTCGTGCAATGGTGGAGCGGCAGTATCAAGGAGTTCTGGCTAACCACGATCGCGTGCGGACGCTGCGCGATCGTTATCGCGCGACCTAGGATGTCCGCTGCACGCGCCCTCCTTGAGCCGTCGCGTGCCCCCAACGAGCATGGCGACACCCATCACCGTCAGCATCGCGCACCAGCTTGGCCGCGCCGAGGCGCGCCGTCGGATTGAAACCGGCTTGGCGAGCATGATCCGGCAGTTTCCCGGTGGCGGTACCTTCGACCAACGCTGGGACGGCGACCAGCTGAGCTTCGGCGTCGGGGGGATGGGTCAGACGCTCTCTGGAGTCGTCGACGTGCTTGATACGGAAGTGACCATCAGGATAGTGTTGCCCGGTCTCCTCGGCCTGATCGCCAGCAGCATCAAAAGGCGGCTTGTAAGGGCGGGGCGGCTGCTATTGACGAAGGAGTAGTCGGGGTCGAAAAGCTGAAATTGTCATTCAGGTTCGGCGACTGAGGCCCCGGGTTCCCCCCAATCGCACGCGCTTTGCGTCGTGTCTTACTCTCCTCCGACCTGAAATTGGCTTTCAGCCGGGAGAGCGCTCATGCTGCTCGCAGTCCTTCGCCTTGGCGCCGCGTCCGTGGCCGCGTTTGCGGCAGCCATCGCCATCTCCGTGCCCGCGTCAGCACTGGCCCAGACCAAGTCGGCACTCAATTTGGCGATGGTTGCCGAACCGCCGACGTTGGACGTGCAGTCCACGCCAGCCGATCTTGTCTGCATCATCATGCAGCACGTCTACGAAACGCTCTACACGTTCGACGCAGCGTCGAACCTCGTGCCGATGCTGGCCGATGGCATGCCGAAGGTGTCGGCCGACGGCAAGGTCTATGGCATCGCGTTGCGCAAGGGTGTCAAGCTGCACAACGGCCGCGAACTCGACGCCGAAGATGTGGTGGCCAGCCTCAAGCGCTGGATGGAGGTGTCGCCGCGCGGCAAGTCGGTCGGCGCGCAGGTGGAAGGCCTGGCCGTCAAAGGCCCTCACGCTGTCGAGATCGCACTGAAGGATGCCTATGCGCCGCTGCTGGCGCAGCTTGCCATGCCATCGGGCATGGCGGCCATCATGGCCAAGGAGTCGCTCGCGCAGCCGCTCAAGGAATTCATCGGCAGCGGGCCGTATCAGTTCAAGGAGCGCAAGCCCGATCAATATGTGCTGCTGACGCGGTTCGACGGCTACACGGCGCGCAAGGAGCCGGCCAGCGGCTACGGCGGCAAGCGGGTGGCGTTGGTGGACGAGTTGCGCTTCCTGCCCGTGCCCAACGCCAACACGCGCGTCGAAGGTGCGCTCGCAGGCCAGTTTCACTATGCCGATCTGCTTCCGATCGCGGCGTTGAGCCGCCTGGAAGGAGCGCCGGGCAAGGTGGTGCCTCTGCTCACGCCGTCGTTCGGCTTCCCGTACCTGGTGTTCAACACCAAGGAAGGCTCGATGTCGCAGCAGGCCGTACGCCAGGCGGTGCAGACGGCATTGGGGCCCGGCGAGATGCTGGCCGGCGGCTTCGGCGACACCCGCTCCTTCATCGCCGAGGGCAACCACTTCCCCAAAGGCACGCCGTTCTATTCGGAGGCCGGCACCGCCAAATACAACGAGCGCGACGCCCGGAAGGCCAAGGCCATGGCCGAAGCGGCTGGATACAAGGGCGAGGCCGTGCGCATCCTGACCAGCCGGCAATATGATTTTCACTACAACATGGCGCTGATCATGGCCGAGCAGTTGAAGCGCGCCGGTTTCAAGGCCGAGCTCAACGTGGTGGACTGGGCCACGCTGCTGCAGCGTCGGACCGACCCGAGGCTGTGGGACATCTACATCACCCACTCCGGCCTGTTTCCCGAGCCGATGCTTTCGCCGCCGCAACTCGGCGATGGCGCGCCCGGCTGGTGGAACTCACCGGCGAAGACTCAGGCGCTGGCCGCGCTGAACCAGGAACCCAACCCGGCCAAGCGGGGCGCGCTGTGGGGCAAGGTGCAGCAGGTGGTCTACGACGAAGTGCCCTACATCCACGTGGGCAAGTTCGCCAGCCTCTCGTCGCGCGCGCCGTCGCTGCAGGGGTACACACCGTTCACCTATCCGTTCTTTTGGAACACGACGTTGAAGAACTAGCGGCCAGCGTCCGCCCGGGGCTCGACCGCTCGCCATCCAAGCCGTTCGCGTTGCGCCGATGAGCTCGCGTGTACGAGACCAGGTCGCGACCATCATCGGGCGCGCCACCGCCTCGAGGCGCAAGGTGCTCGAGCTGATCCTGGAGGACCCGCACCGCGTGCTCGACGAGACGTTCGAGCAGCTCGCCCAACGCGCCGGAAGCTCGGTGCCCACGGTGTTGCGAACCTGCCGAGACCTCGGCTATGCCGGCCTGCGCGAGTTCAAGCTGGCCCTGGCGCAGGACCTGGCTGTGCGCGACTCGCCGCTGAATCGCCGCGTGCGCATCACCGACGACGTGCGGCAGGTGATCGACAAGATCTCGCGTGGCGCCGCGGCCGTGGTCCATGGCGTGCAGGCGCAGTTGTCGCCCGAGGCCGTGCAGGCGGCTGCCGACGCGCTGGTGAAGGCCGGGCGCGTGGACTGTTATGGCGTGGGGATCACGTCGAACTTCATGGCGATGGACCTGCATGCGCGGCTGTTCCGGCTCGGCGTGGTGTCGAATACCTACCTCGATCCCCATGTGCAGTTGATTTCGGCGTCAACCACCGACCGCCGCAGCGTGGTCATGGCGATCACTCACGTCGGCGGCATGCCGTCGTTGCTGGAGGCGGTGGACGTGGCGCGCTCGCGCGGCGCCACGATCATCGCGCTGACCCAGCGCGGCTCGCCGTTGGCGCGGATGGCCGACATCCTGCTCGCGATCGAGGTGACGCCCGATCCGGTGATGCCGGTCGGGCCCGAGTCCTATCTGGCGCACCTCACGGTCATCGAGATCCTCACGGTACTGATCGCACAACGCCTCGGTGACAAGGCCGCCCAGCGCCTGGCCCACATCCAGCACATGCTGGCCACGCGCGGCGTCGACATGCATCCGCATCACACGCTCGGCAAGGCCCCGCGCGCCGTCGGCCGCGGGCGCCGTTGGCAATGACTTGAGTCCCTGCATCTGAGGGATGAGCCTGCTCATGCCGGGCTCCGCTTGTCCGGGACCCAGTCCGTCTGGTACTCGTCGGCCAGGCAGGCCTTCACCGAGCCGCACCCGCTCCCGCCGGCTCGGCCTCGAGCGAGCGCAAGCCGGCGATCACAGGGTCGAGATGCTCGAGCACCGCCGCGAGCAGCGCGTCGATGTCCACCGAGCCTGCACCGTTGGAGCAGGCGTGTTCCAGCACCTCAGCGGCGTCGCGGACAGCCATCGCCCCCAGGGTAGCGGACACGCTCCTCAGGTCGTGCGCCAGTCGCGCGGCGGTGGGCATGTCGTGCGCCGCGCGGGCAGCGCGGAATCTGGCCGCAAAGTCGGCTTCCCGGTCGCGGAACATGCCCAACAAGTGCCGATAGAGCCGCTCGTCGCCCATCACCCCAGCCAGCGCAGCCGCGCTTTCTATGCCCGGGAATCCGCCGCCCGCTGCAGCAGCGACATCGGGCCGAACCCAGCGCGCCAACGTGGCGAACATTTCGCTCACGTTGATCGGCTTGGCAATGTGGTCGTTCATGCCGGCCGCCAGCACCTTTTCGCGGTCGCCGACCATCGCGTTGGCAGTCATCGCGATGATCGGCAGATCGCGCCACTTCGGGTCGCCTCGCAACTCGCGCGTGGCCGCGTAGCCGTCCATGACCGGCATCTGGCAGTCCATCAGGACCGCGTCGAAGCGTTCGTGCGCCAGCATGTCGATGGCCTCGCGGCCGTTGTTGGCGACCCGAACCACGATTTGCGCGCGGCCCAGGAGATCGCGCGCCAGCTCCTGGTTGAACGGGTTGTCCTCGACCAGCAGGACACGCGCGCCATCCAGGACGGCGCGGTTGCTCTGCAACTCTTCTTCGCGCAGATCGCCTCGCAGGGCACGCTGGCGTGGCAGGCCGATCGCCTGCAGGCAGGTATCCAGCAGCGTCGAAGGCGTCACCGGTTTGGTCAGCGTTGCCGCCACGGTGAGCCGTTCGGCCGCCAGCCTGCGCGCCATTTCATCGCGGGAGAAAGCGGTGAGCATGAGCACGGTGGGTAGCGGATGCGCCAGCGGCATGCGGGCCAGCTGCTTTGCACACTCGACACCATTCATGTCCGGCATCTTCCAGTCGAGCAGGAGCAGGTCGAAGGGCTCGTGGCGCGCATCCGCGGCCACGACCGCCTGGATGGCGTCGTGGCCGCCGTTGGCGGCCGACGCGCGCACCCCGAGCGAGTCCGCCATGTGCACCAGCACCTCGCGCGCGGCGTCGTTGTCGTCGACGACAAGCACTCGGGCTCCCTGCAGCCCACCATGGGACGAAGGCGCGTCGTTCGCAGCGACTTCAGCTCCGAGGCCGAAGCGCGCACTGAAGTGGAACCGGCTTCCGCGCCCCGGTGCACTGTCGACGTCGAGTTCACCGTCCATCAGGCGCACCAGGTGGTGACTGATCGCCAGGCCCAGTCCCGTGCCGCCGAATCGGCGGCTCGTCGACGAGTCGGCCTGCGAGAACGGTTTGAAGAGCCGCTGTTGCTCCTCGGGCGTGATGCCGATGCCGGTGTCGCGTACCTCGAAGCGCAGGCGCACCGAGGTGGCGTCGCGCGCGAGCACCTCGACGGCGACGATGACCTCGCCCCGCTCGGTGAACTTGACCGCGTTGTTGCCCAGGTTGATCAGCACCTGCCCCAGTCGCGAGGGGTCGCCCACGAGCGCGTTGGGCAGCTCCGGCGACAACGCGAACACCAGCTCCAAACCCTTCTCCTCGGCCTTCATCCCGACCAGGTTCGCGAGGTCGTCCATCACGTTGCCAAGATCGAACGGGATGACCTCGATGTCGAGTTTTCCGGCCTCGATCTTGGAGAAGTCGAGGATGTCGTTGATGATGCCCAGCAGCGATTCCGCCGATCGGTGCACCTTCTGCACGTAGTTGTACTGCCGCGGGTTCAGCTCGCTTTGCAGCGCCAGGTGCGACATGCCCAGGATCACGTTCATCGGCGTGCGGATCTCATGGCTCATGTTGGCGAGGAACTCGCTCTTGGCCTGGTTCGCAACCTCGGCCCGATTCATCGCTTCGCCCAGTTCAGCGGTGCGCTCGCGCACCGCTTCTTCCAAAGAGTCGCGATGGCTGCGCAGGTCCTCCAGCGCCTGCTTGCGCGAAGTGATGTCGGTGATCAGCCCGTCGAATCCGGCCGGTTCGATGCCATTCGAACGGACACCGCCTTGCTGCCACGCGTTGAGCTGGACCCAGATCGGGCTGCCATCGGCGCGCGTCAGTTGCAGTTCCATGCCGGCGATCTCACCGTCCCGTTCGAGCGCGGACAGCAGCGCGGCAGTCTGCGCCGGCGTGAACAGAGGCCGCCGGCCGAGCGGCGGATCGTTGCGCCCATCGCCGTTCACTGCCGCCATCAGTTCGGCTGGCGTGGCGTAGCCCATCAACCGCGCCAAGGCCGCGTTGGCGTCATGCAGGCCCCCCGATCGATCCAGATGAAACATCCCCTCCAGCGAATTCTCGAAGATCCCGCGGTACGTCGCCTCGCTTTCGCGCAATCGCCGCGCGGAGTCGAGCAACCGATCCGCCATCGCGTTGACGCGCAGGGCGAGCCGACCCAGTTCGTCGCCGGATTCGATCACGCAGCGTGCGTCCAGGTCACCGACGGCGATTCGATCGACCGTCGTCTCCAGGCGTTTGATGGGCGCGCTCACCATGCGCCTGAGCAGCACGAAGGTCGCCGCATACAGCACGGCCACGATCGCGGCCACCAGCGCAAGAATGGCTCGACGGGCCGCGGCGATTCCCTCCTCGACCACTGCACGCGTCAAGACGACACGGACTTCTCCGATCTTCTGCGGCTCGACTTCGCCAGGCGGCGCGTATTCGATCGATTGCACACGCACGATGGGGTCGACCAGATCCGGACCCTGAATCTTGGTCACCGCAGACACCGTGCCATCGCCGACGGTCGTGATGCTGAATTCCGCGACCTCGGGATTGGGCGCCAGCGCAGCGAGCTGGCCGTCGATCGCAGCCCGGTCGAGGTTCCACAGGGGATAGGCCACGGAGCGACTGAACAGCTCGGCGATGCGGACGGCGCGGCCTTCGAGTTCCAGCAATCGGCGCTCGCGCTCGCGTTCGATCAGCACGTAGGCCGAGACGAGCGCCACCAGCGCGACCACGATCGCCAGTGCCACCATCAGCTTGGTGTGCAAGCTGGTCGCCTGCGGGATCAGGCGAGACGGCAATGGCATGTCGGTGGCTCTGGCTGAACCAGGTTGAGCGTCTCTACTCGACCATCATCGACAAAGCGGGGCGTCGCGGCTGGTTCGCCTCGGTCAAGGAGTTGGTCGCGAAGATTATGGTGTATATGTTAAAGCTTGACCGATGCTTGAGAGCGCCTTCCCCGAAAGGAGTTGCCGTATGCGTCGTCCGACAATCCCGAGCGTCGGCATGCTCGCGCTGCTGGCATTGCTTCTTTCACCAGCAAGTTGGGCAGAGCAGTCCATCAAGGTGGTGGCAGCAGAGTTTCCCCCGCTGACCACCAATGCCGACGGGCACCCCGGCGGCGTCGTGCTGGAAGTCGTCCGCGAGGCCTGCAGGAGGGCGGGAATTTCGCTCGAGTTCAGTTTTCTCCCCTGGCAGCGGGCGCAGCTGGAAACCCAGGCCAGGAACGACGTGCTGATCATTCCGTTCACCCGCACGCCCAGCAGGGAAGCGGACTATCAATGGGTTGCGCCAGTGCTGGAGTTTCATACGGTATTGGTGACCCTCGCCAACCCCCCGTCTTCCATCGAAGAAGCGCGCAGGTTGGTCGTGGGGTATGTCCGAGGCACCAGTTTCAAGGATGAGGTGGAGCAGGGGGGTTTTCCCTACGTCGAGGAGACCAACGACGATTTGACCAACGCCAGGAAATTGAAGGTCGGCCGCATCGGCGCATGGATCACCACCGATCTGATGGCGCACGGCGTTTACCGGCAAGCCGGGTACGACCCTGCCGAACTGAAGTACGGTCCCAACTTGGGACCGGTCAAGATTTCCTATGTCGCTGCGTCCCGCGACTTCCCGAAAGAGATCGCCAAAGGGATCGCGAACGCCATCAACCAGATGAGGGCGGATGGGTCCTACCAGGCGATCGTCAATCGCTACCGATGAATACTCTGCCAGGCCGTTAGGCAGCGTCCCACCTCAGTCGGCGATCCAGCGATCCTCCGAGGCCTTCAGGTGCGTCAGGATCGCTGCCTGCGCGGCGAGCGGATCGCGCGCTTCCAGCGCCCGCAGCACGGCTTCATGCTCCTTCAGCGCCAGGTTCCAGGTGCGGGTGTTCTCGTAGCGCGAACTCAGCTTCGCGGAGATCGGGCTGTGCCGCTCGTCGAAGAGGTCGCTGATCATGCGGACCATGACGGAGTTGCCACCCAGCTCGGCGATCAGCAGGTGGAACTGCCGGTCGTACTCGAGCGGGCTGCGACGTGCGCCGATCTCGGTGCGCATGGCGGCAACGAGCTCTCCCAGGCGCGCGAGCGCGTCTTCGGTGACACGTGCGCAGGCCAGCACGACCACGGCGCCTTCGATGGCTGCACGCGCCTGCATGAGTTCGGTCGGGCTGTCGCCGATCGCGGCCGTGGTCTTCGGCGCTCGCTCGGGGGGCGGGTTGCAGACATATACGCCGGACCCGCTGCGGATTTCGACCGTGCCTTCGACGTCGAGCGCGATCAAGGCCTCCCGAAGCGATGGCCGCGATACGCCGAGCTGCTGTGCGAGGTCACGTTCAGGCGGTAGACGTGTGCCGGTGTCGAAGCCGCCCCGCAGGATCAGCTCGCGGATCTGATCGGCAATCTGCTGGTACAGCCGCCGGGGCTCGACAGGTCTGAACTGGGGGGGCATGAGCGCACGGCTCCAGAACAATTGGCCTGACCATCATAGCGCGCGAACTCGACCGGATCACCGATAGGCGCGTTCCAAGGCCGCGACATGCGGGATTGCCCCAAGAGCAACAGTCATCTTGGTCAGGCCAAATGCTTTCTGTTGTGTCAGGTGGCTTGACCACGTCGAGTTGAATTGGCCAAGGCGCCGCCCCGCCGCACTGTGGTCACCACGATAGGAGTTCTTGCTTGCAACCTTCGCTCCACCCGGCCGCCGGCGACCCGCCGCTACTGCGCCTGAACGGGATTGCGAAGCACTTCCTGAGCGTCAAGGCACTGACGGATGTCAGCTTCGAGCTGCGCCGCGGCGAGGTGCATGCGGTGTGCGGCGAGAACGGCGCGGGCAAGTCGACGCTGATGAAAATCATCAGCGGCCAACTCGAGCCCGACGAAGGGGAGATTCATTTCAAGGGCCAGCCGGTCCGGTTTGTCTCGACCCGCGACGCCGAAGCAGCCGGCATCGCGATGATCCACCAGGAACTGAACCTGGTGCCCCACCTCTCGGTGGCGGAAAACATCTTTCTCGCGCGCGAGCCGCGTCGTGGACTCTTCATCGATCGGGCCCGGTTGCGCGCGAACGCGCGACACTGCCTGTCGCGGCTCGGCATCGAGATCGATCCGGATACGCCGGTGCGCACGTTGCCGGTCGCGCAATGCCAGATGGTCGAGATCGCCAAGGCGTTGTCGATCAGAGCCGAGGTTCTGATCATGGACGAGCCGACGTCCTCGCTCACCGAAAGCGAGACCGGCCAGCTGTTCCGCGTCATCCAGGAGCTCAAGCGCTCCGGCGTCGCCATCATCTACATATCGCACCGCCTCGACGAGCTGGGGCAGATCGTCGACCGCGTCACCGTGCTGCGCGATGGCAGGCACGTCTGCACCGACGACTTCGCGGCGACCAGCGTCGACGAAATCGTCGTGCGGATGGTCGGCCGCGCGCTCGACGAGAAGTTCCCGCCTCGCACCTCGGTCCCGACCGAGGAAGTGTTGATGCGCGTTCAAGGCTTGACGCGCCGAGGCGTCTTCCGCGATGTCGGCTTCGAGCTGCGGCGCGGCGAAATCCTCGGCTTCGCGGGACTCATGGGCGCCGGGCG
>Ga0070665_100002134_pt1 | contig 22078 bp, 13 predicted proteins | sample KBSS13metaG_FD_65862 | JGI IMG/M metagenome (GOLD analysis project Ga0070665, IMG submission 65862) | Switchgrass rhizosphere microbial communities from Kellogg Biological Station, Michigan, USA - KBS S1-3 metaG | ecosystem: Host-associated > Plants > Roots > Rhizosphere > Soil ... | reverse complement strand
TTCCGCAGCTTCAAGACGCTGGACTCGAAAAATCGCCGGCCGTACACGGTCCTGATCTTCGTCGCCGCCGGCATCGTCGCGATCGCGACGCATCCGCAGTGGACGCTGGTGGTCGTCGCGTACAGCTACCTCGCCTCCGCCTTCATCGGGATGGCCATCACGCGTTTCAGGCATCGCGACGCGCCCGCCGCCGCCACGGGCCAGTCGTCCGGCGATCGCCGGGATAGCGCCGCCAGGTAAATCAGAACGTCGTTCCGGACGGTGCCAACGACGCTCGCCTGCCTGCCCCGAGCCCGCCGAGGGGAAAGGCTCGCGTTACCAGAGTCACTGCACAGCTGAACCGCCGGCGACCTATAATCCCGCCGCTACCATCCGATGAGGAGGCTCTGATGTCGCGTGTCCTCGTGGCCGGCTGTGCATGGGTCTCGATCCTGATGGCGGCGCCTGCATCCGCCCAGGATGGTGCGGCGCTCTACGCACAGCGATGCGCATCCTGCCACGAAGGCGGCCAGGTCGCCCGGGTGCCGGCACGCGACGTCATCGCGGCGCTCACCCCCGAACGCATCGTGAGCGCGCTCGAAACCGGGACGATGCGCGTGCAAGGCGAGTCGCTGACAGCCGATCAGCGGCGCGCGATCGCAACCTATCTATCGACATCGCGGCCAGCGGCGCCCGCGACACCGGCGGCAGCGCCGGTCGCCGGACCGCGCTGCGAGACGGGAAGCAACCTACAGCCGGCCTCGACCGACTGGCGCGCGTGGGGAGTGACCCTGGCCAACGATCGCTTTCAGCGGCAGCCCGGGTTCTCCGCCGCGCAGGCGCCGGCGCTCAAGCTGAAATGGGCGTTCGGTTTCGACGGTGAGAACGCGGCGGCCGCCAATCCGACGATTGTTGGCGAGCGCGTGTTTGTCGGAAGCGGATCCGGGCGCGTCTACGCGCTCGGGCTGAAAGACGGCTGCCTGCACTGGACGTTCAAGGCGGACGGCGGCGTGCGGGCGGCGATCACCATCGGCGACGCACGTGACGCCGCGTCGCATCCAACTGCGTACTTCGGCGACCTGCGCGCGAATCTGTACAGCGTCGATGCCGTGACGGGCGAGCTGCATTGGAAGAAGCAGATGGAGGAGCATCGCTCGGCGCGCATTACCGGGTCGCCGGTGCTCTACAACGGCAGGCTGTACGTACCGCTGTCGTCGAGCGAAGAAGGCATCGGGGGACAGGCTTCGTACGGCTGCTGCACGTTTCGCGGGAGCGTTGCGGCTGTGGATCCGGCCACAGGGAACGTGATCTGGCGGACGTACATGATTGCCGAGGCGGCGACACCTCGCGCCAAGAACGCGAAAGGCACGCAGCTCTTCGGACCGTCTGGCGCCGCGGTGTGGTCGTCGCCGACGATCGATCCGGTGACCAGGTCGATTTACGTCGCGACGGGCGACGCCTATTCCATGCCTGCCGCGCCAACCACCGACGCCATTGTCGCGTTGGACATCGAGACCGGCGCCATCAAGTGGGCCACTCAAGTGACCGCCGGTGACGCGTTCAACATGGCCTGCGGCACGAGCGACGCGACGAACTGCCCGGAGAAAGAGGGACCCGATCACGACTTCGGTCAGTCACCGATTCTCGTCACGTTGGGCGGCGGCAAACGGCTGATCGTCGCGGGACAGAAGTCCGGCGTCGTTCATGGATTCGATCCGGACGCGAACGGGAAAAAGCTCTGGAGCACGACCGTCGGCCGTGGCGGACTGCTCGGTGGAATCGAATGGGGATCGGCCAGCGACGGAACGAACATGTACGTGCCGCTCTCGGACATCACCTTCAAGGAGGCGTCACAGCGCGGCAGGGGCGGCCTGAACCCCGAAGTCGGCGGCGGGTTGTTCGCGATCCGCCTGGCCGACGGCAAGCAGGCGTGGCTGTCGCGTCCGAACGGCTGCGGCGACAAGCCGTCGTGCAGCCCGGCGCTGTCGGCGCCGGCCGCGGCGATTCCCGGAGCCGTGTTCGGCGGATCGGTCGACGGTCATTTCCGCGCCTTCGCCACGAGCGATGGCCGCGTCCTGTGGGACTTCGACACGGCCCGCGACTTCGACACCGTGAACGGCGTCAAGGCTAGCGGCGGATCGATCGACGTCGGCGGCGCCGCCATCGCCAACGGCATCGTCGTCACCACATCGGGTTATCCGCAGTGGGGCGGCATGCGAGGGAACGTGCTGCTCGCGTTCTCGGTGGATGGACGATAAGAAGGAACCGCCGAGACCGCGGAGACGGCCATGGAAGTAGTGCGGACCTTCAGGTCCGCCGCATCAGACTCCGTTAAACAGACACCGGCAGCGTCATCGTGACGGTCGTCCCGACGCCGCGCTGACTCCTTACCGCGATCGTTCCGCCGTTCAGTTCCGTGTTGCGCTTGGCGATGGTGAGACCGAGGCCGGTGCCGGTCGCCTTCGTCGAGAAATACGGCTCGAAGATCTTGCTCAGGGCATCCTGATCCATCCCGATGCCGGTGTCGCTCACTTCAACGACGATCGCGGGCGTTCCGTTGGACGTTCCCGCGGACTGCCGGGTCGTAATCGCGAGGCGGCCACCGCCAGGCATGGCGTGCAGCGCGTTCTCGATGACGTTGGTCAGCGCGCGGGCGAACAGCGTCCGATCGATCATCAGCGGCGGCAGATCAACGGGCGCCTGCACATCGATCGGGATGCGGTGCGACAGCCCTGTCCGGTAAGGCTCCACGACTTCGTCGATCAGCGCCGGAAGTGCCGTCTGTTCCGGCCGTGGCGTCGGGGACGAGGCGAAGCTCGAGAACTCCGCGGAGATCTGACGCAGAAGCTTGACCTGCGACAGGATCGAGGTCACGCACTCGTCGAGCGCCGGCGATAGCGGGCGGCCGCGATCGATGTTGACCCGCTGCGCGTGTTCGGCCGACAGCTGAATCGGCGTCAACGGATTCTTGATGTCGTGGGCGACCTGCCGCGCCATGTCGGCCCACGCCTCGAGGCGCTGCGTGCGTTCGAGCTCACGCCGCTGACGTTTCAGGTCCGCGGCCATCTGGTTGAAGTCCTCGACGAGCCGGCGCAGCTCGTCGGACGATGTGGCCGCCACGCGTGCGTCGAGGTCGCCCCTGGCGATGCGGCGCGTCGCGCGCGTGAGGCGGTTCACCGGGTCGGCAATCCGCTCCGCCATCCAGTAGCCAAGCGCGGCGCCCAGCAGGCTGAAGAGCACGAACCCTGACAGCACCCGCCGATCGAGCTCGTCGATCTGCTGTTCGATCTGCTGCTGCCGGTTGGTCATCGGCACGGTGACGATGCCCTCGCGGCCGCTGGCGCGAACGGGCGCCGCGGCGAGCTGATAGGGAAGATCGCCCACCTGCTCCTGGCCGACGTACGTCGGCAACCGGTCCAGCAGGATCGCACGGTAGACGTCTCCCGGAGTTCGCGGCGACAGCAGTTGCGACGCGAAGAGGTCGCGCGCGCTCGTCGCTTGCAGGCGCGTGCGGTCGAACAGATTCACGTCTTCGTCGATCGCGCGCCGCACCAGCACCATGATTTGATCGTCGATCGCATCGAGCGCGGTGGCGCCGCGCTGTTGCAACGCCGCGTAGTCTTCGACCAGTCGCTGGGCCGTGGTCACGGTTCTCGCTGCGCCCTCGGTGGCGCCCTCGATCAGCTGAGTCGCCACGTAGTTCTGGATGAAGATGGCGAGAATAAAGACGGGCACGACCGCGCCAGCCCAGAACGCCAGGAACAGCTTGCGGTAGAAACTCGATCGCACCTCGCGGAGCAGCGCGCGGCCGCTCGTCGCCGTCCTGACGCCGAGGGCGCTGAGCAGCGTCAGACCCAACAGCAGGATGGCGTAGAGCGCCACCGCGAGCATCACGAGCTCGGCCAGGTTGATGAGGTGACCGACCCAGGTAATGACGGGGTAGCCCAGTGCGTAGATGCCGCCTCGGTCGCTCAGGAAGTAGACCCGAAACGATTGATCGTCGCGATCGAGCGTGGCCCAGAACGGCTCCCGCGATTCGACAAGGCGCTGGAATGCCGGATCGGGTAGCGTCCAGACGCGAGTACCGGTCTCGAAGATCGGAGCTCGGCTCCATCCGTAAACGATGAATTCCACGTCCCGTCCGGACACACCTTCTGGAGCGACCTGACGATTGGGCCTCAGCGATTCGAGATACGGGCTCTGCGACGAGATGAACGGAAGCGTCCGGTAGTCGAACATCACCCGCACGACGATGCTGCCGACCATGCGGCCGCGGACGCACACGCCCCGCGAAATCCGCAGCACGTGCCGCTCGCTGGATCCGAACGGCGACACCTCGTCGAACGGCTGATCCCAGCTGCACCCCTCGGATCGATATTCGGTGGTGACGTACTCCGGCAGGCTCAGCCTGAACGCGCTGACGAGTCGTCCGTCCGCGCTGTAGACCTCGACGGCTGACGTCAGGCGGTACGTCGCGAGATCGGTGCGCGACCAGACCGCAAAGGCCCGCGCCGGATCGCCCGGCGGCACGGAGCCGTCGAGCCTGACCAATTCGTCGAGCGACGGAATGGCGTCGATCTGTTCGACCGCCCTTTGAAGCCGCCGCTGCAGATCTTCCCGCAGGCTGGCCGCCTGCGGACCGAACGTCGTGGCAATCAGCCGGTCTTTGGCTTCCGTCGCATGTGCGAGCAGCGACGGATACATCGCGATCGCCGGCGTGAGCAGAGCGAGGAAGAAGACGGCGAGCCGCCCGGCCTGGGAAATCCGTCGCATCCGTCCATTCACGCGGGCGAGCGCCAGTGCGCAAGCCGCGGCGACGACGAGCGCTATCCACATGGGACCGATCGGGACGGGGCCTGCGAATCTCGACGCCACGAGCGAGGCGAAGACCGCGCCGCCGAGCAAACCCGCCGCGGCCGTCAGTTGCCACCAGCGTCCGTGCGGCACGCGAAGGAGAGTGGCAGGCATACGAATGAGCGCCGCGGCGCCCCAGATCACCGACGCGTGCAGCAGCACGAGCGAAAACTCGACGGCCAGGCGCCCGGCACTCAGCGGGTGCAGCGAAAAGTGCAGCAGGTCAAGGTTCGTATCGGCCACGACGCGTTCGAGCAGCCGCTCGTACCCCCACATCAACCATGTGGTCGTGACGCCGGCCGCCACGAAAGCGGCTGCTACGCCGAACCGTACCGCAGCCGTCGGTGTGAGCATCCGGATCCGCGGCCGCCCGAACCGCCGCCGCTCGATCAGCTCGAGCAGGAGCCACACGACGGCGGCCATCGAGATGGTCGTGAGCAGCAAATCGATCGGCGTCGGCTCGTGCGTCTCGGCAAGCGGGGTGAACGCGAGGTACAGCACGAAGCGCGCGACGACGACGAGCGCAACGAGGCCGGCGGTCATCGCGAGCACGCGTCGTCGATCGCGGGTCTGCCGTCGGCGCTCCATCAGCGGCCCCGTGCACAGCAGCAGCATGATCGCGAAGACGCTCAGCACGGCGGCCCGCGTGAACGCCCGCCACCGCGATCGCGCGGCGGCAAGCGCGGTCGGCGACACGTCGGCTTCGAGCACGAACGCGCCGTCGCGGCCTGGCACGGTGAATCGGAACGGCTGCGACGGCGACGTCGCGCCGCCTGCACGCACGCGGACCGTCACCGGCGCGATCGACGTCGGCATCTCGAACGTTTCGGAGAGTCCCGGAGCCCCTCGCGCGCTGCCGAGCGCCTGCTCCACGACGACCGTGGCGACTCGTACGCCAGCGTGCACGACCGGTTCGATCCGCATCAGCCCGGGACCCAGCGACCCGGGCACCACCATGAGCGTCGCCGGGCCCAGCACGACTTCCTTACGCAGCTCGGACGCGCGGCCGCTCCAGGCGAGCGGGTTCGCCAGCGCGTCGTAGATGGTGATGCCGGTCCGGCCGCCTTCGTCCTCGGGCACGGCGGCGGCGGCCATCTCGAACAGCTGCTTCTGGCTGGCCGGATCGCGCGGCGCGGCCCGGGCCGTCTCGGGCGCTGCGGCGATCCGTGCCGCAATCGCCTGCAGTGTGGCGGCGCTGGCGTCGAAGTGCTGCCGCAGTTCGGCCTCGACACGGGCGAGCGCCGATGCGTCGGACGCGCCGAAGCGGGCGTACTCGACACCGTAGCCAATCAGGCCGACGAGGGCGGCGATTGCGAGGCCAACGCGCACGATGCGCCGGGTGAAAGGCACGATCACTCACAGGATACACGGGTGTATGATTTGCGCTCCACAACCAGCCGGAAGGACTCCGATGAAGCGAACCGTGTTCGTGTTGGCGGCCCTCCTGTCCGCGACGGCCGCCATGGCGCAGGCCGCAAAGACGCTCGACATCTACTTCATCGATGTGGAGGGCGGGCAATCGACGCTCATCGTGACGCCGGCGGGCGAATCATTTCTCGTGGACGCGGGGTGGGGCGGAGCGAACGGACGCGACGCGAAACGCATCATGAACGTCGCGCGCGACGCCGGCGTTTCGCAAATCGACTACCTGATGATCACGCACTTCCACAACGATCACGACGGCGGCGTGCCGGAGCTGTCGCGGCTCATCCCCATTCGCACGTTCATCGACTACGGTGAGGCGACCGAGAAGGGGAAGAAGGTACAGGAGCCTTACGAAGAGTACGCGCGCGTCCGCAAGAAGGGCACGCACGTCGAGGCCAAGGTCGGCGACAAGGTGCCGCTCAAAGGGATCGACGTGCAGGTCGTCAGCGGCCGTGGCAAGACGCTCACCGAGCCGCTGTCTGGCGGCGGCGAGAACAACCCCGCCTGCTCCGCATTCGAGAAGCGCGCGAACGACTTCACCGAGAACTCGCGATCGCTCGGTTTTCGACTCGCCTATGGATCGTTCACCTTCCTGGATTTGGGCGATCTCGTGTGGAACGAGCTCGGGCAGCTTGCGTGTCCGCGCAACATGCTCGGTCACGCCGACGTGTACCTGATGGCGCACCATGGAAACGCTTTCGCGGGTGTACCGGCCTTGACGGCCGGCGTGCGGCCGCGCGTCGTGATTCTCAACAACGGCGAGACCAAGGGCGGGGACGCGAAGACCTTCGCCACGCTCCACGGGCTGGACGGGCTCGAGGATCTCTGGCAGCTCCACCGCTCGGCGAACAAGGCAACCACGGCACAGGCGGACGAGAAATTCATCGCGAACCTCAGCGAGGACACGGCGTATCGTCTCAAGCTGTCAGCGGCCCAGGACGGCTCCTTCACGATCACGAACGCGCGCACGGGCTTTACCAAACGCTACGACGCGAAGTAACGTGAACTTGGCGTGGATCTGAAGCACCTCCTCAAGCGCGGCGCGCTGCTCGCCGCCGCCAACTGGCAGACGGTGGCGATTCAGTTCGTGGCCGAAACGACGTTTCAGGTACTGCTCGCCGTGCCGATCCTCGGTGCGGCCATCCTGGTCGCCGTTCTGCTGGGCGGCGACCTCGCCGAGCTGCTGCACGGCAACCTCCGCGAGATCTTCACGACGATCGCTCAGGCGCTGCTGTCGGAGCCGTTCGCGCTCACGGCGTTCGTCGCCTCTTTCGCGATCGCCCTCCTCGGCGGTTCAACGCTGACCTACGTCGTCAAGGGCGGGGTCGTTGAAGTGCTCGTGGCGGCCAACGCCTCGGCCGGGCCGATCGAACAGCAGCCGTTGACGTTCGACGTCCTGCGGCAGGCGGCACGCTTCACGCTCGAAGGCTTCACCAACGGGTGCGCGCGCCTCTTCCGCCCGTACTTGAAGCTCGGGTTCACGCTGATGCTGGTGTACGCGGTTTCCGCCGGCGGCTATCTCGCCTTCGTCGTGTACGGGTATCGAGCGGTCGAAGGCCGTGCGCTGATCATCGGCTGGACGTTCGTGGCGGCGATGTCGGCGGCGCTGCTCGTTGCCTGGATGACGATCGTCAACATGCTCTACCTGCTGCTGCAGATCGCCATGGCCGTGGACGGGATCGGCCTCGGCGATGCCTGCCGGGCCATCGCGCGATTCATCCGCGCGGAGTTTCGCGAGCTCTCCGGCGTCTTTCTGGTCGTCCTCGCGCTGGTGGTCGGAGCGACGTTCGCGTCGGCGCTGGCGTGGTCCGGGGTCGGCCTGATCGCGTTCGTGCCGCTCGTCGGCCTCGCGGTGTTTCCGCTGCAGGTCGCGGCGCTCGTGCTGCGCGGGCTTGCGTTCGAGTACCTCGGCCTGACGGCGCTTGGCGCGTATCTGACGCTCTACCAGGGTTACGTGTCAGGCCGGAACGAGATGTTCAGCCGGGCCCAGGCCGATCACGGCCGGGGAGGCGGTGTCGTCGGCGTCACGGGCGCAATCTGAATCAGGTTCGGCAACGCCGAGACAGCGGGCACTAGTGGCGGCTCGACCGAGTGGGTCACGAGCGTCGCCGATCCGCCGCGCGCAATCTCCCTGAACAGCATCAGCAGCCGCGGCAGGTGCGTGAGCGGGTCTTCGAGGCCGTACGGCACCGCCGCAATCTCCGCGTCGGCCAGCGGGGGGAACGAAGGAACCTTCTTGGAATCGGCCGGCGCCTCCGCGATCGGACCGACGCCCGTCAGCGTCCCGGCCGCCACTCCATCCTTCATGTTGAACACGCGCAGCGGTGGCGTCTGTCCCGTCACCACGACCGTCGAACCGGCCTTGACGGGCCCGTAGGCCGGTCGAAACGGCAACGGGCGCATCCACTGCTGCCCGCCGGTCACGCGATTCATCGCGCGAAGCACGTTGTCCAACGCAACAAAATACACGTACTTGTCGTCGGCCACCGGCCTTCCGATGATGTCGCCGCCGGTCCGCCACCGCCAGTCGATTCGACCGTCCTCCGCCATCACGCAATAAAAGAAATTGTCCTTCGCTCCCATGAACAAACGATCGTCGAAGGCCAGGATTTCATTGGGCGCGCCGCCGAGGCGATGCTCCCAGACCACGTCGCCCTTCTCGATGTTGAGTGCGACGATGCGGCGATCGGTGGTGGGGACATAGACACGGTCGGCTGCGAGAGATGGCGCGGCGTGGGCTGGCGATTCGAGATTCCGGCTCCAGATCTGGTGCCCGTCGACATCCCGCAGCGCACGAATCTCTCCGGTGGCAAGCGCGAGCACCAGCCAACCGTTGTCCCAGACCGGATGCACGGCCAGCTTGTCCGCAAGAGGAAGCTCCCAGGCGAGCGATCCGTCACCAACGTGAAGAGCGCGCAACGAGTCCGCTTCGCGGAGAAAGACCAGGCCGCCGCCGGCGACAGGCGCCATCTCGGGCTGCGCGGTGACCATCCAGCTCCGCGATCCGGATGTCAGGTCGTACGCCGCCAGCCGGTTACCCTCGATCGAGAAAAACGCGTTCGTGCCGTCGTAAGCGGGCGGAAGGGTCAGCAGATTGTTCAGCGCGAGCACCCAGACGTTCTCGACGGGTGTCAACGGCGGGAGGCTCCGATCGGTCTTCGGTGTTGGCGGTCGGGGAGTGGGGTGCGGCTTGGGCACCAAGGGCTGAGCCTTACCCGAGGTTGCGACCGAGAGCGCGAGCACGCAGCAGGCCAGGGAAGGGCGCTTGAGAATCGCCGCCGCACGAACGAATGGATTGTCCAGCGCCTCGAGGACGCGCGAAACCCACGACATCAATCGAATGATAGCGCGTGCCGGGACCGTCAGTCGGCCAGGCCGGACTCGTCCACCTTGATATGGATCTTGTTCAGCGCGTAGAAGAGGTCCGTGTCGAACGATGCGTCGAGTACCCGCTCGAACAGCGAGACCGACGTGGTCGAGATCAGTCGGCAGCGGTTCTCGCCCGGCCGGCGGAGGCCCGCGACCAGCGACAGGAGCGCCGACTGTTGCGCGCGGTCCAACCCGTCAACGTCGTGAATCACAACAGCGCGGAGACCGCTGGCGCCCGGCAAGGACGCCCGCCTCAACGTCGACCGGAGCTGCCCATCGTCGCCCGCATCGACAACCACAACGCCGTCTGCGTTGTCGATGGCGTTCGCCATCGCGATTTCCGTGGCCACCGGAAGGGCGAACTCGGGCGGCGCGGTGATGAGGACCGGCAGCGACGTTCGAGCCGCGACGGCCATGTCGAGCGACAGTGTTCGCGTCAAGCTGCTCGAGTCGATCGAAGAGGTTCTTCCACTGTTCGTCACGTTCATGAACGCACCTCGCGTCTGGGTTTGGCCATTACATACGCGATGTTTCGGCGTTTTTCGCTTTGCGGGCGCTTTGCGTCAACGGGTATCCTTGGGAGCCGATAAACCGTGAGGACGGAATAACTTGTGGCGGCGGATGGGCTGAACCGGCGCCCGGTGCTACTCTGGACGGACGATGATTTTTCGATTCGGGCTCTTCGAGTTGGACACGGATTCGGAGGAATTGGTCAAGGCGGGCCGGACGGTCAGAATTCAGCAACAGCCGTACAAGCTCCTGTGCCTCCTGGTGGCCCAGGCCGGGAAGGTGGTGTCACGCGACGAGATCCGCTCCGCGCTCTGGCCCGCGGAAACTTTCGTCGACTACGACCAGGGCGTGAACTTCGCGATGAAGCAGGTCCGCGAGGCGCTTGGAGACGAGGCCGATCACCCGGTTTACGTTCAAACCATCCCCAAGCGAGGCTATCGATTCATCGCACCGGTCGACGCCGGTGCGCGAGGCGCCCATGCTCCGGCTCCGGCGCCGGCTTCTGTTGCGGCAGAGCGGCCGCGAACAGACCTCACGTTGACCCTCCAGAAGGTTCTCTGGTCCAACATCGCCGAACTTCGCATGGCCGAGGCCGCGCGAGCCAGACGACGGCGGACCACGACCGTTGCGCTTGTCTGTGGAGTCGTCGTGCTGGCGATCGCTGCGATCGCGAGGTTTCTCCTGCGCTAAAGCCGGCTTGGTAGAACGACCAACTCGAGAATCTTTGCACCACCAGCAATCAGCCGCCATCGAGTCGCGCCAACAACATCTTGTGGTCACAGACGAGCGCGCCGTTATAATACCGGTAGCCTCTGGTTCCTTCCGTGACCCATCAAACCATCATCGTTCTCGATTTCGGCTCGCAGTTCACACAACTGATTGCACGCCGGCTGCGGGAGCTGTCGGTGTATTCAGAGGTGTGGCCGCCCGGCACGGCCATCGAGAAAATACGGGAGCGGCGGCCGGTCGGCATCATTCTCTCGGGGGGACCGAAGAGCGTTTCGGATCCGACCGCGCCGAAATGTGACCCGGCCATTTACTCGGTCGGATGCCCGGTGCTCGGGATCTGCTACGGCATGCAGCTCATGGCCGAGCAGCTCGGCGGGCGCGTCGCCCCCGCGCTCTCGCGCGAGTTCGGCCACGCCGTGGTCAACATCGATCGGCCTGCCGGCCGAAGCGACGAAGGCACGAAAGCGGGTGATCCGGCGGCGTTGTTTGCGGACGTTCCGAACGAGCTCACTGTCTGGGCCAGCCATGGCGATTTTGTCGCGGCGGCGCCATCCGGCTTCTCGGTGGTCGCGACCAGCGCCAACGCGCCGATTTCGGCGATGTCGGACACCGCTCGCGCCCTCTACGCGATCCTGTTTCACCCCGAAGTCGTTCATACCGAGCACGGCCTGGAGATTCTTCGAAACTTCGCGTATGGCGTCTGCGGCTGCACCGGCGACTGGACGATGGCCTCGTTTGTCGAGGAGGCGACAGCTCGCGTGCGGGCCAAGGCGGGACAAGGGCGCGTCGTGTGCGCCCTCAGCGGCGGCGTCGATTCCACGGTAGCTGCCGTCATCATTCATCGCGCGGTTGGCAGCCAACTGACCTGTATCTTCGTGGACAACGGCGTCCTTCGCCACGAGGAGGCGGCGCAGATCCGCAAACGCTACGAGCGCCTGCAGCTGCCGCTGGTGTTCGTGGACGCATCCAGGCTGTTCCTCGATCGCCTCGGCGGCGTGACCGATCCCGAGAAGAAGCGAAAGATCATCGGCGCCACTTTCATCGACGTCTTCGAGGCCGAAGCGGCGAAGCTGGGACAGGTGGACTTTCTCGCACAAGGCACGCTGTATCCCGACGTCATCGAATCGATCTCGATCGTCGGGCAGGCATCGATGATCAAGAGTCATCACAACGTCGGCGGCCTGCCCGAGCGGATGCGGATGCAGCTGATCGAGCCGCTGCGCGAGCTGTTCAAGGACGAAGTCCGCGCCGTCGGGCGGAAGCTCGGCCTCGACGAGGAATTCGTCGTCCGCCAGCCGTTTCCCGGACCGGGACTTGCTGTCCGAATCCTCGGCGAGGTGACGCCGCCGCGCATCGCGCTGCTGCAGAAGGCCGACGCGATTGTCTCCGAAGAAGTGAAGAAGGCGGGCTGGTACACCAGGCTGTGGCAAAGCTTCGCGGTCCTGCTGCCGGTGCAGAGCGTCGGCGTGATGGGAGACGAGCGCACCTACGAATACACCGCGGCGATTCGCGCGGTGGAGAGCAAGGACGGGATGACCGCCGACTGGGCGCGCCTGCCACACGACCTGCTGGCAGCGATTTCGTCGCGCATCGTAAACGAGGTCAAGGGCATCAACCGCGTGGTCTACGACATCTCATCGAAACCCCCATCCACAATCGAATGGGAATGACTTTGACCTTCCCTTGCTGCAATCCTGCAATCCTTCAATCCTGCAATTTCGGGGTTTCCATCGGTGTCTGAGTTCGTCCACCTTCACCTGCACACCGAGTTCTCGCTGCTCGACGGCGCCTGCCGGATCGACGAACTGCTCGACCAGGCCGTCAAGCTGAAGATGCCAGCGATCGCCGTCACCGAGCACGGGAACATGTTCTCGTCGGTGATCTTCCACGATCACGCGCGCGCGCGCGGGCTGAACCCGATTCTCGGCTGCGAGGTCTACGTCGCCCCGGGCGATCGCACGGATCGCAGCGGCGTACCGGGCGCGACGCAGAATCACCTGGTCCTGCTGGCCGAGAATCTCGAGGGCTACCACAATCTGATCAAGCTGGTGTCGTCCGGGTACACCGAGGGCTTCTACTACAAGCCGCGCATCGACAAGGCGCTCCTCGCGCAGCATTCAAAAGGGCTCATCGGCCTGAGCAGCTGCCTCAAAGGCGAGGTGGCCGAGGGGTTGTCGCATCAGCAGGACCGCAAGGCGATTGAGGCGGCTGCCGCGTATCGCGACATCCTCGGACCCGACAACTTCTTCCTCGAGATGCAGTGGCATGGCATCGAAGAGCAGCGGCTCGTGAACAGCGGGCTGCCGGCCATTGCGAAGGATCTCGGGCTGCCGATGATCTGCACCAACGACGTGCACTATCTGCAGGCCGCCGACGCGCATCCCCACGACATCCTGCTGTGCATCGGCACGGCGAAGGCGTTCAGCGATCCGAAGCGTCTGCGCTACGACGCCAAGCAGTTCTTTTTGAAGACCGCCGAGGAAATGGCGGAGACGTTCAAGGATTATCCGGACGCGCTCGCCAACACGATGCGGATCGCCGAGCGCTGCAACGTCAAGCTCGCCGAGGGTGAGAACTTCCTGCCCGACTTCGACGTGCCGATCGGCTTTACGGTCGACAGCTACTTCGAGCACGTGGCTCGCGAGGGGTTCGCGCAGCGCCTGCCGCGTCTGCAGCAGCTGGCGGCGACCGGCGCCCTGCGCCATACGATCGACGAGTACGAGCGCCGGCTGACCTACGAGCTCGACATGATCAAGATGATGAAGTACCCGGGGTACTTCCTCATCGTCTGGGACTTCATCCGCCACGCGCGCGAGAAGGGCATCCCGGTCGGACCCGGCCGCGGCTCCGCCGCCGGCAGCCTGGTCGCCTATTGCATGCGGATCACGGACGTCGATCCGATCGACTACGACCTCATCTTCGAGCGCTTCCTCAATCCCGACCGCATCTCGCTGCCCGATATCGACATCGATTTCTGCGAGCGGCGCCGCGGCGAGGTCATCGACTACGTCACGCAGAAGTACGGCCGCGAGAAGGTGGCGCAGATCATCACCTTCGGGACGATGAAAGCGAAGGCGGTGGTCCGCGACGTCGGCCGCGTTCTCGAGATGTCGTTCGCCGACGTCGACAAGGTCGCCAAGCAGATCCCTCCGGCGCTCGACATGACGCTGGCCAAGGCGCTGGAGGAGAGCGAGACGCTCCGCCAGATGGAGCAGAACGATCCGAAGGTGAAGGAGCTGCTCAGCGTCGCGCGCCGGCTCGAAGGCATGACCCGTCACGCCTCGGTCCACGCGGCGGGCGTCGTCATCGCGCCGAAAGCGATCACGGAATACGCGCCGCTCTACAAGGGGGCCCGCGACGAAATCGTGACGCAGTGGTCCATGAAGGAGATCGAGCGCGTCGGCCTCCTGAAGATGGACTTCCTGGGCCTCAGCACGCTCACGTTGATCTTCGACGCCATCGCCGAGATCAAACGCACGACGGGCGAGGATCTCGATATCGACAGCGTGCCGCTCGACGACGAGAAGACGTATCAGATTTTCCAGGAGGGACAGACCTACGGGATCTTCCAGTTCGAGAGCAGCGGCATGCGCGACATCCTGCGCAAGTCGAAGCCCCAGCGGCTCGACGACCTGATCGCGCTCAACGCACTCTACCGGCCGGGCCCGCTGCGCAGCGGCATGGTCGACGACTACATCGCGCGCAAACAGGGTAAAACCGAAATCAAGTACGACCTCCCGGCGCTCGAGCCGATCCTCGCGGACACGTACGGCGTCATCGCCTACCAGGAACAGGTGATGCGCATCTCGAACGTCGTCGCCGGCTTCACGCTCGGCGAGGCGGACCTGCTGCGCAAGGCGATGGGCAAGAAGAACGCCGAGGTCATGGCGAAGATGCGCGGCAAGTTCGTGGAGGGCGCCAAGAAGCACGGCACGAGCGAAAAGAAAGGCGCGCCGCTCTTCGACCTGATGGCGCACTTCGCCGGATACGGTTTCAACAAGTCCCACTCGACCGCCTACGCCTTCCTCGCGTACCAGACCGCGTATCTGAAGGCGAACTACCCGTGGCACTTCGCCGCAGCGTTGCTCACGATCGAATCGCAGAACACCGACAAGCTCGCCTTGTATCTGAGCGAGTGCCGCGACCGGCAGATTCCCGTGCTCCCGCCCGATATCAACGAGAGCCAGCTGCGGTTCACCGTCGAGGCCGGCAAGGGCGTGCGATTCGGATTGACCGCGATCAAGAACGTGGGAGAAGGCGCGATCGAGTCGCTGCTGAACGTCCGCAAGGCCCAGGGACGCATCACGTCGCTCGATTCGTTGTGCGAAGGGCTCGACCTGCGCCTCGTCAACAAGCGGGTCTTCGAGAGCCTCACGAAAGCCGGGGCATTTGACTCGCTCGCCACGGGCACGAGCTACGAAGGCCTACCAACGAAGGCGCTGCGGCCGCGCATTCTTGCCGCCATCGACGCGGCTTGTGAGTACGGCGCGCGCGCGCAGCGCGATCGCGATCAGGGGCAGGCCGGACTGTTCGGTCCAAGCGACGACGAGATCGCCTCAGGCGCCGGGGCCGGCGGCATGCGGCTTCCCGACGCCGCGCCGTGGACGGACGCCGAGCAGCTCGGCTTCGAAAAGGAAACGCTGGGACTGTACTGGAGCGGCCATCCGGTCGATCGCTATGCCGATGCCCTCAAGCTGTTCGGCGCCAAGACGGTCGCAGACCTCGCGGAGGCGCAGCCCGTCGCCGAGAACGGCGACTCCTGGGGAGCCGGCGGCCGCAAGCCGATCGAGGCCGACACCTCGGTTGGCGGCATCGTGGCCGCGTGCCGGCAGCTCAAGACGCGCAAGGGCGACAAAATGGCGGTGTTCACGCTCGAAGACGCCCTCGGCGGCGTCGAGATCGTGGTGTTTCCGGAGGCGTACGCGCGCTCGGCCGCCTTCATCGAGAGCGGCACGCTGGTCCTGGTGCGGGGTAAGCTGGAGCGCGACGAGGAGACCGTCCGGATCCTTGCGACCGAAATCGCGGCGCTCGACAGCGTCCGCGAGCGCCTGGCGCGCGAAGTCGCCATCCATCTGAGAAAGCCGGCCGACCGCGGCGTGCTCGAGAGCCTCGGGGAAATCTTTTCGCGGCATCGGGGAGACCGTAAAGTGTCGTTCGAGGTCGAAACAGGAGAGCCTGGAAGCCGGCTGCTGGTCAGGGTCGACGTGAGCTCGCAGATCCGGGTCCGTCCCTCGCCGGCGCTGATTTCCGAGGTCGAGCAACTCGTCGGCACTGGATCGGTGGAGCTGCGGTAATGCCTCCTGAGACACTCGACTTCGAAGAGCCGATCGCGGTGGTCCTCAAGGAGATCGAGGCGCTGAACCAGCTGCCGGCGACTGACGCGCGGGATCGCGAGATCGAGTCGCTGCAGCGGCGGCTCGTGTCGGTCAGGAGCGATCTCTACAAATCGCTGACGCCGTGGCAGCGTGTCCTCGTCGCGCGCCACCCGAACCGTCCGGGACTCGAGGATTTCATCCAGCGGCTGTTCCCCGGCTTCGTCGAGATTCACGGTGACCGCCGCTACGCGGACGACCACGCCCTGATGACCGGGTTCGCGGACTTCAAGGGTCAGCCGGTGCTGATTCTCGGACACGTGAAGGGCAGCGATACGAAGGAAAAGATCTTCCGCAACTTCGGCTACGCGCGGCCCGAGGGGTATCGCAAGGCCATGCGCGCGATGCGGCTCGCCGAGAAATTCAGCCGGCCGGTCGTCGTCTTCGTCGATACGCCGGCGGCGTACCCTGGCATCGAGTCGGAGGAGCGCGGCGTCGCCGAGGCGATCGCCGTCAACCTGCGCGACATGATGGTGCTCGACACGCCGATCATCGTGATCGTGAGTGGGGAAGGCGGAAGCGGCGGCGCGCTCGGCATCGCGATCGGCGATCGCGTGCTGATGCAGGAGCACGCGATCTACAGCGTGATCCCGCCCGAGGGGTGCGCCGCCATCCTGTGGCGCGATCCCGCGAAGAAAGTAGAGGCCGCGGAGGCGCTGAAGTTGACGGCACCAGATCTGCTGCAGGCCGGCATCATCGACGAGATCGTGCCCGAGCCGATCGGCGGCGCCCACACTGATCCCGTCGCCGCCGCGGCCAGCGTCGAACGCGCGTTAAGCCGATCGCTGGCGGACGTCACCGCCATGCCGAGCGAAGCGAGGCTGGAGGCGAGGTACACGAAGTTTCGAAACATGGGGCGGCTGGGTATTGATTTCACCGATGGGTAGTCGTTCCCCGTGGGGCACCAACGTTCCATCCGCGGATTACGCGGATTCGCAAGGCTAGGGCGTCCGGCGCCGGCCGTGGAGCGGCCGGTCCGAGCGAGAGCGGATCGGGTGAACACGAGTCACACCCGCTCATCAACGGACTCGTGTTCGCCCGATCCACTCTCGCCCGACGCGCGGCTGCGCCGCGCCGCCGGACGTTCGAAAGACGAACGGTGAGCCGCGGAACGCCGCCCGTCCGCGAGCTCTTCGTTCTCTGTGAGGTTTTCATCCGCGCAATCCGCGGATAACCTTCTTGTCAGGACGTGAATGCCGACGATTGGTCCGAGATGGGACACGCTCGATTGCAACGAAGCGGCCTCGATAGCGCTGGCTGGCGCGCTCGGCGTGTCGCCGATCGTGGCGCGGTTGTTGTGTCAACGCGGCCTGTCGGACCCTGAGCTGGCCGATCGATTCCTGAACCCCTCGCTGGATCACCTCCACGATCCCATGCTCCTCGCCGACATGAGCGTCGCGGTGGATCGCATCATGGGCGCCATCGCGCGCAAGGAGAAGATCGCGATCCACGGCGACTACGATGTGGACGGCGTCACGTCGACGGTGATCCTGCGCCGAGCGCTGGAGCTGCTCGGCGGCAACGTGATGCACTTCATCCCCGAGCGCCTCAAGGACGGCTACGGCCTGCAGCCCGTGGCGATCGAGCGGCTGCATGCCGAGGGCGTGGCGCTGGTGATCTCGGTGGACTGCGGGATTCGCGGGGCCGAGGCCGGACGCCGCGCGCGGGAGCTCGGCGTCGATCTAATCATCACCGACCATCACGAGCCAGATACCGAGCTGCCGCCGGCCCTCGCGATCATCAACCCGAAGCGGACCGATTGCAGCTATCCGGACAAGTATCTGGCCGGCGTCGGCGTCGCCCTGAAACTGGTGCAGGCACTCTGCCGGTGCGCGGGCCGCGAGAAGCTGATGCCCGGCTTCATCAAGGTTGCGGCAATCGGAACGCTGGCGGATGTCGTACCGCTCGTCGGCGAGAACCGCGTCATCGCCAAGCTCGGTCTCGATCTTCTGACGAAGGGCCCGCACAAAGTCGGACTGCGGGAACTGATCGACGTCTGCGGTCTCACGGGCAAGACCATCGACAGCTATCACATCGGATTCATGCTGGCGCCCCGCGTCAACGCCGCCGGCCGCATGAGCACCCCCGACATCGCCGCACGGCTCTTTCTGGCCGACGATGAGGCGATGGTCGAGGAGGTGCGACAGCTGGCGCTGCAGCTCGACGGGGAGAACGTCAAGCGCCAGGAAGAAGAAGCGGAAATCCTGGCAGCCGCCAAGAAGATCGTCCAGACCGATCCGGAGATAGGCGCGCGGTCGGTCCTGGTGGTGGCCGGCGAGGGCTGGCATCGCGGCGTCATCGGGATCGTCGCGTCGAAGCTCATGGACACGTTCCATCGGCCCGCGATCGTGCTGTCGGTGGAAGGGGACATCGCCCACGGCTCCTGCCGCAGTTTCTCGCGGTTCGACATGCTCGGCGCACTCGAGCGATGCGCGCATCTGCTGATGCGGTTCGGCGGCCACAAGCAGGCCGCCGGCCTCACGCTCGACGCGAAACGGATCCGGGATCTGCGGCTCGCCGTGAACGATGTCGCCGACGAGACGCTGGGCCCCGACGACCTGATGCCGCGCCTGCGCATCGATGGCGGCCTCACGTTCCGCGAGATCACCGGCGGCGTCGCGGCCGGCGTCCTCGCGCTGGCGCCGTTCGGCGCCGGCAACCCCCGGCCGGTCTTCTCGGCCCGCGGCGTCGAGATCATCGACGGTCCGCGCAAGCTGAAAGAGCGGCACCTGAAGATGTCGCTGAAGCAGGAGGGCCGAATCTTCCGCGCCATCGCGTGGCGCGCGGCCGAGCGTCACGATTTCCTCGCGGAGCACAAGGCCGCACTGGATGTCGCCTTCTCCCTCGAACAGAACTATTACAATGGCCAGACGTACGTCGAGCTGACCCTCGCCGACCTCAAGAGGCCAGAGGAGCTGAAGGCGTGAGCGGCCGAGGGTTTCCGGATTCGAGGATCTGACGCGTCATGAAACGCTGGCAACGCCGCGCTCGCTTGACGATCGCCCTGTTCGGCGTCGTCTTCGCGGTCTTCGTGGTGCGCGAACTGAAGCACCGCGATCCGCCTTCCGTGGAGAAGCCGGCACTTCGCTCGGATCCTCGCGCGGTCGTCGAAACTCGCCAGGGCCACACCACCAAGCTCACCGGCAACCGCGAAGACGCATCCATCACGTTCGAGCATCAACTCGTTTACGAGGACGGCACCAGCAAGCTGCAAGGCGTCACCATCGTTTTCGACGAGCGCAACGGCGACCGGACGTTCACGATCACCGCCAAGGAAGGACAGCTCGGCAAGGATGCCGCGACGATGGCCCTCGACGGCGCCGTGAAGATGGTGGGCTCCGACGGCATGACGGTGCTGACCGAACATGCCACCTACGCGGACGCAGACGGCGTCGTCCGCGCACCGGGTCCTGTCGACGTGACGCGCGGGCGGATGCACGCGACCGGCACCGGCATGACATGGGAGAAAACGCCCGACGTGCTGACGATCCTGGATCAGGCCTTCGTGCACATCGCGGCCGAAAACAGCGGCGACGGGCCATCCGAGGTCAACGCCGGCACGGCGGTCTTTGCGCGGCGCGAGAAGTACATGCGCTTCGAGCGGAGCGTCAAGATGCTGCGGAGCGGCCAGAACATCGAGGCGCAAATCGCGGTGCTGCATCTCAGCGAGGACGAGAAGCGCATCCAGATCGTCGAATTGCACGACCAGACGCGAATCACCTCGTCGAAGGTGAAGCCTGGCGACCTGCAGGCCATGAGCGGCGGGCAGATGAACCTGAACTACGCCGAGGACGGCGAATCCTTGCAGCACGCGCTCGTCGCGGGAGACGCGTCGATTCAGATTGCAGGCGAAGCCGGAAAGCCCGGCCGGCAAATCGTGGCGACCACGATCGACATCTCGCTCGCGCCCGACGGGGTGACACCGACGGCGCTGCTCGGTCGCGAGAACGTGCTGCTCACATTCCCGCCCGAGCCGGGCGTGGCAGGCCGAACGATCAAGGCCGCGACCCTCGACGCCAAAGGCGAGGCGGGGAAGGGACTCACCCGGGCGCTGTTCACCGGCGGCGTGCAGTATCGTGAGCGCGGAACGGACGCCGAACGCGCCGTCAATTCCGGCACGCTCGACGTCGGCCTGAAACCCGCGATGAGCTCGATCGACGACGCGCGGTTCACCCAGTCGGTGAAGTTCGAGGAAGGGAAGATGGCGGCGCAGGCCGCCGCCGGCCACTACGACATCGACAAGGGCACCCTGGCGCTGAGCGGCAAGGAGCCCGGCATGCTCGCACCGCATGTCGTCAACGAGCAGATCATGGTGGACGCCGTGACGATCGACGTGACGCTGGCGGGCCCGAAGTTGAAGGCAGTCGGGAACGTCCGCAGCACGCTGAAGCCCGCGTCGGCCACGCCGGGACAGTCCGCGAACGACGTCAAGATGCCCTCGATGCTCAAGCAGGACAAGCCGGTGTACGTCGTGGGCGACAGCATGGACTACGACGGCAGCAGTTCGAAAGGCACGTACACGGGTTCCGCGCGCCTGATCCAGGAGGAAACGTCGGTCAAGGGCGACTCCCTCGTGATCGACAACAAGGCCGGCAACATGACGGCGACGGGCAACGTCGTCACCACCACGGTGCTCGAGAACAAAGACAGCAAGGACAAGAAGGATCGCAGCACGTCCACCGCGACGGCCAAGGACTTCAACTACGAGGACGCCACGCGCCGGATGGTGTATACGAAGGACGCGCACATGAGCGGGCCCGACGGCGACATGACGGCCGCGCGCATCGAGCTGTTCCTGAAGCCGTCAGGCGACGAACTCGATCGCGCGGAGGCATACGAAGGCGTCGTGCTGCGCGAGCAGAACCGCGAGACGAAGGGCAGCAAACTGGTCTACACGACGTCGAACGAGACGTACGTCGTGACCGGGACACCGGTGAAGATCGTCGACCAATGCCGTCGCGAAACGATCGGGCGAACGTTGACCTTCAACAAGGGCGCCGATAATATCGTCGTCGACGGCAACTCCCAGATCCGCACCCAGACGAAGGGCGGCAACCCGAACTGTAGCTAGCCCTTACGAATGGCCACTCTCCGGACACACAACCTCACGAAATCTTACGGAGGACGCACGGTCGTTGGCGGCGTGAGCCTCGACGTCTCCTCTGGCGAGATTGTCGGACTGCTCGGCCCCAACGGCGCCGGGAAGACGACGACCTTCTACATGACCGTTGGCCTCACGACGCCGGACTCCGGACGCGTCGAGCTCGATGGCAACGACGTCACCGACGACCCGATGTACATCCGGGCCCGCAAGGGGATCGGCTATCTGCCGCAGGAGCCGTCGATCTTCCGGGGGCTGACGGTCGAGCAGAACCTGCTCGCCATCCTCGAAACCATGGGGCTCGATGGCGCGACGCGGCGCGCCCGGCTGCGCGAGCTGCTGGCCGAATTGAACCTGACGCCGCTCGCCCAATCTCCCGCGCACACGCTGTCGGGCGGGGAGCGCCGCCGCGCGGAGATTACGCGCGCGCTGGTGATTTCTCCCAAGTTCATCCTCCTCGACGAGCCGTTCGCCGGCATCGACCCGATCGCGGTGTCGGATATCCAGAAGATCATCTTTCACCTCAAGGAGCGGGGCATCGGGGTCCTCATCACCGACCACAACGTCCGTGAAACCCTGCGCATTACTGATCGCGCCCACATCGTGCACGGCGGCACGATCTTCAGGAGCGGAACGCCCGACAGTCTGGCAGCTGATGAAGAAGTTCGCCGGATTTACCTGGGGTCGGAGTTCCGATTGGATTAGAATGGGCGTAAGATTTGCATGAATTGAAGAGTCC
>Ga0070665_100002133_pt1 | contig 22083 bp, 18 predicted proteins | sample KBSS13metaG_FD_65862 | JGI IMG/M metagenome (GOLD analysis project Ga0070665, IMG submission 65862) | Switchgrass rhizosphere microbial communities from Kellogg Biological Station, Michigan, USA - KBS S1-3 metaG | ecosystem: Host-associated > Plants > Roots > Rhizosphere > Soil ... | reverse complement strand
GACCGGCAGCGAGCCGATGTTGTGGGTGCCGAAGACGACATCGACCCAGGGCGCCTTCTGCGTGATCAGGGCGCGGTCCTTCTGCGCCAGGCAGCCACCCACGGCGATCTGCATCCCGGGGCGCCTCGCCTTCACCGGCGCGAGGTGGCCGAGGTTGCCGTAGAGCTTGTTGTCGGCGTTCTCCCGCACCGCGCAGGTGTTGAAGACCACCACGTCGGCCGGCTCGTCGCCGGCTGCGACGTACCCCGCCTCCTCCAGCAGCCCGGTCAGCCGCTCGGAGTCGTGCACGTTCATCTGGCACCCGTAGGTCTTGACCTCGTAGGTGCGCGCCTGGTCGATGCTCATGACAGTCGCCCAGCGTACGGCGCGTGCCGGGCTGCGCCGGAATCCAGCCGGTCAGCCCTTCGGCGGGAGCCCGGCCCGGGTGAGCCGTTGCTCGAGAAGCATGGGGAGATGGCGCCACATCGTGTGGGCGCTCGCCGACACGTCCGCTCGGAGGTCGGCTCGGGTGCCGACGCGCTCCAGGCCGACGTCGGTCCAGTCGAGATCCTTCTTCCGGTACCGGGCGACCTGGAGCAGCTGCGTGTCCCCGAGGGCATGCAGGTGTGTCGTCAGCATCTCGAGCTCGCTGACGGTGTGATCGTCCGGCACGTGCGGACCGCGCCACCGCAACGGTGACACCACCGGAGCGACATTGATGCGGTGCACGTGGAGCGTGCGGACGACGATCAGGGCCAGGTCGCCCGCCTCGAGTGGACACGAGAGCACGGTGCCGGGCTCGAGGTCGGTGACGTGGCGGTAGGGACGGCGTACGACCTTGCGCGCCGGCTGCGGTCCGGTCAGCTGCCGGCGCAGGTCGGCCAGCACCTTCTTGCGCTTCGCGAGCAGGGCCGCGCCCGCCTCCTCCCACAGCTCGAGACCCCGCCCCTCGTCGATCACCGCGAGCGCGCGATCACGCACGTGGTCGTCGAGCCGCCCCAGCCGTGACTGCGCGGCGGCGAGCGCGATCCAGAGCAGGTGCTCCTCGTCGTCAGCCAGCGCGGCGTACGCCGCGACGACCCGACGCGTCGCCTCGTCGTCGGGCACTTGGTCCTCGAGGAGCTCGCGGTACTCCGCCCTGATGTCGCACGCCGTGTCGTCCGAGAAGACCGCTGTCCCCCACGAACCCATGCCGCGATCCTCGCACTGTGCGTTGCGCGGCGGGGCACGACGACGCAGAGTGACCTCCGATGAGCGAGAACTCCGGACCACACGCCCTGCACCGTCGTTCCCTGCTGCTCGGAGGGGCAGGCCTGGGCGCGGGCCTGGTCACCAGCTCGCCCTTGCTGGAGTTCGCCGAGGCAAGACCCGGGACGCGGGTCCGGCAGCACTTCCACGGGAGCTTCACCCGGGCCAACACCCCCGACTGGCACTACCTGCCGTTCCGGATGCCGCGGGGCGTGCGCGCCCTCGAGGTGCGCTACGACTTCCACCCCCACGACAGCGGGCTCGGCTACAGCACGAACGTCGTCGACATCGGTGTGTTCGACCCGTCGGGGAAGGGCCTGGGGGACGCCGACGGGTTCCGCGGCTGGTCCGGCGGGGCGCGGCGGCACTTCCGGATCACCCGGAGCTGGGCGACGCCCGGCTATCTCGCCGGGCGGCTCACGCCGGGCCGCTGGCACGTGGCACTGGGGCCGTTCCTGATCGTCCCGCCCGGTACGCGGTGGAAGGTCACCGTGACGATGGAGCACGGCGACCCGACCGAGCCGGCGTTCGAGGCCGACCACGCGCCGACCTCGGTGCCGGGGACGGGCCCCGGCTGGTACCGGGGCGACCTCCACCTGCACTCCGTCTTCTCCGACGGCCAGTGGCGGCCTCGCGAGCTGGTCGAACAGGCACGGCAGAACGGACTGGACTTCATCGGGACCTCGGAGCACAACACCAACGCCGCCACCCGGATCTTCGGCCGCGTGGTGCCCGATGACTTCCTGGTCGTCAGCGGCGAGGAGGTGACCACCCGGAACGGGCACTGGCTCGCCACCGGGACGAAGCCCGGCACCTGGGTGGACTGGCGCTACCGCGCGGCGGACCACAAGCTCGGCCGGTTCGCGAACTTCACCCGCGACCGGGGCGGGATCGCGGTCGCGGCGCACCCCTACGTCCCGGTCGCAGGGACACGCTGGGACTTCGGGACGTCGTACGCCCACATGGACGCGGTCGAGGTCTGGAACGGACCCTGGTCGGTCTTCAACAAGCTGACCCTCGCCCACTGGCAGAGCATGCTCGCGGACGGCCGGTACGTCCCGGCTGTCGGCAACTCCGACTCGCACCACTCCGGCCAGACCGTCGGGCTGTCCCAGACCAGCTACCGGCTGCCCACGCTCTCCACCGCGGCGGTCATGGAGGCCGCGCGAGGCGGTCACTGCTGGATCGCCGAGTCGTCGGCCGTCCAGCTCGAGATCACCGGGACCAACACCGGCGCCACGCCGTCGTCGGGCGGGCCCGGCGACCAGGTCGACGTCGACGACGGCGCACAGCTGGCCGTGCACCTGTCGGTGTCCGGCGTCCCGGGGACCCTGGCCCAGCTGGTCGGTCGGTCCGGCACGGTGCTGGGTGCGGCGTACGCCGAGAACGACGGCACCCTCGCCCTCGACGTCGACGTCGATCCCAGCGAGGCGTTCGCCCGGGCCGAGGTACGCCGGGTGACCGGGCCCGTGGACCCGACGACCTACCAGTCGAACCTGGCGATGGTCGCCCTCACCAACCCGGTGTTCATCAACTAGCAGGCAATCTGCGAGGCAGTCCCGGTGACGGGCCGCTCCCCCGTGCCGCCGACGCCCCCTATAGTCCCAGCGTGTCTCCGACCTGGATGCGACGCGAGATCGCCGAGCAGGGCGAGGCGGTCGCGCGCACGCTGGAGGAGGTACGCCGGCGGGCCGAGCAGGTGCGCGAGGCGATCGCCGGCCGGCGCCGGATCCTCTTCGTGGCCCGCGGTTCCTCCGACAACGCGGCGGTGTACGGCCGCTACCTGGTCGAGACCCGACTCGGCCTCCCGGCGGCTCTGGCCGCGCCGAGCGTCGCCACCCACTACCACGCGCGGCTCGACCTGTCGGACACCCTCGTCGTCTCGATCTCCCAGTCCGGGCGGACCGAGGAGATCGTCGAGGTCCAGCGCTGGGCCGCCGAGCAGGGGGCGGCCACGATCGCGATCAGCAACGACGCGGAGAGCCCGCTGGCCACCGAGGCCGACGTACCGCTGACGACGCAGGCGGGCGTCGAGCGTGCCGTTCCGGCGACGAAGTCCTACACCTCGCAGGTGGCCGCCGTGGCAGCCATGGTGGCGACCCTGGAGAGCGGTGCGGTGCTGTGGCCGCTCCTCGAGCGAGCCCCGGCCGAACTGACCCGGCTCGAGTCGGCCGAGGAGGGCGTCGCGGCCGCCGTGGATGCGCTGGTGTCGTCCGACGAGACGCTGGTGACCGGCCGCGGGCTCGCCTTCGGCACCGCGCTCGAGGTGGCGCTGAAGCTGGAGGAGACCTGCCTGCGGCCGGTGCGCGGACTGTCCTACGCCGATCTGCGGCACGGGCCGATCGCCGTGGTCGGACCTGGACTCACCGCGATCGTCGTGGCCGCGCAGGACGGGCCGATGCTCGGTGCCCTCGTCGGGCTGACGCGTGACCTGACGGAGCGGGGCGCCCGGGTGCTGGCGGTCGGCGGGGACGCCACGCTGGCCGGCGCGTCGGCGTACCACCTGCCCGGCCCCGACCTCCCCGAGCCGCTCGCTCCCCTCGGCTTGATCGTCCCTGCCCAGCTGGTCGTGGAGTCACTGGCCCGCACGCTCGGCCTCGACCCCGACGCGCCCCGCGGGCTCTCCAAGGTCACCACCACCGACCCGTCCTGACGCGACTGGGGCCGGATCAGCGCAGCGCGGTGAGCGTGGTCGTCAGCCGCTCGAACACGGCGTGGTCCACGTCCGTCCCGACGTGGCGAAGGGCGAGGACGCAGACGCCGACGGTCCCGTCGACCACGGTGTGGACCTCTTCGGCGTCACAGGTGGCGGCGAGTCGATCGGCCAGCTGAGGGGCCCGCCCCAGGACGCCGCCACCGAGCACGATCGGACCCGAGACGGTGGCGGACCGGACGGCGGTGAGGGTCTGTGCGAGGGCCGCGGCCGCCTCATCGAGGATGCGATCAGCGGTCGGGTCCCCGTTGACCTCGAACACCAGCCCGGCCAGGTCGGCGAGCCGGACGGGCGGGCTTGCGTACAACGCCCGCACCACCGTGGTGATCGGCTCCCGGTCGCCGGAGGCCGACGGTGCGGGCACGCCGAGCCGAGCGAGCAACGGCGCCGTCAGGGCCGTAGCCGGACCACGGCCGTCGAGATCGGCCAGGGCTGCGCGTACGACGCGGTGCCCGATCCAGAAGCCTGACCCCTCGTCGCCCAGCAGCCAGCCGAGCCCGTCCGCGACAGCCGCCTGGCGCCCGTCCTCCACGCGGATCGCGCCCGCCCCGGTCCCGGCGATGACGGCGTACCCGTTCGGCAGATGGGTGCCCGAGAAGTACGTCGCGAGCAGGTCGGACTCGAAGGCCAGTGGTGCGTCGAGGCCGATGCCTGCGAGCCCGCGGCGGATCTCGGGTGCGACGGAGGTGCTGCCCGCGCCCGCCATCGCGAGCACGACCAGCCCGATCCGGGCGCTCGGCACCTCCGCCCTCCGCAGCGCCTCCACGACGCTCTCAGCCACGGACGCGGCCGCGGTCTCCGGCCCGACGGCCGTCGGGTTGCCGCTGCCCGCGACGGCGTAGCCGAGGCACCGGCCGGCCGGATCGACGACCACGGCTCGGGTGCTGGTGCCGCCGGCGTCCACGGCGACCAGTCCGGTGAGGTGTTCAGTCATTCGTTACCTATTCGTGACATTCAGGTCATTGTGGCCTGGACCACATCGTGAGAATAGTTTTCCCCACTGATCGCATCGCCGATAAGGATTTTCAATGAGTGGTCCTGACGGACCGGCCGCCCCTGCCCTGGAAGGCTACGGCGCCAGCAGCAGGATCCACGCTGCGCTGCCGGAGATGCCCGGCGGGATGGCCAAGGTCGGCACCCTCCTGCTGGGCGACCCGGCCCTGCCGCTGCGGCTGTCGATCACCCAGCTCGCCGAGCGCGCCGGTACGTCGCCCGCGACGGTCACCCGGTTCTGCCGCGCGATCGGCTACACCGGCTACCTCGCCCTGCGGGTGGGAGCAGCGGCCGAGCAGGGCCGGTCGAGCGCCCACGAGACCTGGGACTCCGACATCGGACGCGCCTTCCACCCCGGTGACACCGCGACCGAGATGATGCGCACGCTGGTGAACGCCCACACCGTGGCGCTCACCTCCACCGCGGAGCGCTTGGACCCCGCTGTGGTCGGCCGGGTCGCGGACGCCGTCGCCCAGAGCACGCACGTCGACATCTACGGCATCGGCGGGAGCGCCGTCATGGCCACCGAGCTGCAGGCGCGGCTCTACCGGATCGGGATCAACGCGCACGCGTGGAGCGAGGTGCACGCCGGCCTCGCCAGCGCCGCCCTGCTGGGCGATGGGTGCGTCGCGGTCGCCTTCTCCAACACCGGCCGCACCGAGGAGACCATCGAGATGCTGGCCCTGGCGAAGTCCTCGGGTGCCTACGCGGTCGCCGTGACCAGCGACGCGGCCTCGCCGATGGCGCAGGTCGCCGACGCCCACCTGACCAGCCACGCGCCCGGGGAGTACCTCCAGCCCGACGACCTGTCAGCCAAGCACGCCCAGCTCTTCGTGATCGACCTGCTCTACCTCCTCGCGGCCCAACGGGACTTCTCGCGTACGACGAGCCTGCTCGCGGCCTCCGCGGCCGCCGTCGCGCCGCATCGACGTCCGTTTCGCGCGGCGACCCGACCACGGACCGTTCCCTCGACGAAGAAGGCGGTCACCGCATGAGTGCACTTCTCGGGAACTTCGCTACGGAGGTCCGCCACCGACTCGACGACCTCGACGAGCACGTCGGTGCCGGTGGCCTCGACCCTGCCCTCGACCTGATCGTGTCGTCGTTGCAGCGTGGGGGCGTCCTCCAAGCCTTCGGCACCGGTCACTCCCAGGCGTTCGCGATGGAGGTCGCGGGCCGAGCCGGAGGGCTGATCCCGACGCACGCGATCGCCCTGCGCGACGTCGTCCTGCGCGGCAGCCGGGACGTCTCGGTGCTCCAGGGCGCCGGCCTCGAGCGCGACGAGTCGGTGGTCGACGAGCTCTACGGGCTGTACTCCTTCGACCCGGCCGATGTCTTCCTGATCGCGTCCAACTCCGGCGTCAACGGGTCGATCGTCGGCCTCGCCCTGCGCGCCAAGGCCGACGGCCACCCCGTGATCGCGGTGACGAGCCTGGCGCACACGAACGCCGTCACCCCCAAGCACAGCAGCGGCAAGCGCCTCTCGGAGATCGCCGACATCGTGATCGACAACCGCGCGCCGTACGGCGACACCACGATCGACCTCGGCGACGGACTGTCCGCCGGTGCCGTCTCCTCGATCACGTCCGCGTACATCGCGCAGCTCCTCACCCTCGGCGCCGCCCAACGACTCCGGGATGCGGGTGAGGTTCCGCCGCTCTACATCTCAGCCAACATCCCGGGAGGTGACACGCACAACGACGCCCTCAAGGCGCGGTACGGCGAACGCATCGCCGGCTCCGCCTGATCCGGGCGATCGGCAGCCCGCCTCCGGTCACGCGCACGACCCAGGCCACCAGTAGAAGAACATCACGAAAGGCATCCCACGATGAGCCGAGAAACCGCACCATTCGATCGCCGTACCCTGCTCCGTGGCGCCCTGGCGACAGCGGCGCTCGTGCCGCTCTCTGGGGCGCTGGCCTCGTGCGGAGGGTCGTCCCCGAGTGCCGGGGGCGGCAGCAGCAGTGGCGCCACGACGACGGCCAGCAACCCGTTCGGGCTCGCGAAGACCTCGAGCGTGGAGGCCGTGATCTTCAACGGCGGCTACGGCTACGACTACGTCAAGTTCGCCGCCACCCAGGTCCCCAAGCAGCCGGACTTCACCGGTGTCACGATCAAGGTGTCACCGTCGACGCAGATCGCGCAGCAGCTGCAGCCGCGCTTCGTCGGTGGCAACCCGCCCGACCTGATCGACAACTCGGGTGAGAACGCGATCGGGTTCAGCGCCATCGAGCAGCAGCTCGAGACGCTCGACGACGTCTTCGAGGCCAACAACTACGAGGGCACGAAGATCGCGGACACGCTCTACCCGAACGTGAAGCTCCCGGGCACCTTCGACGGCAAGTTCCTCGCCATGAACTACGTGATGACGGTCTACGGGATCTGGTACTCCGCGGCCCTGTTCCAGGACAACGGCTGGACCCCGCCCAAGACGTGGGACGACGCGCTCGCCCTCGGTGCCAAGGCGAAGGCCAAGGGCAAGTACCTCTGGGTGTGGGGCAAGGAGGCGGCGACCTACTACCAGACGATGTCGGTCAACTCGGCGATCAAGGAGGGCGGCGACGACGTCCGGCTGGCGCTCGAGAACCTCGAGTCGGGCTGCTGGTCCAAGCCGCAGATCCAGGACGTCTTCAAGGCCCTCGGAGAGATGGTGCAGAAGGGCTACTTCGTCCCCGGTGGCGCGGGCACCCAGTTCACCGCCGCCCAGGCGAAGTGGAGCAACGACGAGCAGGCGATCCTCTACCCGTCCGGTGGCTGGATCGAGAACGAGATGAAGGACGCCACGAAGAGCGGCTTCCAGATGACCGGCGCTCCCGAGCCGGTCGTCTCCTCCAGTCCGGCGATCCCCTACGAGGCGCTCCGTGCGGCGGCGGGTGAGCCGTTCGTCGTCCCGTCCCAGGGGAAGAACGTCGCCGGGGGCAAGGAGATCCTGCGCGCGATGCTGTCGAAGGCGGCCGCGACCAACTTCTCCAAGACCCGTCTCGCGCCGACGATCGTCAAGGGCCTGGTGCCGGCGAACGGGTTCGGGTCGACCGCACTGGTCTCGCAGACCAAGATGCTGGACGCTGCTGGCAGCAACACCTTCAACTACCAGTTCGTCGACTACTACGGCATGAACACCGACCAGCTGGTCCCTTGGAACTCGTTCCTGGCCGGCCAGCTCGACGTGGCAGGGCTGACCAAGGCCCTGCAGGACATCACGGACAAGGTGGCCAACGACTCCACGGTGAAGAAGCTCAAGATCACGTGACCAGCACCACGAGCAGTGTGACGACCGCCGGCGGCCGGCCTCGGCCGGCCGCACGGCGGCGCCGCCGGATGCCGAGCCTGGACCGGCTGAGCTTCATCGCGGTGTTCCTCGGTGTGCCGGTGGCCGTCTACGTCATCTTCGTGATCTATCCGTTCGGCCGCGCGCTCTACTTCTCGATGACCGACTGGAGCGGCTTCACGCCGACGTACAACTTCGTCGGGCTGGACAACTTCACCAAGCTGTTCCACGACGACACCTTCATGCGCGCCCTGCGCAACAACCTCGAGCTGGCGATCGTGGTCCCGTTCGTGACGATCGTGCTGGCACTCGCCATCGCGTCGATCGTCACCGTGGGCGGGCCCAGGAGGGGTCCGGTCCGCGGGATCCGCGGCTCCAGCTTCTACCGGGTCGTGTCGTTCTTCCCCTACACCGTCCCGGCCATCGTCATCGGCCTCATCTGGGCGCAGGTGTACGACCCTTCGGCCGGCATCCTCAACGCGTTCCTCACCAAGATCGGCCTCAGCGGGTTCCAGGACTTCGCCTGGCTCGGCGACCCACGGACGGCGATGCCGGCGTCCATGTTCGTGATCATCTGGAGCTTCGTCGGCTTCTACACGGTGCTGTTCGTCGCGGCCATCAAGGGCGTCCCGTCGGAGATCTACGAGGCGGCCCGCATGGACGGCGCCGGCCGGTTCCGTACGGCGGTCCTGATCACGCTCCCGCTCATCCGCGACACCGTGCAGACGGCGTACATCTATCTCGGGATCACCGTCCTCGACGCCTTCGTCTACATGCAGGCGCTGAACCCGAACGGCGGCCCCAACAACACCACGCGGACGATGAGCCAGGACCTCTTCAACACGGCGTTCCGCAAGGGCCAGTTCGGATATGCCACGGCCATGGGTGTCGTGCTCGCGGTCGTGACGCTGCTGTTCGCCGCGATCGTGTTCGCGATCAATCACTTCACCGGAGGCGGCGAGCGGAGGCTGCGCCGATGACCGCCGTCACCCCGGACGAACGCGTCGTCGCCGAGAACCGTGGCACATGGGCGAGCGGCGACCGGACCGTCGAGGCCACCTCACACGTGTTCCTGGCCATCTGGTCGATCATCGTCATCGTCCCGTTCCTGTGGGTCGTGCTGTCGTCGTTCAAGACGACCAAGGAGATCCTGGCCTCGCCGTTCTCGCTGCCGGCCCACTGGAGCTTCGACAACTACGTCCATGCGTGGACCGACGCCGGGATCCGCAAGTTCTTCCTGAACACGGTCATCGTGGTGGGTGTCGCCCTCGTGCTCGTGATGCTGCTGGGAGCGATGTGCTCCTACGTGCTCGCGCGGTTCGTGTTCCCCGGCGCACGGTTCATCTACTACGCGATGATCGCGGGACTGACCTTCCCGATCTTCCTCGCGATCGTGCCGCTGTTCTTCATCCTGAAGAACGGCGGGCTGCTCAACACCCTGCCCGGCCTGATCATGGTGTACGTCGCGTTCGCCCTGCCGTTCACGGTGTTCTTCCTCTACTCGTTCTTCAAGACCTTGCCCGACGAGGTGTACGAGGCTGCGGTGATCGACGGCGCCGGGGACTGGCGCATCTTCTTCCAGATCATGCTGCCGATGGCGCGGCCCGGCATCGCCGCCGTCGCGATCTTCAACTTCCTCGGACTGTGGAACCAGTTCCTGCTGCCGGTCGCCCTGAACACCGACCCGAACAGATACGTGCTGACCCAGGGGATGGCGGAGTTCGCGTCGCAGGCCGGCTACTCGGTCGACTTCGGGGCGCTCTTCGCCGCGGTCGTGATCACGGTCGTGCCGGTGCTGGTCGTCTACCTGATCTTCCAGCGCCGACTGGAGGGCTCGGTGTCCCAGGGCACGTTCCGCTGATCGTGACGTGCTCAGACGCGGCGCAGGAGCGAGGCGGTCACGCCAGGACGACCTCACCCGTCCTGGGCACCTCCGGGGTCGGTCATCCGGAAGTCCAGGTGCGCGGGGAGTGGGGAGCCCGGATGCAGTGCGTTCCAGACCTCGTCGAGGGCCGTGTCTCCCTCGACGAGGTCCTCGACGACCAGCGACTCCACGATCCGTGCGGCACGCTCGCGCTCCCCTTCGCCCAGCAGTGCCCGGGCCTCGAGCAGCCGAGTGCGACCGTGGTCGCGCAGCGCAGGCTCGAGAGCCACGATGGCAGCCAGGCAGTCACCCGGCCGTCCGGCGGCGAGCAGCCGCTCGAGCTGCTCCACCGCCAGCCCACGGCAGTCCGGTCGGAGCCGCTGCGCCCGCGCGTACAGCTCGCACGCGCGATCATCGTCGGCCAGCAGCGCCAGTCCTCGCAGCGCCCACGGGTTCTCTCGGACGGCCAGGCTCGCGTCGTACTGCTCGACGGCGCGGGCCAGCTCTCCCCGCAGGTGCGCGTTGACCGCGCGAGCCAGGTGCACCCACTCGGAGTCCGGTGCCTCCTCGAGGACGGCGCGCCAGCGGTCGGAGACGGGGGGGACCGGCAGCCGCTGGGCCGAGGTCGCGAGTCCGTGGAGGTCGCCCTGCAGCAGGTGACGTGCCGGGAGGCTGTCGTCGTCGACGCGTGGGAACGGCAGGGCCCGGGTCGGTACGACGTCCGGAGAGGCGCGGAGCCTGAGCTCGACATGACCCCACCCGGACCCGGTGCTCACCTGCTCGGTGACCGCGGCGTCGGCCAGCTCGGTGAGCCAGCGCTCGTGGACGGCCTCGAGCTGGTCGGGGTCCGTCGCCCCGTGCACCGCTTCCTGCGCGACTGCGCAGGCTTCGGCATACCCGCCCGCCACGGCGTCGGCGTCGAGGTCGACGCCACCGAACGCCTCGGTCCAGGACACGCTCGCCCCACCGGCCAGCCGGTCGTGCTCGAGCTGCGTCGGGCACCAGCCCGCCTGGATCTCGGCGTACCTCGCCCCTGGACCGCAGAGCCATTCCTGCCACCGCGAGCCGGCCGGACCGCTCCCCCACAGGAAGAGCTTCCGACCCCGCAGCCCGCAGGTCGACGTCTCGGCGAAGCCGGCGCCGCCGCGCTCGACGGACACGATGTGCCGACCGCGCTGCGCCTGCAGGTCGTAGAAGTAGTCGGCGGGGAACCTGGAGGCCCTCGGGTAGCTGATGTCGACGTCCACGCGATCCGGGTGCGGGACGGCCACCCGGGCCAGGGCTCCGCTGTACTCGGTGCGCCAGGCGGTGCCCGCCGTGGTCAGCACGCGAGTCCCCGGCGACTCGGGCACCGCCATGTTGGTCCAGTAGTAGAGCGGCTTCTCCTCCGGGTCCGGGTTGATCACGCGGGTCGACGCGTACAACCGGTCCGACCCCGGATGCAGGGACAGATCGATCTGCAGCACCAGGTCCCGGGTCCGCTCCCACTCCCACAGCCGCAGGACGTCGCCGTCCGGACCGGCGACCACCGCGGCGTGCATCGGTCGGCACGACAGCGTCGTGTGACCCGTCGACCCGAGGTTCCACTCGATGCCGCCGGCGAACCAGGCATCGGTCAGCCCGAAGTTCGCGAACTGGAGCACCGGATTGCAGTACAGCAGCTCACGCCCCCGGGCGTGGTCGTACAGCGACCAGACCCGGCCGCCGAGCGTCGGCAGCACGGTCGCGCTCAGCACCCCGTTCTCGAGCACGTACGCCGAGAGCTCGACCTCGCGCAACGACCGGTCGTAGTCCTCCTGGAGGGGGTACGGGAGAGGGCTTTCCAGCCTGCCGTAGGCCATCCGTTCGAGCATGTCCGGCGTGGCGCCCGGGCCGACCTCGGGGTCGGCCAGCTCCCGCAACGGGGTGAACCGGGGCAAGGGGCTCGCGGACCCGAGGGTCGCCGCCCGCACGGTCACGGAGGTGCGGCGCACGGTCGCCGCGGACGTCGTGGAGGCCACGGCGTCAGTCCGGCCGTGCGCCCGAGGACACGTGCACCTGCCCATTCTTGCGCACCGCGGCCAAAGCCCGTTCCGGCTCGTGGCCGCGGACGAGGAACGGCCCTCCGGTCGCGGGGCCGGGACCGGTCCGGAATGCTGGACTCGTGAACGACGACGGGCTCGTCCTCGCCGTTGACGTCGGCGGCACGACCACCAAGGCGGAGCTGGTCGACCGCAGCGGGAACGTCGTGGCTTCCGCGCATCGGCCCACACCACCGGGGGACCACGCACGAGACGCGGTCGCCGAGCTCGGGCACTCCCTGCTGGAGCAGCGGCGGGGCACGCCGGTGATCGGCGCCGGCGTCGTCGTCCCGGGGCTCGTCGACCGCGAGGCCGGGGTCGCGACGTACAGCACCAACATCGGGTGGCGCGACCTCGAGCTCGTCCGGTCCCTGGGTGACGAGTGGCGGCTGCCTGTTCGGATCGCCAACGACGTGGCCTCCGGCGGCGTCGCCGAGCACCGGGTCGGCGCGGGTGTCTCCACGGAGGACCTGGTGTTCGTGCCCATCGGCACCGGGATCGCCGCTTCGATCGTCTCCGGAGGGCGCCTGGTGACCGGGCACCGCGGCGAGACCGCGGAGATCGGACACATGCCGGTCCGGACCGGCGTCCCGTGCGCGTGCGGCCGTGACGGGTGCCTCGAGGCCGTCGCGTCCGCGGCGGCGATCGCCCGCCACTACACCGCGCTCAGCGGGAACCGCGTCGCCGGCGCCCAGGACGTCGTCGCCCGGCTCGGCACGGACGCCGTTGCGCGCCAGGTGTGGCAGGACGCGGTGGAAGCGCTCGCCGACGGGCTCGGCATCGTCTCGCTGGTCGTCGGCCCGGCCTTGGTGGTGGTCGGCGGCGGACTCAGCCGGGCCGGCGACGAGCTGCTGAACCCGCTCCGGGCCGCGCTTCGTGAGCGGACCCCCGTCGTCCATCCCGCCGACGTCACCGGGTCGGCCCTCGGCGACCGCGGCGGCCTGGTCGGCGCCGCGCTCCTGGCTCGCGACGGATGGGCGGCCGAGTCATGACCGCGCTCGCGCTGGCCGGGCGCCTCGTGACGGCCTCCGGAATCCTCGACGAGGGTGTCCTCGAGGTGCGCCCGGACGGCACGATCGGGTATGTCGGCCCGGCGTACGGCTGGTCCGGCTCGACCCCCCAGCCGGTCGACACGATCGCACCCGGCTTCATCGACATCCACTGTCACGGGGGTGGCGGCCACTCCGTCACCTCGCACGACCCGGACGAGGTCGCGGCAGTCGCGGCACACCACCTGTCCCGCGGCACCACCACGATGCTGGCCAGTCTGGTGAGCGCGCCTCCCTCCGACCTGGTCTCCGCGATCTCCGCGATCGCGTCGGTGGTGGCCACGGGGTCACCGGTCCTCGGCTGCCACGTCGAGGGGCCCTTCCTGGACCGGGCGCACCGCGGCGCGCACGACCCCTCCCAGCTGCGCCTGCCGGGCTCCGACGAGCTCGGCACCTGGCTGGCAGCCGGCGTCGACGACGCCGGGAGCCCCACGGTCCGGATGGTGACGCTCGCCCCGGAGCTGCCCGGAGCGGCCACGGCCGTCGAGCTCCTCGAGCGCTCCGGGGTCGTGGTGGGTCTCGGCCACACCGGCGCCGACGCCGCTGTCTTCGGCGAGGCCCTGCGGTCACTCCGCAGGCCCCTGGTCACCCATCTGTTCAACGGCATGGAGCCTCTGCACCATCGCCGACCGGGCCCGGTCGCCGCTTCCCTGGATGCGCTGGCCCGCGGGGCGACTCACGTGGAGCTCATCGCGGACGGCGTACACCTCGCGGACGCGACGGTGCACCTGGTGTTCTCGATGGACCCCGGGCGGCACGTCGTGCTCGTCAGCGATGCGATGGCGGCCGCCGGGATGCCGGACGGCGACTTCGAGCTCGGGCCGGTCCGCGTGCGGGTCGCGGACGGGCGGGCGTGGACCCGCACCGATCCGCCGTCCCTTGCGGGAGGCACCTCGCACGTCGCCGACCTGGTCCGGCGGTGCGTGGTACAGGTCGGTGTCGACCCGGTCGCGGCGGTGGCCGCGGCCACCTCCACACCCGCGGCCCTGCTCGGCCTGGACGACCGCGGCAGCCTGGCGACCGGTCTGCGCGCGGACCTCGTGGCGCTCGACCGCGACTGGGAGGTCCGCCGGGTGATGCGGGAAGGCGACTGGGTCCGATGACCCGGGAGGAGACGTCCTGCTCGCTGGCAGAGACGAAGCGAGACCCAGCAACCGCATTCCCAACCCGGCGCGGCCAGGCTTAGGGTCGTGTCGTCCTTCATCTCGGGGGGCAAGCAACGAGCCCGGAGGCACCTGTGTTCGCTCAGTCGACATCCACGACCCGTCACGCCCGCACACCGATCCGGTTGCTGGTCATCGGCCTTTCGCTGGTGATGGCCGCGACGTTCGGCCCATCCGCGGCCACCGCCGGAGGTTCGGGACACTCCGGCGACTCGCCGTACCGCGGCCAGGTGATCGCCCTGCTGCGGCACATGTCGCTGGAGCAGAAGGTCGGCCAGCTTTTCGTCATCGAGGTGGCCGGTCGCGACGCGACCACCGTCAGCGACGCCGCCAAGACCACCAACCAGAGGTTGTACGGCGTCGACACGCCGGCCCAGGCGATCGCGAAGTACCAGCCCGGCGGCGTCATCTACTACACGACGCGTCAGGCCTGCTCGGGTTGCCCGAGTGACGACAACATCGGCGATCCCGCCCAGGCCGCCACCCTCTCCAACGGGCTCCAGACCGCCGCGCTGGCGCAGCCCGCCCACATCCCGCTGCAGATCTCGGTGGATCAGGAGGGGGGTGCGCTCGTCGCCCGCTTCGGTCCCCCGGCGACGCAGATGCCCGGAGCCATGGCGCTCGGCGCGGACGGGTCGGCGCAGGACGCCCGCACCTCTGGCGACGTGATCGGCACGGAGCTGAAGGCGGTCGGGGTGACCCAGGACTACGGCGTCGACTCCGACGTCAACATCAACCCGAACAACCCCGTCATCGGGGTCCGCTCCCCTGGCGGCGACCCCTCGTTGGTCTCGCGGATCGTCACCGGCGAGATCAAGGGCTTCCACGACGCGGGTGAGTCCGCCGTCTCCAAGCACTTCCCCGGTCACGGCGACACCGGTGTGGACAGCCACTTCGGGCTCCCCATCGTGACCCACGATCTGGCGCAGTTCGAAGCGACCGACCTGCCGCCCTTCAAGGCCGCGATCGCCGCCGGCGTCGACACGATCATGTCGGCCCACGTGGTCTTCCCGGCGGTCGACCCGTCCGGCGCGCCCGCGACGATGAGCCACAAGATCCTCACCGGCGTGCTGCGCGACGAGCTCGGCTTCCAGGGCCTGATCGTGACCGACGCGCTCGACATGGCGGGTGCTACGTCGACCTACCCGCCGGACGTCGCTCCCGTGCAGGCGGTCCTGGCCGGCGCGGACCAGCTGCTCGTGCCGCCGAAGATGGACACGGCGTACGGTGCCGTGCTCGACGCGGTCCGCAACGGCACGATCAGCCGCCAGCGGCTCGACCAGTCGGTCTACCGGATCCTGCTCCACAAGTACCAGCACGGCATCGTCCAGAACCCGTTCGTCGACCCGGCCGTGGCGCCCACCGTGATGGGCGCCCCCGACCACCTCGCCGCCGCACAGGCGATCACCGACCGCACCACGACGCTGGTGAAGAACGACAGCGGCCTGCTCCCGCTGGCCTCTGGTCCCAGGCAGGTGCTCGTCGCCGGTTGGGGCGTCGGCACGACGCAGACGATCGCGAGCGCGTTGGCCGCACGAGGCGCGACCACGCAGGTCCTCGAGTCGGGCACCACCCCCTCGTCGACGGCGATCGGCCACGCGGTCTCTGCGGCTCAGAGCGCCGATCTCGTGGTGGTCCCGACCAACAACGCCTACGCCGTCGACGCGACCACGGGGCAGCCCACGGCGGCCGCCGCGGCGCAGGCCCGTCTGGTCCGAGCCCTGCTGGCGACCGGGAAACCGGTGGTGGTCGCGGCGATGCGCAACCCGTACGACGTCGCGTCGTTCCCCGAGGCCCCGACGGTGCTGGACACCTACGGCTACACCGCTGACCAGGCGGAGTCGCTGGTGCGGGTCCTCTTCGGCGAGGTGAACCCGACCGGCCGGTTGCCGGTGTCGATCCCCCGCGCGGACGGTGGTGGTGAGCTCTACCCGCTCGGCTACGGCCTCGGCTACTGAGGTCGAGCCGTGATGGCCGGGCGCCGTCGCTGTATCGTCCCGATCGCCTCCCTTCTCGCGACTGCCGTGGGGTACCTCGTAGCCATGTCCTCATCGCCACCGGCCTCCGCCGCGGCCAGCGCCGTGCCACCGCTCGTGCCGAAGCCCGTCTCGATGACCGTCGGCACGGGCGACTTCACCCTCACCAGACAGACCCACATCGTCGCCGCGCCGGGATCTGCTGCTCGGGTCGTGGCCGAGGATCTGGCGGCGTACCTGCGCCCGGCGACCGGATTCCCGCTCCCGGTCGCGTCCGGACCCGGACGTGACCGCGACATCCGGCTCGTGCTCGGCGACACCCCCGAGCTGCCGACCGGTCAGGCGGCCGAGGGATACGTGCTCGACGCCGGCGCAACGGGGGTGACCCTCGCGGCCGACACCGCGCATGGCCTGTTCAACGGCATCCAGACGATCCGGCAGCTGCTGCCGGCACAGATCGAGAGCCGGACGACCGCCCCTGGCCCGTGGACGATTCCTCCGGTGCATGTCGTGGACTACCCGCGGTACGGCTACCGGGGTTTCATGCTCGACATCGCCCGGCACTTCCAGACGCCCGAGACCGTGATGCGGCTGATCGACGAGGCGTCGGCGTACAAGATCAACACGCTGCACCTGCACGTCAGCGACGACCAGGGCTTCCGCATCGTCATCGACGGCTTCCCCGACCTCACCGACATCGGTGGCCAAGGATCCGTCGGCACGGACGGCCGGACGATGGACCCGGGCGGGTTCTGGACCCAGCAGGACTACCGAGGAGTCGTCGCGTACGCCGCCGCCCACTTCATGAGCGTGGTGCCCGAGGTCGACTCACCTGGCCACAACAACGCGATCATCATGTCGGAGTACGACGACACCTCGAACCCGTTGCTGAACGGAGACCCGCCGGACATCAACTGCAGCGTCCACAACCCGCCGCAGTGGAACTTCACCGGCGATGTCGGCTTCAGCGCGATGTGCCCGGAGAGCGAGAACTCGTTCACGATCTACCACGCGATCATCAGTCAGCTCTCGGCGATGTCGACGAGCCCGTACTACCACCTCGGCGGCGACGAGGTGCCCTCGACCGTACTGACCCAGGACCGCTACGCCGCGTTCATCAATGCGGAGCTGCCGCTGGTCACCGCCCAGGGCAAGATCCCGATGGGGTGGGCCGAGCTCGCCGGTCCCGGCACCAACCCTCCCGCCGGCTCGATCGCGGAGTACTGGAACCCCGCGTCCGGCAGCAGCCCCGACACCGCCACGGCTCATGAGGCGGTCGCCAAGGACATGAAGATCGTGATGGCACCGGCCAACCACGCCTACCTCGACCAGAAGTACGCACCGAACACACCGCCGGACCTCGGCCTGACCTGGGCGTGCCCCGACGGGTGCGACGTCGACCAGTTCTACAACTGGGACCCGGGCAGCTACGTCACCGATGTCACCGACCAGAACGTCATCGGCGTCGAGGGTGCGATGTGGGGCGAGACGGTCCGCAACCTCAGTGAGGTGCAGTACCTGGTCTTCCCGCGGCTGATCGCCCTCTCGGAGGTCGGCTGGACCCCGCAGGCAGCGCGCGACTACGGCGGCTTCCTGCCCCGACTGGCCGCGCAGGGACCGCGCCTGACCCTGGCCGGGACGAACTTCTACCCGACCCCGGAGGTGCCGTGGGAGCTCTGACCCGGGTCGTCCGCCTGATCGGGTACAAGAGCACCCGCTGAGGCGGACGACCCGATCACCTCAGAGCAGGTGCTGCTCCAGGAACTCCAGGGCGGCCGGGTAGGCGTCCAGGCGGTTGGCCCGCTTGGCGAGCCCGTGCCCCTCGTCGTGGTAGACCCGCATCTCGCAAGGCACGCCCTTGCCGTCGAGCGCGGCCTTGATCTGCTCGGCCTCCGACAGCGGGACCCGGGGGTCGTTGGCGCCGTGGATCACGAACAACGGCGCGACGATGTCGTCGAGGTAGGTGATCGGCGACGCCCGCAGCAGGAACTCGCGGTCGTCGGCCAGCGTGCCGTACTCGCGCTCGCGGATCGCCCGGCGATACTCCGAGGTGTTCTCCAGGAAGGTCACCAGCGACGACATGCCGACGATGTCGACGCCGGCCGCCCAGAGGTCGGGCTGCATCGAGACACCCGCGAGCACCATGTACCCGCCGTAGGAGCCTCCCCACAGGGCCGATCGGCCGGGATCCAGCCCGACCGACGGCAACCAGGCGTGGATGGCGGCCAGGTCGGCGACGGAGTCGAGCCGCAGGTCGACGTCGTCGAGCGACACCCAGCGCTTGCCGTAGCCGGCGGACCCGCGCACGTTGGGCACCAGCACGTCGAAGCCGGCCATCGCCAGTGCCTGGAACGGCGCGCCGAAGATGCGGGCGGCCTCGGCCTCGGGCCCGCCGTGGATGTGCAGGACCGAGGCTCCGCTCGGGTTGCCGGGCGCGGCGTAGCGGAAGCACGGGATCTGCTCCCCGTCCGGCGTCGGGATCCGGTGCACCGTCGGCGTCACGAGACGTTCGCGGACCTCCGCCGGCACGCCGTCACGACCGTCGACGAGCACGGTGGTGGCGCCCGTCCCCGCGTCCACGCGCACCAGCGAGCCCGGGTCGGTCGGGGTCATCGCGGTCACCGCGAACGCCGACGAGTCCGGGGCCCAGACCAGGCCCATCGGGGCGCACGGGTCGAGGTCGACGTCGGTGACGTGGCTGCCGTCGGCACGATGCACGGCGAAGCTGTCGAGGCCGTCGACGTGGTGCCCGACCACCATCAGGCTGCCGTCGGGCGAGAGGCGAGCGGTGACGTCGTGGCCCGGGTCCTCGACCAGCGTCGTCCAGCCACCCGCGAGGTCGAGCCGCAGCACGGCCTGGAACTCCCGGTCGTGGTCGGAGTTCAGGACCAGCGCCGCGTCGTCCGCGGCCCATCCGGCCAGGTGGTGCTTGGCCCGCTCGTCGGGGTCGGTCACGTCACGTGAGCCGGTGCCGTCCGCCACGACCACGCTCGTCGAGCTGGGCTGGAGGCTGATCATCGTGACGGCGACCGACTTCTCGTCGTGGGAGACGTCGGTGTCGGCGACGTAGCCACCGCCGTCGTACACGACGCGTTCCTCGCCGGTCACCAGGTCGCGCACCACGACGTCCATGTCGACGTCGTTGCGCCGGTTGGTGGAGTAGACGACGGAGCTCTCGGTGACGTCGAGGAGGGCGTTCATGTGCCCCTCGTCGCGCACGACCGGCGTCAGCCCGTCGAGGCCGAGCGGTGACGCGGGCAGCTCGGTGAGGTCGAGCAGCGAGATCTGGTAGTTCTCGTCGCCGCCCTGGTCGTGCTGGACGACCACGGCCCGACGCCCGGGCACGTAGCGACCCGTGCACCTCGACGGGAGGTCGGTCAACGGGGTGCGGGTGCCGTCGAGGCCGATCTCGACGAGCTGCAGGCTGCCGAGGTCGTCGTGGGCGGCGAGCACGCGACCGTCGACGTCGAGGTCGAGGGCGAGCCAGGTGCGGGTGTCGAGGAGCAGGCGGAAGTAGTCCGAGGAGGAGGTCACGAGGGGAGGGTAGACGTTCCCGGGGCAGCTGCTCTGTCAGCCGGCTGACGATGCGAGCCAGTCGAGGACCTCGGTGGCGACGTCGTCGGGCGTGCGGTGGGTGTTGTCGATCCGCAGGTGCGGGAAGTCCGCGATGACCTCGTCGCCGGGGGACGGGACCCCGGTGTTCATCTGGATCCGCTCGAGCCCGAGCACGTTGGCGTCCGACCACTCGACGTCACGCTTCGACTTCTTCTCCGCCAGCCGGTACGGCGTGCGGTTGCGGACGAGCCGGGTCTCGAGGTCTGCGTACAGCTCCACGAGCACGATCCGACGCCCGGACTCGACGAACGGCGCGAGGTGGCGGCGGATGGCGGCGGCGTCCTCGGGCAGGTCGAGCGCCCAGACCAGCGTGAACACCAGATCGATGTCGGCGGCCGCAGCCTCCTCCAGCACGCGCTGCCGGAACTCGTTCATCAAGCTCTGGAACTGCGGGGTCTCGAACGCGAACACGTCGAGCAAGGGCTCGATCACGTGGTGGTTGTGGAACAGCCGGAAGTCGCTGGCGTCCGCGATCGCGCGCCCGACCGTCATCTTGCCGACCGCCGGCGGTCCGAACACGAGGAGCAGCGTCACGCGCCCAGGGTCGTGGACGACGCGACGGCGCGCGACTCGATTACGCCTGAGTCGCTTCCTGTTCCGCGACTTGGCGCCGTACGTCGTCCATGTCGAGGCCGCGGACGGCCCCGATCAGCTCCTCCAGGGCGGGAGCGGGCAGCGCCCCGGCCTGACGGAAGACCAGGATGCCGTCACGGAACGCCATCAGGGTCGGGATCGAGCTGATCTGGAGGGCGCCCGAGAGCTGCTGCTCGGCCTCGGTGTCGATGCTCGCGAAGGTGATGTCCTCGTGGGTCTCCGAGGCCTTCTCGTAGACGGGCGCGAACATGCGGCAAGGTCCGCACCAGGAGGCCCAGAAGTCGACCAGCACGATGCCCTCCTGGGTCACCGTCGGCTGGAACGACTCCTCGGTCAGGGAGAGGGTGGCCATCACACGAACCTTTCCGCCGGAGCACCGGCTCGATCACGTCCACCAGCGCCAACGCACACCACCCTCCCGACATTCCGAGGCGCCCGTCACACCCGCTGCAGCACCTCCACGCGGTTCCCGACTGCGTCGTGGGTGTGGAACCGCAGATACCCCTCGAAGCTCGTCCGCTCGCGCTCGTCGACGGCGAAGCCGGCCGCCACCACCTCCGCGGCGACGGCGTCGAGGTCGTCGACCACGAACGCCGGGTGCGCCTTCCTCGCAGGCACGAACGGGTCCTCGACGCCGACGTGGATCTCGACGACGACCGCGCCCAGCGCGTCGTACGCCCGGAACCAGGCACCGCCGCGGGCCCGCAGGCCGGCGGGTTTCTCGACCTCGGTCAACCGAAGCGCTCCGGCGTAGAAGCGCCGGGCGCCCGCCTCGCCTCCCGGCGGGCACGCGACCTGTACGTGGTGGAGCGCGATCATGCGCGCTCGTCCGCCGAGACCTGCGCGACCACGAAGATCCGGCGGAACGGCAGCACGACGCGACCATCGCGCTCGGGGTACGCCGCGCGCAGGCGCCGCCGGAACTCCTCCTCGAAGGCCGGCCGAACCTCGTCCGGAAGCGCCTGCAGCGTGGGTCGGGCACCGGTCCCGGAGACCCACGCGAAGACCGGGTCGGGACCGGTCAGGACGTGGAGGTACGTCGTCTCCCAGGCGTCCACGGTGCAGCCGAGGGCGGCCAGTGCCTCGAGATACACGGCCGGGTCGTGGCTGCTCGGGACGGCGACGGCGTCCAGATGGGCGGCGTACGGCGCCTCGGCGGCCAGGTCGCGACGGATCGCGTGGCTGGGCTCCTCGAAGTTCCCGGGCACCTGGAAGGCGAACCACCCGCCCGGCGTCACCCGACCGACCAGAGCCGGGAGCAGGTCGAGGTGGTCCGGCACCCACTGCAGGGTCGCGTTGGAGACGAGGACGCCGACCGGGTGGCCCCCGCTCGTCGCCCAGGTGCGCAGGTCGGCGACCTCGAAGGCGATGCTCGGGTCGACGGCGCGGGCCTGGTCGATCATCTCCGGGCTGGAGTCGAGTCCGCGGATGTCGGCGGCCGGCCAGCGCTCGCGGAGCAGCGCCGTCAGGTTGCCCGGACCGCAGCCGAGGTCGACCACGGTCGCCGGGCTCGCGGCACCGACCCGGGCGACCAGCTCCACGAACGGCCGGCCGCGCTCGT
>Ga0070665_100002131_pt1 | contig 22096 bp, 18 predicted proteins | sample KBSS13metaG_FD_65862 | JGI IMG/M metagenome (GOLD analysis project Ga0070665, IMG submission 65862) | Switchgrass rhizosphere microbial communities from Kellogg Biological Station, Michigan, USA - KBS S1-3 metaG | ecosystem: Host-associated > Plants > Roots > Rhizosphere > Soil ... | reverse complement strand
GCCACCCTGAAAGACCTCACGGTCCTGAGACATGAAAAAAGCTCCTGGTGAGAACGGTACCTACCCGGATACACCTCTCGAGGAAGATGACCCGGTCGCTCATGGCCCCCTTAGGCCGCCCGGCGGTCGCCGGCGGGGTCGCCCTTGAATACCGTCTTTCTGAGCTGGTTGGGATCGAGCCGACCGATGACCTCGAGCTGCTGCGCAGTCGGCGCACGCGTTACCGGGATGTGCTCGGGCTGTGACAAGGGAAAACCGGTGTTGTCCTGTACCTGCTCGAACGTCACGGCCGGATGCAACGAGCGGACTCGAATCGCGTGCTGCGGCCCACCAAAATCCAACACGGCCAGGTCGGTCACGATCAGGCGCAGATCCAGTCCGGCCGGTGGAGTCCCGTTGCGATAGCGTTGCGGGTTATAACCGGCGCTGCAAACAAAATCCACCTCGCCCGGCACGAATGCCCGGGTGTTGTGGGCGGCAAAGAAGAAGCTGTTCGGGTGATGCACCGAGTTGCCCGGGAAGCCGCGCGCCCCCAGCATGGCCGCCTTCGGTTTGGCGTGCGCGCCGATCACGCTGATATTGGTCTGACCGAAGCGATCGATCTGTACGGGCGCCACCATGGCGTGCCGCTTACCGCTCCATAGAGTGGAGAACACGCGGTCATAGTTGGCAAGCCCTTCAATCTGCGGGGGCTCGCCCTGGCGCGGCCCGGGTGGTACGGGACTGGAGGTGTACCAGGCCTCGCCATCGGTGGTCTGCAGGGCGGGATTGAAAAGCTCTTTGGCGAGGCTCGCAGCCAGCCTGGGGAGCGGCCCGATTCCCGTCGCCATGATCTCGCCGTCGTGACTCCAGGCCTCCGCGGCAGCGGCGATCACCAACTCTGCGAGCGAATAATGCAACTCAGTCATGGAGCGCCTCCGTCAGTAGACCGGCACGGGAGCCGCGGCGATCTTCCCGGCTCCGCCCACCGCCGCCAGGTAACTCTCGGGTGCAGCCTCGATGAACTGCTTGCGGTAGGCTGCCCAGGCTTCGGGTGTGGCGGCGCTGTCGACATAGGTCTTCAGGTGAGCGAGATCGAGCTGGTAGTCAGGAGCCGCGCTGGTGGGATGCGCGCCGAAGGGAGCCTCGGCGACGCCTGTGATCATCGTGCGCTCTATCAGGTTGTAGCGCGCCTGCCGCGGCAAATCGAGCTCCGCGGTTGATACGAGTTTCTCGGCGGTCACGAACACCTGGCCGGCTGCGCGCGCCAGGAGCTCGTCGAAGAACGGATCCGGGCTCAACGTCAGCACATTGCCGCGCTCGTCGGAGCGGTGCACGTGCAACAGGGCGACGTCCAGCTTGATGGCGGGCATGGCGACCAACTCCTCGCCATCCTCGTAGGGACTGGTCACCATCCGAAAGTCGGGCTGTTTGATGATATCGGTCCCGATTCCGATCCGCGTCGGGAGAAAGGGCAGCCTCATGGCAGCCGCGCGTAACCCCCAATGGAGCATCCCCTCATCGAGCTCCAACACGGGTAGCCCGGCCTGTCTAGCCGCACGGAAGTGGGGCTCCAGCGGGTAATGATCCAGCGAGACGAAAGCGAAGACGAGCTTGCGGATCCTGCCCGCGGCTGCGAGCATCCCGACGTCCGGCCCGCCGTACGACACCACAGTGAGGTCCTTGAGGTTGGAGCGCAGAATCGCGCGGACCAACGCCATGGGTTTGCGCCGCGTGGCCCACCCACCGATGCCGATGGTCATTCCATCGGAAAGACGGCCGACGATCGCATCGATCGACAGGCGCTTGTCGAGCTTGGTCAACATTCCCACCCCCTCACGTCGCCGCCACAACACGCGTCCCTGCCCGTACAAGGTCCAAGGCGCTTCCCTGGCGGGCGCAGCCGTCGCCGGTGCGGCGCCGGTCTGCAGTATGCGGTGATGCTAGGGCGAATCAATACGCAAATCAATATTAAGTGAGTCAGAAATCCATATAAGGCGTAGAATCTTGGAGCAACGGGCGGGCTACAGGGCTCCTGGCGAGTAGCTCGAGGAACAAAGGACGCTCCCCGCCACCATCGACGGCCAACCGCGCACCGCTGACATAAGCCGCCAACGGCGAGGCCAGGTAGCACACGGCGGCCGCGACGTCCTGACCGTTGCCCAGCCTTTTCAACGGCAGGGTCGCGGCAATGGCTGCCTGCGAGCCCGCCGAGCCGTAGGTTGCTTCGGCAAGCTCGGTGTGAACCAGGCCAACGACCACGGCGTTGACTCGCACTTTGGGACCCCACTCCTGCGCCAGACTCTGTGTCAGGCTCAGCAAACCGGCTTTCGCGGCGCCATAAGCGGCCGTACCCGGCGAGGGTCGCGTACCCGCGATGCTGGCGATGTTGATGATGCATCCACCCGCTTCCTGGGCTGTCATCCAGCGGAAGGCCGCCTGCGAAAGATGCACCGGGGCGAGGAGATTGAGCGCGACGATCGCTTCCGAGAATCGGGGTGATGCGGTGGCAGCCTCCGCCTGGGGCGAGCCTCCGGCGTTGTTGACGAGAATGTCGAGGCGACCGTACTGGCGAGCAACAGCGTCGACGAAACCGGACGCCTGCTGCGGATCGCGAACATCGCAGCGGTGAAAACTGGAGCTGCGGTCCCCCGCTCGCGGCAGCGTCGTGGGCTCATTTCTGCCACAGATCGCCACCTCGCAACCTGCCGCCAGCAACGTCTCGGCAATGACGCGGCCGAGGCCGCGCGTGCCGCCTGTCACGATGACAATTTTGCCTGACAGGCCGAGGTCAGGAACCGAAGTCGGCATGGTGAGCTCCCGTTGGTGCGCTTCGTGCGGTATGCGCGTATGGAATGTGTCTATCCCTTCACGCCGACGGGCCGCACCGCCACGTCGATTGCGATTTGCGTACATTCAGACAGTAATGGCAACGCAAAGATCTTGCAATGAGCCACTTACAGGGCTTACTCTCGTAGCGGTGTGGAGCCCCAGCAGGCCGACCTCGAGCGGTCGCGGAGTTCAACCGCTACAACCGCCGGCAGTCGCGGCGGTGGTAATGCAAACACTGGCTGGGGTCGCCGACCTGAGCGCGAGGGGATAGACAATGCGGCCGCTTGACAGCGAGGAGCTATCGAGTCTGATTGGCTCGATCTACGAAGGTCCCTTTGAGCCCGTCCCCTGGGCGAGTGCTCTGCAATGGCTGACGCGCAATCTGCATACGAGTTGGGCCGTGCTCGTCTTGCGTCCGGCCTCCCGCCTGCAGCCTTCCCTCATCATCGAGGCCCACCATCAGCAAGTCACCGTATCCTCAGCCGACTACACCCAGTTCGAACGCTACTCGTCGGATCCGTTTACCGATCTGCCGCCCGATCGGATCACGACACCGGAGGAGATGCTCGGGGCCGAGCACTGGCACGCGAGTGAGTTCTTCAGGGAGTATCTCGCGGTTCATGACATCTATTATGAGATGGGCGCCGACTTTCACCCCGAGCCTTGCCCACAGCCGTGTCGTTTGCGAATGTGTCGACCCAAGAGCCGCGGACCGTTCTCCGCCGCGGAGCGGCATTTCTGCGAGATGTTGGTGCCCCATTTCAGGCGCGCGGTTGAATTACACGCGCGGCTCTATGTGGCGGACGTGGAGCGGACTCTGTATGCCGGCGGCCTCGAACGCCTGGGTGTCGGTACTGTCATCCTCGATGAGAGCGGAGCTCCACTCACCATCAGCACCGCTGCGCGCGTGATCCTGGCGCAACAGCAGGGTATCTACATCAGCGCGACGGGTCTTTTCGCGCGCCAGACGGACAACGCCTCGCGGCTGCGCCGGGCCATCGAGGAGGCACTCGCAGCATCGTCAGACGCGCCTTCCATCAACGGGCTTACCATCGAGAATCCGTCGCGGAGCGAGTGTTTGCGGATTCTGATAAAGAGCATCCCGCCCTCACAACGCGTAGAAGCGCAACACCGTCCCGCTGTCGCGGTGTTCATTCGTGACGGGCGCTGCGCGGTCGAGTCCTCGGCGGACGTGTTGCGGGCGTTGTTTGCCTTTACCACCGCCGAAGTTCACTTTGCGCGGCTGTTAGCCGCCGGCCTCAGCATGGATGAGGCGGGCAAGCGGCTCGGAATCCGTCGCAATACCTGCAAATCCCGTTTGAAAGCCATTTTTGCGAAGACCGGGGTTACACGGCAAGCGGCGTTGGTTGGCGTGTTGCGCGATGCCATCCTCGCCATGTAACACAGACGCGCTCTACGCAATCGTTATCCAAGACGCCGCGAAATCCAGCCACCCGAGCGATCCCCCCACCGATGCCGCCCTCATTGCCAAGACCTTTGCTCGCGCCCGGGCGTATCGGCAAGCTCGAGCTGCGCAACCGCATGATCGTGGCGGCCATGGGAGTCAGTCTTGCCGAAGAGGATGGCACGTGTGGCGAGCGCCTCATTGCCTATCACGAGGCCCAGGCAAGAGGGGGTGTCGGCCTGATCGTCACCGGTGTGACCGGCGTGGCCTGGCCGGTCGGGGCGGTCATGCCCAATCAATGCGGCATTTCGGAAGAGCGCTTCATCCCGGGGCTCGAGCGGCTTACGGGCGCCGTGCATGCGCACGGCGCGAAAATCGCAGCGCAACTTCATCACGGTGGGCTGGTTGCGGTTCATGCTGCGCAGGCCGGCCATCCGTTGTGGGCGCCGTCCTTGCCCGGGGCATTCAAAGGTGATTTTCTCGATGCGTTTCTGCCGGAAGAGCTAGCGGCGTTCGCCGGCGCCGCCGTACCTTCGGTCAAGGTCCTGACACACACCGATATTCAACAGGCCATCCAACAATTTGCACAGGCTGCCGAGCGTGCCCGGGCGGCGGGATTTGATGGTGTCGAGATTCACGGGGGCCACGGCTATCTGTTGTCCTCATTCTTCTCGCCGGCAACCAACAAACGCAGCGACGAGTACGGCGGCTCGCTCGAGAATCGGGCCCGCCTGATGCTCGAGGTGGTTCGCGCTACACGCAGGGCGGTTGGGCCGGACTTTCCCATGTGGTGCAAGCTCGACTCCCGCGAGGTGGGTAAAGATCCCGGTATCAAGCTCGAGGACGCGCAACGTCTGGCGGTCCTTCTCGAGGAAGCAGGGGTGGATGCGCTGGCGGTCAGCGCTTATCACGATACAGGTCAGGGGAAACTCCACTCCGGATCGAATATCCCACATGATCCGGAATGCAACATCCCGGCCGCCGCAGCGATCAAGGCGCGCGTACGTGTACCGATCATTGCCGCCGGCCGGGTCGAGCTCGACCGGGCCGATGTGCGGATGACGGAAGGGGCGTTTGACTTCCTGGCGTTGGGACGCAAGCTGCTCGCCGATCCGTTGCTACCGAACAAACTTGCGGCAGGCCGTACCGAAGACATTCGACCCTGTATCTACTGCTATACCTGTGTCAGCGCCGCTTACGTGCGCCAGCAGGTGCGCTGTGCGGTGCGGCCCGAGACCGGCTATGAGGTCTCACTCGGCTCCCCGCAGACTCTGCGGTTGCCCCGCGCGGGCCGTCCAATCGTTGTGGTGGGAGGTGGCCCCGCGGGCCTGGAGGTCGCTCGCCGGCTGGACTGCTACGGCCACCGCGTGATCCTGCTCGAAAGCGGCGCCGACGTCGGCGGCACCCTCCGGCTCGCTTCACTCGCCTACGCGCCGAATGAGGAACTCCTGGAGTGGTTGCGTCGGCAGATCGCCAGTTCCGACGTCGACGTGCGTGTTGGATCACGGGGTACTCCCGATGGGATCCGAGCGCTCGAGCCTGATGAGGTGGTCGTCGCGACCGGTGCGATTCGCGAGCCGCCCCCGATCCGGGGCGTCGAGCTCGATCATGTGTTGAGCGGAGAGGACCTCCGGCATCTCCTGCTCGGGGAAAGCTCCGACTCACTCAGGTCCAAGACGGGCGTGACGACGCGTCTTTTGACGCGCTTGGGCGCCGCAACCGGACTCAACGCCAATCTCGAGTTCGTGCGCAACGCGACGCGGCGTTGGATGCCGCTCGGTTCCCGCATCGCCATCATCGGGGGTGAGTTGGTCGGGCTCGAGCTCGCGGAATTCCTGACCGAGCGCGGCCGCGCCGTCACGGTCATCGAGGAGGGCGCGAAATGCGGCAGAGGTCTGACACCGGTTCGTCGGATGCGTCTGCTCTCGGAATTGCGTGAGCACGCCGTTGCCCTTCACGCCGGTGTACACGAGGTGAGTATTGAGCGAAAGTCCGTAGCATTCACTGACTCGGTGGGACAGATCCACAGGGTACCCGCGGACCATGTCATTATTGCGCGAGGGGCGCGCCCTGACTCGAGTCTCGCGAACGAGCTCCGCGAGTGCGGTCTGAAGGTCCGCGCGATCGGCGACTGCGCGGAAATCGGCTACATCGAAGGCGCTATGCGCAGCGCAGCGCAAGCGGCAGTGGCGATCAATCGGAAGGAGATCTCTCGATGCCTGAAACGCGCAAAGCGACATTCGGATTTACGAAATTGATTGTGGACGATGTAGAAAAGATGGCCGCGTTCTATCACGAAGTGTATGGCCTGAATGCTCTGCAACGGGTGCAGGCCCGGATCGGTGACGAGCCGATCAGCGAGATCATCATGGGACCCGGCGATCGGATGTCCACCGAGTCCCTCGTGATGTTGAAATACCTCAACCGGCCGACCCCGCCTCGCGGGGAGTTGATTCTGGGGTTCATCACCGCCGATCTTGCTGCGCTCGTCCGGCGCGTACAAGGCGCCGGAGGCAAGGTGCTCCAACAGCCTCACGACGTCCCAGAGCACGGCGTGCGCGTTGCGTTTGTCACCGACCCCGAGGGCCACCTGGCAGAGGTCGTGCAGATGTTGGGACAGAGTGCATGAGCGGGCTACCTTGGAACTCATGAGCGACATTGATCTCGATGACCTCGATCACCAGATGATCGAGATGCTGGGCCACGATGCACGCGTGTCCAACCGCCAGATTGCTGCCGAGCTGGGGGTCACGGAGGGAACGATCCGCACGCGGATCAAGCGCCTGCAGGACGAGCGCCTGATCCAGTTCAGCGTGGTGACCGACTTCCGCCTCGCTGGCTCGCCCAACCTGGTGATGCTCGGTATCCACGCCGATCGCGACAAGGTCCCGCGGCTGGCGGAAGAGTTATGCAATGTCCCGGAGATCGGTGCGGTGGTCGTGCTGCTGGGACGTTACAGCGTCCTGGCGACCGGATTGTTCACCTCGGTCGAGCAGGTGAACCAGCTGATTCGTGCCCGAATCCTGCCGCTTCCGGGAGTACACGGCGTCGAAATGTCCGTCGCGGTCGAGAGCTTCAAGTATGACTTCCGCATGGCGCGTATCATGCGGCGGCCCCGGTCCCGCACGCGGGCGAAGGCGGATGCTGCCCCGCGATTGCCGTAGACTGGCATCCCCACGAGCAATCCCCGCGCACCCTGACTGATCCTTCCACAGCGAACCCCATTCGAGGAAAACAGGTAATGCTTCCCAAGGTCACTCTCGGGCCGACCGGCCTCAGCGTCAGCAAACTGTGCTACGGCACCAACATGTTCGGCACGGCGATCGATCAGGGTCAGGCCAACGAGTTGCTCGATACGTTCATCAGGCTCGGGGGCAATTTTATCGATACGGCGCGCTCCTATGGCGACTGGGTTCCGACTGCGCCCAAGGGAGCCAGTGAACGGGCGATCGGCACGTGGCTCGCGAACCACTCGCGCGAGGGCCTGGTCATCGCCACCAAGGGTGCTTTCGCGGACATGCGCTCCGGGAGCTGGGCGCCGCGTGTGAATCCTACAGCGATCGCAATCGACATCAGCGAAAGTCTCGATCACCTGCGCATCGACCGGATCGACCTCTGGTGGCTGCACACCGATGACCCCAGCCAGCCGGTAGCAGCGATCATCGACGCGCTGATCGCACACCAACAGGCGGGCCGCATCCGTCATTTCGGCGCATCGAACTGGTCCCCGGCCCGTATCACCGAGGCCCAGGCCTACGCCCGCACGATCCGTCACGAAGGCTTCGTGGCCATTCAGCCGTTCTGGGGCCTGGCGGTTCCCAACAAGGAAGCCGCGACCCAACAGGGTTACGGAGCGTATTACGACGAGGGTTTCGCGGCGTTGCATGCTGGTGGCTTGCCCGTCATTCCGTACGCGGGGCAGAGTCGGGGCTTCTTCACCAAACTGGCCGCCGGCGGCGAAGTGAAGTTGCCCGAGCACCTGGCGGCCATGTATCTCAACGACACCAACCGCCGTCGTGCCAAAGCCGTCAGCGCCATTGCGGCGGAGCGCGGAGTATCGGTGAACGAGGTGGTGCTTGCGTATCTCACATCACAACCTCACCTCACGATTCCCATTATCGGTGCGGGCCGTCCTGAGCAACTCACGCAGAGTGCGAAGGCGGCGACCCTCGGACTCACGGCGCGGGAGCTCGAGCGGTTGCGTAGCGGGAGTTGACCCGCGGACGTAGTGGGGTGTTGTAATATGCGCGGCGTAGTGTGGGACGGCGAGGCTCTACGGATCACCGATGCCCTTACCGTGCGCGCGCCGGGCCCGGGTGAAGCTCGGCTGCGCGTCCTAGCCTCTGGAATCTGCCACACCGACCTCAGCGTGATGCTACCCGGCATGATCAAAGCGCCGGTCGTCCTCGGCCACGAAGCCGCCGGTGTCGTGGAGGAATTAGGCGAGGGTGTGACAAACGTCCGGGTCGGCGACGCCGTGATGGTGAGCTCTCAGACACCATGCCTTCATTGCCGCGAATGCGCCAAAGGCCGTTTCACAAACTGCGACGACGCCTTCGGCATGAATCCCGGGCAGCCCTTCACCTGGCGTGGGCAACCGGTCTACTCCTTCTCGAATTGCTCTTCTTTCGCCGGCCAGATCGTGGTGCAGGGCACCCAACTCTTCAAGACGGAAGGGCTTCCCCCTAACAGCGCGGCTCTGATCGGGTGCGCAGTCTCCACCGGATACAATGCCGCGCGACGACTGGGTGAGGTCGCTCCGGGTGACCATGTGGCCGTGATCGGCATCGGTGGTGTCGGCGTCAATGCCATTCAAGGCGCCCGTATCGCGGGAGCCGCACGAATCATTGCGGTCGACATCCTCGCGGGCAAGGCGGCGACCGCGCGGCAATTCGGCGCCGACCACTTCATCGCGATCGCACCGGAATCCAGTGTGCAGGGTGTTGTTGGATGTCTACGCGAGGCCGCCGGCAACGCGCTTGATGTCGTCATCGAATGCAGCGGCGCTCCACTGGCGGTGCAAGCAGCGATAGACGCCCCCAAGCGGGGTGGCACCTGTGTTCTTATCGGTATGCCGCGCCCGGGTACTGAGGCCCGCTTTGACGTGTTTGACTTTACGTTCGGGCGCAAGGTGGTGGCCGCGCTCAATGCCGCGACCAATCCGTTTGAGGATTTTCCGACACTCATCGGGCTCGCGCAGCAAGGCGTGATCGATCTCGCGTCGCAAGTGACACGAATATGGCCTCTGGGGGAGATCGAGGCGGCCATTACAGCGCTCAAGGCGGGCCAAGTTACGCGTGCCGTACTCGATCATACGCAGTGAGGGATGCACGGTGAGCGTATCCGGTAGAGCTGCCGGCATGTTGATTCGGGCATTTCTCTCGCAAAACGTCGCCATTGGTGCAGCTTTTGGCGGCTTTGGCATCGCGGCCGTACCGATTCAGGAGAGATTCGGTGCCTCCCGCGGCGCGGTCTTTTCGGGTCTCGCGCTGGTCATGTTGACAATGAGTCTGTCGGCCCCCTGGGTTGCGAGCATGCTCAAGAGTCTGGGCCTGCGGATGACTCTGATAGTGGGCGCGATGCTCTCCGGCTTGGGTTATCTCCTGTTGGCCATGGCTGCGAACATTGCCACGATGCTTGTCGCGTTCGGCTTGTTGATTGGTCCTGGCGTGGCGATGTTTGGCCCCTTCTCCGCCAGCATGCTCGCGAGTGCCTGGTTCCCTACCCACCGGGGCCTGGCTGTCGGGATCGCCAACACGCCGTTGTTTGTCGCCCTGGTTCCCCTTCTGGGGATCGCGCTGATCCACTCGCTCGGGCTGTCACCGTTCTTTCTCTCTTTAGCGGCGTTCCACCTGATGTTGCTACCGGTTCTTGCGGGTGTGTCCGACGGCCCGCCGGCTACCCCTGCAGGTTTGACCTTACCCCCGGCAAACGTGACCTCGGGAGCATCACTTGACCTGTCCGCCCGCGATGTCCTGAGGCAACCCCGCTTCTGGATGATCGTACTAGGCGGTGGTGTCGCGAGCGCCGCCGGCACCATCGGAATCTCGCAGATTGCCGCTATTGCCATCGAGCGGGGAATTGAGAGAGCTCACGCGGGACTACTCGTTTCCGCGATGGGAGCGGCGAGCGTGCTGGGCTCCTGGCTGGTGGGCGGAGTATGTGACCGCCTCGGGGGCATGCGCACGCTTGGCATCACTGTGTTGGGTTTTGCCGGAAGCTACCTCACGCTGTTGTGCTCGTGGACACTCGGACCTATGGTCGCGGCGACCTTGGTTGCCGGTGTGTGCGGGTCTGGGATCTATCCGTGCGTCGCTATGGCAATGACGCAAACTTTCGGGCCGGCACAGGCAGCCAGCGTCTTGGGGCTCTATGGTCCGTTTGCCGTCCCGATCAACTTCCTGCTGCCGTTGGGGGCAGGGGTTCTGCGCGACATCACCGGCGGTTTCGTTGCGACGATGGCCGCGGTCGCCACGAGCTGCGGGATGGTCGCCGTGATTTTCCTGGCGAGCCGCCAACGCGGCGCGATACACCCTGCCTGATCAGTGCGCCGGTCGGCTGCCGGCTGCAGCCCCAATTCGTGCGGGAACCGTCACCAATCGACATGTCAGCCACGGAAAAGACGCAAAGAATCATAGCCTTACGTTCAAAATCCCTGTAACATACAAAAAAGTATCTTAGGGGATTTATGCCGAACTGGAGCTTTTACGGCCGGACCGAGCCGCTGGCCGAACTGCGACGTATCGTCGAGGCTGGGCACTGGTTTTTCTGCCGGATCGAAGGACGGCGCCGCATCGGGAAAACCACTCTCCTTGGCCATCTCGCACGCTCGAGCGACGCCTTGAGCTCGCAGCTCATCTACATGCAAATTCCCGATTCCGACGAGCGGGACGTCGCAGCTACCCTTCGACGCAGTCTCAGCGAGGCTGACCGCGAAGACGTCAAAGGGCTCGCCGACACAGTAATCGACTTCCCAACTATGGCCGCCGCGATCGGTGAGCTATGTCGTGCGGGAATGGTCGTCGTACTTGATGAATTCCAGTACTTCACGCGCGCGGCGCTGAGTCCCTTTAATTCGTTTCTGCAAGCCGAAGTCGATAAACTGCGAAGCGCCGGCCTGAACCGCGGCGGGTTGTTTGTTCTCGGATCGTTGCACTCGGAAATGAGCGCTTTACTGGAGGACAAGGCCGCGCCATTGTACGGTCGCATTACCGCTCAACTGAAATTGGATCACTGGGATTTCCAGGATCTCATGGGCGTCTTTCGCAGCCAGGACGTGCGGACACCGACACAATGGCTCACGTTGTGGACATTCTTCGAGGGTGTACCGAAGTTCTATCACGATGCATTCGAACAGCGTCTCTTCGAGGTTCCCGCTCAGGACCTCGCCGGCGAGCTGCTAATCCGGATGTTCTTGCGTGGCTCCAGTCCGCTTTCTGAGGAAGCGGACACCTGGTTCTTGCGGGAACTCCGCGGCCGGGCGGTCTCCATACTCCATTACCTGGCCGACCACCCCGGTTGCAACCACGCAGAATTGGTCAGCGCGCTCAACGACCCTCACGATCGCACACCGCTGGGTACGCACATCACCCGCCTGGTCAACGGATACGGGATGGTCGACAAGCTCCAGCCGGTATTTTCCGACAGCAAAAGTCGCAATGCCCGCTACTACATCACTGACAACTTCCTGAAGGCTTGGCTCGCGGTCGCCAAACCGGCCCGTGAAGCGGCCCGGTTGAAACCCGTCGAGAAGGCGCTCGCTCCTGCTTTGCGCAGACTCGAGACGCTAGAGGGGTTTGCGTTCGAAAAGCTCATCCGATGCCTCCACACCGAGATGTCTCGCAAGGGCAAAGGCGATTTCGAGCTGTCGCAATTGCGGCTCGGTTACTGGAACCGGCCGCGCGATGCTACGAATAGCATCGAGATCGATCTCGTTGCACTCGACGAGCCGGATAAGCGCATCCGGTTCGGATCGTGCAAGCGGGCGGCATCGTCGCATAACGAGACCGCCATCGCGAAGTTTGAAAAGCATATCGAAGCGTTCTTGTATCCCCGGGAGCACCGCGAGCTACAAGGCTGGCAACACGAGAAAGTGTTGTTCGCGCCTGAGTTCAGTGACAAACACCGCGCGGCACTGTCCCGGCAGGGCTACATCTGCAAAGACCTGTACGACTACAGCAAGCTGATTTGATCATGATAATGGCGATCGCGCAGCGAGGTGCCGAGCAAAGCCAGAGCTCGCAGTAAGCAGCTCTCCTGTAGCGTGAAAGCCGGTGCGCTTGAACTAGCCATCGGTGCCCACGATGCCTCGATTCGCCAGGTTCTCGATTTCCTCCACGCCGAGGCCGGCGACATCGCGAAGGACCTCCACCGTGTGCTGACCCAGGCGGGGAGGGGGCTGGCGATAGCTCGCTGGTGTGGTGGAGAATTTCCCGGGAAACCCGAGAACCCGCACCGTCGTGCCATCATCCCTATGCAAGGTTCGAATGAGCCCGCGCGCGTCGATGTGCGGATCTGCCAGGATCTCGGGGATCTCGTTGACGCGGCCGCCGGGTAGCTTCGCGGCCTCCATGCGCGAGAGGAGGTCTCCGGACTGCCACTTGGCGAGCTCGGCTCTCAGCTCGCGCTGCAGCGGGGCACGGTTGACGCTGCGACCCGCGGTGTCGGCGAAGCGCGCATCGCGTGCGAGATCCTCACGACCCAGCAGCGCACAGAAGTCGCGAAACTGACGATCGTTGCCCAGTGCGACCAGTACCGTCCCGTCGGCGGTAGTGAAATCCTGGTACGGCACCATGTTGGGATGCTCATTGCCCAGCCGGCGGGGCACCCGCCCGCCATTGAGGAAGTTGGACGCCTGGTTGGCCAACAGGCTGACCTGCGAGTCGAGCAGCGCGCAATCGATGTGTTGGCCCCGTCCCGTGGCGTCGCGATGACGCAGCGCCGCCAGGATCGAGATCGCCGCATACATCCCGGTGGAGAGGTCACTGGTCGGAATGCCGACCTTCAGCGGTCCCTCCCCCGGCTGTGCGTCGGGCCGGCCCGTGACGCTCATGAGACCGCTCATCCCCTGAATCAGAAAGTCATACCCCCCGCGCTCCCGGTACGGTCCGGTCTGACCGAAGCCGGTAATGGAACAATAGATCAAGCCGGGGTGCCGCGCACTCAGAGCCGGATAGTCGAGCCCATACTTGACCAGCCCGCCGACCCGGAAATTCTCGAGCAGCACATCACACTGCCCCGCGAGCCGCTGAACGATGGCGGCCCCCTCCGGCTGCGCGAGATCGATCGCAACCGAGCGCTTGTTACGATTCGTACACAAATAGTAGGCCGAATCGTGCGACCCATCCTCCAGGAATGGCGGACCCCAGTGACGGGTGTCATCCCCCTGTCCCGGCGGCTCGATCTTGAACACCTCGGCACCCAGGTCACCGAGGATCTGCGCAGCCCAGGGTCCGGCGAGCACGCGAGACAGATCCAACACCTTGAGTCCCGCGAGCGGCCCCGCCATCCTCGTGCCGCCGTTACTCATCCAACATCACGCGTAACATCGCACCGGTCATGGCGCAGCCCGTGCGAACTGCTCCTTCAACCACGCCGTGCACTCGTCCATAGCCCGCTGCGCGCCATCGATCAAACCCAGGAACGACAGAAAGCCGTGCACCATGCCTGGATACCGCCGCTGTCGCACCAGTACGCCGGCCGCCGCGAGCGCTGCGGCATACGCTTCGGTGTCATCGCGTGACGGATCGATTTCGGCCGTCCCGACGAACGCCGGGGCCAAGCCTGCCAGAGAGGGGGCTCGAATCGGCGAAGCCCAGGGATGATTCTGATCGCGCGCCGGATCGGCAAGATACAGACTCCAGAAGTAATCGATGTCGCTGCGACGCAGAATCGGGCCATCCGCGAATTCTTGTGCAGAAGCCGTGACGTTCGAGGGATAGTTACAGGAGCCATAGAAGTTCACTTGCGCCGCCAAGCGGGGCCCCTTCGCGTCCCGCGCGCGCAGTGCAACACCTGCAGCGAGCACGCCGCCCGCGCTGTCGCCAGCGACAGCGAGACGTCGAGCATCACCATCGATTTCCGCAGCGTGTCCTGCGGCCCAGACTGTCGCAGCCCAGGCATCGTCGACCGCTGCAGGGAAGCGATGCTCAGGCGCGAGGCGGTAACCAACCGAAACGAGCACGCTGTGGGCCCCATGACTCAATCCCCTGGCGATCATGTCCTGAGTGTCGAGATCGCCCACGACCCAGCCCCCGCCGTGAAAATACACAATGATAGGAAAGGGACCTGATCCGACGGGCCTGTAGACCCGGATGGGCAAAGCGCCTCCGGGTCCCTCGATCACGCGATCGGTCACCGAGGCCAGCGGCACCGGCAATGGCGGAAAGGCGGTCGAGGCGCTGCGCACGTACTCTCGCAACTGTGACACCGGAATCGTTCGCATGTCCGGGCCGGGCGGGGCGGCCGCCAGGAGCGGCTTGAACTGCGGGTCGATCGGCAAGCGCGCATTGAGGTCCGACATGACGGAGTGACTCCCGATGTTGTAGACAGCCGTTGAAATGGATAATAAGAGTATCGTTAATGGAGGCCAGTCCGCCCGGATCGCCTCCCGCGCAGCAGCGCCGAGGTCGTCGGCGGGTCGGGACCCGGCCAGGCCCGGAACACCCGGCGAGTCTCGAAGCCGACTTGCAGTACAATCCGCGGCACCCACGGGAGCTGCCTTGAGAACCACGACCCCCGCCAAAACCCGATCCGCAGCGGCGCCAGCAGTGCGGTCCGGAATCAAGCGCCCCATTGGCCGCCCCCCCAAACCCCGATCCGCACCGGCGCAAGCGGCGCCGCCCGGAATCAAACGCCCTATCGGCCGCCCTCGCAACCCACAACGGGGCGACCTGATTCTGTCGGTCGCTCTGCAACTGCTGGGTGAGCGCGGTTACGCAGGGCTGACGATCGACGATATCGTCGCCCGCGCGCGCGTGAGCAAGACGACCATCTACCGACGTTGGCCTACCAAGGAAGAGCTCGTCGTCGCCGCGTTCGACCTCTTGCCGGAGCTGCAGGTCGTGGATCGGGGCAACCTGATCGAGGAGTTTGTCGAGCTCGCGCGCCAATACATTCGTGCGCTGCACCAGACCCCGTTGGCGAGCGTGCTGCCGGGGTTGATCAGTGAGGCGGCTCACAACACCGCTTTGGCACAGAGGCTGGAAACGACGTTCATGCGGCGGCGCCTGCCGAGCCGCAGGATCGTGGTCCGCGGCGTCGAGCGGGGCGAGTTGCCGCCGAAAGTGGATATCGAGGTGGCTACCGAGCTTTTCATGGCACCCCTGGTGCAACGTTCGCTGTTTGCCAGCGACCGCATGAGCCTGCGAGCCTTCCGTACCATGTTTGAAATCGTGCTCGCGGGAATCCTGCATGTGCATGGCCAAAAGCCACACCGTCAGCGGACCCGACCGGGCGTGGTGGCGCGCTCTGGCAAACGGTCCTGACACGCTGCTCCTCGCGACCCCCCGCCTCAATCGAGCCTGAAATTCTCGCGGATCGGGTTGCGGGTCTGCGTCCAATAGTCGACCAGTCGATACGGCCACGACATGAACACACGGCCCTTGCTGTTACGGTAATAGCTGCGCGCCTTTGGATGAGTCCAGATCATCTGCTCCATCCGCTTCGCGATCTGCGCATTCCAGGCGTCATAGGCCTCCTGTGTTGGCTCGATGCACGCGGCCTGGTTGGCCACGATGAGGTCCAGACATTCGATGATGTAGTGGACCTGCGCCTCCGAGATGATGTTCTGACCGGCCGCATGGTTCGGTGCTGAATTCGGCCCCACGGTGAGAAAGAAATTGGGGTAGCCCGGAACGGTGACGCCGAGATAGGAGCGGGGATCATCCTCACCCCATTCGGCGCCGAGACTGCGGCCCTGGCGGCCGATGACGGTCAGTGAGCCCAGCATCTTCGCCACGTTGAATCCCGTCGCGCAGATGATCACATCGACCGGGTATTTCTTGCCCGAGCGCGTGACGATCGAATCCCGTGTAATCCGCTCGACCGCATCGGTCTCCAGCGTGACGTTGTCGCGCAGCATCATGTCGATCCAACCCGCATCCAGCACAATGCGCTTGGAGAATACCGGATAGTCCGGGGTGAGCTTCTCCAGCAGATCCAGACGTGCGGCCAGCTTCGTCCGCAGATATCCGAGGCAATACTGACGCACGCCCTCGTTGTGCGCCGATACGGACTGATCCTGGTGGGGCCAGTTCGGATCTTTCAGCACATTCGCGAACAAGCCGTCCGCGGCCAGCCAATACACGCGAAAGCGGAACCAGGGGAGATAGTGCGGCACATGCCGCATGGCCCACTTCGCGCCTTCCGGAACCCGGTGGTTCATTTCCGGATTGAACAACACCCAATGCTTGGAACGCTGGAACACGGTGAGCTGCCCCGCCACGGCCGCCACCGCTGGACCTACCTGTGCGCCGCTTGCCCCGGTACCGATCAACGCAACACGCTTTCCCGCTAGCGAGACGTCCGGGTTCCAACCTGCCGTATGCATCTTGACGCCCGCGAACTCCTCAAGTCCCGGGATGTTGGGCCACGACCAGCGGTTCAGGGGTCCGTGAGCATTGATCACGGCGTTCGCCCGCAGCTCGCGTTGTGTCCCGTCGGCTGCCTGGACCGTTACGGTCCAGAGCTTCTGCCGCTCATCGAAGACGCACCCCAGGACCCGCGTGTTGAAGACGATGTGCTTGCGTATCCCGTACTTCTCCACGGTGCGCAGCAGGTAAGTCTGCATCTCGGGGCCCTTGGGGTTGTACAGCTCCCAGTCCGGATTCAGCTCGAAAGAATAGGAATAGAAGTGGCTGGGCGTGTCGACACCGACTCCCGGGTAGACGTTCTCCCACCACGTGCCGCCGATCTCGGGATTCCTCTCGATGACGGTGTAGTCATAGCCGGCCTCGCCGAGCTTGATACCCGCGACAATACCGGTGAGTCCCGCGCCGATGACGAGCACCTTGAAGCTCGCCGGAGGCGTCACGCGGCCCGGGCGCTCGCGGCGTGGAGTTTGTTTGCGGAAACCCATCTGTTCCAGCAGCAGCGGGACGAATTCCTCGGCGACCGGCTCGCCGACCCCGACGCTCATCGCCTTGCGCATCAACTCGGGTGAGAAATCCCGCTCGAAGTCGGTGTGCGGATCCGTCAACACCTGCAACAGCCGCTCGCGCAACTCCTCTTCGAGCGCCGGCGGAGTATCACTGGGTACACCGGAGAACGGCGAGCGCAGATGCGAGGCGAAGCGATCGAGAAATGCCTCGTCGTGCGTCAGTTGTGTGTGGACCATCAACAGGGTCGGGATGTTTGACTCGCGCAACGCTCGACGCAGCGCCTCGGTGTCCTGCAGAGGCGAGGGTGCGGGCATGGGAGAGGATCGCAGAGCGGTGCTGTTCATCGTCTCGTCTCTCAAGGCTTTGCAAGTCGTGGAACGGAAACACCTGCCCGATCGCATGCGAGATCCAGCAGGGCAGAGTAGTCCTTGGATGCATAGGGGGTTGCACGAGCCGCACCGTAGACCGCGTGCGCGGCCGAGCCCACCGGCAAGCCGACGCGCTGCTCGGCTGCCGCGTTCAGGGCCAATGTCAGATCTTTGAAAGCCAGGTCGATGGTGAACCCCGGCTCGATGTCCCCCCGGAGCGACTTGTTGACCATCAGCACGTGGAACTGGCCGTTGTGAGCGGTGGTCCCCGCGGTCACTTCCCGCATGGTCTCCACTGACAGCCCGAGCTTGGTGCCCAGTGTCAGTGACTCGGCGACTATCTGTGCCGTCGAAAGCAACATGAAGTTGTTGATCAACTTCATGCGCGAGCCCATGCCCGGCGGCCCGCAGCGATAGATCGTGCTGCCCATGGCCTTCAGCAGCGGCTCGACACGAGCGTAGACCGCATCCTCCGCACCCACCATGAACAGCGACTCCCCCTTCTGGGCATGCAAGGCCAGTCGTCCCACGGGGCAGTCGGTAAAACCAATTCCCCTCTGCGCACAGGCCTGGGCAACGCGATCGGTGGCGCGGGCGTCGATCGTGCTCATATCCATGAGCACCGCGTTTTTGCCGATGTTGGCGAGAATGCCATCGTCACCGAAGACAGCGCCTTCGACGTGTACCGTAGCGGGCAGCATGGTGACTACGATTTCGGCGCCCCGAACGCATTCGGCCACGGAAGTGACCGCTCGCGCACCGAGCTGCGTGAGCCTGTCCATGGGGGCACGCACAATGTCGAATACGGTCAGGTCAAATCCCTTGCGCTGCAGATTGGAAGCCATGGGCAGGCCCATGGCCCCGAGACCGATGAAGCCGATCCGGGTGTTCATTGGCTGCCCTGGCGGGCTCACCTCAGAGGCTGCCGTGATTGACATACGCTGTCTTGATCTCCGTGAAGAACTCGGCACTGGCCGGGCCCAATTCGCGTCCGCCGTAGCCGGAGGGCACCCGGCCGCCGAAGGGCACGTGATAGTCGATGCCGGCGGTTGGCGCATTGATCATGACCGTGCCGCTGGGTGAGGCCCTGCGAAAGCGCTCGGCCGAGCGGATGTTGGTCGTGCAGATTCCGGCGGACAAGGCCAGCTCACAATCCGTGGCGACCGCGATGGCCTCCTCCAGATCCGCCACCTGGATGACACCGGCAATCGGCCCGAAAGTCTCCTCGCGATTGAGCTGCATGTGGGGTGTGGTGTTCACGAACAGAGTCGGGGCGAGATAGTGCCCCGGTGTCGGTCGCTCGAGCCGGGTGCCACCCGCGGCGAGCTGGGCGCCTTCCTCCAGCGCACGCGCAATGAACGTCAGATTCTTTTCGAGCTGCGGCGCGGTTGCGACCGGACCCACTTCAGTGTTCTCCTCCAGTGCGTGTCCGACGCGCAGTGCGGCGACCTTCTTCGTCAGCCGCTCGATGAACGCGTCGTGAATGCCACGTGTCACAATCAAGCGTTCCGAGCCCGTGCAACGCTGCCCGGTTTGTCCGAACGTCCCCTGGAGAGCCACCTCGACCGCCGTATCGAAATCCGCATCATCCAACACCACGAGCGGGTTCTTACCCCCGAGCTCGAGTTGGACTTTGGTCATGTGCGCGGCGGCCGTTTGCAGGATCGCACGCCCCGTCCGGGTCGAGCCCGTGAAACTCACCGCGTCAGATTGCGCGACCAGTGTGTCTCCCAACACCCGACCATCACCGTGCACCAGGTTGAACACGCCGGCAGGCAGACCGGATTCCTCCAGAATCCGGCCGAGCATGACGGCGCACCCCGGCGCGAATTCAGAAGGCTTCAGCACGCAGGTATTGCCGTAGGCGAGGGCGCCCGCCACTTTCCAGGCCGGTATGGCGATCGGGAAATTCCAGGGCGTGATCAGTGAGACGACGCCCACCGGCTCATAACTGACAATGACGTGGTGCCCATCGCGCAGACTGTTGTAGAACTGCCCCGGGTGGCGGACGACTTCGCCCGCGTAGTAGAAGAAGGCTTGCGCGGCTCGTTGCGTTTCCCCAACCGCCTCACGCAGCGTCTTGCCTTCCTCGCGGGCCAACAGAGTGCCGATTTCCCGGGCGCGACCCGTCAGCGCTTCTCCGACTCTGCGCAGAATGTCGCAGCGCCCCTGCGTGTTGAACTTCTCCCAGGCGGGCAGCGCCTGGCGCGCCACATCCACGGCGGCGAAGGCGTCCTCGGCAGTTCCCAGCGGGTATTGCCCGACAGCCTCCTCGAGATTGGACGGACTGCGGGTGATGAACGCGTCGCCGCTACCCCGCCACTTTCCACCGATCAGATGCTGACCCTGCAACATCGAGCGTGTGCCCTCTGTGAGAATGGTTGCGCGGCGAGGCGTTGTCGGATCGCCGCGTGAGACAGGCTACGCCCGAGTTGCGCACCATTCAAGCGCAAATGATAATGACAGTATCTATATTTTGGTGCATTCATTGTCGATTTGCGTAATATTCGTATCTGAAACCGGATCGGAAGCCCCTTGAGACTGTTCGAAACCCTGACACTGGTCGGCATTCCTGCTGAGGACGAGGCCCTGCGGGCGTCGGTGCGGACGCTCGTCGCGCGAAGCACGGCAAGCGGGTCGTTGGCCCAGCGCTCGCGGTCGTGGATGGGATTTGATCGGGAATTCAGCCGGGCACTCGGTCAGGCGGGACTCATCGGTCTCACCCTGCCGCGCGAGTACGGGGGCGCAGGACGCGGGCCGTTCGCCCGCTTCGTCGTTTTGGAAGAGTTACTTGCTGCCGCAGCACCGGTAGCGGCGCACTGGATTGCCGATCGGCAGAGCGCACCGCTCATTCTCAACTATGGTACGGAAGCGCAGCGTCGCGACTATCTGCCTCGCATCTGCCGCGGCGAGATCTTCTTCTGCATCGGCATGAGCGAGCCGGGCGCGGGGTCCGACCTGGCGAGCGTGCGGACCCGGGCCGTACCAACACCCGCCGGTTGGAGACTGACCGGATCGAAGCTCTGGACCACGCATGCGCACCACGACGATTACATGATTGCGCTGGCGAGAACCGGGGGTGATCCGGGGGACCGGCAGCGCGGCCTGTCGCAATTCATTGTCGATCTGAAGCGACCGGGCGTGCGCATCCGCCCGATCGTCGACCTCACGGGGGATGCCCACTTCTGCGAAGTGTTCTTCGATGACGTGGAGTTGGGTGCGGACGCGCTGATTGGCCGGGAGGGCGCCGGTTGGGAACAGGTCACGGCAGAGCTGGCGTTCGAGCGCAGCGGGCCGGAGCGGATCTATTCGAGCCTGGCGCTGCTGGATGCCTGGATTACACACCTGCGTGGACTCGGGGAGTGGTCCGATGCACGACGCAAGCTCGTCGGAACGTTCATGGCGCAGCTAGGCACCCTGCGGGCGCTATCGCTCGCGGTCACCGCGCGCCTTGCACTCGGCGAAAGCCCGGTGCTGGAGGCGTCCGTGGTGAAGGATCTGGGCACGAGCTTCGAGCAATCGATTCCAACGGCGATTGCCGATGACCTCGGCGCGCACCCGGACGAGCTCGTCGATCGGGAGTTGTATCGGGCGCTGTTGTATCTCAGTCAGATTGCCCCGAGCTTTTCGCTGCGCGGCGGAACGCGGGAGATTCTCCGGGGAATCATCGCGCGCGGCCTGGGATTACGCTGACCATGGACACCACGGAGTTGCTGGAGCCGTTCGAGCGCCTGCTGCTGGACATTGCCCCTGGCGAGCGCATCCGGGGAATTGAGCGCGGCGAATCGGCGGCCGGCGTGTGGGCCGCCCTGGAGGAGTCAGGATTTCTGAACGGCCTGGTCAGGGAGAGCTCAGGTGGCGCGGGGCTGGCCCTCACGCAAATGGCCGCTCTGTTTCAGGCGGCGGGGCGACACCTTTTACCGGTTCCTTTTGCCGAGACGGTGATTGCTCGCGCGCTTCTTACGGATGCCGGCATGACTCTTCCCGCAGGTCCCATCGTGTTGGTTTCATGCACGGCGGTCGGTCCAGGCTACGGCGCGCGTGCTGTCCCTCTCGCGCTGACTGCGGAGCACGCGCTGGTCGAATTGGGAGGACGCTGTGTCTTGACACCGCTATCCAACACGCTCCTGACTCCGACCGGAGTGTACGGCTCCCTCGCGGCGGACCTGGTGTGGCAATCGCACCCTGAGCAGCTTGGCCAGGTACGGATCGCGCCAGGGGCAATTCGGGCTCTGGCGGCCATCATCCGCGCCACGCAGATCGCGGGCGCCGCCGACCGATTGCTCGAGCGCACGGTCGCGTATGCGACCGAGCGCGTGCAGTTCGGGAAGCCGATTGGCAAGCAGCAGGCGATCCAGCAGCAACTGGCCGTCATGGCCGAACAGGCCGTGATGGCGCGCATGGCCGCGCAG
>Ga0070665_100002130_pt1 | contig 22105 bp, 25 predicted proteins | sample KBSS13metaG_FD_65862 | JGI IMG/M metagenome (GOLD analysis project Ga0070665, IMG submission 65862) | Switchgrass rhizosphere microbial communities from Kellogg Biological Station, Michigan, USA - KBS S1-3 metaG | ecosystem: Host-associated > Plants > Roots > Rhizosphere > Soil ... | reverse complement strand
GCGGAATATTTTTCCTGGTAGTGGACGGTCAGCGGGAAGAAGTCCTGGCCTTCCTTCACCGACTTGGCGGCGGTCACGGCGCACAGCACCACGGTCTCCCCATAGGTGGCCAGCACGGCGCCGTCAGCCTGACGGGCGATGCGGCCGGTTTCCAGCGTGAGGGTCTTTCCGCCCCACTCCATGGATACGGTCTTTACGTCGAACATGAGAGTTTCATTCCTCAGCCCGCGAGCCCTATTGCTGCGCGGGGTTTACTGCCGGGGATGCCGTCCCGGTCCGGTGTGGAGCTTGTCTAGCTCCTGAAAGGTCCAGCCGAATTGCCGGACCCTCGTCGACCCGGGCTTGGCCCGGGTCCGGTTTCCTCCATACGCCGTTCTGTCGGCGGGGAGGGAGGACTGTGAGGTTCCGTTGATCGGAACCGGTCCCGGATCAAGTCCGGGACGATGTGTCGTGCGACAAATGCGAAACGGCCCGCCATGGGGCGGGCCGAAGCGTTCGTCTTACTTGCGCAGACCCAGCTTCTGGATCAGCGCGTTGTACCGCGCGACATCCTTCTTCTTGAGGTAGTCGAGCAGCGAGCGGCGCTTGTTCACCATCGCCAGCAGGCCGCGGCGCGAGTGGTTGTCCTTGTGGTGCGCCTTGAAGTGCTCGGTCAGGTTCTTGATCCGCTCGGTGAGGATCGCGACCTGCACTTCGGGCGAGCCGGTGTCGCTGGCCTGACGGGCGTTGTCCGAGATGATTTCCTGCTTCTTTTCGGCGGTCACCGACATAGTCTTACTCCGCGACATCTGAGAGGTTGAAGCCCCGGACGACACGGGCGTCGCCGCCCGCCAATTCCAACAGCGCGACCGGAATAGTCCCAAGTCTCGCCCAGTGGAGCCCGTCGTCGTGGGGCAGTCCGGTCAGAACACGGCCCTGTCGGACCGCCCTTGCCTGCTCCGGGTCGAGGTCGATGGCCGGGATGTCGTCCAGCCCCGCCTCCAGCGGCAAGAGTCTCTGTTCAAGGGGCGCGCCCTTACCGATTTCGTTCAACATGTCCAGCGAAATCGCGTGTTCGAGGGTGAACGGACCGGCCTGGACCCGGCGCAGCATGGTGACGGTGCCGCACGTGCCGAGCGCTTGCGCGATGTCGCGCGCCAGGCTGCGGATATAGGTGCCCTTGGAGACTTTTGCCAGGAGGGTGAGGTGTTCTAGCCCCTCCCCTTCAGGGGAGGGGTTGGGGTGGGGGCTCTCGACCTGCAACGTCGCGTCGGAAGGAAAGCCCCCACCCCCAGCCCCTCCGCTGAAGGGGAGGGGAGAGAGAGAGAACACCGTCACCGCGCGGCTCACCAGTTCCACCGCCTCGCCCTTGCGCGCGAGATCGTAGGCGCGCTCGCCGTCCACCTTCAGGGCGGAGTAGGCGGGAGGAACCTGCGTGATGGGACCGGTGAAGCGCGGCAACACCGCCTCGATCTGCTCCGGCGACGGCCGCACATCGCTGCTGGCGACGACGGCGCCTTCGAGGTCGAGCGTATCGGTCTCCTCGCCGAAGCGGACGGTGAACGCATAAGTCTTGCTGGCATCGAGCATGCGCCCGGTGAGCTTGGTCGCCTCGCCCACCGCGATCGGCAGCACGCCGCTCGCCAGGGGATCGAGGGTGCCGCCGTGGCCGACCTTCACGCCCTTGCCGAAGCCCGCCGCACGCAAATTGCGCTTCACCGCCGCGACCGCCTGGGTCGAACCGAGACCGACGGGCTTGTCGAGGATGATCCAGCCAGACGGCATCAGCCGCCCGCAACGGCGTTGGCGAGGGCGAGGTACTGGTTCACGGTCCACAGGATCGGCCGCGCCAGATGACGGGTGAGCCCGAGGCTCGGCCAGATCTGCGGCACGACCACCAGCAGGAGCAACAGCAGCCCGAAGCCGAGCCCACGCATCCGGGCGTACGCTTGCGCCGCCCGGCGGGGCAACGCACCCTCGACGATGTGCGAACCGTCGAGCGGGGGGATCGGGAGCAGGTTGAACAGCGCCAGCGAGCAGTTGATGAACAGGAAATACTGGAGGCTGAGGCCCGCAAAGTCCGCGAACGGACCGGGCGCGGCGTAGCGGGCCAGCACACCCAGCACCACCGCGCCGACCCCCGCGAGGACGAGGTTCGTCAACGGGCCGGCAGCGGCGACCACCATCATGCCGATCCGCGGATTGCGCAGGCGGCGCTTGTCGACCGGCACCGGCTTGGCCCAGCCGAACGTCGGCAGGTGCGCCAGCGCCAGGGCGCCAGGCACCACGATCGTGCCGATCGGATCGACGTGGCGCAGCGGATTGAGGCTGAGCCGCCGCCGCTCGTGCGCGGTCGGATCGCCCAGCAGCCAGGCGACGTAGCCGTGCGCGACTTCGTGGAAGACGATCGCGACGATGAGCGGGAGGATCAGCGCTGCGGCTTGCAGCAGGGTCTCTTGCATCGCCGGCATCTAGGCGCGGCGGCGGCGACCCGCAAGCGGACCGCTCAGTCGCCCAAGTCGCGGCGGACGCGAGGGTCGGACAGCAGGCGCTCGATGCGGTCGGCCTCCTCGAAGCTCTCGTCGGCGCGGAAGCGGATCTTCGCCGCCGACTTGAGGCCGAGGCTGCGCGCGACTTCCTTCTGGAAGTAGGCGGTGTTCTGGCGCAGCGCGGTGAGCACTTCCTCCTCGTGCGCGCCGAGCAGCGGCTTCACGTAGGCGGTGGCGAGGCGCAAGTCCGGGCTCATGCGCACTTCGGTGACGCTGACGGAGTGCGCGCTCAGCGTGGTGTCGTGGACCTGCTGCCGAGTGAGGATCTCGGAGAGTACGTGACGCACTCGTTCGCCCACCTTGAGCAGGCGGACCGAGTGCTGTTCGGGAGTGGATTGCTGGCGGGCCATGGCTGCGCAGCATGTGGATGCACCGCGACATTTTGCAACAATTCATTACGCGAGGGTGGCTGGACCTGGAGCGCCGTTCGCGCGAAATCCGCGCTCGGAAAGCGGCGTTCCCGGAAAAAACGCAGCTTCTCCCAAGGCCGGTCGGGGCCGGTGGAGGCAGATGTCCCTTTGCCTCCTGCGGCTCTGACAGGCGACGTTGCGAGGGCCGACACGGCCCAGGGCTGGACCGGTTTTATCGCCGCCGTCCCGGTCTGCCTTTCCCCCCGCCCTGCCCCGGCGGGGGGACGCGACGTCCCCTTCACGCCTCTGGCGATCCCGCATAGCGCAAGCCCCAGACGCCCCGAAGCAAACCTGTGCCTCGCCCCCAAACGCGAACGAGGCGCCCGGATCGCTCCGGACGCCTCTCTCGGTGAACCTGTGCTCCGGCTCCGCAAGGGGGCCGGAGCGGCGCGGGTCAGGCGCTGTAGTACATGTCGAACTCGACGGCCGACGGGGTCGTCTCCCAGCGGAACACCTCGGGCCACTTCAGTTCGAGGTAGGCTTCGATCTGGTCCTCGGTAAACACGCCGCCCTCGAGCAGGAAGGCGTGGTCGGCCTGGAGCGATTCCAGCGCCTCACGCAGCGAACCGCACACGGTCGGCACTTCGGCGAGCTCGGCCGGGGGCAGATCGTACAGGTTCTTGTCCATGGCTTCGCCCGGGTGGATCTTGTTCTTGATCCCGTCGAGGCCGGCCATGAGCAGCGAGGCGTAGCAGAGGTACGGGTTGGCCATCGCGTCGGGGAAGCGGAACTCCACGCGCTTGGCCTTGGTGCCCGAACCGTAGGGGATGCGGCACGAGGCCGAGCGGTTGCGCGCCGAGTAGGCGAGCAGCACCGGCGCTTCGTAGCCCGGCACCAGCCGCTTGTAGCTGTTGGTGGTCGGGTTGGTGAAGGCGTTCAGCGCCTTGGCGTGCTTGATGACGCCGCCGATGAAGTACAGGCACGTGTCCGACAGGCCGGCGTAGCCGTTGCCGGCGAAGGTGTTCTCGCCGCCGTTCCAGATCGAGATATGCGTGTGCATGCCCGATCCGTTGTCCTTCATGATCGGCTTGGGCATGAACGTCGCCGTCTTGCCGTAAGCCTGCGCAACCATCCACACGACGTACTTGTAGATCTGCATGCGGTCCGCGGTGGTGACCAGCTTGCCGAAGGTGAGGCCGAGCTCGTGCTGCGCGGCGGCCACCTCGTGGTGATGCTTGTCGCACGGCAGGCCCATCTCGATCATCGTCGAGACCATCTCGGCGCGGATGTCGGTAGCCGGATCGACGGGCGCGACCGGGAAGTAGCCGCCCTTGGCACGCGGGCGGTGGCCCAGGTTGCCGGTCTCGTATTCCTTGTTGGTGTTGGTCGGCAGCTCGATGTCGTCGATCTTGAAGCCGTTGCCGTCGTAGCCGTCATAGAACTTCACGTCGTCGAACATGAAGAACTCGGCTTCCGGACCGACGTAGACGGTGTCGCCGAAGCCGGCCGACTTGACGAACGCCTCGGCGCGCTTGGCGGTCGAGCGCGGATCGCGGCTGTAGAGCTCACCGGTCGAAGGCTCGACGATGTCGCAGAACAGGATCAGCATCGGGGTGGCGCTGAACGGATCGGTGTAGACCGCGTCGAGATCGGGCTTGAGGATCATGTCCGACTCGTTGATCGCCTTCCAGCCCTCGATCGAGGAACCGTCGAACATCAGGCCGTCTTCCAGCTCATCCTCGCCAAGGACGCCCGAGACCATCGTCAGGTGCTGCCACTTGCCCTTGGGATCGGTGAAGCGCAGATCGACCCACTCGATCTCTTCGTCCTTGATCTTCTTGAGGACGTCCTTTGCACTAGCCATGAGCAGTATTCTCCGAGTTAGCTCCCGCCGGTTCCGAACAGCCGGACCGGCAAGAGGCTAGGGGTGGATATTCCAAGGACGGAACCGGCCCCCCGTGCCGATGGCGTCCCGAGCCGGCGCGCCCTCACGATGCGCCGGACGGAATGGCTTGAGCCCGTCAGAGGGCGGCGTCGTCCCGCTCGCCGGTGCGGATGCGCACCGCGGTCTCGATCGGCACGACGAAGATCTTGCCGTCGCCGATACGGCCGGTCTGCGCGGCATCGGCAATCGCCTCGACCACGCGCTCGGCCAAGGCGTCGGGCACGACGACCTCGAGCTTCACCTTGGGCAGGAAGTCGACGACGTACTCGGCGCCACGATAGAGTTCGGTATGGCCCTTCTGCCGTCCGAAGCCCTTCGCCTCGGTCACGGTGATGCCGGACACCCCCACCTCGTGCAGCGCTTCCTTGACCTCGTCCAGCTTGAACGGCTTGATGATGGCTTCGATCTTTTTCACGCCTGCGAACTTTCCCTGCACTTGGCCCGCGCCGCTCCGAAAGGAGCGCCGCCGGTCCCTATGCCTCCACCCCGACCCTGCGAAACCCTGAGTCCTCGAAGACCCGTCTCCATCAAGAATCGTGCCAGGCTGATCCGCGGTTGGTAGGCCAAGTGAGCAGTCGCGAAAAGACCGGAATCGCTAGGTTTGTTGCGCGTTCGTTAAGCCTCTTCCCCGGGCATTGCCCGAGGGCGCGTTTTATTTGCCTAAACGATGGGCAGCCCTGCCCGCCGATTAGGCAGGCACAAGGGCTCAGAGCCGCAGGCCGGCAGTCTCGTCGAGGCCGGCCATGATGTTGAGGTTCTGCACCGCGGCACCGCTCGCGCCCTTGCCGAGGTTGTCGAGCACCGCCGCGAGCCGCGCCTGGCCGCCGTCCCTGGCGCCGAAGACGAACAGCTCGAGCGTGTCGATCGGCGCCATGGAGGCACGCAGCAGCAGCTCGTCCGGGCGATCTTCGCGCACGCGCACGACGGGACTGCCGCGATAGGCCTCGCCAAGGCTGGCGAGGAGCACGTCGGCGGCGGCGGCGTTGGCCATCATCGAGAGGTGCAGCGGCACTTCGACCAGCATGCCCCGGTGCGCCGGCACCACCGCCGGCGCGAACACCGGGGCGTGCGAAATGCCGGTGTGGCGCTGCATTTCCGGCACGTGCTTGTGGCCGAGGGCAAGGCCATAGGCGCGGTAGGCGATGTCGGGATCGCCCTCGAACCGGCCGATCAGCGCCTTGCCGCCGCCCGAGTAGCCCGAGACGGCGTGGCACACATAGGGCCAGTCCTTTGGCAGCAGCCCGGCCGAGACCAGCGGCGCCAGCAGCGCGATGAAGCCGGTGGGGTAGCAGCCGGGATTGCTCACGCGCCTGGCCGACGCGATGGCGTCGCGGCCGATGACTTCGGGAAAGCCGTAGGTCCAGCCGATCGCGGTGCGATGCGCGCTCGACGCGTCGATCACACGCACCTTGTCGTTGCGGATCATCGCCACGGCATCGCGCGCCGCATCGTCGGGCAGGCACAGGATGACGAAGTCGGCGTCGTTCAGCGCCTCGGCGCGCGCGGCATCGTCCTTGCGCCGCTCATCGTCGAGGATGACAAGGTCGAACTCGGGGCGGCCAGCCAGCCGGTCGGCGATCTCGAGCCCCGTAGTGCCCGCGGCGCCGTCGATGAAGACGCTGACGCTCATGCCGCCTCCAGACTGCCGAGCGGCACGTAGCCGACCGGGCCGTCCTCGCCGAACTGGCCCCAGGCCCAGCCGCCGGAGATGTCGAGAACGTCGAACAGAGCGCCCTCGGGCAGATCGCACACCGCGTCGGCATCGGGCTTGCCCGCGATCCGCAGCGCGGTCTCGGCCACCACCCGATGCGGCATCGGCACCGCATAGTGCGGCACGAAGTAGCGGCCCGCGAGCTTGATGTGCGCCAGGTCGCCGCGCACCGGCAAGTGGCTCGGCGCGGCGCCGGAACTTGGCCCGCTCAGCGCCAGGAGCCGCACCTCATCCGCGAGATCCTGCGGGCGCGTGTGGGAATCCTCGAGCGGCAAGGGGCACTGGTCTCCGAAACGAAAGATGGGCGCGCTTAGACGGGTCATGACGCGGGCGCAAGTTCGGCCGCTGGGTTAGCCGCTGGGTTAGCCATAGCGCGCCTGCAGCATCCGCCACGCGGCGCGCAGCCCCAGCGCGTCGCCGCCCTTGGGTCGGCCGGGCTTGGACGCGGGGCGCCAGGCGAAGGTGTCGAAGTGCGCCCAGTCGACATCCTTGGGCACGAACCGGTCGAGGAACAGCGCCGCCGTGGACGCGCCGGCAAAGCCGCTGGACCCGGCGTTGTTGATGTCGGCGATGTCGGACTTGAGGTATTCGCGATAACCATCGTGCAGCGGCAGGCGCCAGCACGGATCGTCGGCGGCGAGCCCGGCTTCGATCAGCGCCTGCGCGGTCTCGTCGCGCCTTGCGAACAGCGCCGGCAGGTCGGGGCCGACCGCCACGCGGGCAGCGCCGGTGAGGGTCGCGAAATCGAGGACGAGCTCCGGCTTCTCCTCGCCCGCGCGGGCCAGCGCGTCGCCCAGGATCAGGCGGCCCTCGGCGTCGGTGTTGCCGATCTCGACCGAGATGCCGGCGCGCGACTTGAGGACGTCGCCGGGGCGGAAGGCGTTTCCGGCGACGGCGTTCTCGACCGCCGGGATCAGCAAGTGCAGCCGCACCGGCAGGTTGGCGTCCATGATCAAGCCGGCCAGCGCCAGCGCATGCGCGGCGCCGCCCATGTCCTTCTTCATCAGCAGCATGCCCGAGCCCGGCTTGATGTCGAGCCCGCCGGAATCGAAGCACACGCCCTTGCCGATCACCGCCACGCGCGGATGCGAAGGATCGCCCCATTCCAGCTCGATCATGCGCGGAGCGTGGCTGCGCGCGGCGGCGCGGCCGACCATGTGGACCATCGGGAACTCGTGCTCGAGCGTGTCGCCGCGCGTCACCTTGAGGTGCAGCTTGTGCGACCGGGCGAGCGCCTCGGCCCTCGCCTCGAGCTGGGCCGGGCCCATGTCCTCGGCCGGCGTGTTGACGAGGTCGCGCACCAGCGCGGTCGCCTCGGCTTCGGCCAGCACGGCAGGGATCGCCTTCGCCTCTCCGGTCAGGAGGATGCGCGCGCCCTCCTCCTTCGGCTCGGACAGATAGCGCTCGAAACGGTACTGGCCGGTCACCCAGCCGAGCAGCGCCTGGCCCGGATCGCCGCTCGCCAGGCGATAGGTGCCGGCGGGCAGCCCTTCGGCGAGCCTGGCGAGGCACCAGCTCGAGAGCGAGGAAGCGTCGGCGACTCCGGCGGCGACCGACCAGCCGTCTCCCTCCGGCAGGATGACGAGACTGTGGCCCTCGGCCTTGAACTTGTGCGCGGCGAGCACGGCCCGCTGGCCGGCGGTGCGACCCTTGAGGAAGGCCTCCAGCCCGTCCTTGTCCACGAGATGGATGGGGATCGCCGGCTGGCCGCGGTCGGGCTGGATCAATGCGTCTTTGTCCGTCATTGCCATGCCTGTAGACCCGGCCCTACAACCAGCGCGAGAGGAAAAAGCATGGCTGACACCCCGATCCTGCGCACCGCCCTTCTGGTCGCGGCCGCGCTGCTGCCCGCCGCCTGCGGCAAGGGCGGCTCCCAAGTGCCCGATGCCACGGTCAGCGACGTCGCGCCGGTAGGACTGGCTCCGCCCGCCGCGCCTACTCCCTCGCCTGCTCCCGGCGCTCCGCCCTCGCTGACACCAGAGGCCGGACGCAGCGTGAAGGTGAGCAACGATCTCTACGAATTCGAATATGCCTATCCGGCCAAGGTCGGCGCCATCGCCGGCCTCAAGGCGGTGCTGGACCGGCGCCTGGAAGCGGCGCGGCGCGAACTGACCAAGGGCGCGGCGCAAGACCAGGCCGAAGCGAAGAAGAACGACTATCCCTATCGCCAGCACAGCTCGGGCGCCGAATGGAAGGTCGTCGCCGACTTGCCGCGCTGGCTGTCGCTCTCGGACGAGGCCTACACCTACACCGGCGGCGCGCATGGCATGACGATGTTCGACAGCCTGCTGTGGGACCGCCAAGCGAACCGCCCGCTCGAGCCGATCGCGCTCTTCGCCAACAAGGCGGCGCTCAGCCGCGCCATCCGCCAGCCGTTCTGCGACCTGCTCGACAAGGAACGCGCCAAGCGCCGCGGCGAACCGGTGAACCGCAAAAGCGGCGACGAGTTCGACGAGTGCATCGATCCGGTGGAGAACACGGTGCTGCTCGGCTCCACCAACGGCAAGACCTTCGACCGCATCGGCATCCTCGTCGGCCCCTACGCCGCCGGCTCCTACGCGGAAGGCACGTACGACATCACCGTCCCGGTCACGCCCGCCGTGCTGGCGACGGTGAAGCCGGAATACCGCGGCGAGTTCTCGGTGAAACGCTAGGGGCGGCTTACCCGGAGCCAGAACCGTCAAAAGCCCGGAGTCGCAATCCACGCGCATCGCCGCTATATCGCGGGCCATGACCGATTATCAGACGATCGAGGCTGACGACACCGTGCTGCGCGACGGGTCGATCAAGCTCCATGGGCCCGAGGGTTTCGAGGGCATGCGCCGCGCCGGGCGGCTTGCCGCGCAGATCCTGGACGAGATCGTGGACATGGTGCGGCCCGGCGTCACGACCGCGGCGATCGACGACAAAGTGCGCGAGCTGACGCTGGACGGCGGCGCTGTGCCGGCGACGCTCGGCTACCGGGGCTATGCGCATTCGAGCTGCATCTCGATCAACCATGTCGTGTGCCACGGCATCCCGTCGGACAAGACGCTGAAGGACGGCGACATCGTCAATATCGACGTGACGCCGCTGCTCGACGGCTGGCACGGTGATTCCAGCCGCATGTACCTGGTTGGCGACGTGCCGCTCAAGGCGCGCCGGCTGGTCGACGTGACGTACGAATGCCTGATGATCGGCATCGACAAGGCCAAGCCCGGCGCGCGGCTGGGAGACATCGGCGCGGCGATCCAGGCCTATGCCGAGCAGAACCGCTACGGCGTTGTCCGCGAATTCTGCGGCCACGGCGTCGGCCGCCTGTTCCACGACGCGCCCGAGGTGGTCCACGCCGCCCGCGCGGGCACCGGGCCGGAGCTCAAGCCCGGCATGATCTTCACCATCGAACCGATGATCAATCTCGGCAAGCCGCCGGTGAAGATGCTGGCCGACGGGTGGACCGCGGTGACGCGCGACAAGTCGCTCTCGGCCCAGTTCGAGCATTCGATCGGCATCACCGAGGATGGCTGCGAGATCTTCACGCTCAGCCCCAAGGGCCTGCACAAACCGCCCTACGCCTGAAGCGGCCGCCTGGGGGGCGGTGGATGATACCCCACCCCTGTGCCGTACCCCTCAACGTGGCCGGTGATCCAGGCGGGCGCTGATCGCGAGGCGCCGGCCGGTGATCAGCGTCTGCACCACGAACAGCGTCATCAGGATCACGCCGATGGCGCCGACGAACAAGTCGAAGCCCGAGACCCAGCCGAAAAGCCCGGGTCCCGACCCGAGCACCATCATCGCAATGGTCAGGCCGATCAGCATGAAACGCAGTTCGGTGGGGCCGGCCGCGAGATAGGACAGCTTGAACTCGCCGAGCACCCGCGCCGACAGATAGGCGTGGATCGAGAGCAGCAGGTAGCCGACCAGCGCCACCATCACCACATCCATCGTCACGTAGGGACTGGTGCCGATGCCCCAGACGATCAGCGCCGTGGTCAGCCCGTCGCAGCTATGATCGATAAAATAGCCATACGAGGGCCGCTCGATCCGGCGGAACCGGGCGAGGCTGCCGTCCATCGAATCGCCGAACCACTGGACGAAATAGCCGGCGATCGCGAGCCACAGCCACGCGGGCGCGAGATTGCTGGCGGCATAGCCCGCGAAGGTCATGATCGCACCAATGACGCCGAGCGCGGTGAGCAGGTCGGGTGTCACCCAGCGCGGCATGCGAGCGCATAGCCAGTTGAGCAGCCGCCGCTCGTGCCGGGCGAGCACGTTTTCCTGGATGCGCACCGTCTTGAGTTCGGTAGGGGCCGGGTAGGTCTTGGTGGGTGGCGCGTCGGCGGGGGCCGCGAACGGCTCCTGCGTCGCTGCGGTCGAATGGGAAGCGGAGTCCAGCATGGCGAGCCTATGACGCACATGCGCGCACTATGACAGTTCTGTTTCATGCTTTGCGGCCAGACGAGACTGGCGCAGGCCGCGCGGGTAAAACAGCAAGAGATTGCGCAAAGGCGAAACCGGGTCCCGGCTCAAGCCCGCATCGGCACGTCAGATGCGGTCGAAGGCTTCGCCGATGACCTGCCAGACGCGGTCCAATTGCTCCGGCGTGATCGCATAGGGCGGCATCACATAGACCGTCGAGCCGAGCGGCCGCAGCAGCACATCGCGCTCGCGGAAGAAGGCAAGCAGGCGCGGCGCGATCCCGGCAAGATAGCCCTCGCCCGCGCTGCCGAGATCGAGCGCGGCGATGGTGCCCAGGCGGCGCGGAGCGGTGCACCGGGGGTGCGCCGCCAGCCGGTCGAGATGCCGCTGCTGGCGCTGGCCGAGGTCGGCGATGCGCTCGAGCACCGGCTCCTCGCGCCAGATCGCGAGATTGGCATTGGCCGCCGCGCAGGCGATCGGGTTGGCGGTGTAGCTGGAGGAATGGAAGAACATCCGGGCGCGGTCGGTCGACCAGTGCGCCTCGAAGATCGGCTCGCTCGCCATGGTGACGGCCAGCGGCACCGCGCCGCCGGTGAGGCCCTTGGACAGGCACAGGATGTCGGGCACCACGCCGGCCTGTTCGCAGGCGAGCAGCGCGCCGGTGCGGCCCCAGCCGGTCATCACCTCGTCGGCGATGAACAGCACCGAATGGCGCGCGCAGATCTCGCGCATCGCCGCGAGCACTGCCGGCGGATAGAACAGCATGCCGCCGGAGCCGAGCACCAGCGGCTCGACGATCAGCGCCGCCGTGTCGCGCTGGCGGCACGTGGCTTCGAGCGCATCGAGCGTCGCCTGCTCCTCGCCCGCCGCCGGATAGGGAATGCGCGCGACGTCGAACAGCAGCGGCTCGTACGTGCGGTTGAACACTCCGCGCGCGCCGACCGACATCGCGCCGATGGTGTCGCCGTGGTAGGAGTGCTCCATCACCACGATGCGATGCCGCGCCTCGTCCCGCACGGCCCAGTAGCCGAGCGCCATCTTCAGCGCGACCTCGACGGCGGTGGAGCCCGAGTCGGAGAAGAACACCCGCGTCAGGCTCTCGGGCATGATCGCGCGCAGGCCGGCGGCGAGCGTTTCGGCCGGCTCGTGCGTCCAGCCGGCGAAGATCAGCTGGTCGAGCCGCTGCGCCTGCGCGGCAATGGCGGCGACGATGCGGGGGTGGCAGTGCCCGTGCGTGGTCACCCACCACGAGGAGATCGCGTCGATCACCGTGCGCCCGTCGGCGGTGTACAGCAGCGCCCCCTCGGCCCGTTCGACCAGCGGGATCGGCTCCTGCAAGCCGTGCTGGGTGAAGGGGTGCCAGACGGGAGAACTCACGCGGCGAAGTCCTCCCGGCGGAAGTTGGCGGCAAAAGCAATGGCGAGCGACTGCGCGTTCAAGCGCTCGATCCGGGGCAACCGCCCGAGGCGCTTGACCTTGCCCATCGCGGCGATCGTCGCCTCGCTGTCCTCGTTGCCTTCGCCCACGAAGGCGATGCCGAGCAGCGGCACGCCCCGCGCGCGTAGCGCCTCGATGCTGAGCAGGCTGTGGTTGATGGTGCCAAGCTCGGTGCGCGCGACCAGCACCACCGGATAGCGCCAGCGGGCGAACAGGTCGGCGAACGTGCAGGAGCGAGTGATCGGCACCATCACGCCCCCGGCCCCTTCGATCACCAGCGGGCCTTCGATCGACGGTGGCGCGAGCGCGTCGGGGTCGATCGTCACGCCGTCGATCTCGGCAGCGCGATGCGGCGAGCACGGCGTCTCCAGGCGCCAGGCGTTCAGCAGGATCTGCGCGGGCGCCACGCCGGAGAGGCGCGCGACGGTGTCGGCATCGCCGCTGCCGTCCTCGTCGAGCCCGGCCTGGACCGGCTTCCAATAATGCGCGCCCAGGGCGCCGGTGAGGGCCGCGGCGAAGACGGTCTTGCCGATGCCGGTATCGGTTCCGGTGACGACGATCGGAGTCATGGCGCCTCGTTATCGCGGGTGAGATGGCAGGTCACCACCTGGTAGGTCGCGATTGCCCCGCTTGCCTCGAAGTGCCGCATGACGCGGCGCAAGGCACCGGGTGCAAGCGGGCGATGAAAGCGAGCGGCCGTGCCCGCCCCGATCGCGCGCAGGGCGTGAAGGAACGCGCGCGCGTCGGCGTGCCGCTCCCGGTAGAGCTCGACGGCGAGCGGCGCGCTCGGCGACAGCGCGGCCAAGTCGGCCAGCGGAGTGAAAGCGGGGGTTCCGGGTTCCAGCCCTTCGACCGCGTGAGCCTCGCGCCATTCCGCGAAGGTGTCGGGGCCGAGCGTCGCGACCATCACATGACCGCCCGGCGCGAGCCAGTCCCGCCAGCGGGCGAGAGCGGCCGGCTCGTCGGTGAACCACTGCGTGGCCAAGCTGGCGCACACGAGGTCGAACCTGCCTTCCGGTTTCGCCCCGTGCTCGCCGTCGAGCACCGCATACCTCGCTCCATCGCCGAGGTTCTCGCGGGCGCGGGCCACCATGGCCGCGGAGATGTCGGTGAGCAGCCACTCGCCGCCGAGCCCCTGCTCGCGCAGCGCTCGCGCCAGATAGCCGGTGCCGCAACCGATCTCAAGCACACGCGGGGCGGATGGTAGGGGCAAGCCGGCGATGCGAGTGGCGAGCGCGCGCGCGACGAGTCGCTGCACGCGCGCGTGGCGCTCGTACTGCGCCGCGGCCTCGAAGGCGCGCGCCACCGCATCCGGGCGGGCATCGCTCACCCGAGTGTCCCGGCGAAGGCGCGGATCGCTTCGGCACACCAGCCGGGCTCCTGGCTGGCAAGCAAGTGCCCGGCGCTCGGATGGGTGCGGCGCATGACGCCGGGCACATTCGCGAACACCGTCTCGCGCATCGCCACCGAGAGGATCGGATCGGCACCAGCCTGCAGCGAAAGCACCGGAAGGCCCAGCATCATCGCCGCCATGCGCCGGTCGTCGTCGCGCAAGGCGACGAGGTCGCTCTGCAGGCGCGCAGCGTCCATCGACCTGGGCACCGGCGCATCGCTCCCACAGCGGTCGCGGAAGTCGGCGAGCACGGTCTCGGGCGCCTGCGCGACGGCGCTGACCATGCGATCGACGAACCGTCGCTGCATGCCGGGGAAGCCTTCGGCGGCGGTGAAGCGATCGAACCCGGCAATCGCGACGAGGCCGATGAGGCCCGGCGGCGGTGCGGCGAGAAGGCGCATGGTGCCGAAGCTGTGCGTCACCGCGAGGCACGGGGCCAGGACATCCGGGGAGGCCGGCGCGCCGAAATAGCCGGCATCGTCGCGCGCCTGGGGGAACTCGGGGAGCAAGGCCGCGAGCGGGTCCCACTCCGAAGCGTCGAAGCCCCAACCGTGGCAGAACAGCAGGGTCAGCGACATGCCGCGACCGCCTCCAGCAAGTCGTCGACGTCCCGCTCGCTGTGCGCTGCGCGCAAGGCGAGGCGCAGGCGGCTGGTGCCGGGCGGGACCGTCGGCGGGCGGATCGCGGCGGCGAGGAAGCCCCGCTCATCCAACGCCGCGGCGAGCGCCAGCGTCTGCTCCTCGGGCCCGATCACCGCGGGCACGATCTGGCTCGCCGAGGCGCCGCGATCGAGGCCGAGGCGATCGAGCCCCGCGCGCAGCCGGTCGGACAGACCCGCGAGGTGCGCGCGCTCGGCATCGAGCGAAGGCACAAGATCGAGGGCGGCGTCGATCGCGCCGAGCACGGCAGGCGGCAGCGCGGTCGAGAAGACGAAACCGCTCGCGGCATTGGTCAGCCAGTCGATCAGCGCGCGCGAGCCGGCGACGTAAGCCCCGAAGCCGCCAAGCGCCTTGCTGAAGGTACCCATGACGATCTGCGCCGCGCCCGGCGATGCGGCCGAGAGCCCGGCGCCGCGCGGACCCAGCACGCCTGTCGCATGCGCCTCGTCCACGAACAGCACCGCGTCGTGCTGGCGGGCCAGCGCGCCGAGGCGGTCGAGATCGGCGACATCGCCGTCCATGCTGAAGACGCTCTCGGTCAGGATCACGCGCGCGGGCGCATCCCTGCCCTTGCCGGCGAGGAGCGCCTCCAGATGCGCGAGATCGTTGTGGCGAAAGCGATGCTGGCGAAGGCCGCCGATGGCGAGCCCGGCATGCATGCTCGCGTGGATCAGGCGATCGGCGAAGACGGCGGCACCCGGCATAGCGGCGAGCAGCGCCGGGATCGTCGCCGCGTTCGCCTGCCAGCCGGAGGCGAAGATCAGCGCCGCCTCGCAGCCCTTGAACGCGGCCACTTTCGCTTCCAGCGCCAGGACTTCGTCGCTCGTGCCCGTGACGAGCCGCGAAGCGCCGCTGCCGGTGCCATGGCGCGCGGTCCATTCGCGCGCCCGCTCCGCCAGCAGCGGATGCGTGGCGAGGCCAAGGTAGTCGTTGCTGGAAAAATCCACGAGCACGCGCCCGTCACGCGCGATCCGCCCGCCCGGCAGCAGCGCGGCAGGCCGCAGCACACGGCGCCGTCCGGCTTGCGCCACCGTGGCAAGAGCGGCCTGGAGTTGCGCGTCGAGCATGCTCATCGCCGAGCCGGTAGGGCAAGCGGCGCGGCGGCACAACGGTGCGGCGCCAAGTGACACTTGGCCAGCCAAGTGCGCCGCTTCGGGACAGGCGCGATTATGGCCGCGCGTGATCCCGTCCCCGCGCGTTATGCGCAGCGTCATGAAGACCAAGCTCCTCGCCGCCGCGCTCGCCGTCCTCGCCGCCACGCCCCTGGTCGCGCAGAGCCGCGACGATGCGCCTTATACCGTCGTCGAGACCGGCCGCAGCTACGCGCGGCTGCAGGACGCGGTCGACGCGATCGGCGACGGGCGCGGCACGATCCGCTTCGGCGCGATGCGCTTTGCCGACTGCGCGGTGCAGGGCCAGGGCGAGGTCGCCTATGTCGCCGCCGTCCCCGGCCAGGCCGTGCTCGACGGCGTCGCCTGCGAGGGCAAGGCGGCGCTGGTGCTGCGCGGCCGGGCGGCGCGGGTGGAAGGCATGGTCTTCGCCAACATCCGCGTGTCCGACAAGAACGGCGCGGGCATCCGCCTGGAGCACGGCAGCCTCGCGGTCTCGCAAAGCTGGTTCCGCGACAGCGAGCAGGGCATCCTCACCGGCGACGATCCGCAGGGGCAAGTCACCATCGACAAGTCGACCTTCACGCGGCTCGGCACGTGCGAAGGCTCGGGCTGCGCGCACTCGATCTACATCGGCAACTACGGCGGCCTGAGCGTCACCCGCAGCCGCTTCGAGGAAGGCACCGGCGGCCACTACGCCAAGACCCGCGCCGCGCACGTCGCGATCAAGGACTGCAGCTTCGACGATACCCACGGCCGCGCGACCAACTACATGATCGACTTGTCCGACGGCGCCACCGGCGAGATCACCGGCAACTGGTTCGTCCAAGGCCGCGACAAGGAGAACTACTCCGCGTTCATCGCCGTCGCCGCCGAGCACCAGAACCATCCCTCCGGCGGCCTGCTGATCGCCGGCAACGACGCCCGCTTCGCGCCCGGCGTCGAGCGCCGCAGCGCCTTCGTGGCCGACTGGTCCGGCGACGCGGTGAACCTGGGGCAGAACGCGATCGGCCCGGGGCTGACCCGCTACGAGCGGCGGCAGTAGGGGCAGGCGGATTCCCGCCCCTCCACCGTCACCCTGAAACGAGTTCAGGGAGACGAGGCTCTGCGCTCAGCGCCTCAGCGGAACGCCCAGCGCAAGGTCTGCGCCACGCCGAACGTGCCCGCGCGCACCAGCGGGCGTTCGAGCGGTGACACGCTGAGGCCATGCATCGCGCGCGCCCAGCCGGGCAGCAGGTCGACCGCGGCCTGCATCGTCAGCCGGCGCGGCACTTCGGCGAGCAGCGGCTCGGTGCGGTTGTTGAGGATCAGGTCCGCGACCTCGCGGGTGCGCGCGTCGGCCTTCAACCGCGGCCGCATCGCCTGGACGATCCGCCGCGCCTCGACGCGCGAACGCGGCACAGGGTCGGCGCCCAGCGCCTCGCCGATGCCCGCCATCTGCGCGAAATAGGCGTCCTGATCGGCCAGGCTCATCAGCGGCTCGCTGTAGCGGATCCAGGCGTCGAGGAAGCTGGTGGTCTCGGTGACGTGGACCCAGGCGAGCAGGTCCGGGTCGTTGGCGCGATAGGGCGTGCCATCGGGCAGCGAGCCCGTCACCTGGTCGTGGATGCGGCGCACTTGCGCGATCGCCGCCTCGGCCATGGCCCGCTCGCCATAAGTCGTCCTGGCGATGAAGCGGGCGGTACGCCGCAGGCGGCCGTGCATGTCGGCGCGGAAGTTCGAGTGGTCCCACACCCCCGCCAGCACTTTTGGATGGAGCATCTGCATCAGCAGGCTGGTGACCCCGCCCACCATCATCGAGGCGACATCGCCGTGCACGCGCCAGACCACCGAATCGCGCGCGAACAAGGCGTTGTCGCTGCGCACTACCGGCGCCTCGCCGCGCCGGGTGTCGTTGAACACGGCGACGACCTGGCGGCGGATCGAGGTCTTGAGCTTGTCGGTGAGGGAAAGTTCGCGTGGCATGACCGTTCAACGATCGGTACGGCGCAATGGTCCTGCAAGGGCGACCGCGCTTGCCCTACCGGGCAGGAGGACCTAGCTGGACAGTGTGATCGCGCGATTTTCCTCCGCCTCCATGATGGTGCGCCTGTGGGCGGCGCTGCTGCTGGCCGTGATCGGCCTGCAAGCCGCCGAGCCGATCCGCGCGCCCTTGGAGCGCGTGACCGGTTCCGCCTTCAGCGCCGCGACCGCCGATGTCGCGCTCGCCAGCAACCGCCGCACCGAAGCCACCGTGCTCAAGGTCGTCCCCACGCCGCCCCTGCCGGAGATGCCGCAAGTGGTCGAGCCTATGCCGGCGCGCACGCTCGTGCCGGCGGCGCGACTGCGACCTTCCGCCCGCGCACCGCCCCAGCGGCAGGACAGCGCCCGGCTGCCGGACCCAAGAGGCCCGCCCCTCCCCTGATTTCGCACCGGCGCAAGAACTTGCGCCGATCTCCCACGAAATCAGGACGATCCCACATGTCACCAGACCAAGGCGCTCATCGCGCCGAGCAGCGCGCGCATGCCGCGGCGCTGCTCTCCCGCTACCCCGATTTGACCGACGCCGAGCTCAAGGAGCTCCACGCGTGGTTCGCCAAAGGCGCGACCGCGCTCGACCTGGGCCTGCTCGCCAGCGAGCCCGACATCGCCGAGCCATACCGCGCCTACCGCGCCGAACACTACGACCGGATCAAGCCCGCCGACCTCGGCCGCGCGGCGTTGTTCATCGCCGGCGCGGTCGGCGTAATCGGCGGCATCGCGCTGCTGATGCCGTGAGCACACCCCCTCCTTCCCCCCTCGATGGGGGAAGGAGCCTACAGCAAATGCCCCGTGCGGTCGCGCTTGGTGGCGAGATAGCGGGCGTTGTGGGGGTTCGAGGGGAGCTGGTGGGGGACGCGTTCGGCGACCTTTACGCCGACCTGCTCGAGCGCCCGCACCTTGGCGGGGTTGTTGGTCATCAGCCGGATCGCGTGGACGCCGAGCAGGTCGAGCATCCGCGCCGCGACCGGGAAGTCGCGCGCTTCGGTGGGCAGGCCCAGGCGGTTGTTGGCATCGACGGTGTCGAAGCCCTGGTCCTGCAGGCGATAGGCGCGCAGCTTGTTGACGAGGCCGATGCCGCGCCCTTCCTGCCGCAAGTAGAGCAGCACGCCCCAGCCGCCGGCTTGCGCCTCGTCGGCCATGGCGCGCAGGGCGGCGTCAAGCTGCGGCCCGCAGTCGCACTTGAGCGAGCCGAGGATATCGCCGGTCAGGCACTCGGAGTGCAGTCGCACCAGCGGCGCGCGGTCGCCGTCCTGGGTGCCGATGACCAGCGCAACATGCTCGCGCAAGTCGTCGCGCGCGCGGAAGGCGACGATCTCGGCGTTGTCGGTCGCCGCGATCGGCAAGTGCGCGCGCGAGGCGATCGTCAGGTGCGCGGTGTCCTTCCACGCGGCGAGATCGGCGGCGCGAAGTGCCTGCGGCTCTTCCGCCGCGGAAAAGTCGACGAGGAAGGCGGGCAGGATGCCGGCGAGCCGCGCCAGCTCCATCGCCGCGCGCGCCGGTTCCATCGCGTCGATGTGCTCGGCGGCAAACGGACCTTTCATCGGGTAGGCCAGGTCGAGCGCCGGATCGGCGACGGCGCGCGCCAGCTCCAGGTCGAAGGGCTCGGCGGCGCGGATCAGCACCGGCGCCTCGGGCACCGCCGCCTCGAGCTGGTTGGCGAGCTTGAGCGTCACCGCGCGCGCGGCCGAGATCAGCATGCGCGAGGCGCTGGTCCCCGGCGCGAAGCCGGTCTCGGCGGGCAGCAAGGTGAACGCCTCCCCGCCCTCGGCTTCGACCCGGATCGGCCAACCATGACGCAGCGCATCGATGGCGAGCGCGACCCGCCGCGTTGCACCCGCCGTGCTCGGGGATGGCTCGCTCAGAGATCGAACTCCGTCACCAGCGGCACGTGGTCGCTCGGCTGCTCCCAGCGGCGCGTCTCCTCGACGAAGCGGTGCGCGCGGGCCTGGGGGGCAAGCTCGGGCGAGGCCCACATGTGGTCGAGCCGGCGGCCCTGGTCTTTGTCGCGCCAGAAGCTGCGATAGGACCACCAGGAGTAGTTGCGCTCCGGCGCCGGGATGAAGCGGCGGCCGAGGTCGACCCAGCCATGCGCATCGCGGAAGGCGCCGAGCGTCTCGACCTCGATGGGCGTGTGGCTGACGACCTTGAGCAGCGCCTTGTGATCGTAGACGTCGCAATCGAGCGGGGCGACGTTGAAATCACCCACGATCAAGGTCGGGCGCTCGATGGCATCGGCCCAGCGGGTCATGCGGCCCAGGAAATCGAGCTTCTGGCCGAACTTGGCATTGACCGCGCGATCGGGGATGTCGCCGCCGGCCGGGATATAGACGTTCTCGAGGATCAGCCCCTGGCCGGCGCCGAGCAATTCCACGCCGATGTGGCGGGCCTCGCCATTGTCCTGCCAGTCGTGCTTGCTGAAGTCGCGGAAGGGAATGCGGCTGACGGTGGCGACGCCGTGGTAGCCCTTCTGCCCGTGCACCGCGCGGTGCGTGTAGCCCAGCCGCTCGAACATCTCGTGCGGGAACAAGTGCTCGGCGACCTTGATCTCCTGCAGGCACAGCACGTCGGGCGCCTGCTCGGTGAGGAAGCGCTCGACCTGATCGATGCGCAGGCGGACCGAATTGATGTTCCAGGTGGCGATGGAGACCATGCGCGAGCCTTTAGGCATCGGCGGCGGGGTTTTCCAGTGGTGTGCTGCCGACGTTTCGGGATTACCCGGCGCGCTCGGCCAGCTTGCGGTCGATCGCGCGCCAGAGCGCGGCATAGCTTTGCGCGGCCGGGCTCTGCGGGGCGAGCGCACCGACGGGGCGGCGCTGGACGGCGCATTGCTCGACCGCGCTGGCGTAGGGGATGGCCGGCCAGTCGGGATCGGCCTCGCGCGCCTGGCGGTGCAGCGCGCGCCGCAAGTCGAGCATGGAGTGGACCGGCAGGATCGGCGGATGGTGCCGCGCATGGCTCGCGACTTCGCGCGCGACGAGATCGAAGGCGCGCGCGGACAGCGGGGAAGGCGGCAGCGGCACGATCACGATATCGGCCGCGCGCATCGCCTGGGCGCTGAGCTCGTTGAGCACCGGCGGGCAATCGAGGACGATGCGATCGAACCGAGCGCCGAGTTCCTCGGTCAGCTTGGCGAGCCGGCGGCGCTTGCCCAGGGCGGAGAAGCTGCGGTCGAGCGTGCGGATGCTCTCGTCCGCGGGCAGCACTTCAAGCCGGTCGAACTCGGTGGGGCGGATGAGGTCGCCCGCGTCGCGCTCGCGGGTGAACACGTCACCGGCGGCGAGCCTGCGTTCCGGATCGATGCCGAGGAGGAAGCCTGCACCGGCGGCGGCATCGAGATCCCACAACAAGGTGCGGTGGCCCACTGCGGCGGAGCACCACGCCAGGTTCGCGGCCGTGGTCGTCTTGCCGACACCGCCCTTGACGCTGTAGACCGCGATCGTCGCGGTGATCGTCCCGCCGATCGCAGCAGTGCGCTCGGCAGACGGGGCCGGCGCGGCGGCAGAGGATCGCTCCGCATCGGGAGCGCGAGTGCTTGCGGCACGCGACTGGCCAAAGATGCGCGGCAGAGACTTGTCGCGCTTGGCCAACCTCGCCTGACCTTACAGCCGCCGCGTACCCGAGCCGGACTCAGCCGTCGTAGTCGGAGCCGAGCGAGTTGTTGCGGGTCGGCGCGGACGCGGTGATCCGGAGCGCCTCGGCCGACTGGCTGAGCGAGCCGATCTCGTCCATCTCGTCATCGTCGTCCGGCAACACGCGCTGCAGCGAGGAGACCAGCGCTTCCTTGAGCTGGACGGGCCGGATTTTGACGTCGGCGATCTCGCGCAGCGCCACGACCGGGTTCTTGTCGCGGTCGCGATCGATGGTGAGCTCCGCGCCGCCCGAGATTTCCCGCGCGCGCTGGGCGGCGAGCAGGACGAGATCGAAACGATTGGGAACCTTGTCGACGCAATCTTCGACAGTAACGCGCGCCATGGGCACTCCGAAAAAAATCAGCGGAAGCGGGAAGCTGGCCAGATAGCCGCCACGGCGCCAAGAGTCAATGAAGCGCCGCGGTGACGCCTCGCTGGCCAGCTTTGACCGCTCCCGTCATTTGCCGGGAGAGTTGCGTCGGGAAGGGAACAAAAAGCAGTTCCAATGATCTAGCGTTCTGCGATGAACGTTTCCCACATATGACTCAGCTTACACCAGTGATTCTTTGCGGCGGCAGCGGCACGCGTCTGTGGCCGCGCAGCCGGGTCTCCAAACCCAAGCCGTTCCTGCCCTTGGTGGGCGACACCACGCTGTTCCAGGCGACGCTGGCCCGGTGCCCGAACACGGGGGGCTTCGCGCCGCCGGTGGTGGTCACCGGCACCGCGCATCTGGAACATGTCGAGGCGCAGCTCGAGGCGGGCGACGGTGCGTCGATCATCGTCGAGCCGGCGGCGCGCAGCACTGCCGCGGCGATCGCGCTGGCGGCGCTGCGTCTGCCGCAAGATGCCGTGATGCTGGTCTGCCCCAGTGACCACCACATCGGCGACCCGGAAGCTTTCGCGAACGCGGCCTGCACCGCCGCC
>Ga0070665_100002129_pt1 | contig 22110 bp, 23 predicted proteins | sample KBSS13metaG_FD_65862 | JGI IMG/M metagenome (GOLD analysis project Ga0070665, IMG submission 65862) | Switchgrass rhizosphere microbial communities from Kellogg Biological Station, Michigan, USA - KBS S1-3 metaG | ecosystem: Host-associated > Plants > Roots > Rhizosphere > Soil ... | reverse complement strand
CACGTCGTGGAGGCGACGATCGTCGTGCTCGCGGCGAACGGGATCGGCACGCCGCGCCTCCTGCTGCTCTCGGGGCTGGCCAACCGCTCCGGGCTCGTCGGGCGACGGCTCATGGTGCATCCGTTCGCGACGGTCGCGGGGACGTTCGACGAGCCCCTGGCGTCGTGGGTCGGGCACGCGGGGCCGAAGATCGTCTCCTACGAGTTCTACGAGACCGACGCGGCGCGCGGGTTCGTGCGCGGGGCCAAGTGGAGCCTCGGCGGCATCGCCGGCCCGGTCGGCATCGCGCTCGAGGGCTGGGCGGGCTGGGGCGAGGGGCACGCCGGCCGGATGCGCGAGCTCGTCGGGCGCACGATGAGCTGGGGCGTCTTCACCGAGGATCTGCCCGAGGAGGACAACCGCGTCGTGCTCGACGACGTGCTGACGGACTCCGACGGGCTGCCGGCGCCGCGCGTGCAGTACACGATCTCGGAGAACACGCGCCGCATGCTGCGCTTCCACGCCGATCGCGCCGCGGAGTCGCTGCGGGCGGCGGGCGCGCGCGAGCTGCACGAGGAGGTGCCCGTGCGCGCGTCGGGATGGCACCTGCTCGGGACGGCGCGGATGGGCGACGACCCGGAGACGTCCGTCGTCGATCGCGACCTTCAGGCGCACGACGTGCCCGGGCTCTACGTCGCCGACGGCAGCGTCTTCGTGACGTCGGCGGGCGTGAACCCGACGAGCACCGTCGTCGCGCTCGCGTCGCGCCTCGCCGACCACCTCGTGGCCGCAGCGTGACCGACCGCGAGCTCCTCGCGCGCGAGGCCGCGCGCCTGCTGCCGGGCGGCGCGGGGCTGCCCGCGGCGTCCGAGCTCGACCTCGTCTGGCCCGAGTCGCTGCCGCCCGGCGACGATGCGCTCCTGCTCGTCGTCGCCGACACCTACTACGCGCACCCCGCGGTCCGCGCGGCGCTCGGGTATCCGGGGCCGCGCTCGATCCCGCTCCCGCCTCTACCCGACGCGCGCGACGCCGAGCTCGAGCCGCTCCTGGAGCGCGTGCGCGCGCGGGGCCCGATCTACCGCGGAGCCGGCGGCTGTGAGCCGCCGCAGGGCTACGCCGGAAGCTCATGACCGCTTAGCAGCGGCACAATCCCGCGCACGTGCCGTCCTTAGGAGATCGGCCTACGTTGCGCGCCCATGTCATCCAACGACTCTGGCCGGGGGCCGTGGCGGCAACGCCCGGTGCGCTGGCGCCCTCGAGCCCGGCCGTTGGCCGCCGGTGTGACCGCCGCGTTCGTCGGCCTCTGCGGCTTCCTCGGTGTCCGCGTGGCCACCGGCGACGATCCGGCACTCGGGACGGTCAGGAGCGCCGGGCAGCCCGACGGGTCGGCGCAGGCCGCTCCTCGCAAGGAGGACGGCGAGGTCGCCGACGGCATCGGGGTGCTGCTCGACGTCGGTCGGACGCTGTTCGGCGAGGAGGATGAGGAGGGCTCGCGGGATGCGCCCGCGAACCCGTCGACCGGGACGTCGGGCTGATGCTGGTCCTCGACGAGCGGTTCCGGACGATGGGGGTGAACGCCCGCATCCTCGCGGAGTACCCCGACGCCGTCCCGGAGAGCGCCGCGCGGACCGAGGTCGGTCGCGCGCGCTCCTGCATCGACGCGCTCGCGGCCCGGCTCACCCGCTTCGACCCGCGCAGCGAGCTCAGCAGGCTGAACGCGGATCGCGCCGCACGCCGGCGCGTCTCCCGCGAGCTGGGCGCGGCCGTCCGCGCGGCGATCGCCGGCGCAGCGCGCACCGGAGGCCTCGTCGACCCGACGTTGCTCGGAGCACTCGAACGCGCGGGCTACGCGGCGTCGCGCGCCGGCACGCCGGCGGTCGCGCTGCGGGCGGCGCTGCGCGACGCTCCGCCGCGGGCACCCGGTGCGCCCGATCCGGCGGCGGCGTGGCGTGGCGTCGCGGTCGCGCCGGATCTGCGGACCGTGAGCCGACCGCCGGGAGTGAGGATCGACGTCGGCGGGATCGGCAAGGGATTCGCGGCCGACGCCGCGGCGCGCCTGCTGCCGAGCGCCGCGCGCTACGCGGTCGACTGCGGCGGCGACCTCGCTCTGGGAGGGTCCGAGGTCGAGGAACGGCCGTGGACGGTCGACGTGCGCTCACCGTGGGGCGGCGCACCGACGCGCATCCGGGTGCGCGCCGGCGGCGTCGCCACCTCGGGATTGGACGTCCGGCTGTGGCGCGCGCCCGACGGGACGCCGCGTCACCACCTGCTCGACCCCGCGACCGGTGTGCCGGCCTGGACCGGCGTGATCGCGGCCACGGCGCTCGGCGCCACCGCCGTCGACGCCGAGATCGATGCGAAGGCCGCGCTGCTCGCGGGGGCGACCGGCGCCATCCGCCTGCTCCGTGGGATCGGCGGAGCCGTCGTCCTGGAGGGTGAGGAGCGCGTGCGGCTGGTCGGCCTCGCGCCGGCGCCGATCACGGTCCGCGTCCCCCACCGGGCGGCCGCATGACCGCCGCGGCGCCCGATCCGTTCGACTACGGCTGGTGGATCGCGGCCCGGGCGGCGGGCATCATCGCGATCGTGCTCGTGAGCGCGTCGATCGGGCTCGGCCTGGCGATGGCGACGCGCGCGCGGCGACGACCGGGCATGGCGGTCGCGCTGCGGCGGACGCACCAGTACGTCGCGCTGACCGCGCTCGTGGCGATCGCGGCGCACGGCGTCTTCCTGCTGCTCGATCCGTGGCTGCACGCGAGCGCCGGCGCGCTCGTGGTGCCGTTCCGGCTCGACTACCGGCCGGTCTGGACCGGCCTGGGCGTGATCGCCGGCTGGATGATCGCCGTGCTCGGGGTGTCGTACTGGCTCCGCGACCGGATCGGCCGCAACCGGTGGGCGGCGATCCATCGCCTGACGCTCGGCGCCTACGTCCTGGCGCTCGCGCACGTCGTCGGGTCGGGCACCGACGCGACGAGCCGCTGGCTGCTCGTCGTCCTCGCGGCTGCCCTCGTCCCCGTCGTTCCGCTCCTCGCACGACGGCTCGCGCGGCGCCCACCCGCAGCCCCGCCGCCGGCCAGGACGAGCCGTAGCGCCGACCGTCTAGCGCGACACGTCGCCGAGCCCGAGCACGGCCGACTCCCAGTAGCGCAGGAGCATCGCCCGGGCCACCGCGTCGTCGGTCGCACCGAGCCAGCCGAGCTCGCGCGCCGCGGCGAGGTGCTCGGCGCACGCGTCGGGGACCGTCACGACGATCTCGCGGACCGGGAGGTCGCGCCAGCGCCACTGTGGCTCGGGGCCGGAGGGCGTGGCGGCCGCATCGGCGCGCTCGCCGGTCACGATGACCCGCACCGGCCCGAGCTCCCACGGTGAGCTGCCGAACAGGTCGCTCGCGCACGGGTTCACGACGACGACCACGTCGGCCAGCGCGCGGAGGTCGACGTGGTCGCCCTCGCGGCACGCGCACGGCCACCAGCACAGACGCCCGTCGGGCAGGACGCCGGTGGGCAGCCAGAGGTTGAGCGGGTCGTGGTCGGGTTCCAGGCCCCAGTGGCGCTGTGCCTCGCGCTGGAGGTCGACGCAGTTGGAGTGGTCCTCCTGGGCCGTCACCGCCGCGAACTCCGCCGCGCTGCAGGCGGGGAAGCCCAGGTCGTGGGGACCGGCGGTGTCGGCGACGATCTCCGCGAGGGCGATCTCCGGCGGCGTCGACGCGAGCACGGCGCCCGTCGTCGGGCGCAGGCCGGTGCTCGCGCGCGTCCGGGCCGCGTCGAAGTGACGTCCGGAGCCGTCGAGGGCGAACACGTTGACGTCGGCGCCCTGGCCGTCGACGACCTGCTCCACGCGCAGGGTGTCGCCCGCGTGCAGGGCGAAGCCCTGCCCGGTGCCCGCCGGCACGAGCGCGTCGCTGCGCGCGGACGGGTCGTGGGGCGTCGGCGGCCGTCCTGCCGGCCGCGGCTCGGCGCGGGCCGGATCGGGCGGGCGCGCCGCCTCGTGGGCGATCGCGACGGCGACGAGCGCGCCGAGCCGGTCCGGCGTGTCCGCGCGCGCGAGCATCTCGTCGACGACGATCCGCTGCTGGTCGTTCAGGCGCAGGACGAGCTCCATCAGGCGACCGCCGGGGCCGGGCGCAGCGTGCCCGTGTTGAGCGCGTGGACGGCGACGCCGACGAGCATCCCGGCGGCCGCGACGAGGAAGACGCCGCTGGGTCCGTGGGCGCCCGCGATCGCGCCGCCGGCGGCGGCCCCGACGGCGATGCCGACGGTGAGCCCCGCGGTCTGCAGGCTGTAGGCCTCGGTGACGGTCCCGGCGGGCGCGATGCGCGCCATCACCGTGTAGAGCGCGCCGAACAGCGGCGCGTTGGCGACGCCCGCGAAGGCGAGCAGGATCGCCAGCGGGAGCGGTCCCTGGGCGAGCGCGAGCGCCGCGGTCGCGAGGGCCACCACGACGAGCAGGCCCTGTGCGCGTCGGACGACGTCCTGCGGCGGCCGGCGCAGCGAGAGCAACCCGCCGGCGAGGCTGCCCAGGCTCCACAGCCCGTACAGGACGGCGACGAGCCCGAGCGCGCCGTGCGTCTCGGCGAGGTTGACGACGCCCAGCTCCGTCGCCCCGATGCAGAACCCGAGCGCGATCGCCACGACGAGCAGGGTGCGCACGCCGGGGTCGGTGATCGGGCCGAGGATCGACGTCGCCGTGCCGCGCGGCGCCCCGCCGACCGACCGCGTCTCCGGCAGCGCGCCGAACGCGGCGGTCACGGCGCCCCAGCCGAGCCCCGTCGCCACGAGCGCCGCGTCCGGCGACGCCACGGTCGCAGCCGTCACGAGCACCAGCGGCCCGATGAGGAAGGCGAGCTCCTGCAGCGAGGCGTCGAGCGTGACGATCCGCCCGAACGCCTCCCGGTCGAGCATCCGTCCCCAGACGACCCGCGAGGAGGCGGACACCGGCGGCAGCGCGAGGCCGCACGCGAGCGCGACGGCCGCGTAGACGGCGGTCGGGGCGGCGTCGGGCAGTGCCGCGAACGCGGCGAAGGACACCGCGGTGGCGATCGCCGACGCGAACAGCACCACCGACTGGCCCAGGCGGTCGGCGGCGCGCCCCATGAGCGGCGCGCTGACGGCCATCCCGAGGGCGCAGGCGCCGCTGGCCAGACCGGCCACGGCGTAGGGATGCCCGGCGTCGCGGACGGCGAGCACGATGAGCAGGCTGAGCGCGCCGATCGGGATCCGCGCGATGAGCGCCAGCGCGAGGCTGCGGCGGACGCCCGCGGTCATGACGCCCGGAGCAGCGGCGCGAGGATCCGGGCGACCTCGGGGACGTCGAGCGGCGTCTCGGCGGCAAGCTGCTGGCTGACGAGCCCGTCGATCGCGGCGGTGAGCAGCCGTGCGCCGTCCTCGACGTCGCGCGTGGCGCCGAGCGCTCGCAGCAGCTGCGCGTACAGGTCGACGTAGGCGGCGGTCCAGCGCTCGGCGTGCGGGCGCAGCCGCGGACGCCGCTGCGCCTCGATCCATAGCGCGTAGCCGACGAGGGTGCGCTCGCGATCGGTGGTGCACTCGTGCTCGATCGACCTGGCGAGCTCGTTCGGCGCGCTGTCCGGCGTCCAGCGCCCGATCTCGGCGCGGCGCACCGAGATGGCGGCGACGCCCTCGTCGACCGCGCGGACGAACGCGGCCTCGACGATCTCCTCCTTCGACGAGAACCAGCGTGTGGTCGCCGCGAGCGAGACGCCCGCCTCGGCCGCGACGAGCCGGTGCGTCAGCCCGTCGGGGCCGACGCGCGCGATCACGGCGAGCGCGCCGTCGACGATGCGCGTGCTGGTGAGGTCGGCGGTCGGGGGCACCGGTACAAATGTACCGGCGTCGCGCGCTATGAATGACGCGTGACCTCCAACCTCGTCCAGACCCGCATGGCGACCGCAGCCGAGCCCGCGTTCCACGACGTGCTCGAGGAGGTGTGGGGTCGCCGCTGGGGCGCGCACGACGAGACCGGCGTGCTGCGCAGCGTGCTCGTGCGGCCCCCGAGCTCCGGGCTCGCGCGCATCCGGGCCGACGCGTGGGACGAGGAGGCGCAGGCGCTCGTCGACCCCGATGGTCGCTGGTACTGGACCGACCGGCGCCCGCCGGACCTCGACCGCCTGGCCGAGCAGCACCGCGGCCTCGTGCGCGCGCTCGTGGACGAGGGCGTCGACGTGGTCGTCGCACCGCCGATGGACGACGCGTTCACGAAGGCCGTCTACGTCCGCGATCCGATCGTGACCGTGCCCGGCGGCGCGATCATCGGCCGGATGGCCGTGCTCATGCGCCGCGGGGAGGAGGCCGACCTCTCACGCGTCGTGGCCGGCGCCGGGATGCCGGTGCTCGGCACGCTGACCGGCACCGCGACGCTCGAGGGCGGGTCGTTCGTGAAGCTGCGCGACGGCGTCGCGGCCCTGGGCACGTCGATCCGCTGCAACGACGAGGCCGCCGATGCGCTGCGCGACGTGCTCGCGCGGATCGGCTGGGAGCTCGTCGTCGTCCCGCTGCCGGGCTTCACGATCCACCTCGACATGCACCTGGCGATGCTCGACGTCGATCTCGCGCTCGCCGACGTCGGCGGGCTGCCCTACACGTTCCTCACGCGCCTCGGCGCGATGGGGATCGACCTCGTGCATGCCGAGCCGGGCGAGGTCTGGGGACTGAACCTGCTCGCGCTCGGACCGCGCCGCGTGCTCATGGCGGAGGGCAGCCCCGTCACCACCGCGCGCCTGCGCGACGCGGGAGTCGCGGTGCGCACCGTCGCCTACGACGAGATCCATCGCAACGGCGGCGGCGTGCACTGCTCGACGATGGAGCTGGTCCGCGATCCGGCTCAGGCGAGTGCGGCGAACTCGGCCTCGATGCCCGGGTAGATCAGTGCGTGGTCGTCGTGGAGGTTCGCCTTCACGGTGCGGCTGAGGTCGTCGACGACCGCCTCGGAGTCCCCGCGCTCGAGCGCGTCGAGCGCCGACGTCGCGACGACCTGCGGCTCGACCTTGTCGGCGTCCAGGCCCGACGTGAGGTCCGTGTCGACGAAGCCGACGTGCACGCCGACGACCTGGGTGCCCTGCAGCTTCAGCTCGGTCCGGGCGGCGTTCGTGAAGCCCCACGCGGCCGACTTCGACGCCGAGTACGTCGCGAGGCGCGGGGAGCCGATCCACGACGCGACGGACAGCAGGTTCACGAACGCGCCGCCGCCGTTCGCTGCGAGCACGGGGGCGAACGCCTGCGTGGTCGAGACGACGCCGAGGTAGTTCGTCTCGAGCTCCGCGCGAGCGTCGTCGAGGTCGGCGCCGAGCGCCGTCGACGCGCGGGCGATGCCGGCGTTGTTGACGACGATCTGCACGTCGTCGAGCTCCTTGGCTGCCGCGGCGACTCCCGCGGCGTCGGTGACGTCGAAGGCGACCGGCACCAGGCGCGGGTCCGTGACCGTCGCGAGGTCGCGCACCGCCGCGTAGACCTTCGCCGCGCCGCGCTCGAGGAGCTCTTCGGCGACGGCCCTGCCGATACCGCGGTTGGCGCCGGTGACGAGTGCGACGGAACCCTGGATCTGCATGACGTGCTCCTTCGATACTGGATGACGGCCGTCATCCACCGTATCAGGATGATGAGTATCATCCAAACCGTGGGACACTCACAGGACGAGAAGAAGGCCAACCACGAGCGGATCGTCGAGATCGCCGCCGCGCGGATGCGCCAGTCGGGGACGGAGGCGCCCGGGGTCGCCGAGATCATGCGGGAAGCCGGGCTGACGCACGGCGGCTTCTACAAGCACTTCAGCTCGCGCGACGAGCTCGTCGCGGAAGCCGCCGAGCACGCGTTCGCCGCGTCGGCGCGGCGCACCGACGACGCGCTCGACGGCGCCGGGGACCCGCTGGCGGCGTTCGCCGACTTCTACCTCTCGGCGGCGCACCGCGACGGCGCGGCGGACGGCTGCGCGGTCGCCGGCCTGGGACCGGACGCGGCGCGCGGCGACGAGCGCATCCGCGCGCAGTTCGGTGCGGGCGTCCAGGGCTACCTCGCGCGCCTGGAGCACATGCTCGGCAGCCGGGAGGACGCCGTCGTCGCCCTCAGCTCGATGGTCGGCGCGCTTCTCCTCTCGCGCGCCGTCGACGACCCGGAGCTGTCGGAGGAGTTCCTCGCCGGCGTGCGCGAGGCGGTGGTTACGGCGAGGTGACAGGGGCATCGGCAGGCTGCGCCGCCATGTCCCAGATCCCGACGAGACTGACGGCGATCATCGCCGCGACTGCAGCCGCCGGCGCCGCCGGAGCGGCGATCGCCAACGCGGCCGGCAACGGGTCGGCCACGACCCCGACCGCTCCCACGAACCAGCAGGCGCTGTCGGGAGCTCCCGGCGGCGGCCCTGGTCCCGGCGAGACCGCGTTGACCGGTGACACGAAGGCCAAGGTGGAGGCCGCGGCGCTGGCGAAGGTGCCCGGCACCGTCATCAGGTCCGAGACCGACCGCGGCGGCATCTACGAGGCGCACGTCCGCAAGACCGACGGCACCGAGGTCGAGGTCGAGGTCGACAAGGACTTCAACGTGACCGCCGTCGAGACGCGTCCTGCCGGCGGGCGCGGGCCCGGAGGTGGCCGCGGGATGCGGATGGACCTGGCGGCCGTCGCCAAGACCCTCGGCGTCAGCGAGGCGGACCTGCAGAAGGCGGTCCAGGCCGCGCGGCCGCAGCCGCCGAACGGCAACCCGCCACAGCGCACCGACCTCGCCGCCGCGATCGCGAAGGAGCTCGGCGTCGCGACGGCCGACGTGCAGGCGGTCCTCGACGCGAACCGCCCCTCGCACCACGACGACACCGCGCTCGTCGCGGCGCTCGTGAAGCGGTTCTCCGTGACCGAGGCGAAGGCGCAGGCCGCTCTCGACTCCGTCGAGAAGGCGCACGAGGCCGACCACGAGGCGCGCGAGACCGCGATGTACGCGGCGCTCGCGAAGGCGCTGGGCAAGGACGCCGACGCGGTGCAGAAGGCCTTCGAGGCCAACCGCCCGGCGAAGCCGGCAATGCCGTAGGGCTCGCTCGTCAGCTCACGCTGCGGATGATCTGCACGAGCTCGTCGCGCTCGTAGCCGCGGCTGAGCGCGAAGCGGACGAGCGCGCGGGCGTGGTCGACGACCTCGCTGCGCGCGGGGGTCCCGGCGACGATCACGCCGCGTCCGCGGCGGAAGTCGACCAGGCCCTCGTCGCGCAGCATCCGCAGCGCGGTCAGCACCGTGTTGCGGTTGACCCCGAGCACGGCTGCGATGTCCTTCGCGGGCGGGAGGCGCTCACCGGGAGCGGCCTCCCCGTCCGCGATCGCGCGGCGGATCTCGGCGGACCGGGTGCGGGCGCTGTTCGACGAGGCGTGGCGCCGCGCCCGGCGCCGTCGCCCGCTGGTCGCCGCCGGGCTGATCGCGGCGGTGGCGGTGGCGGCTGCTGTCGCCGTGGCGCTGAGCGTCGGCGATCCCCCGTCCCCCGTCGCGCCCCTGCCGGCGGCGGCGCTCGCGCTGCCCACGGCCCCGGGCATGGGGGTGGCGTGCCCGGAGGCGAACAGCATCGCGTGCGATCGGATCGGCATCGCCGTCTGGCTGGACTCCGACCCGCAGCGACTCGTCGCGTGCGTCGGTGGGCGGTCGGTCGCGCTGCGCGACGCGCACATCAGGTGCGGCGCCGAGTCGTCCTGCCCCCGCCTCTACCAGGCGATGCTGCAGCCGGCCGGGCTGCTCGACGGAGCGCTGAGGGTGACGCCCGACGAGGGGCGCTATCGCTGGCTCGGGCGCCACCCGGTGGCGGGGACGCTGACGGTCACCGCCACCTATCGCGACGGCAGCCGAGCCGTGGCGACCCGGCGCGTGCCGCTGGCGCCCGGCTGGGGGTGACGTCCGGGCGCGCGCGATGCGTTGCTGTGGTCCGCGTGGGAGCGACGTGCGCCAGTGCGCCACCGCAACGCTCAGCTGACGACGTCGTGCTGCATCGCCCAGAGGGCAGCGGCGGCCCGGGTCGAGACGCTGATCTTCGTGTAGATGTTCTGGATGTGGCGGTCGGCGGTCTTGGGCGAGATGACGAGCCGGTCCCCGATCTCCCGCGTGGTGAGCCCTCGCGCGGCGAGCTGCAGCACGTCGACCTCGCGCCGGGACAGCCCGCCCGGGTTGTGCGGCCGCTTGCGCGTGCGCCCCGCCGGCTCGCCGTGGCCGGCGGCCACGAGCACGGCGCGGGTCGCGCGCGGCTCGAGGATCCCGTCCGCCTCGAGGCGGCGCAGCTCGGCGGCGGCGTCGGCGTCGGAGAACGCCGGGCGGTCGGCGCGCTCTGTGGTCATCCCGACGTAGACCTCGGTCGCGGCCAGCACGCACGCCGCCGCGTCGCTCGTGTCGGTCCGGCCGCGCGTGTGGTAGCCCGACCCGTCGCACTTCTCGTGATGGCTCGCGGCCACGGGGTTCAGAACCGCCAGCGCCGGTGAGCGCCGCAGCATCTGCTCGGTGAGCATCGTGTGGAGCTCGACCCGGTCGAACTCCGTCCGCGTGAGCGGGCCCGGCTTGTCCCAGATCGCGTTGGAGACCGCGGTGGTGCCGAAGTCGTGCACGAGCGCCGCCCGGCGCAGCGTGGCGACCGCCTCCTCGGACTGCCCGAGGACGCGCGCCCCACCGGTGGCCAGGTCCGCGCAGCGGCGGCTGTGCCCGCCCATGTAGGGCGACTTCATGTCGATGAAGTCGGCGGCGAGGGTCAGCGCCCGGTCGAGCGCCGCCTCGTCGAGCATCCGATGGGGTTGGGGCTCGAGAGCCAGGACGGCGTCCCATGGCTCGAGGTCGCGGAGCCTGTCGAACCACGCGCGACCGTGTTCGACGAACAGGTCCGCGAGCGCCGGATCGTACGTCCGGTCGCGGCGATCCTGAGCGGCCTCCAGGGCGCGCTCGGGCGAGAAGAGGCGGCCGATCGCCTCCATGTCGTGGCTGAGGTGCACGACGCGCATGGCGAGCGGGATGGCCTCGCCGGCCGTATGCGCTGGGAAGCCGGTGCCGTTCCAGCGCTCGAACGTGCACGCCAGCGCGTCGCGCACCCCCGAGCCGAACTCGAGGCGCCCGACGAGCATGTCGGCCACCTCGCAGCCCGAGGTGAAGTTGTGGACCGCCCACTCGTGCGCGGTCTCCTGCAGCGTTCGGATGATGGCGTCGCGCTCCGCGTCGGAGCGCCCGGCGGTCGCGAACTCCACGACGTCGCCGATGACCTCCTCCGGGTTGGCGGCGTCGTGGACGAGCGTCCGGGCGCGGATCGCGATCTCGTCGCCGAACACCGTCGCGACCTCGTGGGCGTGGCCGGTGCACCCGACGTAGCGCAGCAGCGCGACCCAGTAGGCGTCGTCGCAGACCTCCTGCTCGAACGCTCCCTCCTCGCAGATCCAGGAGGCCAGCAGACACGAGCGCAGCTGGGACTCCAGCGGCTGCCCGAAGGCGTTGTCCTGCGCGAGGGCCAACGTCGCGACGAACTCGGCAAGACGGAGTTGCGGAGCCAAGATGGGGTGATCTCCCGATGAATGGGGCCCGGAGCGGCGCGAGCATCGTGCCAGAAACCAGGGCGCCGCTGCAGCCGATCTTCCGAACGGCAGCCTGCGCGCCACGCGGAGGAGGGCACATGACCGGCGACCCCATCAAGGTCGGCCTCATCGCAGATCAGTCGGGACCGCTGTCGTTCGTCGGCGTCGCGAACGCCAACGTCGCCAGGATGGTCATCGGCGACATCAACGCCCGGGGCGGGCTCCTGGGCCGGCAGGTGGAGCTGCACCTGGAGGACGGCGCGACCGACGACGACGTCGCGGCCGCCTGTGCGACGAAGCTCGTCCAGGAGGATCGCGTCGACGTCATCCTCGGTGGCATCTACAGCTCCACGCGCCAGGCCATCAAGGGACCGGCGGTCGTGGAGGGCAGGACGCTCTACATCTACCCCGAGCAGTACGAGGGGCAGGAGTCCGATCCGCTCATCTTCTGCACCGGCCCGGTGCCGGCGCAGCAGGTCGACCCGTTCATCCCGTGGATGATGCGCGAGACGGGTGCGCGTCGGTTCTATCTGCCGTCCGCCGACTACGTGTGGCCGCGCGTCATGAACGCGCGCCTCCACGAGGTGGTCACCGCCAACGGCGGGGAGATCGTCGGCGAGGAGTACTTCCCGCTCGACCACATGGACTACCGCGGCACCGTCGAGCGGATCGTCGCCAGCGGCGCGGACGCGGTGTTCAACACCATCGTGCCGCCCGGGGTGACGCCGTTCTTCGGAGAGCTGTACGACGCCGGGTTCTCGCGGGGCGGCGGGCACCTCATCTGCACGTACTTCGACGAGAACTTCCTGAACCTGGTTCCCGCGGAGCACGTCGAGGGGCTTTACGGGTGCCTCGACTACTACCAGGGCGTCGAGGACCCCTTCAGCCGCAAGCTCCTGGAGCAGTACGACGCGCTGTACCCCGGCGACGCGGCGTTCACGGGCGGCGGCGCGTGCTCCGGCCTGTACCGCGCCCTGCGGCTCTGGGCCGGCGCGGTGGCCGAGGCGGGAACGCTGCGGCAGGACGACGTGATCGCCGCCCTCGACCGCGCGGAGCTCGCCGAAGGCCCGGGCGGGCCGGCGGCCATGGCGCCGGGCCAGCACCACCTCCGGCTGAACATGTACATCGCCCAGGCGCGCGCCGGCCGGTTCGAGGTCGTCCACGACCTCGGTGCGATCGACCCGCAGGAGCGTCTCATCGGCACCCCGGCCGTGGCCCGCTGAGGGCCAGGCCGACACACGATCAAGGAGAGACGGACATGCTGCTCGCAACGACGCAGGTCGAGGACTTCGACCGCTTCCTGGAGATCTTCACGACCAAGGGCGCGGACAAGCGCCGGGAGCACGGCTCCAAGGGAGTGCTGATCTTCCGTGACCCCTCCGAGGACGACCGGGTCTGGGCGCTCTTCGACTGGGACGAGCAGGGCTGGCAGAGCTTCGTGACCGACCCGGAGGTGCCGGGGATCATGCGCGAGGCCGGCCACAAGGGCAAGCCGGTCAGCGCGGCGTTCGCCGGCCGCTGCGACGCCTGACGTGCGGCGCCGCGCGCGTGGTTCGCGGACTCAGCGTCCGAACCAGCGCGCGCGGCGCGTCGCGCCGAACTCCGCCTTCTCGGCCGCGTACGCGAGCGAGGGCTCGTTGCGCTCGGCCACCGGCGACGGCCCGCCCACCAGGAAGTTGACCTCGACCTTGCTGACGAGCCCGGCGCCGAACTCGGCGTAGCAGATGCCCCACCCCTCGTACGGCGCGGGTGGCTCCCCGCCGGAGATCTCCGCCGCGATGTCGTCGGCGACGACGAGCGCGGCCGACTCGGCGAAGATGCCCGCTTTGGGGACGGTCCGCGGGCCGGAGCTGACGTCGCCGAGGGCGTAGACGTTGGGGAACCGCGTCCTGAGGTTCGTCTGGTCGACGGGCACCCAGCCGTCGACCGCGAGTCCCGCGGCCGCGAGCGGGTCGGGTGCGCGGTGGACCGGGATCCCGACGAACAGGTCGTACGGCATCGTCTCGCCGCTCTTGAGATGTGCGACGCGGGCTGCCGGGTCGATGCGGGTGACCAGCTGCTGGGGATGCTCGTCCACGCCCCTTGCCGCCAGCGCGTCGCGGAACATCTGCGAGACCTCACCGGTCACCGGGACCGGACGCTGCATGGGGAACGTGGTCGCCATCTGGACGTCGTCACGGATCCCCTGGAGCGTGAAGTGCTCGTGCAGGAGGAACGACCGCTCGAACGGCGCCGGCGGACACTTGAACGGCGCCCCGAGCACCGAGACGAGCACGCGCCCGCCGTCGAACCCGGCGAGCGCGTCCCGCAGACGCTCGGCCCCGGCCATCGTGTAGTACTCGTGGCCGCCGGCCTCGAAGCCGGGCGTCGCCGCCATGTCGTAGTCCGCGCCCATGGCCACGACCAGGAAGTCGGCGTCGTGGACGCCGGCGTCGGTCGCCACCCGCCGCGCGACCGGATCGATCTCGACGACCCGCTCCTGGCGGAACTCGACACCGTCGGTCGAGATGTCGCGGTAGGGGATCCGAACGGCGTCGGCCGACTCGCGGCCCAGCATCACCTCGAGCTTGGAGAAGCCGAAGTGGAACGAGTCGTTGCGGTCGAGCAACGTGATGCGGACCGCGTCGGGAACCGTCTCGGAGAGTCGCGTGGCCAGTTCGAGCCCGGCGAAGCCGGCGCCGAGGATCAGGACGTGTGGCTTCATCGTGGCGCGAGCCTACGGATCCCGCGGACGTCAGATGGGCTGTGCCAGGGTCGACATGCTCTCGCGGATGAGCGTGATCGGATCGGCGTCCGGTGCGTCGGGGTGCTGCTCCCACTCACCGAGCTGGCGGGAGTTCTCCACGACCAGTCGGCAGCGTGGGAAGCGGCGCTCGGTGAACGTCTCCAGGGCGTCGCCCAACGCGAGCTCGGAACCGAGCAGCTCGGTGAGGACGACCGCGTCCTCGATCGCGAGGCCGATGCCGAACGCCAGCTGTGGGCTCGTTGCGTGCGCTGCGTCGCCGACGAGCACCACCCGGCCGCTGTGCCACGGCGGCGGGAGGAGCAGGGTCTGCAGCGCGCGGAAGTCCACGCGGTCGGGCTCGCGCAGCTGCGCAGCGATGGCGGGCACGGGGGACGGGTAGTTCGCCAGGCGCTCCTGCCACAGGTCCACGAGCGCCTCGCGCGGCGGACGTTCCAGGGGCATGGTGGAGTCGAGCATCCAGATGTACCCCGTCGTCGCCGAGAGCGGGACGAGCCCGAGACGGTGGGGGCCGTGGATGAGGATCCGGTACCCGTCGAGCTCGGCCGGGCGGTCGAACGATCCGCGCCAGATCACCTGACCGGTGTAGCTCGGCTCCGGGCCGCCGGGCAGCACGGTGTCTCGGATCCGCGAGTGCAGGCCGTCCGCGCCGAGGACGAGATCGAACCGGTCGCGCGAGCCGTCGGTCAGCTCGACGTCGACGCCGTCCGGATCCTGCGTGAGCCCCACGACGGTCGTGCCCGTCCGCACCGGCGTGCCGAGCTCGCGCAGGGCGTCGGCGAGGATCTCGTGCAGCGTCACGCGCGACATGGCCACCGAAGGCGGGGCCTCGGGCTCGTTGACGTTGAACTGCGGGAACGTGCCGACCGGGTCGCCGCGCGAGGTGAACAGATCGATCGCCGCGTGGGGCTCGCCCGCTGCGACGCACCGCTCATAGAGTCCCAGCGTCTTCAGCGCCCGCAGCGGCGGGCTCTGCAGGAGCAACCCCACGCCCGCCGGGCGCCAGTCGTCCTCGATCTCCACGATCTCGGCGGCGATGCCGCCGCGCGCGAGCGCGATCGCCGCGGTCATGCCGGCGGGGCCGCCACCGACGATGAGGACCCGACCCACGTCGGTCATGACGCCACCGGCTCCGGCGTGCCGAGGTAGCTGTGGAAGCGGCCCTCGGGGTCGTACGTCGCCTTCAGCTCCTTGAGTCGCTCCGTCTCCTCCGGGCCGAGCACGTACTTGGGGAAGCTGACGAGGTCGTGGTCGTTGACCTTGCCTCCGCGGATCGAGAACGGCTCGAGGCTGCGCATCGCATCGCGAACGAAGGTGTCGAGCGGCTCGTCCTCGTGCTGCTCCTCACCGACGCCGTAGACGTGGACGCTCAGGGGCGTGTGCAGGGAGTAGGCGGCGTTGGGGTGCTCGCGCGTCTTCCACGGCGCCCAGAGAACATGCGAGTGCGATGTCGGCAGGGATCGGACGATCCGGTCCAGGGGCTCGAGGAAGGCGTCGTCCTCCGCGTTGACCCACAGCGCATCGGATCGATAGCGGAACCCCTTCGGATAGAGCTGATCGACCTGCGCGTAGCCGTCGTCGAACGTCCACGGGTGCGGGGGCTGGTGCACCAGCGCGCGATCCAGGATCGGCGAGCGCTCGAACGGCTCGAGCAGGGCGTCGGCCTCCTCGTCGGTGTCGGCGAACACGATCGGGAAGTGGACGACGATCGTTCCCTGGTGGAACGGGAGGAAGCTCTCGATCGAGGCCCAGAGGTTCGACACGTTGTCGGGGGCCGCGAGCGTCACCGGCAGGATCCAGTCGAGGAACTCGCCGAGCACGTCCACCGGGTACACGTAGAGGCTCGTGCGCATCGCCGCGGGCAACGGGCTGACCTCGAGGTACAGGCGCGTGACCGCGGCGAAGAACCCGGGCCCGGAGCCCCGCGCGGCCCACATGAGGTCGGGGTGCGACTCGTCGTCGGCGTGGATCAGCTCGCCCTCGGCGGTGACCGCATCGATCGCCGTCAGGCGATAGCAGGCCGGCCCGTCCATGCATCCCGTGAACGACGCGCCGCCGCCGATCGTGTACCCACCGATCCCGACGGTGGAGCAGGTGCCGGTCGGGAAGTAGAGGCCGTGCTCGCCGAGCGCCCGCGCGAACGCCTGGCTGCGGGCACCGGGTCCGACCGCGACCGTCCGCGCCGCCGGGGCGATCTCCCATCGATCCAGCGAGGAGAGGTCGAGCAGGAGCCCGCCGTCGCGCACCCCGGTCGCGGACCAGGCGTGGCCCCCGGAGCGGATGCCGATCGTCCAGCCCTCCGCGTTGGCCAGCCGCACCGCCGCGACCACGTCCGCCTCGTCGCGCGCGACGACGATCGCGTCGGGGAAGCGGTCGGGCTTCTTGCCGTTCCAGATCGCCGCCTGTCGGGCCTGCTCGTAGCCGTCGTCGGCCCGCCGCAGGATGGGAAGGTCGGTCATCTCGGTCTCCAAGTACGGCGATTGGCGACGGTTGCGTTCTATGGATACATTCTTTGCCGCCCGCGTGTCAACCGCGAGGGTGGAGGTTAAAGAATTCAACGTGTAAAGTCAGCGCACGGAAGTCCACACGTTGAATCGCTAGGAGGATCCATGCGCCACCGCCTCCCCCATCCGCTCCTTCTGCGACGCCTCCTGGCCGCCGCGGGCATCGGTCTGGTCGTCGGGTTCGCCTTCGTCGCGTTCTTCACCTCGGCGCTGCACGATCCCAAGCCGAACGCGCTGCGCATCGCCGTCGTCGGCGCGCCGCCCGCGGCGGCGCAGGTCGCCGGCCGGCTGTCGCAGGTGGTGCCTGGAGGTTTCGACGTCCGCCGCTACTCGGACGAGCGCGAGGCCCGCCGTGCCGTGCGCAAACAGGACATCGCCGGCGCCTTCGTCCCCGGCAGCGCCGGCCCGCGCCTGCTCCTCGCCGGCGGGGACGGCGTGAACGTGACCAACGTGCTCCGCGCCGCATTCGGCGGTGCGGCTGCGGCCGAGCATCAGCGCCTCGTCGTCGAGGATCTCGCGCCGCTGCCGGAGCATGACGCCCGCGGCGTCTCTGCGTTCTTCGTCGTGGCGGGCACGACGCTCGGCAGTCTGGTCTTCGGGATCACCCTGTTCTTCGCCGGCGGCCACGCGCTCACGACACCGATCCGCGTGCGCCTGATCCTGATCGGCGCGTTCTCCGTGGCCGCCGGTCTCGTCATGGCGTCGGCGACGGAGCTCGTCGCCGACGGGTTGGGCGACCGCTTCTGGTCGGTCGCCGGGATCGCCGCGCTGCTCGCGGCGGTCGTCGCGCTCATCACGACGGCGCTCGTCCGCTGGATCGGGACACCGGGCATCGCGCTCAGCGCCCTGTTCCTCATGCTCTTCAGCCTGCCCGCGGCGGGCGGCGCGATCGGGCCGGAGTTCGTCCCGGACTTCTACCGCGGCGTCGCGCCCGCCCTCCCGAGCCACGCGGCGCTGACGGCCCTGAAGGGCAGCGTCTACTTCGACGGCGGCGGCACGCTCGGACCGCTTGCCATCCTCGCTGCCTGGGCCCTGGCGGCGCTCCTGGTCCAGGTCGCCGCACACGTCCTTCGCGGTCAGCCGCCGATCCCGCCCAGGACCGGCTCTCCGCTCGACCACCAGCGAGAGCTGACGGCCGTCGTGCCTTAGGGCAGCGGCTCGTCGATCAGCCGCTGGATGCTCGCGGCGAGGATCTTCGTCACGAGCGGCGACGGCGCGGACGCCAGCGGTTCATAGCCGAGGACGTAGCGCGTGAGACCCAGGCCGATGAGCTGCGAGGCGATCAGGCCCGCGCGGACGCCGGCGTCCTCGCCGCCGATCGTCTCGACCAGCGGCTCGAGCATGTACTCGACGAGGAACTCGCGCATCATCCGGGCGCCCGCGGGCTCTCCCGTGGCGACATGCAGCATCGCCAGGATCGGGCTGCGCTCGCGCTCGTCGTCCCAGTGCCTCATGAACATCGCCGCCAGGTTCTCGCCCACGCGTTGCGGCCCGTCGGCCACCACGGCACGCGCCTCGGCGGGGGAGAACGGCCACCCGATCGACGCGATGAACAGCCCCGCCTTCGAGCCGAAGAAGTGGACGATGAGCGCCGGATCGACGCCTGCCGTCCGCGCGATCCCCCGCAGCGACGACGCTCCGTAACCCGTCTCCGCGAACGACTCGCGCGCGACCCGGAGGATCTCGCCGCGCGTATCGGTCGGACCGGGACGGCGGCCGGTCCGCGCCGGACGTGATCGACCCGAGGGCACGAACCCAGACTGACAGACGAACTCAACGTGTGAAGTCGCCGGCCCCGCGAGTCACCACGCGACGTCCGCGCCGTTCCACGGGTATTCCCCATACCATCCATGGGGATGGTGCTAGGCTGGTTTTGATGCTTACGAACGCGAACACCACCATGACCGAGGCCCTGCGTCTCACGCAGGCCGGGCAGCTCACGGAGGCCTCCTCACTGCTGCAACGCGGCCTCGCCGACGGACGAGGGCCGGCGGCATCGACCTTCGCGGCGCCTGCGGGGGCGCACCTCTTCGATGGTCTGAAGGGCGTCATGGCCGACCTGCCGGGCGCCGGCTCCATCGGGCTTCCGGGACACGCACGGTCGTCGCGTTCCGGCGCGGCAGCGCGCGCTGCCGCCGCCCCTGGCGGGGAGATCCGCCACCTCAGCCACAGCGTGACGGCTGGGATGCGCACCTATGACCTCTACATCCCGACGGGCTACACCGGTGACCCTGTGCCACTCGTCGTCATGCTCCACGGCGGCAAGCAGAACGCTGCCGACTTCGCCGCCGGCACCCGCATGAACGAGCTCGCCGAGCAGCACACCTTCCTGGTCGTCTACCCCGAGCAGTCCGCCGCGGCCAACCACGGCGGCTACTGGAACTGGTTCCAGCCGTCCGACCAGCGCACCGGCGCCGGCGAGCCGTCGATCATCGCCGGCATCACCCGCCAGGTCACGCATGACCTCGCGGTCGATCCCGCGCGCGTGTACATCGCCGGACTCTCCGCCGGCGGTGCGATGGCGGCGGTCATGGCAGCGACCTATCCCGACCTGTATGCCGCGGCCGGCGTGCATTCCGGCATCGCCTACGGCGCCGCGCACGACGTCGGATCGGCGTTCGCCGCCATGCGCACAGGCGGCACACCGGCCGCAACCAGCACGGTGCCGATCATCGTCTTCCACGGCGACCAGGACACGATCGTGGCCCCGGTCAACGCCGACAAGCTGATCGCCTCTCGGCTCGCGGCCGGCGACGCGACCGCCGGCGATCGGCCGACGACGGTCGACGGCGACGCCCGCTACCGCCGCACGGTCTACAGCGACGGCGACGGTACGCCGATCGCAGAGTCGTGGACCGTCCACGGCGGCGGTCACGCATGGTTCGGCGGCGACCCCGTCGGTTCCTACACCGACGCCAGAGGCCCGCACGCCTCCGCCGAGATGATCCGCTTCTTCCTCCTGCACGAGTCATCCCGTCGCCCCTCGGTGGCGTCCGCCCCCGTGCGGGCGCAGCTTGGCCGTGACCGGCTTGTCGCTGGATAGATTCCGACCTGAGTGCGCGCGGGGAGACCGCATCCCGAGGTGCATCTCAGTCAGCGGTCGAACTGGCTGCGCGCCGCCGTGCTCGGCGCCAACGACGGGATCCTGTCGACCGCGAGCCTTGTGCTGGGAGTTGCCGCGTCGGGCGGTTCGCGCGCCGCGATCCTCACGGCCGGGGTTGCTGGGCTGGTGGCCGGGGCGTTGTCGATGGCGGCTGGGGAGTACGTGTCGGTCAGCTCGCAGCGCGACACCGAGCGAGCCGACATCCGTCTGGAGGAACGCGAGCTGCTCCGCGACCCGGAGGGCGAGCTGCGCGAGCTCGCCGGGGTCTACGAGCAGCGAGGTCTGGCGCCGGCGCTCGCGACCGAGGTAGCGGTGGCCTTGTCGCGCCGGGGCGCGCTGGCGGCGCACGCCCGCGACGAGCTGGGGCTCGACGAGCAGCGACTGGCCCGCCCGTTTCAGGCGGCGTGGACATCCGCGCTGTCGTTCTCGGCTGGAGCGGCGTTGCCGTTGTCGGCCGTTGCGGCGGCGCCGGCGGCGGCGCGGGCCGCCGTCGCCGTGGTCGTCACGCTGGTGGCACTCGGACTGCTCGGTGATCTCGGTGCGCGGCTCGGCGGTGCGCCGCGCCGTCGCGCGGCGCTCAGGGTTCTCGCGTGGGGAGCCGTGGCGATGGCGATCACCTCGGGCATCGGCGCACTCATCGGTGCCGTCGCCTAGCGACGGTCGGCCCGTAGGGTCGGACGCTTGACCGGCGGCCTTCGATCACGTCCGGGTCCGCCGGGCCGCCATCTTCACTGGCGGCTGGTTCGGCGTCGACGGGCGCTGTTGCGAGCCGGCTCGGTGGCGGCGCTGTTCGCGGTCGTCGGGCCGGGCGTTCTTGCGGGCCTGTCCGACGACGATCCGGCCGGGATAACGACCTACTCGATCCTCGGCGCCGAGTTCGGCTATCGGCTTCTGTGGGTGCTTGCCGTGTCGACGGTGGCACTGATCGTCTACCACGAGCTCGGCGCGCGCATGGGAGTGGTGACCAAGAAGGGCCTGCTCGCCCTGGTTCGCGACCATTACGGCCCCCGAGGGGCGATCGTCGCGTTGTCCGCGTTGGTCGTCGCGAACCTCGGCACGCTGTGCGCGGAGTTCGCCGGCGTCGCCGCCGGACTCGACCTGCTCGCCGGCGTGAGTCGCTATCTCAGCGTCCCGTTGGCGGCGATCGGCGTCTCACTGCTCGTCCTGCGGGGGTCCTTTCACCGCGTCGAGCACGTCTTGCTGGCGCTGAGCGGCGTCTTCGTCGGCTACGTCGTCTCGGGCTTCCTCGCCCACCCTGACTGGGGTGCCACCGCGCGAGGCTTGGTCGTCCCCGGGATGCCGTTGACTCGCGACGCGGTGCTCGTCGCCGTCGCGACCGTCGGGACGACGCTCGCGCCCTGGGGGCTTGCGTTCATCCAGTCCTATGCGGTCGACAAGCAGCTCACCGTCGAGGACCTGCGCTACGAACGCATCGACGTCATCGTCGGCGCCGTGCTGACGGGCGTCATCGGCGTGTTCATCGTTGTCGCCTGCGCAGCGACCCTCCACGTCAACGGGATCACCATTCACGATGCCAGCGACGCAGCCGGGGCACTGGAGCCGGTCGCGGGTCACTTGGCCGCGACGCTCTTCGGCTTGGGCTTCCTGGGCGCAGCTCTGCTCGCGGCGTGCATCGTGCCCCTGTCGACCGCCTACTCGGTAGCCGAGGCCTTCCGGCGACCGGCAGATCTCAACGACAGCTTCGCCGAGGCGCGCCTCTTCTACCTCGCCTACGGCGCAATCGTGATCCTCGCGGCCGCCATCGTGCTGATTCCCGGTGCACCGCTGGTCTCGATCCTCTTCCTCTCTCAGGCGCTCAACGCCGTCCTCCTGCTCTTGATCCTTCCCTTCATGCGCCGCCTCGCCCAGGACCCGGCGGTGATGGGAGACCACGCGCTCGGGCCCGCCGGCAAGCTCATGACCGGGATCACGCTGGCCCTGGTCGCCGCCTCGGTCGCTGCGCTGGCCGTCCTCAGCGTGGCCTAGAAACCGCTCGAACGCGGCCGGCAGCCGACAACGACGGCGCCGCCGCCTACCGCCTAGCATCATGGTATGCCGAGATTCAGTCGACGCTCGCGCGTTCCGAGCGGCCTCGCCGAGCGCATCGACCGGGTTCGAGGTGACGAGCCGTTCGAGCACTGGGTCACGCATCAACTCGAGGCCGCGGTCTTGCAACGTGAGCGGGTGCTCGGGCTCGTGAGCGCGCAGCAACGCGATCAGATCGAGGCGCAGGACGCGCGCCTGGAAGCGGTGCGCGACCACTC
>Ga0070665_100002128_pt1 | contig 22113 bp, 18 predicted proteins | sample KBSS13metaG_FD_65862 | JGI IMG/M metagenome (GOLD analysis project Ga0070665, IMG submission 65862) | Switchgrass rhizosphere microbial communities from Kellogg Biological Station, Michigan, USA - KBS S1-3 metaG | ecosystem: Host-associated > Plants > Roots > Rhizosphere > Soil ... | reverse complement strand
TCGACGTCGATCGTGCGGTCGTGATCGGTCGGGCCCCCGACCACGGTCGCTACGGCGACGACGAGCAGACTCGGCTGGTGACCGTGCCCAGCCCCCACCAGGAGATCTCCCAGACCCACCTGGAGATCAGGCCCGGCACCGGCGCCGACCACGGATCGGCGGTGGCCACGGACCTCGGCTCGACCAACGGCACCGTCGTCGCCCAGCCCGGGCTGCCCGCCGAGGACCTCCGGCCCGGCATCGCCGTGCAGCTGGCCCCGGGCGCGACCATCGACCTCGGAGAAGGGGTCACCATCCAGGTCACCCAGGCGTGAGCCGGTGAGCGTGATGTCCGTCGCCGGCCAGGCCGTCGCCCCGCCGTCCCTGCCCGCAGACCTCCGGGTCGCCGACCCCGACCGCCGGTTCTACGCCTTCGCGATCGACCGGATGGTCGCGTGGGGGATCGACGTCGCCGTCGCGGTGGTCGCCTCGCGCTACCTGCTGTCGCGCGGTCACGTCGTGATCGGCGTCGTCGTGATCGTGGCCACCGTCCTGCTCGTCGGCCTGGTCCTGGCCCTGCTACTCGGTACCACCGGCGCCACCCCGGGCAAGTCGCTGATGGGGCTGCGGCTGGTCCACACCGGCACCGGCGGGCCGATCGGCCCCGGCCCTGCGATCCTGCGCACGTGCGTGGTCGGGCTCGCGACCGTTCCGTTCGGATTCGGCCTCGCGGCGCTCGCCTGGACCGCCGTCGCCGACACCACCCGGCTGCGGCGCGGCTGGCACGACCACCTCGTCGGGTCGATCCTGCTCGACACCCGGCCGGTGCCGGTGGTCGACGAGGTGGAGGACGCCGGGCCGCGCCACGTCGTGAACCTCACCGCCCTGCGGCTGGCCCCGTCCCGCCGTACGCCGGAGCCGCTGGAGCCGACCGTGCTGCCGCCGCGCGCCCGACCGCGCCACGCCGCCGGTCCACACCCCGACGACCGTGCCGAGCGGACCACCGTCCGCGACCCGGGCCCGGCCCGGGACGACGCTCCCGAGCCGACCGCGCCGGTGGTGCTGCCCGCGTCGACGTGGGGCCTCGCCTTCGACACCGGGGAGCGGGTCGTCGTCGACACGCTCGTCCTCGTCGGCCGCCGCCCCGAACTCCGTCAGGGCGAGCAGGGTGCCCGGCTGGTCGCGCTGCCCTCGGCGGACATGTCGGTCTCGAAGACCCATGCCCAGGTGGTCGTCGCCGACGACGGTGCCCTGGTCGTCACCGACCGCGGCTCCACCAACGGCTCGACCCTGGTCCGCCAGGGGATGGCGCGGCCACTCCCCGGCGGCCGCCCGACGACGTTGCTCGACGGTGACGTGGTGAAGCTGGGCGACCGGACGATGACCGTGCACCGCGTGAACTGATCCGCTGTCTCGGGTCGTCCGCCTGGGCGGGTACTGGAGCACCCGCTCAGGCGGACAACCCGAAATCGCGCGGCTCAGATCAACGGCACGATCACGTCGTACGTCGCCCGGTCGCCCGCCGCGACCAGGGCGCGCGGTGCGGCGCCGTCGATGTCGTGGTCGTCGTTGGGTCGGTACGCGCCCCCGGACTCCGTCCCGAGGTGACCGCCCGCCTCGGTCAGGATCAGCCCACCCGGCACGTGGTCCCACGGGTTGGCGCGTCCGTAGACGACGTAGTCGGCATCGCCCTCGGCCAGGTGCGGGTAGTCGATCCCGCACGAGACCCAGGTCAGCTCCAGGGGCTGCAGGTCGTCGGCCAGCGCCCGGCCGATCCACTTCCGCCGCGAGGTGACGCCGCGCCACTCGGCGCGGGGTGGCGTGGGTGGCCGCATGATGCGTTCGCCGTTGCGCCAGGCGCCGCCGCCCAGCTCCGCGACGTAGGCCTTCTCGTGCTGCGGCTGCCAGATCCAACCGCGCACGGCCTCGCCACCCTTGACCTCGCCCACCATGACGGCGTGGTCGCGCGAGCCGCGCACGAAGTTCTTGGTGCCGTCGACGGGGTCGACGGTGAAGGCGTGGTCGGACGCCCAGAACTCCCGGAGCAGCGCCGGCCGCCCGGCGTACGTCTCCTCACCCAGGATCACCGCCTCGGGGTACGCCGCTCGCAGGGCCGTCGTGATCAGCTCCTCGGCCTCGTGATCCGCGGTGGTGACCAGGTCGCCGGGGCCCTTCTCGTGGATCTCGCCCGCGGACAGCGCCCGGAACCGCGGGTTGACGACCTGCTCGGCGACGTCCTGCATCAGCCGCAGCACGGCGTCGGTGTCCACGTCGTCAACAGTAGGCCCGCTGCATCCGGGTCGTCCGCCTGAACGGGTACAAGAGAACCCGTCTGAGCGGACGACCCAACGCAGCCTCGGGTCGTCCGCCTGAACGGGTACAAGAGCACCCGCTGGAGCGGACGACCCAACGCAGCCTCGGGTCGTCCGCCTGAACGGGTACAAGAGCACCCGCTGGAGCGGACGACCGAACGCAGCCTCGGGTCGTCCGCCTGAGCGGGTACAAGAGCACCCGCTGGAGCGGACGACCCGGATAGACCGAGAGTAAGTTCCAATCCATGGAGTCCTACGCCCAGGGCGAGACCGAGCCGGCGCTCCTCGAGGAGACCATCGGGGCCAACCTCGAGCACACGGTCGCGGCGTTCCCCGATCGTGAGGCGCTGGTCGAGTTCGCCACCGGCCGACGGTGGACCTGGCGCGAGTTCGACCACGACGTCGACCTGGTGGCCCGCGGCCTGATCGCGGCCGGGATCGAGAAGGGCGACCGGGTCGGGATCTGGGGTCCGAACAGCGCCCGCTGGACCCTCACCCAGTACGCCGCGGCGAAGATCGGCGCGATCCTGGTCAACGTCAACCCGGCCTACCGGACGCACGAGTTCTCCTACGTCATGAACCAGTCCGGCACCAAGCTCCTGGTCGCGGCGAGCTCCTTCAAGACCAGCGACTACCGCGGCATGGTCGAGGAGACCGCCGCGCACAACCCGACGCTGGAACGCGTCGTCTACCTCGACACCGACGACTGGGACGCGCTGGTCGCGCAGGGGGAGGCCCAGGACGCCGACGTGCTGAACCAGCGCAAGCACACGCTGGAACCCCCCGACCCGATCAACATCCAGTACACGTCGGGCACGACCGGCTTCCCCAAGGGCGCGACGCTCAGCCATCGCAACATCCTCAACAACGGCTTCCTGGTCACCGAGCTGATCGAGATGACCGAGGAGGACCGCCTCTGCATCCCCGTGCCCTTCTACCACTGCTTCGGGATGGTGATGGCCAACCTCGGCTGCACCAGCCACGGCGCCACGATGGTCGTCCCGGCCCCCGGGTTCGACCCGGGCCTCACCCTCGACGCGATCAGCCAGGAGCGCTGCACGGCGGTCTACGGCGTGCCGACGATGTTCATCGCCATGCAGCACCACCCGACGTTCGGCGACCACGACCTCACCAGCCTGCGCACCGGGATCATGGCCGGGTCCATCTGCCCGGTCGAGGTGATGAAGCGCTGCGTCAACGACATGCACATGGAGACCGCCTCGATCGCCTACGGGATGACCGAGACCAGCCCCGTCTCGTGCCAGACCCGCACCGACGACGACCTCGAACGGCGTACGGCGTCCATCGGTCGCGTCCACCCCCACGTCGAGATCAAGATCGTCGACCCGGCCACCGGCGAGACCGTCGAGCGCGGACAGCCGGGCGAGTTCTGCACCCGTGGCTACTCGGTGATGCTCGGCTACTGGGACGACGCGGAGAAGACCGCCGAGGCGATCGACGCCGACGGCTGGATGCACACCGGCGACCTTGCCGAGATGCGCGACGACGGCTACTGCAACATCGTCGGCCGGATGAAGGACATGGTCATCCGCGGCGGCGAGAACATCTACCCGCGCGAGATCGAGGAGTTCCTCTACGGCCACCCGGACATCGAGGACGTCCAGGTGATCGGCGTGCCGGACGAGAAGTACGGCGAGGAGCTGGCCGCGTGGATCAAGCTGAACGACGGTGCCGAGCCGTTGGACGCCGAGAAGGTGCGTGAGTTCTGCACCGGCCGGCTCGCCCACTACAAGATCCCGCGCTACGTGCTGGTCGTCGACGACTTCCCGATGACGGTCACCGGCAAGATCCGCAAGGTCCAGATGCGTGAGGAGACCGCGGCGAGGCTCGGCCTCACCGGCACCGGTCACGGCCCGTCGGGCAGCTGACGAAGCGCCTGGCTAGGTTTGTCCCGACCCGACTTCTCGTGGAAGGACACGCGCGTGAGCGACGACCTGGGCATCCTGGCCGACGACTACTGGGAGTCCCTGCGGCACCAGCAGCCGACCTGGCGGCACATGCTGGGTGACTACACTGAGGTCGGTCGCTACGAGGAGTGCAGCCGCGAGGCGGAGCAGCAGATCGTGGCCACGCTGCGCGGCTTCGTCCGCCGCGCCGAGGACATCGACGTGGCCGGCCTCGACGAGCAGGACGTCGTGACCCGCGAGGTCGTGATCGCGTCCGCGACGGCGCACGCCGACCTCACGGAGACGCCGCTCACCGGACTCGCGGCCAACCCCGTCAGCGGTCTCCAGGTGCAGCTGCCCCTGGTGCTCGGGCTCCTGTCCGTGCCCGACGTGACGGTCGCGGACCAGATGCCCGGCAAGCTCGACGCGGTCGGTGTCCACCTTCACCAGCTCGCCGAGCGCGTGCGCAACGCCGCCGACGGCGGATGGGTCTCGCCGGAGTTCGCCGTGCGCGAGACGCTCGACCAGCTCGAGAGCGCGCTCGCCGTCCCGGTCGAGGACGACCCCGTGGTGGCGGCGGTCCGGATCCCCGACGGCGTCGATGCCGACGATCTGCGGTCCGAGCTCCGGGCGGCCGTCGAGCGCTCCATCAGGCCGGGGCTGGCCGAGTTCCGTGACGCGCTGGGCAGCGTCGCCGGCGGGGCCAGGCCCGAGGAGCGCTGCGGACTCTCCTGGCTGGACGGCGGTGACGAGGCGTACGCCGCGTCGCTCCGCTTCTTCACGACCACCGACAAGTCGGCGCAGGAGATCCACGAGATCGGCCTGGCCCAGGTGGCCAAGCTCGCCGACGAGTACCGCACGCTGGGTCCCGAGACCGTCGGTTCCGACGACCTCGAGCAGATCTTCGAAGCGATGCGGACCGACCCCCAGCTCCACTTCGAGCACGCCGAGGAGCTGGTCGAGCAGTCCGAGGTCGCGCTGGCGCGCGCCGAGGGCGCGATGGGCGACTGGTTCGAGGTGGTCCCGCAGGCGCCGTGCGCGGTCGAGGGCACGACCGTGGGTGCCAAGGCGTTCTACTTCCCACCCTCCACCGACGGCTCCCGCGGCGGCACGTTCTTCGTGAACACCGTCGACGCGTCCGCGTGGGGCCGCTTCGAGCTCGAGGCGATGGCGTTCCACGAGGGCGTGCCCGGTCACCACCTCCAGCTCGCGATCGCGTCGGAGCTCCCCGACTCCGTCCCGGCGTTCCGCCGCCACCTCAACAACTCGGCGTACTCCGAGGGCTGGGGTCTCTACAGCGAGCGGCTGTCCGACGAGATGGGGTTGTACTCCACGGCGCTCGACCGGATGGGCATGTACAGCGCCGACTCGCTGCGCGCGTGCCGGCTCGTGGTCGACACCGGCCTCCACGCCCTGGGGTGGAGCCGGCAGCAGGCGATCGACTACATGGTCACGAACTCGCCGCTCACGGAGGGTGTCTGCCGGCCCGAGGTCGACCGCTACATCTGCCGACCGGGCCAGGCCACGTCGTACATGGTCGGTCGGCTGGAGATCCAGCGGATGCGACGCGAGGCCGAGCAGCGGCAGGGCGATCGGTTCGACGTACGCCGCTTCCACTCCGCGGTGCTCGACAGCGGTGCCCTGCCCCTCGGCGTGCTCGACCGGGTGGTGGCCGCGCGGCTGGTCTGACCCGGGTCAGCTCCGCTTCGACAGCAGCTGCACCACCGTCTCGCCCGGGCACGTCGCCGACTTCTTGATGGCCCAGCGGCCGGTGAACCCGTTGCCGGTCCAGTTCGCCTCGGCGTCGTCCTCCTCGGTCTCCCCTTCGGTGACCTTGAAGCCCGACCTCCCGGCGGCGTTCATCGCGTGGAGGACGTCGTCGAACCGCGCGGCGGTGACCCCGGTGGCGATGACGCCGTCGCCTCCGCGGTCCTCGACGTTGAACACCACGGTGCCGGACGGAAGGGGAAAGCTCGCCGGGTAGCCGTCCGGCGTCGACGTCACGGCCGTGGCGTCGCGCAGGCAGGTCTCCGTGTCGGCGGCGGCCGAGAGGCCCCCGGCATCGGGTCCCGGGGCGCCGGCGTCACTCTCGCCGCCTCCGCACGCGGGCAGGACCAGCAGCACGGCCAGCAGCACGGTCAGCAGCACGGGTGCGGCGAGCAGTCGTTGGCTCATCAGCCCCGCCGATGGGTGATCCGCTTGTTGTCGGCCTCGTTCGACTCCGCGATCCGGTTCCGCGGGTCGACGTACCCGGTGAACGTGTGACGCCCGTGCGTGGCCCTCCACGAGAAGCGCACGTGCACGGCCCTCCCCGGGCGCAGCCGGATGAGGGTAGTGCGTGCGGTGTGGTGGTGACGGTCGGTCAGTCGGACCACGACGTGGTGCGCCGTGCGCGAGCCCTTGTTGCGGACGACGAGCGTCGCGACGAAACGATGGTGGCGGTGCTCGGACACGTGCTGGCGGGTGAGCCTCAGGTTCACCCGCGGGTCGTTCGCCGACAGCAGGCCGAGTCCGCTGCTCTGGCGAGCGATCGTGGCGTACGCCGCCTGGGCGTCCGCGGGCCCGGCGCCGCTGGTGTGGGTGCTGTCGGTGACACAGGCGTCGATGCACCCGTCTGCGAAAGCCGCCTCCACGTGCCCGGTCCGGTCGATCGTCACGTCGATGAAGTCGAGCAGGTTGCGGTCGTTGCCGCAGGTCGTCCCACCGGTGCAGATCGAGCCGCGCTGGACCGGGTCGTGCGGGGTCGCGTCGCTGGTCACCCACGAGGCGCCGCCGTCGTACGTCGTGGCGAGGTACAGGTGCCAGACGCCCTTGAAGTTCGCGGCGTCCTGGTAGTTGCCGCCCGTCGGGGTGCCGATGAAGGCGAGCGTCGCGCGGTCGTCGTCGCCCGCCACCATCGTCGGGAACACGGCGTTCTTGATCCCGAGCTCGGACCCGACGGTCTGCGGCGCCGACCAGGTCGAGCCACGGTCGTGGCTGACCGCGACGGCGGGCTTGCCGTCGGAGCCGACGTACCCGAAGTAGACGGTGCCGTTGGCCCCGACGCCGACGGACGGATCGGCGTCGCTCGGGCTGCTGCCCGGCACGGGGTGGAGCGTCCACGAGGTGCCGCCGTCGGTGCTGGTCACGACCGCTGCGTTGCTACCGCAGGCCTTGTTGGGGACGTACGCGGTCCCGTCGGGCGCGACCTTCACGTGACCGTGCAGGCCCCCGCAGTCCAGCAGGCTGTACGTCGGGACGCCCGGACCGAAGGTCGTGCCCCCGTCGTGCGAGGCCGCGCAGAACGCGGTCGCGATGTCCTGGCTGCAGTAGTAGACGGCGTGGGGGTAGGTCGACGTGGGCAGCGCACCGACACCCGCGGGGCTGTACGCCCCGCCCCCGATGGTCTGGTGGTCGACCCCGGACGGGATGCCACCGCCGGTGCTGGGATTCCAGGTCTTCCCGTCGTCATCGGTGTAGCAGGTCAGCGAGTCCTGCCCGGACAGCTGCGACTCGAACGTGCGACCGGTGGTGTGATCGGTGAACAGGATCGGGTCGAGGCTCGCGAGACCACCCACGACGCACCCGTTCGCCGCGGTGGCGGAGACGTCGCTCCACGTGGCCTTCGCGGGGGAGACGCTGTCGTCGAAGGCGACCTTGTACGTCGAGAGGTACGACTGGTACATCGTCGCCCCGCTCTTCCAGCTCGACCCGATCGAGGGCTCGCCGGCGTTGTTCACGTCGCCGTTCAGGCCGTGTGGGGCGGCGTACGTCGTGAAGCCGGGCGGTGTCTGGGTCCCCGGCGGTGTCGGCACAGGCTGGTCGACCAGCTTCGCGGTCGCCGAGTAGCTCTGGGCCAGCGGGAGGAACGGCACCACGCGGACCGTGTACGTGCCCGTGGTGGGAGGCAGGACGACCTCCTCCGGGTCGGCGTTCGACGCAGCCGTACCGATCTGGTTGCCCTGCGCGTCGAGCACGTAGACGTCGAAGTCCGCCGCGTCGTTCGGCCAGCTCACGTCGACCTTCAGCGAGTGGCTCTCGTCGTACCCGGCCGGGGTGGAGACGTGAAGGGTGAAGTCGTCACAGCTCTGCGGGATGGTGCAGTCGGGTTGGTCGAGCGCGTTCCCGCTCGGGTTGGGCGCCACGAACGGCCCCCCGGTCCACGACACCGAGGTCGCGGCGTCGCTGACGCTGCCCTCGATCGGGGAGCTGGCGACCGCAGCCCCGCTGTGGGTGAAGGCGGCCAGGGCCAGGCTCGCCGCCGCCCCCAGGCCGAGCAGGCGGCGTACGGAGCGGGACAAGCGGGGGGTGGGACGCATGGGACTCCTCAGCGGGATCGTGGTCGCTGAGGTGTCAACGAGGCAGCCCGGGCCCGAGTCACGGGCCGGGGTCGGCGTCCCGGACTGCCTAGTGCCCGAGGAGCACGCGCCGCGCCCGGTGCCGGCGGGGATCGGCGACGTCGAGGCGCTCGTCCCGGAGCCGCTCGACGTCGGGATCGTCGTACGCAGGCAGGGGTCCGGCCGCCAGCGTCAGCAGGAGGTCGGCCAGCGCGGGGTTGCGCACGAGCGCCGGGCCGTGGAGGTACGTCGCGAGGATGTGCCCCTGCCGCACCCCCTCCGAACGGGCGTCCCCGTTCCCGACCCCCGCCACCAACCGGCCCAGTGGGCGTGCCGACCCGCTGAGCTGCGCGGTTCCGCGGTGGTTCTCGTAGCCGGTCAGCGTCGGCACCCCGGGGAGGTCCACGGGCTCGGTGACGATCTCGCCGACGGCCCGCTCCTCCAGCCGTCCGCACTCGACGTCGAGCAGCCCGAGGCCCTGGTGGCGGCGGCCGTGGCCGTCCTCGAATCCGCGTGAGAGCAGTTGCAGACCCGCGCACACGACGAAGCACGTGTGGGCCCCGAGAACCGCGGCGGAGAGGTCGTCGGCCAGGAGCGCCCGGGCCGCGAGCAGCTGCGCCGAGTCCTCGCCGCCACCGATCACGTAGAGGTCGGCGGTCCGGGGGAGTCGGTCCTCGAGCCCGACCTCGATCACCCGGTACCGCAACCCGCGTCCCGAGGCCCGGCGGGCGAGGGCCAGCACGTTGCCCCGGTCGCCGTAGGTGCCGAGCAGGTCGGGGTAGACGTGGACCACCGTGATCTCGTCAGCCATGGCGGACCTCCTTCAGTGCATGCTGGAACGCCGTGTAGTTGCCGACCACGTCGACGCGTCCGCTCGGGATCTCCCACAGCGCAGCGGCGAGGGTTCCCGGGAGGGACCGCGCCTCGACCCCGTCCAGCTCGAGCCGGACCAGCAGGTCCGTGGCGCGGCGCCCTTGGACCACGACCAGGCGACCGCGCAGCGGTGTGAACGACACGTCGTACAGCCACGACGGGTCGCGGCCGTCGACGCCGTCGGCGTTGAAGAGCAGCACCACCGGGTGCGTGTCGGGAGCCATCAGGTCGAGGAGCTCGAGCCAGCCGGCGGGGTTCTTCGCGAGAAGGATGCGCAGGTCGTGCCCGCGGAAACGGGTGCGCTGGTAGCGGCCGGCCACGGCGCGCACGTCGCGCACACGGGTGACGGCGACGCGCGGGTCGATGCCGTCGGTGGCCGCGGCCGCGAGGGCCAGCGCGGCGTTGGCCAGGTTGAAGCGCCCGGGCAGGTCCAGCTCGAGCGGGACCCGGACGTCGGTGCCGACCAGCGCGTCGCCGTCGAGCGCCCAGTCCGGGTGCGGGCGACGCAGACCGCACGAGTCGCAGCCCCACCCGCGCCCGTGGCCGGGGGCAGACTGTCGGCAGCGGCCGCCGCAGGCGGGGCAGACCAGCGAGTCCGCGGTCCAGCGCGCTCCGGCGGCGACCCAGATCTGGCGGCGCGCCGCGAGGGCGGCCCACACCACGGCGGGATCGTCGGCGTTCGCCACGACCAGGGGTACGCCGGCCAGGGCCGCGCGCCAGCTCGCGGCGAGCGCACCCACCTCGTGGTGCCGGGACAGCTGGTCCCGCGAGAGGTTGGACAGGATCACGATGCCCGGTGCGGTCTCACGGATGGCCCACGGCAGCCAGCCCTCGTCCACCTCGAGCACGACCCGCCCGTCGCCGGCTCCGGCGAGGGTCCCGGCAATCCCGGCTGCGGTGTTGGCGCCCTCGCGGTTGGAGATCACGGACCTGCCGTCGTCGAGTGCCGCGACCATGAGGGCCGTGATGGAGGTCTTGCCGTTGGTCCCGCTGACCAGGGTGACGTCCCGTCCGGACGCGAGGGTGGCGACCGCCTCGGGCGCCACCACCTGGAGGACGCGACCGGCGATCACCGTGCCCGAGCCGCCACGCAGACGTCGCGAGAGCTCGGCGGCCGCACGCGCGGCGTACCGGGCGAGCCGGATCCGGCCACCCGGGGGCGGCGTACGCCCAGGTCGGCGCGGGATCGTCGAACCGCTGGCGGTCACGACGACACCCGCGGGTTTCCGGTCACGCTTCATTGGTACGAGCAGACCCCTGCCACGCGCCTGACTGCGAGCAGATCGGCCGCGATCCCTGCTGCCCGCCCAGGTGACCGGCGACGTCCGGCGGTGGCTGGTATTGGAGTTGGTGTCGCCCACCACCGGCCGCCTAGGCTGGGTCGTCGCCCCGGTTCTCGGGGCGCGTGTGCGTAGAAGAGGGATGAACGTGCCGACTGGCAAGGTGAAGTGGTTCGACGCCGAGAAGGGCTTCGGGTTCCTGTCGCAGGACGACGGGCCCGACGTCTACGTGCGCACCGAGGCGCTGCCCGAGGGCACGGCCGACCTCAAGGCCGGCACCCGCGTCGAGTTCGGGATCGCCCAGGGGCGCCGCGGTGACCAGGCGCTCCAGGTGCGGGTACTCGAGGCGCCGGCGTCGGTGCAGCGCAACAAGTCGCACGCCCGCCGGAAGTCGCCGGAGGAGATGGTTCCGATCGTGGAGGACCTGATCCGCCTGCTGGACGGCGTCGGTGAGGCCTACCGGCACGGTCGCCACCCGGACGCCCGCCAGGCGCGCCCGACCTCGAAGCTGCTCCGCGCCCTCGCCGACGAGCTCGAGCTCTGAACCGCGCGCCGGCGCGGGTCAGGTCAGGCGAAGAGATCGAGGAGCGCTCGACGCTGACCGGAGCGACGGGTGGCGTGACGCGTCTCGAAATCCCGATGCGGGGATGGATCAGCCCGTGACGGGTTGCGCCGTACGCCGCGGCCGCTGCGCGAACGTGAAGACCGTCCACGCCAGCAGGACGACGGCGGCGACGGTGAGCCCCAGCCGGGAGTTCAGCGGGAGGGCGATGCCGACGAAGCCACCGATCACCCAGGCGAGCTGGAGCGTGGTGTCGCTGCGGGCGAAGGCACTGGTCCGCACCCGCTCGGGCACGTCGCGCTGGATCGTCGAGTCGAGGGAGAGCTTCGCCAGGCACTGGGTCAGTCCGGCGACGAGGCCGAGGATGGTCAGCGAGAGCAGCCCGTAGGCGAGCGCCGCGAACATCGCGGCCGCCACGTCGGCCAGCAGCGCCAGGACGACGGTCACCTTCGGGTCGACGCGCTTGAGCACCGAGCCGACCGCGATGCCGGCGAAGTTGCCGAGACCCGCGGCCCCGATCACCAGCGCCAGCAGGAAGTTGGTCGAGTGGTCGCCGATCGGGTGCGCCCGCAGGAGGAAGGCCATGAAGAGCGTGAGGAAGCCCGACAGCCAGCGCGGTCCGCAGTTCGCGCGGAGGGCGAAGGCCATGGACGCCGGGATCCGGGTCTTGGGACGTCGACGGCGCGAGGCGGCCGCCGCGATCGGTGCCGTCTCGCGGTCGTCGTCGCGCGCCGACCCGCCCTGCTCGCCGCTCAGGAACGCCAGGGACTCCTCGCCCTGGCTGGAGTCGACCCGGGCCGGCAGCCGGATCGCCAGCACGGTCGCGAGCGCGAACACCAGGGCGGCGTACCGCAGCGACCACTCCGGCCCGATCACGGAGAGACCCGCGGCGATCGGCGCCGAGACCGCCACGCCGACGACCCCCGCCATCGACGTACGGGCGTTCGCGGAGACCAGGGTCAGGCCCTCGGGCAGCAGCCGCGGGACGGCCGCGGCGCGCGTGACGTTGTAGGCCTTGGACGCCACCAGGACGCCGAGCGCCGCGGCGAACAGCCACGCCGACGTCTCGTGGACGGAGGTCGCGAGGCTCCAGGCGAGGAACGCCCGCACCGCCATCGTGGCGCCGATGGCCCAGCGCCGGCCGTGGGCGAAGCGGTCGAGGAACGGGCCGATCAAGGGCGCCACGATCGCGAACGGCAGCATCGTCAGCCCGAGGAACAGGGCCACCTGACCCCGGGCCTCCGCCGTCGGGGCCTGGAAGAACAGGGTGCCGGCCAGGGAGATCGCGACGGCCGCGTCCGCGGCCGCGTTCAGCGCGCCGAGCTCGATCAGGCGAGCCAGCCCGCTGCTGTCGGCACCCTCCGCGCCCGCCGCGCGCCGTGCGCTCCGGAGGGCGAACCGGCTGAAGCGCCCGGTCCCACGGGCGACGGACGCCAGCCCCCGGCCGGTGACCTTGGCCCCCGACGTCATGGAGTCCTTCGCCGTACGGCGCTCGGACTCCGGGGGCGTGGTCATGTGTCCATCCTGCCTGAGCAGTGGGCCGCGAGGGACGAGCGGGCCGCGTGGCCGAGGGCAGGTTGGGCAAACCCCGCGGCCGAGCGTGCGAGGGCGCGACGGGTGTGACGAAACCACCGATGCGATCTGACAGAGAAGCCGCCATCGGTCATCATGGATCCATGACGGGTGACGAGGGCGAGACGTCGAGCGTGGCGACCATGGCCACGGCCCGGCCCCGTGCCACCGCGAAGGCGGACGCCGCGGCGATGGCCTCGGTCGACCTCGCTCGCGAAGCGCTGCTCGAGGACGGCGACGCCGCCGACGTCGGTGACCACCTGGCCGCCGACCCGGAGGGCGACCGCGTCGTCACCCATCTCTTCGACTGCCTCAGGCCGGGGTACGTCGGGTGGCGCTGGTCGGTGACCGTCGTGCGCGCCTCGCGTCAGAAGGCCGTCACCGTGGCCGAGATCGTGCTCGTCCCCGGCGCCGAGGCGATCGTGGCACCGATCTGGGTGCCCTACCGTGAGCGGATCAAGCCCGGCGACCTGTCGCCCGGTGACCTGCTGCCGGTGGCCGACGACGACCCGCGGCTGGTGCCGACGTACTCCTTCGGTGACGACCCGCTCGACGGCGACGCCCGCACCCAGATCCGCACGATCGCCAAGGACCTGGGGATCGGTCGCATCCGGACCCTCTCGCCCGAGGGCCATGAGCTCGCCGCCCAGCGGTGGTTCGACGGCGACGCCGGACCCGAGGGGCCGCTCGCGCAGTCCGCGCCCGAGCCGTGCTCCACCTGCGGCTTCCTGGTCCGGATCTCCGGCTCGCTGGCGGAGTCCTTCGGGGTCTGCGCCAACGGCGACGCCAACGACGACGGCCGTGTGGTCGCCTTCGGTCACGGCTGCGGTGCGCACTCCGAGGTCCGGCTCGCCAAGCGGCACGAGCCGGTGCCCCTGCCGGAGCCGGTCGTCAACGAGTTCGACGAGGACCTCGAGACGTTCTGAGCCCGCGCGGGGCCGACCGGGACTCAGTCGTCGGATGCACCGAGCTCGGTGCGGGCCCGCTTGCGGCGCCGGCAGTACTCCAGCCCGAGCAGCCCGAGCCCGCACCCGGCCGCGCAGGTCCAGAGCATCCAGCCGTGTCCGGCGTCCTGCAGGCGACCGTAGAAGGGCAGCAGGGCGACGAAACCGATGACCCACAGGCCGACCCCGACCTGGACGGTGCGGACTCCGTCGACGTCGAGCGGCTCGACGTTCGCGACCAGGTAGGTGCGGTTGCCGATCTCGTGGACGATCGGCTGGTCGTCGCGCAGCTCCATGGGGCCACTGTAGGAGGACCCGGTCCGGTTCGCCTCGGATGTCTTCCCGAGGGCCGTCCGCTCTGGCATGCTCAGCGCCCGTGACGGATCAGCCCGAAGGTGCGAGCCCGAAGCCCCACAGCGACCGCACGAAGGGTCGGCCCACGCCACGTCGCGACGCGCCGCGCGGGCACCAGACCGGCCTCGACCGGTTCTTCAAGATCAGCGAGCGAGGCTCCACGCTCGAGCGCGAGTTCCGCGGCGGCGTGGTCACCTTCTTCACGATGGCCTACATCATCGTGCTCAACCCGCTCATCCTCGGGTTCGCCCCCGACGAGAACGGCCACTTCCTCGGCGGTGGCTCCGGAAACGGCTCCAACCTGCCGGCGATCGCCGCGGCGACGGCGCTCGTGGCCGGCGTGACGACGATCCTGATGGGCGTCGTCGCGAACTACCCGCTGGCGCTGGCCACCGGGCTCGGCCTGAACGCGTTCCTCGCGGTGTCGGTCGCCCAGCAGATGTCCTGGTCCGACGCGATGGGCCTGATCGTGCTCGAGGGCCTGATCATCCTGGTGCTGGTCCTGACCGGGTTCCGGACGGCGGTGTTCCACGCCGTACCAGCCCAGCTCAAGGTCGCCATCTCGGTCGGCATCGGCCTGTTCATCGCCTTCATCGGCTTCGTCGACGCCGGGTTCGTACGCCGGACCCCGGACGCCGCGCACACCACCGTGCCGGTCCAGCTCGGCACCGGGTTCTACCTCCAGGGCTGGCCGGTCGTCGTGTTCGCGGTGGGCCTGGGGCTGGTCATCACGCTGTGGGTGAAGCGGGTCCGGGGCGCCATCCTGCTGGCGATCATCGCCACCACGATCCTGGCGATCATCGTCGAGAGCATCGGCGACTTCGGCTCGAGCCAGGACAACCCGAGCGGCGGCTGGGGCCTCAACGTCCCGAAGTGGCCGGACAAGATCGCCGACACGCCCCACTTCGACACCCTGGGCCACTTCAACATCTTCGGCTCGTTCCAGTCCGCGGGTGTCGTCACCGCCCTGCTGCTGGTCTTCACGCTGATGCTGGCCGACTTCTTCGACACGATGGGCACGATGACCGCCATCGGTGCCGAGGCCGGCCTGCTCGACTCCGAGGGGATCCCGCCGAACACCCAGCGGATCCTGATCGTCGACTCCGTCGCTGCTGCGGCCGGTGGTGCCGCGGGCGTCTCGTCCAACACGTCGTACATCGAGAGCGCCTCGGGCGTCGGCGAGGGAGCGCGCACCGGCCTGGCGTCGGTGGTGACCGGCGTGCTGTTCCTGCTCTCGATCTTCCTGGCGCCGCTCGTCAGCGTGATCCCGAGCGAGGCGGCCGTGCCGGCTCTGGTGCTGGTCGGCTTCCTGATGATGCAGCAGGTCAAGGGGATCACCTGGGACGACACCGACATCGCGATCCCGGCGTTCCTCACGATCATCCTGATGCCGTTCACCTACTCGATCAGCGTCGGCATCGGTGCCGGCTTCCTGACCTACGTGCTGATCAAGGCGGTCAAGGGCAAGTCCGCCGAGGTCCACCCTCTGCTCTGGGTCGTCGCCGCCCTGTTCCTCGTCTACTTCGCCATCCACCCCATCACCGTCCTCTTCACCTGAGCGCTGACCCGGCAGAAGTGCACGTCCAGGGACGCTGACCCGGCAGAAGTGCACGTCCAGGGACGCTGACCCGCCAGAAGTGCACGGCGCAATCGCGCACGTGCCCGGGGCGTCGCCGCGTTCCTGCGTGCACTTCTGCCGGGTCAGCGCGTGAGCGTTGGCACTTTCTGCCGGGTCAGCGGCTTCCGGAATGGTTAGCGAAGGTAATGAGTTATGCTAACGACATGCCTACCGTGCAGACGGCCGCCCGCACCGATGCCGGGCTCGCGAGTGAGCTCCGGCTCAGTGTCATGCGCCTGCGGCGCCGGCTGAGCAACGAGCGTCATCCCGACAACCCGCTGAGCATGGGCGCGATGGCGGTGCTCGGCTGCCTGTTCCGCAACGGCGACCTGACCGTCGGCGAGCTGGCCGCGCACGAGCGCATCCAGCCGCCCAGCATGACCCGCATCGTCAACGCCCTCGAGGAGGGTGGGTACGTCGTACGCCGGGCGCACGCCACCGACGGCCGGCAGGTCGTCGTCGAGCTCTCCGAGCAGGGCCGAACGACGCTCCTCGCCGACCGTGCCCGCCGCGACGCCTGGCTGGCTCGCCGCATGCGCGACGACCTCACCGCCGACGAGCGCGACACCCTCCGCCGGGCCGCCCCCCTCCTGGAGCGCCTGGCGTCCGCCGACTGACCACCACCCGCACCACCGACTGAAAGCAGATCTTGAGCCCCACCTTCCGAGCCCTCCACAACCCGAACTACCGGCGCTACGCGCTCGGCAGCCTGGTCTCCAACACCGGCACCTGGATGCAGCGTGTCGCGCAGGACTGGCTGGTCCTCCGTCTCACCGACGGCAGCGGCACCGCCCTGGGCATCACCACCGGACTGCAGTTCCTGCCGGTCCTCCTCCTCTCGCCGTACGCCGGCGTGGTCGCCGACCGCTTCTCCAAGCGTCGGCTGCTCCAGCTCACCCAGCTGACCATGGCGATCGCCTCCCTGGCGCTCGGGCTGCTCGCCGTCGCCGGGCTGGCGGAGGTCTGGCAGGTGTACCTCATCGCCTTCCTCTTCGGCATCGGCTCGGCCTTCGACGCGCCCGCCCGTCAGTCGTTCGTCTCCGAGATCGTGGGGCCCGACGACCTGACCAACGCCGTCGGCCTCAACTCCGCGACGTTCAACACCGCCCGCATCATCGGCCCGGCGGTCGCCGGCCTGATGATCGGCGCGCTCGGCGGCGGCGCCTGGGCGACCGGCTGGGTGATCCTGATCAACGCTCTCTCCTACGGCGCGGTGATCTGGCAGCTCGAGCACATGGACACCGCACTGCTCCACTCGCCCAAGCCGGTCGCGCGGACCCCGGGGATGCTCCTGGAGGGCGTTCGCTACGTCCGCAGCCAGCCCAAGATGATGATGATCCTGGTGATGGTGTTCTTCGCCGGCACCTTCGGGATGAACTTCCAGATCACCTCGGCCCTGATGGCGACCCACGTCTTCGGCAAGGGTGCCGGCGAGTTCGGCATCCTCGGCTCGGCCATGGCCGTCGGGTCGCTGGTCGGCGCGCTGCTCGCCGCGCGGCGGGTGCACATCCGGGTCCGACTCGTGGCCGGCGCAGCCGTCGGGTTCGGAGCCATGGAGATGGTGGCGGGCCTGATGCCGACGTACGTCGCGTTCGCGCTGATCTGCCCGCTCATCGGCGTCTGCACGCTGACCATGCTCAACTCCGCCAACGCGATCATGCAGCTGGAGTCGGCGCCGGCGCTGCGCGGCCGGGTGATGGCGCTCTACATGACCATCGTCATGGGCGGCACCCCGATCGGCTCCCCGATCATCGGATGGGTCGGTCAGCAGTTCGGTGCCCGGTGGACGCTGCTGGGCGGCGGGATGCTCACGATCGTGGGGGTCGTCGTCGCGGTGGCGCTCTTCGCGCGCCCCGCGCGGGACCAGGCGGACGCCGAGCCGGAGAGGGTCGCGGTCCGAGCGGCCTGACTGTCGCCATCCAGGAAGGGCCGGCGAGCGACCTCGCCGCCCCGCTCGCCGCCCCGCTCGCTGCGGTGCTCCGTCCCGGCTGCCGCCGGGACGGAGCGTCCTCGCCCGTGCCGGGTATCTCGTTTTGGTGCCCACGGGCCGGGCGAGTAATCTGGAACACCGTGTCCGGCACGTCCGGGCTCTCATCCGTGCCCAGCCGCGCGCGCCCCCTCTCGAGGTGCGGGGCGAGGAGCGCGGCGAACGGCACACCATCACCACCAGGCACACCGCACCGAGCAACACGATCGTGCCCGGCAAGGCGCCGAGTACTGAGGTAAGGACAGAAAGGGAACCACCGAGTGCCCACCATTCAGCAGCTGGTCCGCAACGGCCGGCGCGACAAGGCGTCGAAGACCAAGACGCCCGCCCTCAAGGGCTCACCGCAGCGCCGCGGCGTCTGCACCCGCGTCTACACGACCACCCCGAAGAAGCCGAACTCCGCCCTCCGCAAGGTCGCCCGCGTGCGCCTGTCGAGCGGCGTCGAGGTCACCGCCTACATCCCGGGTGTCGGTCACAACCTCCAGGAGCACTCGATCGTGCTCGTCCGCGGCGGCCGGGTGAAGGACCTGCCCGGTGTCCGCTACAAGATCATCCGCGGCACGCTCGACACCCAGGGCGTGAAGAACCGTAAGCAGGCCCGCAGCCGCTACGGCGCGAAGAAGGAGAAGGGCTGATGCCGCGCAAGGGTCCGGCCCCCAAGCGGCCGATCGACGTAGACCCGGTCTTCGGGTCCCAGCTGGTGACCCAGTTGGTCTCCAAGGTGCTCAAGGACGGCAAGAAGCAGGTCGCCCAGCGCATCGTCTACACCGCCCTCGAAGGCTGCCGCGACAAGACCGGCACCGACCCCGTGGTCACGCTCAAGCGCGCCATGGACAACGTGAAGCCGGCGATCGAGGTGAAGTCCCGCCGCGTCGGTGGCGCGACGTACCAGGTCCCGATCGAGGTCAAGGGAACACGCGGCACCACGCTCGCGTTGAGGTGGTTGGTCGGGTACGCCGCGGACCGTCGTGAGAAGACGATGTCCGAGCGCCTGATGAACGAGATCCTCGACGCGTCCAACGGCCTTGGCGCCGCGGTGAAGAAGCGCGAGGACACCCACAAGATGGCCGAGTCCAACAAGGCCTTCGCCCACTACCGCTGGTGACGAGCCGGCGTACGACGCCCCGGCCGGGCGGGTACGCCGCCGGCACCGGCTCAACCGGTCCTACCTAAGGAAAAGAACCCTCAGTGGCTGTCGACATCACCACGGACCTCCAGAAGGTCCGCAACATCGGCATCATGGCGCACATCGATGCCGGCAAGACCACCACCACCGAGCGCATCCTCTTCTACACCGGCATCACCTACAAGATCGGTGAGGTCCACGAGGGTGCGGCCACGATGGACTGGATGGAGCAGGAGCAGGAGCGCGGCATCACGATCACGTCCGCCGCGACGACCTGCTGGTGGAAGGACCACCAGATCAACATCATCGACACGCCCGGTCACGTGGACTTCACCGCGGAGGTCGAGCGCTCGCTGCGCGTTCTCGACGGCGCGGTCGCCGTCTTCGACGGCGTGGCCGGTGTCGAGCCGCAGACCATGACCGTCTGGCGCCAGGCGAACAAGTACTCCGTGCCCCGGATGTGCTTCGTGAACAAGCTGGACCGCACCGGTGCGGACTTCTTCCGCTGCGTCGACATGATGGTCGAGCGCCTCAACTCCACACCGCTGGTCCTCCAGCTCCCGATCGGTGCCGAGGCCGACTTCCTCGGGGTCGTCGACCTCGTGGGCATGCGTGCTCTCACCTGGCGCGGCGAGACCACGATGGGCGACGACTACGAGGTCGAGGAGATCCCGGAGTCGATGCGTGCCCAGGTCGAGGAGTACCGCGAGAAGTTCCTCGAGACCTTGGCCGAGGCCGACGACGACGTGATGGAGAAGTACCTCGAGGGCGAGGAGCTCTCCGTCGACGAGCTCGAGGCCGCGATCCGTCGCGCCACGCTGGCCGACAAGCTCAACCCGGTGCTCTGCGGCACGGCGTTCAAGAACAAGGGCGTGCAGCCCCTGCTCGACGCCGTCGTGAAGTACCTCCCGAGCCCGCTCGACATCGACGCCATCATCGGCCACAAGGCCAACGACGAGGACGTCAAGATCGAGCGGATGCCCTCGGACGACCAGCCGTTCTCCGGCCTGGCCTACAAGATCGCCTCGGACCCCCACCTCGGCAAGCTGATCTACGTCCGCGTCTACTCCGGCAAGCTGGAGGCCGGCGCGACCGTGCTCAACTCCGTGACGGGCAAGAAGGAGCGGATCGGCAAGGTCTACCAGATGCACGCCAACAAGCGTGAGGAGATCGCGTCGGTCGGCGCCGGGCAGATCGTGGCGGTGATGGGTCTGAAGGACACCAAGACCGGTCACACCCTGTGCGACATCCAGAACCCCGTCGTTCTCGAGTCGATGTCCTTCCCGGCCCCGGTGATCGAGGTCGCGATCGAGCCCAAGACCAAGAGTGACCAGGAGAAGCTGGGCACGGCGATCCAGCGGCTCTCCGACGAGGACCCGACCTTCACGGTGAAGACCGACGAGGAGACGGGCCAGACGATCATCGCCGGCATGGGCGAGCTCCACCTGGAGATCCTCGTCGACCGGATGAAGCGCGAGTTCCGCGTCGAGGCGACCGTCGGCAAGCCGCAGGTGGCCTACCGCGAGACGCTGCGCAAGCAGGTCGAGAACCACACCTACGTGCACAAGAAGCAGACCGGTGGTTCCGGCCAGTTCGCGAAGGTCGTCATCTCGCTCGGCCCCAACATCGACCCCGAGACGGGTGCCGGTGCGGGCTACGAGTTCGTCAACAACGTCTCCGGTGGCCGCATCCCGCGCGAGTACATCCCGTCGGTCGACCAGGGTGGCCAGGACGCCATGGAGTTCGGCGTGCTCGCCGGCTACCCGATGGTGGACGTGAGGTTCGTGCTCGAGGACGGCGCCTACCACGACGTCGACTCCTCGGAGCTCGCGTTCAAGATCGCCGGCAACCAGGCCTTCAAGGAGGCCGCGCGGATGGCCAAGCCCGTCCTGCTGGAGCCGATGTTCGCCGTCGAGGTGATCACCCCGGAGACCTTCCTGGGCACCGTCATCGGCGACATCAACAGCCGGCGCGGCCAGATCCAGGCACAGGAGGAGCGGCACGGTGACATGGTCATCAACGCCCTCGTGCCCCTTTCCGAGATGTTCGGGTACGTCGGAGACCTGAGGTCCAAGACCTCCGGTCAGGCGTCGTACTCGATGGAGTTCGACTCGTACGCCGAGGTCCCTTCGGGCATCGCCGACGAGATCGTCAAGAAGGTCCGCGGCGAGTAGTCGCCACCGTGGCCCCGCGCGATCGGGGGGCCATTTGGCCGGACCCTCGGCATGCAGCAGAATCAACGAGTCAAGTGACAACAACAGGAGGAGCCCACAGTGGCTAAGGCGAAGTTCGAGCGGACCAAGCCGCACGTCAACATCGGCACGATCGGTCACATCGACCACGGCAAGACCACCTTGACCGCGGCGATCACCAAGGTCCTGCACGACAAGTACCCCGACCTGAACCCCTTCTACGCCTTCGACGAGATCGACAAGGCCCCGGAAGAGCGTCAGCGCGGTATCACGATCGCGATCGCGCACGTCGAGTACCAGACCGACGCGCGTCACTACGCCCACGTCGACTGCCCGGGTCACGCCGACTACATCAAGAACATGATCACCGGCGCTGCCCAGATGGACGGCGCGATCCTCGTGGTGGCCGCGACCGACGGTCCGATGCCGCAGACGCGTGAGCACGTGCTGCTCGCCCGCCAGGTCGGCGTGCCGGCGATCGTCGTCGCGCTCAACAAGTGCGACATGGTCGACGACGAGGAGCTCGTCGAGCTCGTCGAGCTGGAGGTGCGCGAGCTGCTCTCCGAGTACGAGTTCCCCGGCGACGACATCCCCGTGATCAAGGTCGCGGCCTTCCCGGCGCTCAACGGCGACGAGAAGTGGGGCCAGTCGGTCCTCGAGCTCATGGACGCGGTCGACTCCTACATCCCGACCCCGGAGCGCGACACCGAGAAGCCGTTCCTGATGCCGGTCGAGGACGTCTTCACGATCACCGGTCGCGGCACGGTCATCACCGGCCGCATCGAGCGTGGCATCGTGAAGATCAACGAGGAGGTCGAGATCATCGGCATCCGCGAGACCTCGCAGAAGACGACCGTCACCGGCGTCGAGATGTTCCGCAAGCTGCTCGACGAGGGCCAGGCCGGCGAGAACGTCGGGCTGCTCCTCCGTGGCACGAAGCGCGAGGACGTCGAGCGTGGCATGGTCGTGATCAAGCCCGGCACGACGACCCCGCACACCAACTTCGACGCGAGCGTCTACATCCTGTCGAAGGAGGAGGGCGGCCGGCACACGCCGTTCTTCAACAACTACCGCCCGCAGTTCTACTTCCG
>Ga0070665_100002125_pt1 | contig 22139 bp, 16 predicted proteins | sample KBSS13metaG_FD_65862 | JGI IMG/M metagenome (GOLD analysis project Ga0070665, IMG submission 65862) | Switchgrass rhizosphere microbial communities from Kellogg Biological Station, Michigan, USA - KBS S1-3 metaG | ecosystem: Host-associated > Plants > Roots > Rhizosphere > Soil ... | reverse complement strand
TCTGTTTCAGAGGTCAACGCTCATGCGACCCGTAGTCCGAGGGCCTCACCTTACCCCGGCGTTGTAGGCAGCCTTCTTCATCGGACGTCCGGTAGTGGTGGAAGTCGGCTTTGCGCCTCATCCCGGTCATCAAGGCAAGGTTTGCCTGTACCTGAAAGCAGACATTGCGACTGATACCAGCGGTTAGCGACTAACGCCTGGCCAACTGGTGGAGTCTTAAGGCTGATATATGCAGGCATGTGGGAGCAGATTGCCAGCAGGGGTACATATTCCGGATCAGCGTTGCGGCGACCCGATCTACCGGAAGATGGCGTTCGACGAAGTAAGTTATCTTGTCATAGAGTGCCACTCACACCGCTTCATCGTTTCCGGGGACCGGCAATGGCCACGCATGCCCACTGACTTATTCTCGCTTAATGGAAAGAAGGCGCTTGTCACGGGCGCCAGCCGGGGCGTCGGGCGCGCCATCGCTGAGGGTCTCGCCGTTGCAGGAGCCGACGTAGCCATATCCGGCCGGGATGCCGAGGCCCTCAAGAACTGCGCTGACGCCATTAGTGCTATTGGTCGGAAGGCCCCGGCGATCTGCATGGATGTGTCCGACGTCGGCAGTTGCCGCCGCGGCGTTGCAGAAGCTGCAACCAGGCTCGGCGGCCTGGACATATTGATCAACAACGCGGGCGTAGAACAAGTCTGCGCCTCTATCGACGTCGAAGAAGAGCTGTGGGATCGGATAGTCGATACAAACTTGAAAGGCGCTTTCTTCGCTGCCCAGGCGGCGGCGCGGCTGATGAAAGGCGGGGCGATCCTCAACATCTGCTCGCTGACTTCGGAGCGCGGCATTCCGACTGCTGTCCCTTATGGTTCATCTAAGACGGGGCTCGCTGGCATGACTCGGGCGCTCGCAGTGGAATGGGCTGCGCGCGGCATCCGGGTCAATGCGCTGGAGCCCGGCTATTTTCGCACATCGCTCACCGAGCCGTTCTACGAGAACGCCGAATGGCAACAGGCCATGCTCGGCAAAATCCCCATGCAGCGCTTTGGCCGGTTGGATGATCTGGTCGGCGTCAGTGTCTTCCTGTGCTCCGGTGCCGCAAGCTACATTACCGGTATATGCCTGCCCGTCGACGGCGGCACGCTGGCTTCACTCTGAACAGGACGTTTCATGCCCCCTAGGATCAACCTCCACGAACTGGCGAACCTCTCGTCCGCCCAACGGGCGAAGCTTCAGCAGCGCACCGAAACGGACCTTGCCGCGTTCGTGGAGAAAGCCCGGCCGATCATGGAGGCGGTGCGGCTGGAAGGCGACGAGGCTTTGGCCCGCTTTGCGCGCGACTTCGAAAAGGCGCCCGTGACCGCCTCGGGGATCGCAGCTACCGAGCAGGATTTCGATGAGGCAGAGAAGACGCTCGATCCCAAGGTGTGCGAGGCCATGGAATTCGCGGCCCATTCCATTCGCAAGTTCCACCAGCACCAGATGCCGGATGAGATGTGGTTGCACGAGATCAGGCCCGGCGCCTTCGCAGGAGACCGAGCGCGCCCCATTCCATCCGTCGCCTGTTATATCCCGAGGGGCAAGGGCGCGTTTCCGTCAGTGGCACTTATGACATCCATCCCCGCAAAGGTGGCTGGGGTGAAAGACGTCATCATCGTCACGCCGCCAGGAACCGACGGCAAGATAGACGACGCCACGCTTGTCGCGGCGCGCATGGCAGGTGTCAGCAAGGTGTTCAAGGCGGGCGGCGCGCAAGCCATTGCAGCGGTCGCCTATGGCACTAAGACGGTGCCGAAAGTCGCGAAGGTCATCGGTCCCGGAAGCCCGTGGGTGGCTGCCGCCAAGCGCCTGGTCTCGCATGTCATCGACACGGGGTCCCCGGCGGGCCCTAGCGAGGTCGTGATCTTCGCGGATGATACGGTGGACGGCGCGCTGGCGGGGCTTGACCTGTTAATCGAAGCCGAACACGGACCGGACAGCTCGGCCTATCTTGTCACCTGGAGCAGGCGCGTCGCAGAAGAAGCGATGGCCGCCATCCCGGACTTCTGGAAGCAGATGGGCGAACAGCGGGTGTCCTTTTCGTCGACGGTCCTCAGCGGTCCGATCGGCGGCGTGGTTCTGGCCCGCGACGAAGAGGATGCCATCGCATTCTGCAACGAGTATGCTCCGGAGCATCTGCAGGTTCTTTCAAAAGAGCCTTTCGCCTATCTCGGCAGACTTGAGAATGCAGGCGAAATCCTGCTGGGCGAACATACTCCGACGACGCTCGGCAATTTCGTTGTTGGCCCCAGCCACGTTTTGCCGACGAGCGGCTGGGCACGCACGGCGTCGGCGATTTCGGTGTTCGATTTTCTCAAACGCAACTCGATCGCCTATGTCACCAGCAGGGGCTATCCCGAATTGGCCAAGCACGCCCGCGCGCTGGCTACCTACGAGGGTTTCGAAGCCCACGCCAACGCCGTCTCAGAAATCAGAGATAGGATTCTCAAGCGTTGACCTGCCAGGGCTTTGGCCCTCATATCCATTTTTCCCTTCTTCAGAGAAAGAACCGAACATGAGATGGACACCGAGCCGCCGCGACATCCTCAAGACGGGCCTTTCAATCGCCGCCCTTTCGAGCATCGCGCCCATCGCCTTCGCGCAGGACATCCCGTCCGCCCCGGAAGCCGGCGACATCAAGATGGGCATCGAGCCCTGGCTGGGTTACGGCCAATGGCACATTGCCGCGAAGAAGGAGCTGTTCAAGGCTGCGGGCCTCGGCAGTGTTGAGATCATCAATTTCAACACTGATGCCGACATCAACGCGGCACTCGCTGCCGGACAACTCCAGTGCGGCAACATCGCGACCCACACGGCCATGAATTTCATTGCGGCGGGGCTGCCGCTCAAGATCGTCGCACTGCTCGATGTGTCCAAGACTGCCGACGCCATGATCTCGGATGGCTCGGTCACCGACATCAAGGGCTTGAAGGGCAAGCAGGTGGCCTACGAAGAGGGGACCACCAGCGACATTCTCCTGAACTACGCCTTGTCCCAGAACGGCATGACGATCGCCGACATTCAGAGAGTGCCGATGCCCGCTTCCGATGCGGGCGCCGCGCTGATCGGCGGCAAGGTACCGGTCGCCGTGACCTACGAGCCGTACCTGACTCTTGCCATGCAGCAGAACAAAAACGTCAAGATGATCTACAGTGCCGGGGAAAATCCGGGTCTGATCTCCGACGTCTTCGTGGTGCGTGAGGAATTCCTGGCCGAGAAGCCGGGGCAGATCGTTGCCCTCCTCAAGGCTTGGGATCTCGCGCTTGCCGATTACCGTAAGGATACGACCGGCGGTCGAGCGATTATCTCGGAAGCAGTCGGGGCCAAGCCGGAAGAATTGGCCACCGCTTTTGACGGCGTGATCTACTACTCGCTGGCGGAGAACATGACAGAATTCGCGGGCAACTTCACCACGAAGGTCATCCCCGAGGTCCATAAGGCGGCACGGACGGCCGGGATCCTGCAGAAGGATGTCGATCTCTCGACGGCGATCGATACCAGGTTCGTGGATGCCGCGACCAGATAGGGCGAGGCGCCCCGGCTTCGCGCTGGGGCAGCGCATTTCAACGGCGGAATTCCTCGCAATCGCGGCCCTCGTATTTATTGTCGTGGGTGCGTCCTGGTACGTGGTCACGGTAACCGGCCTGGTGGGACGGCTCTTCCTACCATCGCCCGCCCAGGTCGTATCGCGGCTTGCCGAACTGGCGGCCTCCGGCGACCTGGTCACCGATGTCAGCATCAGCATCTACCGGATCTCGCTCGGATTCCTGATCTCCACCGTGGTCGCGTTGCCCGTCGGCATTTTGATCGGCAGCTATCGGCGCTGGGAAGCCGCGATCGAACCGTTCGTCGACTTCATCCGCTATATGCCGGTGGTCGCCTTCGTCCCACTGTCCATCCTTTGGGCGGGGACGGGCGATTTACAAAAACTGCTGATCATATTCATCGGCACGTTCTTCCAGCAGGTGTTGCTGCTGATGGACAACGTAAAATCCGTGCCGCGCGACTTCATCAATCTTGGCCGTACGTTGCAGATGCCAGAATGGCGCATCCTGCAGCGGATCGTCTTGCCTTCCGCTTTACCGGCGATCTGGGATTCGATGAGGATCAGTTTGGGCTGGGCCTGGACCTGGCTAGTCGTCGCCGAACTTGTTGCGGCTACGTCCGGACTCGGCTACCGCATCACGACCGCGCAGCGCTATTTTCAGACGGACCTGATTTTCGGCTATCTGCTCATCCTTGGTATTCTGGGCCTCGCGACCGACCAGGTCATGAAGTATGCGAGCCGCAGGTTGTTCAGGTACCTCCATGCCCGTTGACAAGCTTTTGATATCGGGCCTGGGCAAGACTTTTCGGAGCGAACGGGGGGTAACTGTCGCGCTAGAGGGTGTCGACCTTGCCATAGGCGAGAATGAATTCGTCGCGCTGGTCGGCACCTCAGGTTGCGGAAAATCTACCTTGTTGTCGATTGCCGCAGGGCTGGACAGCCAAGATGAGGGCTCTATCGCCATCGATGGCGAGCCTATCGTGGCACCGGGGCTCGACCGCGGCGTCGTCTTCCAGAGCTATACGTTGCTGCCGTGGCTCACCACCCTTGAGAATGTCGAGTTCGCTCTGAAAGCTGCGGGAAAGACGGCGCGCGAAGCCCGGGAGATCGCGCAGGCCCACCTCGAACTCGTCGGACTGCAGGGTTTCGAGAAGGCTTTTCCTTCAGAACTTTCGGGCGGCATGAAGCAACGCGTTGCGATTGCGCGCGCGTTGAGTTACCGGCCCAAGATGCTGCTGATGGACGAACCTTTCGGGGCGCTGGATGCCTTGACCCGGCACCATATGCAGGAATTGCTGACAGGCATCTGGGAAAAACATCGGCTGACCGTCCTGTTCATCACGCACGATGTCGAAGAGGCCGTGTATCTGTCGGACCGCGTAGCGGTGATGACCAACAGGCCCGGCCGGATCAAGACCGTCGTGGATATCGACCTGCCTCGACCTAGGCACTACGAAATGGCGGCGTCACCGGAGTTCCAGCGCCTGCACCGCGCGGTCCTTGATGCGATCCGCAGCGAGTCGCTTGTGGCCGCTGCACTGCAAGCAGCCCTGGCATGAGCCCGGAGGAATACGCACGTCATGATGCAACCGCGCTTGTCGCGCTGATCTGCACTGGCGAAGTCACGAAAGCGGAGGTCCTAGACGCGGCCCTTGGACGGATTGCGGACAAGAACCGCGAGATCAACGCCGTCGTCGACCTTTACGACCAACCGGTCGAAGATACCAATGCGCAGGGCCCATTTGCGGGCGTGCCTTTCCTGTTGAAGGACATCGGCGCCGGCATTTCAGGCAAGCGCACCAGTTGCGCCAGCCGCGCATTTCTGTCCGTGCGACCGCAGAACCACGACGACGAACTCACGATGCGCTTCAAGCAGTCGGGCCTGCGTATTCTTGGCAAGACCAATCTTCCCGAACTGGGTTTCAACGTGACCAGCGAGCCCGTTCTTTTTGGTCCCACACGCAATCCTTTCGATCTCACACGCAGCGCCGGCGGCTCATCTGGAGGGGCTGCAGCGGCCGTTGCGTCCGGCATGGTGCCGATTGCCCATGCCACGGATGGCGCGGGTTCGATTCGCATCCCTGCGGCCTGCTGCGGTATGGTCGGGCTGAAACCGTCGCGCGGACTTGTTCCGCAGGGGCCAGCCCATGCCGACATCTATGGCGGTCTCGTTTCGGAAGGCGTGATCGCGCGGTCGGTCCGCGACATGAAAACTGCCCTTGCGATCATGAGCGGACGCGATCCAGGCGCGCCCTATGCCGGCCCTGTTCCGCGACCGGTAAGGGCAAGATGCAGGATTGGCATTCTGGACGCTGGTGCAGACGATTTCCAATTCGACGACGATGCCAGGGATGCTCTGTCTCACGCCGTCAAACGCCTTCGCGACGCCGGTCACGTGGTCGAGCCCGCCGGCGCGTTTCTCTCGCCGGACGATTGGCGTGTTCCTCGAGAGGTCTATCTCGCTCAGGTCTGTGCAAATGCAGCCGCCGACTTCCCGGGGCGCGACATACCCGAAGAGCTGGAGCCGATGAACCGCGCCGCCATCGAGATGGGGCGCCGCATGCCGGTCGAAAGCTATTTGGGGGCTATCCGTCGCGGACACGATTTCGCACGGCGCTTTGCCAATATTTGGAACCGATTCGATGTGTTGCTGACACCCGCCTTGGCCAGTGCTGCACCGAAGTTAGGGCTGTTTCCGATGGACCACGAGGATGTCGCCCTGCACGTCGATCGCATGACGCGACTCGCCCCATTCGCCGGCACCTTCAATCTGACTGGCTCACCGGCGCTTGTGGTTGGCGTTTCACAGACGGACACAGGTTTGCCATTGGCAGTGCAGCTTGCCGGAGACATCGGCGATGACCCGCAGCTGCTGGCCCTTGGCGAAGAGCTCGTGCGCGTGTGAGCCTCAAACAGCGAGCGCCCTGGATCATAGGTCGATAGCATGGCAAAGCTGCCCTTAGCGATCTAGTGAAGGCGTAAGCGAAATGTGATGAACCGATGTCAGCTCTGCGCCTCATTCCGGCCGTTGGGGCCAGCTTTGCGATCGGCTGAAAGCGGACGTTACGACGGGCAAGGTTGACGTCGTCGTTGCACCACCAGCGTACGATCAGCCGACGAAAGAGGTGAGTAGCCCTTCCAGGGAGCACTGCGGTTTCGAGGACGTCCCTCCGGGGCTGCCCTGTGTAGCAAAGCGGTCGGCCTTCATTCCGGCAGCCCTGCCTTGCGCAGACCATCGAGCCAGCGTTGCCGGCGGCGATCCCGCCGGCGCCCCCGCACCACAATGGACCCGTATTTCTCGCCGGCTTTGCCTATCAAAAAACCCACTGCTGGACACTGAGCCAGCCTCATCCCAGAAGCTGGGACGTCGTCAGGCGATTCTCAGCCCTCCGCCGGTCTTACAAGCGGCGAAGGGCTTGCGCTGGTTCCGTGCGGTCAGCAGCCGGGCATCGTCAATGCGCCGTTTGCGAATGCTCGCCGCCCGGCTGCGAAATGCCGCCCAGCGCTGCGCCGGCCTGGGCCGCCTCGCCATTCATGGCAAGATCGCCAAGCGAGATGATGCCGACCAGCCGCTTGTCGCGGTTGACCACCGGCAGCCGCCGCACTTTGAGATCGCTCATGTTGCGAAGGACATCCGCGGCCTCCTCGTCGTCGAAGCAGTATTTGATCTCGGGGCTCATCACCTCGCGTATCAGGGTGTCCGGACCCTTGCCCTCGGCCACGCCGCGGACGGCGATATCGCGGTCGGTGATCATCCCGACCAGGCGATCGTTCTCGCTGACCGGCAGGGCGCCGGCGTCGAGATTTGCCATGGCCTTTGCGGCGTCCAGCAGGCTCTGGTCCGGACTGATAATGCGAACGTTCTTCGTCATGTAGTTGCTTATTTTCATGGTTCTTTCTCCTTGAGTCGAAGTCCATCGCCGTCCGCCGAATCGCCTGATGCGTGGATCGAGTTGCTATTGAGCAGGGGGCACGGTCGACCTCCGCGCCAGCGATGCTTTGTCGCGGGCAACGGCTCGCGGCCTCTCGAACATGCGCACGACGTTGTCCGGGAAGCTCGGCTCAGGCGGCGGTTGCGCCGTTGCTTCCTGGATTTCGCTGCGCTTGCGCAGGCGTGCCGCGTCCTGGAGCATGCTGCCGGCCCATCGATAGATGTTGTTATCGCGCACGATCTCGCGCATGCGCCGCATGCGCTGGCGCTGCTCCTCCTCGGGCATGGTCAGCGCGCGGGCCATTGCCTCGCCCACGGCCGTGGCGTCGTAAGGATTGACGATCACTGCCTCGAGCAATTCGCGCGATGCGCCGGCGAAGGTGCTGAGGATGAGCACGCCTTGCTCGTCGTCGCGCGCCGCCACGAATTCCTTGGCGACGAGGTTCATGCCGTCATGCAGGCTGCTGACCACGCAGACATCGGCGGCGCGATAGATGGTGTAGATGTCGTCCGGGTTGCGATGCTCGTCCACCATGATGATCGGCTTGTAGTCGCCGCGCCGGTATTTCGCGTTGAACGCATCGACGAAGGCCATGCATTCCTGGTGCAGCTGCTGGTAAGCAGGCAACGTGCCGCGGCTGGGTGCGGCGATCTGCAGGAATGCCATCCTGCCGATCCACTCGGGCTGGCGCTCGAACAATTGCTCCAGCGCCATGAAACGGTCGAGGATGCCCTTGGTGTAGTCCATGCGCTCGACGCCGACGAGCAGCTTGGTGTCCGGCGACAGTCCGTGCTGTTCGAAGATCCTGGCCCGGCACTCGGCCACCGGCGGCTGCGTCTCCAGTGCCGACGGTGGCCAGGCGATGGAGATCGGATAGGGGTGCACCAGGGTCGTGCGGCCGCCATAGGAGATCGAGGAATGCTCGCGCTCGATGCGGCTTTCCAGGAAACGGTCGACGCTTTCGGTGAAATTGTTGCAGTGGAACTGGATATGGAAGCCGATGATCGAGCTGCCGAGCAGGCCCTCGAGAATCTCCTCACGCCACGGGCAGATACTGAAGACTTCCGAGTTCGGCCACGGGATATGCCAGAAGGTGATGATCGTCGCTTCCGGCAGCCTTTGTCTGACCATGCGCGGCAGCAGGGCGAAGTGATAGTCCTGGACCAGAACGATCGGCTTTTCGTTACGTGCTTCCGCCACCACGATGTCGGCGAATTTCTGGTTCACCGCCTTGTACATCTCCCAGTCCGATGCGCGGAAGATGGGCCGCGTGAAGACGATATGGCAGAGCGGCCATAGCCCGTCATTGGCAAAGCCGAGATAGTAGCCTTGCTGCTCTTCCTCGCTCAGCCAGACGCGGCGCAACGTGTACGACGGATTGCCCGGCGGCACCTGCACATGATCGCTCTCGTCGACCATCGTGCGGTCGGCCGTGCCGCCGCCATGAGCGACCCATGTCCCGGCGGTCGCACGGGTCACCGGCTCCAATGCCGAGACCAGCCCGCTGGCCGGGATGACAAGGTCGATCTTGCCGTCCTTGCCGAGGTTGTGGATGTAGGGTTCGCGATTGGACACCAGGATCACCTGGGCGCCCGGCAGCTCCGTCTCAAGTATCCGCCGCAGCGTGTCCGGCGTCCAGGAAACCAGCGGGTCGTCGACCGAGCGGCTGTTCTTTTCGAATTCATGCAGCAGCTGCCGTGCGGTTTCGATCACCGGCGCAGTCTCTTCGGGAGCAGCCACGGTCTTTGCCTCATGCCGCCGCCACCGCCATAGCAGGATTGCCGACAGTAGAACTGCCAGGATCGAAAGCACGAGGCTGGCGGCCAGCAGGCTGAAGGAGCCGCCGCCGGCGGCTTGCATGGGGTTGGCGTCGAATGTCATGATTCTATGCTTCTGATTGCGGCAGGCATGTCTTATTCTCGGCCGCTGGGGCCATCATTTCGCTCAGCACCTTGCGACCGCCCGACGCGAGGCTTGAGCGTTGGCAACTCTTGGGTCGCGGATGAGTTCCAGCCGAACATGATTCGTGAACGGGCGGATCAGGACCGGACGATCAGCGGCACCAATCCCTCGTGGCGAGTCTCGAGAAAGGCCACGACACGGTCGCCGACACGCTGGAACGACAGGTCGACCGCCGCCGCGCCGACGCCAAGCCGCCGGATGGTCAGCTGGTCGATGCCGATCGGCAGCCGCGGCCGGTTGACATGTATCTCGCCGGCGAAGCCATCGATCTCCAGGCCAAGGCAGGCTTGCATCAGCATGAACACCGACCCGGAAGACCAGGCTTGCGGCAGGCAGGCGACCGGATAGGCCACCGGCGCTTCGCCCGACGAGCGCGTGAAACCGCAAAAGAGCTCGGGCAGCCGCATGTTGAAATGGACCGCCGCTTCGAATGCGCCGCTCATTAGCCGAACCACGCTGTCACGCGATCCATAGCCGGCCATGCCGGTCGCGCAGATCGCCGTGTCGTGCGGCCAGATCGAGCCGTTGTGATAGGACATCGGGTTGAATGGCAGCTCGTCGTCGGCCAACGTTCGTATGCCCCACCCGGAATGCAATGACGCGGTCAGAAGCTGGTCCGTCAGGCGTTGCGCACGCTCCGGCGACGGCAGGCCGGCATAAAGCAGATGACCGGCATTGGATGAGCGCACCTGGCAAGGCTTTCCGTCGCCATCGAGCGCCAACGCGTAGAAGCCAGCTTCCTCCATCCAGAACGACCGCTCGACCGCGGCACGCATGTTCTCCGCACAGTCGGTCCAATGCGCGGCGCCGTCCGCATCCTCCCGCCGCGCCGCCAGCCCGGTCAAGCCGCGATAGGCGGCGTAGGCATAGCCTTGCACCTCAACCAGCGCGATCGGCCCTTTCGGAATGCGGCCGTCGGCGTGGAAGACGGAATCGAAGCTGTCCTTCCAGCCCTGATTGGACAGGCCCGAATCGGCGGCCCGCTGGTAGCTGACAAAGCCGTTGCCGTCTTGCCTGCTCGTGTCCTCCATCCAGGCGGCCGCCGCGACCAGCGAGGGCCATAGCGTGTCGATGAAAGCCATGTCGCCGGTGCGTGCCGCATAGGCGCTGGCGAGATAGATGTATAGCGGCGTCGTGTCGACGCCGCCATAATAGCGGCCGAACGGCAATTCGCGCAGCACCGCCATCTCGCCCTTGCGGGTTTCGTGCATGATCTTGCCCGGCTGCGAGTCGCTGAACGGCGACGTCTCCGTCGCCTGGTGCTGCGCCAGGAATGCCAGCACGCCGCGCGCCAGCGCCGGATCGAGCCACAGCATCTGCAGTGCCGAGATGACGCCGTCGCGGCCGAATGCCGTCGAGAACCAGGGAATGCCGGCATAGGGGTAAGGGCCGGTCGGCAGCTCGGTGGTCAGCAGCGCGATGTCGGCCCGGGCCCGCGACAGCCAGTCGTTGAAGACGCGGCCCGAGCTGAACACGGTGGCGCCTCGCCGGCGCTTGGCGCGCATCGCCCAACGCGCGCGGGCGGCGGCTGCGCGGAACCGCTCGCGGCCTGGAGCGGCTATCCGGTCTGCGCCGACCTCGACGAACAGCGTCTCGCTGCCGCGCTTCGGCAAATTGAGCATGAAGTCGGCGTGGTCGGAAAATATCTGCGCCGGCGGCTGCGAGAACGAGACCGTCGAACGGCGGACCAATTTGTCCAGCCCCTCGTAGTGCAGGCTGACGCTGTCGCTTTCTGTTTCCGCGTCATAGGACACGCCGCGCTTGCTTCGCGCCGATCCGCGCACCTCGAACATGTCGCGGAAATCGGCCTCGAAACGCAGCGTCAAGGGAACGATGGTCGCGCGGTCGCCGTAGTTGGACAAGGTCAGCCGCTCATACATGCGGTCCTGCCACAGCAGGCGGGACCGCTCGATATGGATGACGCCTTGTGGCGTCGGCTTTCCTTCCGCCGTGGTCAGCGGCAGATTCGTCAGATTGGCGGTGAAGACGATGTTGTCCTGGCTGAGCGAAGCGCCGAGCAGCGAAGGCGGCCGATCGCCGATCAGCAGCCGGAAATGCGACAGCACCCTCGTGTCGTCGCGAAACAGACCGTCTCCGCGCCCGCGAATATCGCCGTAGTCGTCAGCCACCACGAAGCAATCGCCATGCTTCAGCGCGAATTGCCGGTGCGGATCGCGCGGCGCGGCATCGTCGAGCGTCATCAGCGCGACGGCCGGATCGAGCTTTCGTTCATCGAGCATCGCCATGCCGTACCTGCACCACCCAGCGAGCGATCAGCTTGTTGCCATTGCGCGCACCGCGCGCGGGCGGGCCGCTGCATTGGCCTGGCGCGCGTAGATCGCGATGTATTCGTCGACCATGCGGGCCGCCGAAAAGCGCCGCTCGAAAACCAGTCGCACGAGGTCGCGGTCGAGTTCGGGCACGCGCCGGACCGCGTCGACTGCTTCGCTGATCGAGCGCACGATGAAGCCGGTCACCCCTTCGTCGACGATTTCAGGCATGGCGCCGCTGTCCCACGCGATGACGGGCGTGCCGCAGGCCATCGCTTCGATCACCACGAGGCCGAACGGCTCCGGCCAATCGATCGGGAACAGCAGGGCCGCGGCATTGCCGAGGAACGCTTCCTTATCGGCCTCGCCGATCTCGCCGATATACTCGATGTCTTGTCCATCGATCAGCGGTTCGATCGTATCGTGGAAATAGGCGCGATCATCCTCGCCGACCTTGGCGGCGATCCTGAGCTTGAGGCCTGAGCGGCGGGCGATTTCGATGGCGCGATCAGGCCGCTTGTCGCGCGACAGCCGGCCGAGAAAGGCGAGATAGCCGCTTGCCGAGTCGCCGCGGCGTTCGACAGGCTGGTAGAGCTCGAGCGGCAGGCCATGGTGGATTGTCCCGACCCAGTTTGCCTGATTGAGCGGTGACCGCTGGTTGTGCGAGATCGAGATCATCGGAAAGCGCGGCCAGCGGCCGTACGCGCCAGCCAGGTCGGCGTAGTCGAGGCGTCCGTGCGGTGTCGTCACGGTGCGCTCCGGCATATGCTCGAAGAACGGGAAATGCAGGAAATGGCTGAGATGGAAATGCATGATGTCGAAGTCGCCAGCGCGGCTGCGCACCTCGTCGAGCATGGCGAGATGCGCAGCGGTCGGCGATTTCAGCGGCCGCGGGTCGAGCCGTAGCGCCTGATCCCTGACCGGCACCAGCTTTGCTTTGGTCTCGGCGTCGGCACTGGCGAACAGCGTCACGTCATGGCCGAGCCCTACCAGTCCGTCGACCAGATAGGCTATGATCCGCTCGGTGCCGCCGTAGAATTTCGGCGGCACGCTTTCATAGAGCGGCGCGATATGAGCGATCTTCATCAGGCGGCTCAGTGATGCGGGTGACGCGGGCCTTCGTGCCGCCGCGCGACTGGGCTGTCATGCTCGGTAAGGCAGTCGCGAACAAGCTCCGGCAGCTTGACCCGCAGCCATGCGGCCATCGCGTCCTCTATCCACAGCATCTCCTCGCATACCTCCGCGATTTCCGAGTCCTCGACCGCTTCCGCCGCGGTGAGCAGGACGCGATAGGCGGCGATCTCCCGGTACTTCGAGACGTAGAAATTCATGGCGAATTTCAGCAGCTCGTCTCTGTCCATCGGCTCGTCGGCATCGTCGCTGTCGGGCTTGGCGGTGGATTGGGCCACCAGGCGCGGCTGCCGCTCCAGATATGGCTCAAGCTTCTGGCGCTGCGCCTGCGTCTCGCGCAAGTGCAACTCGAAGCGTGTCTTGAGATCGGGGTGATCCTGTATCCGACGCGATTGCGTCTCAAGCAGCGACGCCACCTCGATTTCCATCACGTGAGCATCGAGAAGCCATTGATTCAATGAGCTGTTCATCCTCACCATCGTCCTTCTTTTCGGATCGGAACAACGGTCGCCAGGAGACGTTCGCGGGACATCGCACGACACAGCTCCAACGCTTTGGGCGCCAACCGCGCGATGCTTTAATCCCTGGGCCGCGGGATGGTTCCGGCAAAATTCTGGCGCGGCTGCCGCCCGAAGCATGCCGGCCGACGGAACGATCCCCAACGCAGACGATTAACAGGCTGTGTCAGTTGACGTTCCAGGCCAATCCCGATGTATGTTCTAGCGCTCGCGACCGACTACGACGAGACGATCGCCGACGAGGGTATCGTCTCCGAAGCGACCCAGGCGGCTTTGCAGCGACTGAAGGAGACCGGCCGCAAGCTGATCCTGGTGACCGGCCGCGAACTGGCCGATCTCGAACGCGTTTTCCCCCGCATTGATATCTTCGACAAGATCGTCGCGGAGAATGGCGCCATTCTCTATACGCCCGGCTCCAAGGAGGAGCGCAATCTGGCGCCGGCGCCATCGCCGGATTTCGTGGCGCGGCTAGAGGCGCGCGGCGTTAGCCCGCTGTCGGTCGGGCGCACCGTGGTCGCCACGTTGGAACCGCACCACACTGTCGCACTTGAGGTGATCAAGGAGCTTGGCCTGGAGCTCGAGATCATCTTCAACAAGGGCGCCGTGATGATCCTGCCGAGCGGCATCAACAAGGCGACCGGGCTGGCCGCCGCCCTCGAGGAGATGGGTTTGTCCCCCCACAACGTCGTCGGGGTCGGCGACGCCGAGAACGACCACGCCTTCCTGCGCGCCGTCGGCTACGGCGTCGCTGTCGCCAATGCGCTGCCAAGACTCAAGGAGACCGCCGACCGCACCATGACGGGCGTCCGCGGCGCGGGCGTCGTTGAGTTGATCGACAAGATCATTGCGCTCGATGGCGGCTTGCTGGACTCGCCGCGCCAGCGCATTGCGATCGGGACTGACGCCGAGGGTGGGGCTGTGAACCTTTCGCCACATGACGGCAGCGTGCTTTTGGCCGGCACATCAGGCATCGGCAAGTCGACGCTGGCCACTGCGCTGACGGAGCGCCTCGTCGAGCAGGGATTTCAGTTCTGCGTGCTCGATCCCGAGGGCGACTACGAGGAGCTGCAGAACGTCGTGGTCGTCGGCGACGCCGACAATCCGCCCAGCCGGCGTGAGATATTCGACCTTTTGGCCAAGCCGTCCAACAATGTCGCCGTCAACATGGTGGGGCTGAAGACCGAGGAGCGGCCCGACTATTTCGCCAAACTGCTGCCGGAGCTTGCCGGGTTGCATGATCGCACCGGGCGTCCGCACTGGCTGATCATCGACGAGGCGCATCATCTGATGCCCGTGGCACGTGACGGCGCCGCGTCGGCCAAGGGGCTTTCGGCCGCCATCATGATTACCGTGCATCCGGATCTGGTTTCGCCTGATGTGCTGGCGGGTGTGGGCACCGTGATGGCGCTCGGCCCGGAAGCCGACAAGGTGATTGAAGGCTTCTGCAAGGCGATTGGCGAAGAGGCTCCCGCAGGGCTGTCGCCACCGCCGGACAATCAGCTGCTGTTCTGGAACCGATCGGCCGGCTCGCCGCCAATGGCGCTCGGCGTCGAAGGCCCGAAGCAGACGCGCAAGCGGCACAAGCGCAAATATGCCGAGGGCGACCTCGGCGATTCGAGCTTCTACTTTCGCGGGGCCGACGGCGCGCTCAATTTGAAGGCGCAGAACCTGATGATGTTTCTGCATATCGCCGAGGGCATCGACGACCGCACCTGGAAGCATCACCTGAGGGCTGGCGACTACTCCGGCTGGTTCCGCGACAAGGTCAAGGACGATGAGTTGGCCGACGAAGCGGCCGGCATCGAGGCCGACCGCAGCCTCGATCTACATGAGAGTCGCACCCGCATCGCCGACGCCGTGCTGCGCCGCTACACGGTCCCGGCCGATTGACCGTCGCGTGCATCGGGGCCCGAGGCTCGCGCGCAAAGCACTTGAGATCGGAGCTCGGCAAATATTCGACGCCAGCGCCTACCCGCCGACGATGCAAAGACCCGGCTCCTCGGGTTCCTTTCAGCCCATTGGCCGGTCACAATCATTGCTGATCTCTCCCGAGACGGTGACAACCAGCCATCTTTCGGCCATCCACTATTCCCCTCCCATGTCGCGCCATCGGCGGCAAAGCTTGCGGGGATGATCCTAGGTTTGCGCTCGAGTTAGCAGATGCGCTTTAACTAGATTGCGTGCCGCCATCACATCTGCAGAGGGAAAGCTGTTGTCGAAGCGCCGCAAGATCGCGGCAAGTTGCGTCAGTGCGGCGTCACGCTGGCCCGTCACCACCCCTAGTTCAGCCAAACTTGTTGTTGCGCGCAATTCGAAACTCAAAGCGCCGCTCTGTCGAGCCAGCTGAATGGCTTCGTCCAGTCGGGACTCAGCCCCCTCGATATCCCTCTCGCGCCAGCGCATCATGCCCTGGAGGCGCCTGAGTTCGGAGTCGCACCAGTGCTCATCCGTCCGACGGGCATGATCCAGCGCCTGCTCGACTGAGGCTCGGGCGACGTCGAGTTGATCATGGGATAGCGCTGCATCCGCGTGCATCGCAAGGCGCATCGGCAAATGAACGAGGAGATTGCATCCGACGAGTTCGTCGATGGCTGCGCGCATTCTTTCGAGCGCGCCCGTGTCCCGGCGCGTAGCGTCGATTGTAGCCTGATAATAACGCGCGAAAGGTGGCCAAACTTCATCCTGGATCAGGGCGATATAGCCGGACAGAGCCGATACCCCTCTCTGAGCGACGTCGAGAAAACCACACAAAATCGCGACCGGGATTGCTCCCAAGCCTAAGACAAAGGTGCTCGAAACGACATGCTCCAGACTTCTCGCGGCTTCCATGGCTTCCAGCGACGTTTCGAAAGCCTTTCTGGGTTCCCCCGCTGTCCATGCCGCCAAGGCCGAAAACGTTCGGATGGCGACAAAACGGTCAATCACAAACCGCGAGATTTGTGATCGACGAACCACCGTCCCATGTTCGCGAGCGAGTTTTGTCAAACCGCTATGCGCGTGGCTTAGGTCCCCGCAGCAGAAACGGATCATCAACTCGTGCCACTGGATGTCTGGCAATGCGGATTCTAGGCCGGCGACATCAACGATCGTGCGGAGTTCGGCGAGGGATAGCAGCGCCTCGCGATAACGGCCCGAGAAAAACTGTGCTCCTGCCAATATGCCGACCATGCGAGCGCGATATTCGACATCGCCCAATTCGTCAGCTAAACGCACTCCCTTTCGCAGAATATCTATTGCGGCATCCAACTCGCGGGCATGGCAGAGGTTGATACCCTGTATGGCAATTAGCTTCACCTTGAGCATCTGATCGCAAGCGGGAAGCGCGTCGATGGCGTTCAACGCGGTCCCGATACGTGACCGATTTTCGACGAATGAAGACAGTTCCTGCCACAGAGGAATCCCCGCAACTGTAAGCCGCACGCCGAGTTGCGGGTCCTGTCCTGCGCCGAACGACCAGTCGATTGCCCGACGTAGATCATTTCCCCAATAGCCATAAAGCGCAGTCCAATCCTCTCTTGTGCGCCATTTCCACTCGTCCTCGGCTTTCTCGAAAAGAGTCAGCAGATAACGTGAATAGCTGGCTATTGCGGCTTGCTGTTCCCCGCCGGAGCGAAGGCGTTCGCTCACAAAGCTGCGCGTGCTGTGGAGCAACCGGTAATGCCGGCGACCAGCATCGTAGCTGAGCGACAACAAAGATCGGGCGGCAAGGTTCTCCAGGCAGACAGCAAGGTCCTCCGCAGCCGCCAAGTGCCCGCACACGCCGACGACATTGTCCAATGCGAATGTACCGCCGAATACGGACAGATGACGCAACAGACGGGCCTCGTGCTCCGAAAGCAGCCTATAGCTCCAGTCCAGTGTCGCCATCAGCGTGGTATGGCGGGGCGTCGCCCCATCCCCCGGCGACGCCAGCAAATCGAAGCTTTCCTCTAACAGGCCGAGCAGCACAGCTGGCCCCTTGACGGACAAACGTGGCGCCGCCAATTCAATAGCCAGCGGGATTCCATCCAAACGGCGGCCTATTGCGGCGAGCAAGTGTGAGTCCGCCTCCTTCAGCCGGTAGCCGTGCGCCTCGGCGCGGCGCACCAGCAGTTCCACCGCGGGGAAGCTCATCACCGCGCCCGTGGCTGTCTCGCTCTCCCTGGGGCAAAGGAGCGGTGCAAGTCGATAAACCGACTCCCGCCTGCACCGAAGAGGTTCACGGCTCGTCGCGACAATCATGAATTTGGGAAGCGCGTCGCTCAGGTAGTCTGCAACAGTCGCCGCAGCGCTCAGCACATGCTCGCAATTGTCGAGTACCAGCAACATCTCCCGGCCACGCATCGATTCGACAAGGCCCGGAAGAATATCGGTACGATTGCTGTGCACCCCGAGCGCAAAAGCGATTGCCGGAGCGACGAGGCGCGGATCCTCGATCACCGCGAGGTCGACGAAACAGACGCCATCCTTCAACGGCTCTCCAATCTGTCGCGCAATGGTTACACCAATGCTCGTCTTGCCGACGCCTGCTGGTCCAACGATCGTCAGCAGCCTCGTCTTCACGAGGTGTTCAGCGAGTTCGACTATTGCAATATCGCGACCGATCAGGGTCGATGTGGCGGGCAGTTCGCCTGTGACCTTCCTGACCGAGTCCGGGACAGAGATCTCATCGGATGAGGCGAGGACGCGCAGCGGTGCCACAAAACGGTAGCCGCGGCCGGGAACTGTTGCGATATAGGAGTGCTCGGACGCGATCGTCGGAAGCGCACGCCGTAAAGCGGCGATGTTGACCTTTAGATTCTCGTCCTGGACGAATGTATTCGGCCAGGCGAACCGAATCAGTTCGTCCTTGGTGACTAATTGCCCGGGCCTCCGAACCAAGGCATGCAGAAGATCGAGCGCGCGCGAGCCTACTCGGATTCGAACATCGTGGTGAAGCAGCAATTGGCGAGCTGGAATGAAACGGAAGTCGCCGAAGTAGTAGATGCTACCGTCAGGCTCTTCCGCCTGCTTCACGGCTTTTCATCTCGTGCCGCCTGGCATCTGATTTTTGCTCGCCGCGTGGTTCGTCCTTCTGCTCCCCACCCATAGGAAGCCAGATTCACAACACCTCCTCTATCAAAACTACCTATTTTTACCATCAGTTTGGTACGTTTGGTCGTAACTTGCCTTGAAGGTGAGATCGCTTGCGCGCGGAATTCGGTCATCCAAGCTCCAAAAGAATGCCCTTAAACAAGTGACGGCTGCTCGGCGGCAACTCCACAACCCGTGTCTTGACGCGCAATCAGCTTACGACAAGTAGCCAAATTGACCGAAAGAGCAATCCTAAAGCGAGCAGTCTGATGCCTCGTTCTCGTACCACTCTCACGCTGGCCGATGCGAAGCGTATGCTCGAAGCGGGCGAAGCCAAGGCCGTGAGTTTCGGAATTCCATACAATATTGCAGTTGTTGATTCTGGCGGTGCCCTCATGGCGTTTTCGCGTCAGGACGGTGCACTGATTGGAAGCATCGATCTTGCGATAGGCAAGGCGATGACGGCTCGTCTGTTCGATAAGACGACCGCTTACTTGAATCAACTCGCGCAGCCCGGCGCACCGCTTTTCGGCATCGAGCAAAGCAATGGCGGAAGGGTCGTTATCTTCGGCGGGGGAGTACCGGTCCCAGTTGATGGTGAAATCGTGGGAGCGGTTGGCGCGAGCGCCGGCACGGTCGAGCAGGACATCTCGGTCGCCGAGGCCGCGGCCGCAGCCATTATCCTAAGCGACACCTAACGAGACGTTGCGACGAAATCGGCGCGCTTCGCATTCAACCGAAGACATGCAGATTTGTAATCAAGAAACTTTCAGCGCAATGCGCGTGCGGCTCGCCCCGGAAGACGATTTCACGCTTCTGAATCCCAATGCAGCGCGGTGCCGTCCCGGCCACGGTTAAAAGAGGTAAATTCTGGGCAATCATCGTGCTCGCGTTATTGGCAGCCTTGGGGGGGCGCCATTACGGTCGCGCGCAGTGGCCATGTACCGACAACCGAGGGACGGCTTACGATGTTTCATATTACGGTCAATGGCGTTGAGCATCAGGTCGACGTAGTACCCGAGATGCCTTTGCTCTGGGTTTTGCGAGATGAGCTCGGCATCACGAGTCCAAAATATGGTTGCGGAATAGCCCAGTGCGGCGCCTGCACGGTGCAGATTGATGGAGTAGCCGTGCGCTCCTGCCAGGCGCGAATGGCGGATGTTGCGGGCAAGGCGATAACCACAATCGAAGCAGTCGGCGGTGGAAAGCTGCACCCAGTGCAGGAGGCCTGGATCGAGCATCAGGTGCCGCAGTGCGGCTACTGCCAGACTGGCCAGATCATCCAGGCGATCTCACTGCTTGAATCCCATCCCAACCCGACGGACGAGGACATCAACGAGGTCATGTCGGGGAATCTCTGCCGATGCGGCACATACGAACGCATTCGTGTCGCGATCCACACTGCCGCTGCGAAAATGGGAGGTAGGTGAGATGGGCGGGATGCCGAGTCTTTCTCGCCGTGTCTTCGTATTCGGCTCTGCGGCCGTCGCCGGAGGTGTGGTTTTTGGGTCGTATGGTCGAGCCGAGGAAGCGCCCGCCTCTTCCGCTGCACCTAACCCGTTGGCGGCGGATCTCGGACCGGACTCAGTCGCCTTCAATCCTTGGGTCCAGATCAGTCCCGACAAGATCACGCTCATTGCGCAGCATGCCGACATCGGACAGGGTGTTGGTTCCATCCAGCCGGTGATGATCGCCGAGGAACTGGATCTGGAACTCGGCCAGTTCGAGATCCGTTTCGCCGGACCCAGCCCCGTCTATTTCAACACCGGGTTCGCGCATGAATTGGCTCCCTTCATGGCGGCGGACCAGAGCCCCGAGGCCGAGAAGGCGCGCGTGGTGGTGCTGGAATCGCTGCGGCAATCCGGCCTACAGATGACCGGAGGCTCCAGCGCGATGCCGGATACCTATGAAAAGTTGCGCGTCGCCGGCGCCGTCGCGCGGGAGACCCTGAAGGCGGCAGCAGCCAAGCGCAGCGGCGTTGCTGTCGCCGATATACGCACCGAGGCCGGCCATGTAATCCTGCCTGACGGGACCAAAATCCCCTACGTCGCGCTTTCCGCCGAAGCGGCGAAGATACCGCCGGTCACCGACGTCGAGCTTCGCGACCCGTCGCAGTGGCGTTTGATCGGAAAGCCAATGGAGCGGCTCGACATCCGCGCCAAGGTGACCGGCGAAATCATGTTCGGCATCGATCGCAAGATGGACGGCATGGTCTATGCGGCAGTCAAACTGAACCCGAACAAAGGCCAGCCGATCAAGTCGTACGACGCGAGCAAAGCGCAGTCGATGCCCGGCGTTCGACAGATACTCAAGCTATCGAACGGCGTAGCCGTCATCGCGACCAACAGCTGGTATGCGATGCAGGCGGCGGACCTTGTCGAGTGCATTTGGGAACCATCCAAATACCCGGCCGAGCAAGCCGGGCACTGGGACATCGTGCGTTCCTCCTTCACGCCCGAATTCCTCGCCAAGCAGTGGCGCAACGACGGCGATATCGATGCCGGTCTAAAAGAGGGGACGTTGCTCGAGGCGGAGTACCGGGCGCCCTATGTCGGCCACCAGCCGCTGGAACCGCTCAACGGCATCGGCATCGTGAACGACGACGGGATGGAAATCTGGGTCGGCCACCAGACGCCACAATCGGTGCAGGACATCGCCGCGAAGGCCATCGGCATCAAGCCCGAGCAGGTCACCTTTCACAATGAATGGTCGGGTGGAAGCTTCGGCCACCGCCTGGAATTCGAGAACGTCAGGGCGCTCGCCGAGATCGCCAACCAGCTGCGCGGAACGCCGGTGAAGATCGTCTTCTCGCGCGAGCAGGACTTCCTGCAGGATATCCCGCGGCAGATCGCGATGGGCAGGTATCGGGGCAGCGTCAAGGACGGCAAAATCGTCGCGGCCGATGTCCAGGTGGCGGCAGTGCCTCCCTTCAAGGAGCTGCTGGGTCGCATGGGCATGCCGCCGAAGGCCCCCGACGGCCAATTGGCTGTGGGTATCTGGAACATGTACTACGACATCCCGAACTACCGTGCGGCGAGTTTCGAGGTGCAGGGCGTGTCGCCATCCACCACCTGGCGGTCGGTCGGCGCGTCGGCCAACGGCTTCTTCACGGAAAGCTTCATCGACGAACTGATCCATGCGGCCGGGCTCGATCCGCTCCAGGCGCGCATCGACATGTGCAAGATCCCGATCTACCGCAAGCTTCTGGAAACGGTCGGCGAGATGGCGGACTGGAGGGGTCCGCTCGGCAACGGAAAGGGTCGCGGCGTCGCCTTCGTCGAGTCATTCGGCACGTCAGTGGCCGAGATTGTTGAAGTGACCATGACGGATGCCGGCATCAAGATCGACAAGGTCTGGGTAGCTGCCGATGTCGGTAAGGTCCTCGATCCGGTCAATTTCGAGAACCAGGTCCAGGGCGGCGTCGTCTGGGGCCTTGGCCACGCCATGAACTGCGAACTTACCTATGCCAACGGGGCCGTCCAACAGACCAACTACCACCACCACGAAGCGATGCGGATGTATCAGTGTCCGGCGATCGAGGTGCGTGGCTTCGAAAACGACTACACGGTGCGGGGCATCGGGGAGCCGCCCGTACCGCCCGCGGCGCCGGCGCTCGCCAACGCTATCTTCGCCGCGACCGGCAAGCGCATCCGTGAAATGCCGTTCAACAAGTTCATCGACTTCGTTTGAGGGGGC
>Ga0070665_100002123_pt1 | contig 22145 bp, 19 predicted proteins | sample KBSS13metaG_FD_65862 | JGI IMG/M metagenome (GOLD analysis project Ga0070665, IMG submission 65862) | Switchgrass rhizosphere microbial communities from Kellogg Biological Station, Michigan, USA - KBS S1-3 metaG | ecosystem: Host-associated > Plants > Roots > Rhizosphere > Soil ... | reverse complement strand
CGAAATCCATCCGATGGAAGAAGCGCAGGGTTTCCGCGCCTTACTGGACTTGGAAGACCCCAAGTACAGCGTGGAGCAGATCGCCGCCAAGGTTGGCAAGACACCCGCCTTTGTTGCGCAACGCCTCAAGCTGACCGACCTTGCACCCGCAGCGGTAGAAGCCTTCTACGCCGATAGCATCGGTGTAGGGCATGCTCTCTTGCTGGCGAAATTGCCAGCCGACCAACAGGAACAAGCGCTCAGAGCTTGCTTCAAAGAGGTCTACGCCAACGGAGACAAGCCAGCGAAGATTCTCCTGCCTGTCCGCAATTTGCAATTCTGGATTGCAACCAACGTCTTGCTCATCCTCAAGGATGCGCCCTTTAACAAACGGGACGCGCAGCTTGTGCCGACCGCTGGCAGTTGCGCCGATTGCCCGAAACGGACAGGCCACAACAAGCTGCTGTTTGGGGATGACCTTGGCAAGCAGGGCGACCAATGCACCGACCCAACCTGCTATCAAGCAAAGGTAGATGCTCATGTTGCGAAGACCATCGCCGCGAAACCGGGGTTGGTACAGATCAGCACCGCCTATGGCGTGCGGTCGGAAGGAAGCCCCGTTCTCCCTCGCAACAAGTACATCGCCATTCAGGATGCCCGTCCGAAGTCGAAGGACGACGCCAAGCGTCCCGAGTTCAAGGAATGCAAGTTCACCACCGAAGCCATCATCACAGAGGGGAGCGATGTCGGTACCATCCATAAGGTGTGCGCCCACATGAACTGTCCGGTGCATCGTCCCAAGCAAACCAGCAATCGTGATGATGTGAAATGGAAGGCCGAACAGGAGAAGCAGCGCCGCGACCAAGCCATTGCGAACGCAACTGGGCTTCGCGTTCTCTCCGCGATCGCTACAGCCGTCCCGGTGCGCTTGCTCAAGCGTGACCTCATCTTCGTTCTGGAGAAGTTGGTCAGCGTCCTGGATGAGTCGCGTATCGAAACGTTGGCGCGTCAGCACGGCATCCGTCACAAGCGGGACGAGGGAGGCATTGCAAAGACGCTGATCGCGTTCATCCGCCGCGCTGATGAAGGCACGCTGTCCCGGTTGATGGTCGAGGTCACAATACTCCTCGCATCTTCCCGCCTGAGCGGAACGGCTGTCCTGAAGGATGCCGCAACCCTGTACAAGGTGGACACCGAAGCCATCGGCCAGAAGGTCAAGCAGGAATTCGCGGCCAAGTGCAGGGCGAAGAAGGAACCCAAGCCCGAAGTGAAGCCCGCGCCCAAGACAGAGAAAGCGGCCTAGTGGTTCACTCTTCGAGGGGCGGCGAACCTGCCGCCTCCCATTTTCTTGCGCCCACAAATCGCGCAGGAAGACACCCCTTCGGTTTCTCCCTGCAACCCACGTTCCCGCTATCTTCCGGCCTCCGCCCGCCGGCTTCGCGGAAGGACGACGTTCCGAGAAATTACGAAATGAACCGACGCACTAAACGCAGTCGCCCTAAACGTAACTTCAGCATGCGCCATTCAGAGAACTACTAAGAATCATCTCGCAATCGTTCTTCGTCAGTGCAGCAGGACGCTTCATGCGACATCGAAGACTCGGCCAAATGTTACATGTGTGAGGCGCTCCGATTCCGTCCAAAGCCGATTTGCAACCGCTTCATCCAGCGCACCCTTCGGAGTTGGCACAGCAATGGGATATCCCTTGAGTTCTGCGATGCCGTTGGGGCCATAATACCCACCGGCTACTGCCTGTCCTGCAACCGCCGCATACAGCGTCGGCAGAGCGCCGCATGCCGCATCTTGCGATAGGAAGGGCTTGATGATCGCCATTAACACCTTCAGTCCCGTCGCTACATGGTCCGCCGACAGGTTGGTCACCGCATACCCCGGATGTGCGGCGGTGCTGAGGATCGGCGAGCCGAGGGTTTTGAGCCGCCGCTGCAACTCGCGCGAAAAGATAAGATCGGCGAGCTTAGATTGCGCGTACGCCTGAAACATCGGCTTATAGACGCGCTCGCTCTGAAGATTATCGAACTCAATCTTTCCTTGATTACTTGCCAGGCTCGCCACCGTCACCACGCGAGAACCTGCTATTTGTTTCATGGATGGAAGCAGTAATGCCGTTAAGGCAAACGGTCCAAGATAGTTCGTGGCGAACTGCCGCTCAAAACCGTCCACCGTCACCTCACGCGTTGGCAAGGCCATAACTCCCGCATTGTTGATGAGTAGGTCGAGGGATTGTCCGGGAAATCGCTCGATGACGCGGTTTGCAAAGGCATGGACGGAACCTTGCTCGGAGAGATCGAGTATCTCGGCGTGCAGCTTCGCATCGGGAACCCGTTCCAGAATACGTGCGACTGCATCATCGGCCTTGGCCTTGGTTCGTGCAGGCAAAATCAGTTCCGCACCCTTGCGGGCCAGCGCGAGTGCCGCCTCAAATCCGATGCCACTGTTCGCGCCGGTGATCACAGCCCTGCGTCCCTCTTGTGAGGGAATATCTGCGGTGGTCCATTTGGTCTTCATATGCTTAACATTTACCTGAGATGAGTTCTGGTTCTTGAGTCACAATTTCACTGTGACTCAGAGATGCCATCGAAGGATTTGATAGAAGGTGCATCGGGATGCAAAGCCGCGTTCGGCTCCAAAACGTCTATGCACCGGTATTATTGCGCCCGCATGGCTTCGAACAGGAACCACGAACGACGCTGCGCCTCATCGATCCAGTTCTCCAGCAGGCTCGTGGTGGCAACGTCGCCTGCATCGTCGCACAAGGTGTGCGCAGCACGCATACTCAAGATGAGGGCTTTGTGGTCTTCCCACAGTTCCGCCAACATGTCCTGCGCGGTGACGAACTCCGCATCGTTGTCTGCGGTCCGCTTCAGGCGGGCGATATGGCCGATGGACCGCAGGGTGGTCCCACCAATCTTTCGTACACGTTCGGCAATGTCATCCGTAATCGCGAAAAGTTGCTCTCCCTGCTCATCGAGCAAGAGATGGTAATCCCGAAAATGCGGACCGCTCATATGCCAGTGAAAGTTCTTGGTCTTGATGTAAAGGGTGAACACGTCGGCCAAAAGCGCGGTGAGCGAACCTGCAATTTCCTTCACCGATGCGGCCGGAATGTCGGTGTGCGGCGTGAGGGCTTGTCCGCGGCGAGCCAATAAATCGCTCGTAGCTGTCTTCGTCATGGTTCTCTCCTGTTGTGCGTGTGGTGGGAACTTTTGCATGGTCCAGTTTGGTGACACGTCATGACTCTCGCCTAGCTTTAAGAAGCCGTCGGCGTTGCGAGTAGTTTGTTGTTGATCAAATCTCCCATTGTGGTACACAGGCGCCGTGAGGCGCACCCGGCATTGGCTTGAGTATCGAGTCTTGGGGATGGGGCTCATTCTGGTCAGACCAAACGAGGCACTATTCAATCTCGACGACGGCCTTACCAACTCCGTTGGTCTCTGCGTAAGCGTGGGCGTCGGCTATGTTCCGGGTCGTAAACCGCTCCTCGCTAACCAAGGGGCGCAATTGACCTGAATTGGCCAGCTCTGTGATCCTCGTAAGAATCTCTCCGTGGTGTTCACGTCCTAGTCCCATCTGAAGGGGAATGAGCGTGAAGACTCCTGAATATGTTGCGCCTCGGAAGGAAAGTGGAGCTAGTGCATGCGCACCCCAGCCCAGGCAGCTGACCACATGGCCCGTGTAGTACTTGGCTGCTTTGAACGACGCATCGAGTGTTGGACCACCCAACGTGTCGTAGATGATGTCGAAGCCCTGTCCGTCCGTGTATTCCTCTAAGTACTGCTCGACTGTCTTGTCGTGGTAGTCGATCGGGGTTGCCCCATAGGACGAGACGATCGAAGCTTTCGCCCTGGACACCGTGGCAAATACTTCGGCTCCAAAGGCTTTCGCAGTTTGAACGGCCAAGTGACCGACTCCACCTGCACCTGCATGCACAAGCACTGTTTTCCCAGTCGAGACATGAGCGCGGTCTACGAGTCCTTCCCACATGGTGATCGCATTAAGAGGGAGCGCGGCGGCCTCTCTCATTGTCAATTTCTGCGATTTCAAAGCCAGTAGGGCTACGTCGGCGACAACGTATTCGGCAAGTGTTCCTTGCATCCCCCCGACACCGCCGACCATTCCATAAACTTCGTCACCCGCTTTGAAAGGTGTGACACCAGGCCCAACCTCGACCACTGTCCCGGACATGTCCAGTCCCAAGACTGCAGGGAAGGGCTGTTTGGCGTGTGCCGCTTTGCCCGCCCGAATTTTCGTATCAAGCAGGCAGACTCCGCTCGCTGCGATTTTCACGAGTGCTTGGCCGGCTTGGGGCTCGGGACAAGGAATTTCAAGTTCATTAAAAGGGCCTTCCGCCTGCTGTACGGCCCACACACGATGGTTCATCGAGCACTCCTTAGGACACAAAGCTACTGCGCGGCCGAAGTGGTCATGGTGAGAACGCTCGCGGATTAGAGCGTTCACACAATCCCGTCTATATTCTTGCCCGCACGTTCAACTATGCACCCACTGTGGGAGCGAAAACTATTACAGGTTCCTATCAGGAGGAGAGCGAAGCTGGAAGCATCGTCCTCTTCCTCAGGAGTCGTGCTGCTCATTCGGGATGGTGAAAGCCAGTGTTGTTCCAGCATCGGAGGTCGCACGCACAGCCAAACGTCCACCATGGGCTTCGATGATTGTCTGAGAGATAGTGAGTCCCATTCCCATACCGTTTGCCTTCGTTGTGTAAAACGCTCCGAAGGCCCGGTCGGCATCTGGGAAACCTTTGCCATGATCTCTCACCGACACTTCCACTCCCGGTTCGTGAGATCGTATCTCGATCTGGATGGACTTCTCGACGGAAAGCCCCTCCATAGCGTCTATGGCGTTATGAACGAGATTCCACATCACCTGCTGAATCTGGAGCCGATCGGCGTGAACCGGTGGAAGGCCTTCGTCGGAGACAACTTCAATGGTGGTTCGCTTCCGAGTGAGTTCATCCCGCATCAGTCGAATGACATCGCCGATCGCAACGGAGAGGTCCAGCAATTCTTTCGATGGCTCCGACTTTCGGAACAATGCCCGAACCTTATGAATGACGTTACTCGCGTCCTTCCCGTCTTCGGTCGCAAGGGCCGCTGACTCCCTTGCACGGCCGATGTTAGGGGGATCGGCTGATAGCCAGGAAAGACAGGCTTCCATGTTCATGATTGCGCCGAAGAGTGGCTGATTAACCTCGTGTGCGATTGCGGCTGAAAATTCAGCCACCGTTGCAAACTGAGCAGAGAGCATGAGCCTCTCTTGCGTCTCTCCCAATAGCTCCTCTGCTCTTCGTTGTCCATCGATGTTGAAGTCGACACCGAACCAGCGTAGTGGAGCACCAGATTCGTCTCTGAGCAGCTCAGCCAATACCAAAAACCACTCGTAAACACCGTCTGCGCGGCGCATACGGTAAGACCAGTGATAGGGGCCGCCCCTTTCAAGTGCATTCTTCCAAGCGTAATTCGTCGCTGCGACATCGTCTGGATGTAGGAACGAAGCCCATCCGTCACCCTGGAAATCGTTCGCACTCACGCCCGTATAATCGAGCAGCCTTTGATTGACGAACTGATTCCCGCCATCTGGTCCTGCATACCAAACAAATGCCGGAATGGTCTCAATAATGAGCCGCAGGTTGTATTCGACTTGACGAAGTTCCTGCTCGATTTGCTTCTGTCGCTCAATGTTAACGAGAGCCCCATACCAACGTCGGTTTGTCCCATCGTCGTCAGACATTCGTTCAGCGACTGTCTTGAACCATTGATAGGTTCCATCGTGCCGTCTGAGGCGGAACTCATCCTCGTAATGATCTGCAGAGTCGCGTGTTGCAAGCCACTTTTTGGGCACGCGGTCTCTGTCATCGGGGTGGAGATGCTCTGCACGCTTTTGGCGCTCTGCCATCGCACCAACCCCGCTCCTGTTTTCAAAGTAGTCCCGATCTTCCCCTGTGAATTCGAGGACACGATCGTTGACAGTAAAAATTTGTCCATCGGGTGCGGCAGACCAGACGGACACTGGCACCAGCTTAAGGATCCGTTGAGCGTCTGCAGAAGCTAGCTTTGCCGCGCGGCTCGTCCGTTCGGCGTCGCGAAATCGGGCAACAGACCAGGCAAGCGTGGAGCAAGCGATTGCTACCTCGAAGACGCCGATAGGTGAGGCCACGCCGTGCACCGTGATGGAGCTCGAAACCAGGACGGTCAGAGAGACGATGAGTCCAGGCCCCAAGCCACCTAAGTAAGAGGAGACGAGCGCGGCGGCGAGACTCCCCAGCAGAGAAACATGCAACGGGCGTCCTACGAGGACGCCGCAGATTCCAAGTGCCAAAGCCAGCAGATAGTGCGAGACCGTTGGGGCCGTATGGGGGCCGAGCGACCACCCCTTTGTCAGTCGGACTGATCGCATGCATCCTCCTGCGTAGATACTGAGAACCGGCTGTTCAGTCCTGGAAACGTATCGGTCATCGTATGGATGTACCGGCCGCTCAGCGTGCCTCCGCTTGGAAGGCGCGCAACATGGACCAACACAGGGCTTGCGCTGAACCCAAAGTATACGACTTCAACCGTGCAAGCCGAGGTAGTTCGAACCGTCCTTGTCGGCTTCTGCGGGCCGGATGCGGGTTGCTTCACAGTTGTTGAACCACGAGAAAACGAGGCAGCGCTAACGCTGCCTCGCTCGTGGATCGACGCATGGCTTCTTTCAGAGATTGTCACTGATGGCTTGACATGCCTCTTCGATCACCTTGGCCACATCGACGGGATGTGACAGTGGGGATGCATGGCTTGAGTCAAGTGTGACCAAGTGGGCCTTTGCCCTCTTTGCTTCAACCGGATAGAGCTCCGGATTGATCATTTGATCCTTTGCAGCTGCAATCAGCCAACTGGGCTTGTTCTTCCAAGCTGCCCCTGTCGCAGGCTCAGCGAAGTTCGCGCCTCGAATCGGGGCCTGTATCACAGCCACGAGGTCCGATTCAGACTTGGGCAGGTCCGGTGCGAAGTAATTCTGAATGTCTGCACGCGAAAGAGTAAGGAAGCCAGCCGCATCGGCGATCGGATGGGCGGTTCCAGGCGAAGGAGCATACGGCTTCAACAAGTCCGATGCCGATTCGCCCTCGCTGGGCATGAATGCTGACACGTAAACGAGGGATGTGACTTTGGCGTCGGTTCCGGCTATCGAGATGACCATGCCTCCCCACGAATGCCCAACGAGCACAACAGGGCCATTCTGCGCTGCGATGGCACGACGCGTAACAGCTACATCGTCCTCGAGGGATGAGAGCGGAAGATGCACCGCCACAACCTTGTGCCCTTTAGCCTCGAGCAGGGGGATCACTTTGTCCCACGACGCCCCGTCCGCAAATGCACCGTGCACGAGGACGACTGTGGGTTTCGCCGATTGAGATTGAGCGAGGCGAACCGGCCCCAAGGCTAATGCTAAAACTGCGCAGAAAATCGAACGAAAAGATATCTTCACTGAACTCTCCAACGGTGTACGGCGACTCGGTACTGCTTCGCGGATTCTGTTTACGTGCGGAGCTGTGGGTGGCTACTACTTATCCGTGACGCGGAGCTTGTAAATGCGGATGGGGTATACGACTTGAGAACGACCACCGTTGAAGGGAGCGATCTTGTCGAGTTGCGCGACTGGCAGCCACAGATATCCTTGGTGGTCGTACCAAAGTGCATCAGGCCAATCCAACCGTTCGTCTTCCAGAAGTACCTTTGTTTCGCGGTTGGGACGGATCGCTAAAATTCTGCGTCTTTCTACGTCACTCAGATAGACGACGCCAGAAGAATCAATTGCCGTGCCGCCCGTAGTAGGAGTGTTGGTCCAGAATTCCGCCTTCTGAGACAAGAGTTCGGGCGTCAGGTGATTGTCCTCTAGGTACCGAGTCTCGATGCGGTACAAAGAGCCCGTCAGTGCCTGGTAGTAGAGGTACCTACCGTCGGGAGAGACCTCCATCTGATCGGCATGAATTCTCACTTCATTTCCATCCGCGGTATGCATGACCTTGCCACTTGCGATGGCGGCCTTTTGGGATGTTGTGGATGTAGCATTTTCAAGCACGCGGCGTCCGTTGCCCGTGTTCATATCGAGCACAATGAGCGCGGGACGACCTGCATCGGTCAGAAACGCATAGTGTCCGTTGAAGCGAACGTCATCTACAAAGCTGTCTTCGTAAGTGAAGTTACCCAGCTCGAAAACGTGGGCGACTTGGTTCCGCGCCAGGTCGATCGCGACGAGTTTGGCGCCTCCGCGAAGTATCTTCGCCCCGAATTTCGGTGTCCCGGTGTCAACCACCCAGAGCATCCCGTCGGGTCCGACCCTCAAAGAGTTTGTCCTGACGAAGGTGTTGGTCGTCGGATGGCCAGGAGTCCAGCCGTTCCAATCAGCAGTTGGGTACGGGGTGACCTTACCGTTCTTGAACTCTCCAACACGCATGCCCGACGATCCATCGAGGTGGGGATATTCGAAGAACACTCGACCATCTCGGGTGGTTGTCACTCCTGTGATGATTTCCTGAGAACTGTAAACCTCGATGAGCGGGTCTTTGTCTTTACCATGTGCCGTCATGCAGGCAATCTCCGGTAACAGAAACACTGAAATGGCCAATGTTTTGGACAGAACGTTTTTGAGGGGCAGTGGCAATCTCTCAATCAATGGAACACTCCGCTTGCATCATTGCTACGCCCATGCGGCGCGACTGACGAGGGTGTCGCGCCGCATGAGCGGAATCAATCGGCAGATTGAGCCCCTATTTCAGGGCGATTGGGGTTCCATCGATCTTCACTCGAAACAGGGTATAGGGCTTCTGACGAAGGTCAACGCCTTCGTGAAACCCCGCCTGGCGATTGAGTTGATTTGCAGTGAAGTAGAGATAGCCGTCCGAGGCCACGGACATGGTGTCGGGCCAAAGCACTCGCGGATCATGGACGATGGTCTTCCACTCGCCATCCGTTTGCCGCTGCCGAATACCGTTGTGCTCGTAGTCGCCGGCATAGACATGCCCTTGAGAGTCGGACTCGAGACCGTCGGACGCGCCTTTCTCTCCAAGGTCAACCACCGCTCTTGAAAGCTCTTCGTCATTTGCAGTGCGAACCAAGAGCAGCGACGTCGGCACTGAGTAGAGATGACGACTAGAAAGAGGGCAGTAGTACAAGACCTTGCCATCAGGAGACAGCGCAATTCCGTCCGAGGCCACATTGAATGGGGTGGGAGCCTTATCCTTCTCGCGGTTGGCTAGGCGCTCTCCTTCGACGATTGGGATGAAGGTCGGATCAGGGGAGGTTGAAGGATGACCCGTGAGCTTACGCCAACTTTCGCCACTCGCCAGATCGACCACAATGATGCCACCCGGCCCACTGACGGAAGAATCCGTAATGTATGCAACGCCTTCTTTACCCTCGCGAAGATCGAAGCGGACATCGTTGATATAGGTCGTCGAAAGAACGGTCGAACGAGGAAAGACAATCGTCTTCACGACCTTGTCGGTCGAGAGATCGACCGCAACAAGCTTCGCTGCCCCCTCAATCGGTGTAGAGAATTTCGGTGCTGCGGTATCCAGAATCCACAGGCGGTTGCGGGAATCTACAACAACACTCTGGACGCTGCCTAAGGTGTCCGCCGGGTGTTCTGGGTCGAACTTATTTACTTCCTTGCTTGGATACGCCACCACACGCCCATCTTTGATCACGCCAACCGTGAACGGCACATCGTCGCCCCACCTTGGGAAGTTGATGAAGATCCGTCCGTCGTTGGCGACCGTGACTCCAGTCGGCATGGCATCGTGAAACTGAAACACTGCCTCAATTTCACCGAAAGTTTTATCGGTCGCAAATTGGGTGTACATTTTTCGCGCTTCTTTCTGGAGGATTCTTCCCTCCGGTTGAGCGGATCCCTGATTTGCCGCCAATAGGGTTTGAACAGGCTGCTGAGAGGTCTGGGCGCGAGCGTCAGTCATCAAGGCAGAACTGCAAACTATCAGCGACCACCAAATCGATGTTCGAACAGAACTCATGCTTATGCGCCGATTGCAGCCAAGACTGCGTCGCGACCTGCCTCTGCTACTGAGATGTCCTGCTCGGTAGAGCCCGACCCCACTCCAATTGCTCCGAGGACCTCGCCATCGTGGATGATCGGAAAACCGCCGCCGAGATTACTGATGCGGCCCTTGCTCGCAGTCGCGAGGTTGGCTCCGAACTCGAAAGGAATACCGCCGGTGGGAATACCGAGAGAAGCCGAGGTCTGCGCCTTGGCGATTGCCGGTTCAAACCCTAGGACAGCAGCGCCTTCTACTCGTGCGAAAGCTAGAACATTACCCCCCGCGTCAACGACTGCGATGCATTCTGGAGCGGAGATTTCTCTCGACTTCGCGACTGCGGCCTCAATGGCAACTACTGCTGCAGCGTAGGTAAGTTGCTTGCGGTTCTGAATCAATGTTGCTTTCGACATAGACCTCTCCTTGTGTGGCTACGGAATGTAATTGATCAGCAAAGCTGAACGCCTTGCGCTTGAGCTAGAAACCAGTGAGCACGATCTTCCCGTGGGAACGTCCACTCTCCAAAAGTGCGTGAGCCTTCTTGAGGTTGGCGGCATTAATCGTTCCGAAGTCATGAGCGGTTGTGCTTCGAATCACACCCTTGTCGACCAACTCTGAGAGTTGATTCAAGATGTGGTGTTGTTCGATCATGTCGGGCGTCTCGAACATCGAACGGGTAAACATGAGCTCCCAGCAGATTGCAGCTGCCTTCCGCTTGAGGGGTCTGGCGTCGAGAGTCTGGGGCTCGTCGATGACACCGATGCGACCCTGCGGGGCAAGCAACTCGACTATCGCAGCGTAATGCTGGTCTGTCGCGTTGAGGCTCGCAACGTAGCTAACGGGCGGCACCCCTAATTCCTTGATTTGCTCCGGCATCGGTTTGGTGTGGTCAACGATCGAATGCGCACCAAGAGCCAAGCACCATTCCTTGGTCTCAGGACGCGACGCCGTCGCGATGATGTGGAGCTTCGTCAAATGCCGTGCAATTTGGATGAGGATCGAGCCTACCCCTCCGGCCGCACCAGTTACGAGGACACTGCCTTGTCCGCCGTCGCGCGGTACGAGAAGACGATCAAAGAGCAATTCCCAGGCAGTCAATGTCGTGAGGGGCAGGGCTGCAGCTTGACTGAAATCCAAAGAGTTCGGTTTCTTGCCGACGATTCGTTCATCGACTAAGTGGAATTCAGAATTGGTCCCTGGCCGGATCATAGAGCCCGCGTAAAATACCTCGTCGCCTGGCTTGAACAGAGTGACCGAAGATCCCACGTCTTTGACGACTCCCGATGCGTCGTAGCCAAGAATCTTGTACTCTCCGGCTTCGGGCTTGCTGGTCGCACGCACTTTCGTGTCGGCTGGATTGACGGAGATAGCCTTGATTTCGACAAGCAAATCTCGGGCACCAGGAACGGGAACAGGAATCTTGAAATCGACGAGCGAATTCGGGTCTGATATCGGTAGAGGGGTCTTGTAACCAATCGCTTTCATTTCGTCTCCATGTGCTTCTGAAATCCAGCGCTACGTTGCCGCCCAGCTATCTGAAACTCCTACCGTCTGAAGACGAGGTGGTTTGCCGGGGGCGTTCAACGTTGACGATAGAGGGAGCATTTGCGGAACGTCTATTGGAGGTTCCTCTAATACTGGGGTCCTGTCCCACCCGGTCGTCACTGACGTGGAAGCGCCGGTATACTTATTGGTGGATCATTGGAACTTCACCAATCGTTGAGCAATCCAAACTAGCGCGGGGCGTCAGGGAGATGCCGAAATGAACTCGACGGGTTCAGTCGTATACGTTGTGGATGATGACTATCGCGTGACGCGGGGTCTTTCGAATTTGCTGGCCGCGGAAGGTTACGAGGTTCGGGCGTTCTCAACAGCTGGCCAATACATTGCTTTCGAGCGAAATGATCTTGCATCCTGCCTTGTGTTGGACATCCAATTGCCTGACATCAATGGTTTAGAGTTGCAGAGCAAACTCGCCGATACGGACGGCCCTCCAATCATCTTCGTCACGGGGCACGGGGACATTCCCTCAGGCGTTCGAGCGATGAAGAATGGCGCCATCGAGTTCCTAACGAAACCTGTCGACGCTACCCAGTTGCTCGATGCTCTGCGCCAAGGAATTGCTGCAGATCGAAAGAGGCGTCAGATCCTTGCAGACTCTGCCTCTCTACGAGCGCGTCTATCGTCTCTAACGCCCCGGGAGGTCGAAGTCTTTCGCCTCGTCGTCTCGGGATTGCTAAACAAGCAAGCGGCGGCAGAGCTCGGCATCACGGAAACGACAATACAGGTCCACAGAGGGCGTGTGATGCGGAAGATGAGAGCCGACTCACTCGCCGATCTGGTCAGAATGTCGAGCCGTCTTGGAATCATTCCAGATGTCTTAGCTCGCGCCTAGTAATAGAAATCTCGGATGTCCAAGCTCAGCGTGAATCGATATTGTGAATCAAATGGGTTGAGGATCGGTGTCCATGGCTCGTAGAGAAGCGTTCGTGGTTGCTGTAGTCGATGATGACAGACGTATTTTGCGATCGCTAAGGAGCCTTCTGGAATCAGTGGGCTACGCCCCGCTCCTCTTTACGTCAGCCGAAGCGTTCTTAGCAGCGAACGGAATCTTTGAAGCAGATTGCCTCATCTCGGACATCGGACTTTCGGGAATGAGTGGAATCCACTTGAGGGATCTAGCGTGCGACTCGCGGCCTGGGCTTCCGGTTTTTCTGCTCACTGGCAAGGCAGAACTATTGCCAGAGGCTGAGACTGCTCGCCACCGCGGGCAACTCTTCCTCAAACCACTTGATGGCTTGCTCCTACTGAAGACTCTGCGTGGCATAGCGCACGATCGAATTGCCCTTTAGCTTTGATTGTGCCTTCTCTGTAAACCCTAAATTCCCGTCATCTCAGGCTTAGCAATCTCGCCCTTCCCATACCCAGTTATAGGAAGTAGTAATAGCGCGCGCGTGTGCTCGGTGTGCATAGTTGTGATGCGACCGAACGACGGCGCTTGCTCCAGTTGCCCCGAAAGGGCGTCTATCCGGAGTTTGGAGAGCGCCGCATCGCGAGCCAATATATCGCTCGCGCCAAATCGCGCAATAAATCGCTTCGTATAAGTGAAAGGAAACAATGCTCGCTTTAGGTGGAATCAAGAAAGCAAATGTTCGCGCGGTTGTCGTTCCGCTGCGCAGACCCGTGATCGCAGACATTGGCGAGTTCAAACATTGGCCGTTGATTCTTTTGGATATCGAACTCGACAACGGTGTGACTGGCTCGAGCTATATCGCTCCCTATCGCACACACGCTGTTGCTTCAGTCGTTGCGGAGATTCGGGATATTGTCGACCAATTGGCGGCCAAGTCAGCTCCTTTCGAAGGATTCCAAGGAGCACAGAAGGCACTCAATGTAATTGGCGTGAGCGGTGTCTCAACGCTAGCTACGGCAGCCGTGGACATGGCTCTCTGGGATGCACTCGCAAAGCAGGCCGACCTGCCCCTTGCTTGCTTGCTCGGCGGTACCGTAGGGCCGGTACGCGCGTACAACAGCAATGGTCTATGGCGTCACAGTGTGGACACCCTAGGACAGGAAGCAAAAGATTTGCTCGCTGAAGGCGGCTTCACTGCGCTCAAGCTGCGTTTGGGCAATGAGCACCTCTTTCAAGACCTTGCGGCCATCAATGCCGTCCGGGATGCTATCGGCACCCACGTTGACATCATGGTTGATTTCAATCAGGCACTGGGCCTCGGGGACGCCATTCGCCGGTGTTGCGATCTTGATGAGCAGGGCCTGTATTGGATGGAAGAACCCATCATCTACAACAACATCGCTGGCTATGCAGAGATCGCAAAGCGAATCACGACTCCGCTTCAGATGGGCGAAAATCTGTATGGCGAACGGGACCTGATGAACTTCGTCCTTGCCAAGGCAGCTCATTACGTGATGCCCGATCTTATGCGTATAGGCGGTATCAGCGGCTGGCTGAGATCTTCGGGCGTCGCCTCTGCTGCCGGAATCCAGATGTCGAACCATCTCTATCCGGAGATTTGCGCACACCTCCTACGCGTCACGCCCACTGCTCATTGGCTGGAATTCGTCGACTGGGCAAGCCCTATCCTTGCAGAGCCACTTAGCCCGACGAATGGACACATAACCGCGCTGAATAAACCCGGCATCGGCATCGCCTGGGATGAGGGCGCTGTTTCGAAATACGCGATTTCAATCTAGGCATGAGTCTCGCCACGCATTCGTTTGCGCGGTGAGGCTCTTCACACCACTGAAGGCAATCGAGGTAAAGCTATGGCTACGGTCCGAGAAGTTCTGTTTGATTTAATGCGTCAGCTGGGAATGACGAAAATATTCGGAAATGTCGGCTCGACAGAAGAGCCGATGCTAAAGGATTTTCCCTCTGACTTCGAATACATCCTTGCTCTCCAAGAGTCCGTTGCGGTCGCCATGGCCGACGCGTACGCGCAGGCATCCGGGAAATGTGCTCACGTCAATCTGCACACAGCCGCTGGCAGCGGCAATGGCATGGGAAACATCGAATCGGCTTTCTACAACCGCGCACCGATGATCATCACTGCCGGACAGCACATGCGCGAGATGCTGATCCACGAACCTTACCTGACCAACAAGAACCCATGGGTCCAAGCGGAGCCATGGGTCAAGTGGAGTTACGAGCCAGCACGTGCAGAAGATGTTCCTGCCGCGTTTTTGCGTGCCTACGCGACCGCAATTCAGGCCCCGGCGGGGCCGGTCTATCTTTCTCTCCCAATGGATGACATGGATCGGGAATGCCCAGGTCTGCCGTATCCGCGCAAGATCGAGGCAAGGCTCTCCGCTGGTAAAGACGTCTTGGAGCCTGTGGCGAAGGCTCTGGCTGAAGCGAAGGCACCTGTACTCGTCATCGGTGGCGCTGTGGACCAATGTGGCGGCTGGTACGACGCGGTCGCGCTCGCCGAAAAGCTGAACGCACCCGTGTTCTCAGCCCCTTTCGAGGGGCGTCCAGGTTTTCCCGAAAATCACCATTTGTTTTACGGTGGCCTTTTGAGCGGAATGAGTTCCGTCTGCAAACAGTTGGAAGGATACGATCTTGTCGTCGTGATTGGCGCACCAGTCTTCCGCTATTATCCATATGCTCCCGGCGAGCCGCTGCCGAAGGGGACGCGTCTGATTCAACTTACCGACAGCGCAGAAGAGGCAGCTCGCGCCGTGATCGGCGAAAGCATCCTCTGTGATCCCGCGCGAGCATGTGTCACGCTTGTGGAGCTACTCCCGACCACCACGCGAAAGCTCCCACCGCCCGGGCCAGTCTCACCAGAGCCTACGGCAGGCAAAATCATCACGGCGGACTACGTGTACTTCATGGTGCAAAAGTTGCGCCCAGCTGACTCCATCATCACACAGGAGTCTCTTTCGACCTTGGGCCAACTAAGAGACCGCATTCGAACGAGCGGACCTCGCTCATTCTTCTCCATGTTCAGTGGCGTCTTGGGATATGGGTTGCCGGCTGCGAGTGGTGTGGCTTTCGCGGAACGCGAAGCTGGTTCCAGCCGCAAGGTGATCTGCATCGTGGGTGATGGTGCGGCGCAGTATGTCATCCAGTCCCTATGGACGACCGCACAGCACAAGCTGCCGATTTTCTACATCGTGATGCGGAATCATGCGTACAACATTCTGAAGTCCTTCAGCGAATACCTCGTCGCACCGGAAGTTCCAGGATTTGACCTTCCCGGTATCGATACGGTTCTCTTGGCAAAAGGATATGGCTGTGATGGTGGCTATGTCTCCGACCCATCCGAGCTTGAGAGTGCCATCCGTAAGGGCTTAGAGTCCGAAGCTCCGTATGTTCTACAGATCGAGGTGGACGGGACGGTGCCGCCGCTGCTGGGGAACATCGGACCGAAAACACAGTACGACTTGCTAGAAACCTAAAAGTAGTTGCGCATCGAAGACCTCATTGAGCGGATGCCTGATCTGTAGGCATCCGCTCAAAGGCATGCGGCCAAGGCACTAATTCTGGAAGCGAGGACCAATGTTCAAAGGATGGTTGATCAAGCGTGACGAGAATGGCTACGGAGCTACCTTCACGGCTCTTGATGAGGCACAGCTGCCGAACGAAGACGTGCTGATCAAAGTGCACCATTCTTCGATGAACTACAAGGATGGATTGGCCTTGACCGGGAAGGCACCGATCGTTCGCAAGTTTCCGATGGTTCCTGGAATCGACTTAGCAGGAGTAGTCGAAGAAAGCAGAAGCCCGGACTTTAAGAGAGGCGATGAGGTCATCTTGAACGGATACGGTCTAGGCGAGCAATTCTGGGGTGGCTATGCGGAATATGCCCGTGTGAAACCGGAGTGGATCATTCGACGTCCCGAGAGGTTCAGCTTAGCGCAATGCATGGCCATCGGCACAGCTGGCTATTCGGCCATGCTTGCGGTCTTGGCACTTGAACAGCATGGGATTACGAGCGGATCGGGGGATATTCTAGTCACCGGTGCGAGTGGCGGTGTGGGCGGCTACTCGATCGCGCTTCTCGCCAAGCTGGGTTACAACGTCGTTGCGGCTACCGGTCGTCTGGAAGAGACAGCCTATCTCAAGAGCCTTGGTGCTAGAGAGGTTATCGATCGTGCTCAGTTTGCCGGTCCCGGCAAGGCGCTGGGAAGAGAACGCTGGGCAGGCGCAATCGACAACGCCGGCAGCCACACCCTAGCGAATATTTGCGCGACGATGCAAAGCCGTGGGGTTGTCGCAGCATGTGGCATGGCGCAAGGTATCGATCTTCCAGCCACGGTGGCGCCCTTCATTGTTCGAGGCGTCACGCTGGTCGGCATCGACAGCGCAACGTGTCCAATGGCGCAACGTCTGGTTGCGTGGCGGCGGCTATCGGACGATTTGAATATCGAAGTTTTGACCACTATTGCTCATCGTCGTCCGCTCGCGGAGGCTTTGAACACCGCTACAGAAATACTGAGCGGTCGGATTCGAGGCCGCGTGGTCATTGACGTCGCCAAAGCGTCATAGCATCACCTGTGCGAGGGACGCTTTAGCTGTTCAAGGGACCGCGAATGACTGGGCAAGGAATGCCACACGATCTGTGTTGAAGCCGTGCAGATAGAAAATGAAACCCATGAAAGGAATCACTATGAACAGTGAAGACCAAGCTTCAGCTCAGTCGAATATTCTGCCCGCTCCGCACGAGCCGGTGATGATCCGCTTTGTCTCTGAAGCCACGGGGCATACCTATGATCCGGAGATGGTCGATCATCTCGCAGACATGCTGTTGATCTTCTACGCTGGGGGCGGAACAGCTTTCGGCGCAATCGCTGGCGCGTGTCTTGCAGCTTCTTTTTTCTTGCAAGTGACCGATACCCAAGAAGTCATGACTGTCCTGCCCTTGGGAGGCCTGATCGGGAGCTTCGCAGGCGCTCTGCTCGTCTTGCTGTTCCTCAACTTTCGGGGACTCGTGAAGTGGGATCGGCTTCAGATCACTCGAACTTACAAGGTGAAGCCTAAGTAGCTTTGTGGATCAGACCGTGATGGCAGCTTGTGTTTCGAGGGGCGATTGTGCAGCGTCGAAACACTTACATACCTTCCGGGGTGATAGGAATATCGCATAGCCGCAGGTTCGTTAGATCGCTAGGATCACACTCCAGGAACACTAAGCGCCGAGAGCCGAGGTGTCCGGAGGAGTGGTAAATGGCAAAGATCCTGTGCGTGCTGTATGACGACCCAATCAATGGATATCCGAAGTCCTACGCACGTAACGACGTGCCTATGATCGCAAAATATGACAATGGTCAAACAGCACCAACCCCGAAGGCGATCGATTTTGTCCCAGGAGAACTGCTTGGCAGTGTCTCAGGTGAGCTTGGCCTGAGAAAGTATCTGGAGGCAAACGGTCATACATTTATCGTGACTTCCGACAAAGAGGGACCCGATTCCGTATTTGATCGGGAGCTCGTTGATGCAGACGTAGTAATCTCGCAACCGTTCTGGCCGGCCTACCTTACCCCGGAGCGTATCGCCAAGGCCAAGAAGCTCAAGCTCGCACTCACTGCTGGCATCGGTTCCGATCATGTAGACCTAGAAGCCGCAATCAAACACGGGATAACGGTCGCAGAGGTGACGGGATCGAACAGCATCAGTGTTGCGGAACACGCAGTCATGATGATCCTCGCCCTTGTGCGCAACTATCTTCCTGCATATGAATGGGTGAAAAAGGGAGGCTGGAACATTGCTGATTGTGTTGAGCGTTCCTACGACCTCGAAGGAATGCACGTCGGCACCGTCGCTGCTGGCAGGATCGGCTTGGCGGTTCTCCGAAGGCTAAAGCCTTTCGATGTGAAGCTCCACTACTACCAAAGACATCGTTTGCCTGCTTCGGTTGAGACAGAGCTCGGGCTGATCTTCCATGACGACGTAGCAGAGATGGTGAAGGTGTGCGATGTCGTAACGATCAATGCTCCTCTTCATCCCGGAACACTCAATATGTTCGACGACACGCTCTTGGCAACGATGAAGAGGGGTGCCTACATCGTTGATACTGCCCGTGCACAGATTTGCGATCGGGATGGTGTTGTTCGTGCCTTGGAAACAGGACAACTTGCCGGTTACGCCGGTGACGTTTGGTTTCCTCAACCTGCACCGAAAGACCATCCATGGCGGACGATGCCGAATCACGGCATGACACCTCATATGTCGGGAACTTCGCTGTCTGCTCAAGCCCGTTATGCGGCGGGAACCCGGGAGATTTTGGAGTGTTGGCTGGAGGGACGTCCCATGCGTGATGAATACATCATCGTTGACGGTGGCAAACTAGCCGGGACCGGTGCGAAGTCTTACACCGTGTAATCCTCCTATGACTAGTCGGCTCTTGGAGTAGCGCAGAGTTTGGGCCTCTTGGTATCAGACGAGAACCACCGATACCAAGATGCGCCCGACTGCCGCGACGTCTCTCTTCGAGCCGCATTGGGACCTGTGTTGGCCAACGACGTTACGTGCCTAAACTGTGCGTGAATGTCATCCGGGGGCCTGCGACTGCCCTCTGACCTTTCAGCTACACGAAGGCCTCAAGCCAAAGGGGTGACTTCTCTTTAGTGGGCCGTCCAGCTAGGTGCTAGGAACTGGTCGATGACCGGTCGCAGAGGATTAACCAAAGTATGGAAGATCGAAACACCAACAAGTCGGGCCTCCTACACGTCCATTCCTGCGTGCATTGCGGGACCATGTTTCGGCGCGAGAGTTTCGAGGTCCGCGCGCTCACTTCAGGTGTTTTCCATTGCCCGAGATGTATGCACGAGGGGCCGATCAATGTCGAGATCCGCCCCGAATCCGAGTTGGAAGATAGTTATAGGGATCCGACAGATGATCTTCCTGCGAGTGGAAGCTGACCTTGCACTGTGAACTTGAGGCTATCGATCTTCCTTGACGCAGCTCTAACGAATTCCTTTACAAGTCGTGACTTCGTGTCCGACCTCATGGCCAAGTTCGTCACGAGTCGCAATCTTTCTTCTGAAAGCGGCCGCATTGTGATGCCTCCTAACGCAATCCTCCAAGCAGCCGATCGCGGAAGAAACGCTAAAGCGCGGTGTTCCAGGATTAACTCGGGTACTTCTTCGGGGCTCATGACCTGAAAGACTTCTTTGGGACGCGAGTTCTTGCTTGATGCTACGAAGAGGATCATGTCGTAGAGATACGGATTCGCATGCCGACTGAGGACGATCCAGTCTCGGTCATGCATCGACCGCAAATCGATCTCTAGGTGCTCCGCCAGGGGATCACTCTCCGACATCGCGACATAAAACGGATTATCGGCGACTCGAAGTAGGCTCAATTTCGGCGTCTCTGGGACGCCCGTTGTCAAAGCAAGATCGAGATCGCCGGCTACAACCTGGCGTGACAATTCATTCGAGTAGCTGCTCCAGAGCTTGGTCTTCATCCCTGGGAACAAAGGGAGTCGAACCGACAGCATCATCGATACGATGAACGGATCAGTGTAAGCCGACTTGCCCAGGTTCAAAATCTCGTCCGCACCGTTGAACACTGCGGTTGCCGATGATACGGCGCGTTCGATGTGCAGGACGGCCTCCCGAGCTTCTTCTACAAAGGCACGGCCCGCGTCAGTGACCTCCACCATCTGGTGATTGCGATTGAAGAGTCGAAACCCTAGTTGGTTCTCCAGCTCGTATACCTGTTTGCTAAGGGTTGATTGACCGATATGTAACCGCTCTGCGGCGCGTGAGAAGTTCAAATCTCTCGCCACTGCGATAGCGGCTTGAAGCAGGCGGACTTCCGGAAGAGCCATGACCATCCTCCTAACTCAGCTTGGGAGAGGGGAGCGTACGGACAGCAGCCAAACGTCAATCAAACACTCATAGTTTAGTAGCTTCGTTACCTGAATGACCAGAGGTAGGACGGTCGCGAGTGCTTCGTTATTCCTCATTGGAATAGCGCCCGCCCTGGTTTTCATTGGACGGTTCGTCAGGGGCATCACCATCATTGGGTGTAGTCAGGCGTTTGACCCGAAGGCCTAATCAGCTCGCTGAGTCGGCGAAGAGGGAATGCAACGCTTGGTTTGGAGCGATCCGAATGGGGCAGACACACTATCTTCTCGATGCGCATGAAGCTGCACAGATCCTTCGCATGGATAGGCGGACGCTGGTTCGCTGGGCACGGCTTGGGCAGGTTCCGGCTCACCCGATGGGAGAGGGTAAACGGAAGCTATGGCGCTTTGTGGAACAGGAGTTGCTGCAGTGGGTGGAGGCTCGCGGAATCACCTCGGAACGACGGCCACCCGCGAGTACGATAGAGACAGCCATCAACGCTCATGCCAGGAGATCAGCATGAGCCGCTTTCAACAAGGAAGCCTCTTGAAACAAAAGCGCAAAAGCGGGCCGGACGTATGGGTGTTTCGCTGGTACGACGAGACCAGCGGTAAACGCACGTACAAGAAACGCAATCTTGGCACCGTGAAGGATCTTCCTTCACGCCGAGATGCGGAGCAAGCCGTGGCTGACTTTCGCGCCAACATCAACGTTGAGGTCAGAGTCCCTGTTACCGTCTCTGAACTCATAGCCCACTATCGTAAACACGAGCTGACTGAGGATCGGAAAGCTTTCGCCACAATCGCATCAACTTCGATCTATTTGACGAATCACATCGCTCCAAAGTGGGGAGACAAGTGGCTCTCAGATGTTCGAACCGTGGAAGTCGAAGAGTGGCTGCACCCTCTGCCATATGCTCCGGCAACCAAAAGCAAGATTCGGAACATCATGTCGGCCGTATTCAATCATGCCATCCGGTATGAGTGGATGCATCGCAACCCCATATCCAAGGTTCGGGCGTCGTCGAAGCGTTTGCGGGAACCAGATGTCTTGACTCCTGGGGAGTTCGCTGCCTTGGTAGACGAGCTGCCCCTTCGCGTAAAGGCGATGGTGATCCTGGCAGGAAGTACAGGGCTTCGGCGTTCGGAGCTGGTTGCGCTCACGTGGCGAGATGTTGATCCGCTTTTGATGCAGGTCAACGTGCTTCGTTCATGTGTTCGGGGCCGCTTCGGGGACACCAAGACCGAAGCGAGCCGTAAACCGGTTCCGCTGCATACATCAGTCATCGAGTGCCTCGACGATTGGAGGAAAGAGTCTCCGTACAACGGGGAGGACGACTTTCTGTTTCCTTCAGTTCGTAATGAAGGGAAGACGCCGGTGACACCCGACATGATTCTGAAGAAGATCATCCGCCCCGCACTCGTCCGGGCGAAGATTACTGACAAAAGGATCGGATGGCACAGCTTCCGTCACTCTCTGGCGACGAATCTGAGAGCGGCTGGAGCGGACCTGAAGACCGCACAGGAACTCCTGCGTCACGCTAACTCGCGGATCACTCTGGATGTCTACACGAGAGCGATCTCTGCGACTAAACGTGAAGCCAACAACAAGGTCATGGAGATGGTGATTGAAGCCGGGAAGCAGCGGCTTTCAGCACCCTCTCCAGCACCCTCGCGACGGGAGCCTCCCTTACTGGAAGGCAGCAAAAAAGGTGCTGGAAACTCTCAGCACCCTTCAGCACCCTCGCGGGTCGAAACTGATTTTGTCACTGTGCCATAAACCATTC
>Ga0070665_100002120_pt1 | contig 22150 bp, 19 predicted proteins | sample KBSS13metaG_FD_65862 | JGI IMG/M metagenome (GOLD analysis project Ga0070665, IMG submission 65862) | Switchgrass rhizosphere microbial communities from Kellogg Biological Station, Michigan, USA - KBS S1-3 metaG | ecosystem: Host-associated > Plants > Roots > Rhizosphere > Soil ... | reverse complement strand
GAGTTGATGAGACCCACGACGGAACACGCCACGTCGCGCTGCCACCAGGCCTGAGGCCCGGGCCTCGCGCGACGCCGTCTTCCGTCCTCTCATCCGCTCTTCCCGGAGGTTCCGCCCTTGTCGCGCGACCAGCGCACCTACGGCCGGCGCCGCGGACCCGACAGCTTCCGCTGCCGCCGCTGCCGGCTCGACGTCCCCATGACGGCGCCTGGCACCCGTCACCGAAACCACTGCCCCACCTGCCTGTGGAGCCTGCACGTCGACGACGACGTGCCCGGCGACCGCGACGCGGACTGCGCCGGCTCGATGGAGCCGATCGGGGTCACGGTCCGCGACGACGGCGAGTGGGCGCTCGTGCATCGCTGCGCGGGCTGCTCCACGGTCCACGTCAACCGCATCGCGGGCGACGACAACCCGCTCGTGCTCATGCGCCTGGCGGTCCGGCCGCTGGCGCAGCCGCCGTTCCCACTGGAATGGCTGAGCCGCGTCTGACGCTGATCGCCCGGGCCGCCGCGACGGCGGCCCGAGCGTCCGTCAGCGGATCAGGCCGCGGCCGGGATGACGTTCTGGTTGATCTGGAACACGTTCGTCGGGTCGTACTGCGCCTTCACGCGCGCGAGCCGGTCGTAGTTGCCGCGGTACGTGGCCCGCACGCGGTCCTGGCCCTCGCCCTCGCCCATGAAGTTGACGTAGGCGCCGCCGGCGGAGTACGGGTGCGCCGCGTCCCAGTAGCCGATGCACCAGTCGCGCAGCTCGTCCGCCTTGGCCGGGTCCGGGTCGACGGCGAAGACCACGCCCGACCAGCCTCCCTGGCGATAGCTGAACGGCGTCTCGTCCTCGCCGACGTCGTGGACGGCGCCGTCGATCGGGTACAGGTGCATCGTCGAGAGCATCGTGGGGAGCTTCGAGCTCCACTCGAGGTGCGTGTCGATGAGCTCGTCGGTGATCTCGGAGACGATGTCGCCGCGCCAGTAGCACTGCAGCCCCTTGGGGTACAGCGGGTCGAACATCCCCTGCATCGCGGCGTGCGGCATCGGCTGGACGCCGTGGAGCGCCGGGGTGCCGACCTCGAGGGCGGGCGCCAGCAGCGCCGCCGCATCCTCCTCGGAGACGCCGACGAGGCACCAGACGACGGCGCACACCTTCTTGAGGTGAAGCTCCTCCGGGAAGTCCGGCACGGGCGGCACGGTCAGCGTCGCGAAGAAGCCGTTCACCGCGCGCGGCGCCGCCGGGAGGAAGTCCCGGTACCAGCGCAGGACCTCCGGGAGCTGCTCGATCGGCCACATCGTCGGGCCGGCGATGACGGTCGACCCGACCGGGTGTGTCCGGAACTGGAACTCGGTGACGATGCCGAAGTTCCCGCCGCCGCCGCGCAGCGCCCAGAACAGCTCCGGGTTCTCGTCGGCGCTCGCGTGCACCCTCGTGCCGTCGGCCAGGACCACATCGGCGCCGATGAGGCTGTCGACGGTCAGGCCGAAGCGGCGCGAGAGGTGACCGATGCCGCCGCCGAGCGTGAGGCCGCCGACGCCGGTCGTGGAGATGACGCCCGACGGGGTCGCGCGGCCGTGCTCGCCCGTCGCCGCGTCGACCTCGGCCCACGTGCAGCCGCCGCCCACGCGGACGGTCTCGGTCGCGGGATCGACGACCACGTCGTTCAGGCCGCTGAGGTCGATGACGACCGCGTCGTCCGCGACGCCGAGGCCGCCGCCGTTGTGACCGCCGCCGCGCACCGCGACGCGCTTGTCGTGCGCGCGGGCGAACGCGAGCGTGCGCGCGACGTCCTGCGGGCTCGAGCAGATCACGATCGCGGCGGGGTGCCGGTCGATCATGCCGTTGTGGACGGCGCGTGCGTCGTCGTAGCCGGCGTCGCCGGGGCCGACGATGCCATCGGACAGCTCGGGCAGGTCGCGGCGTGCGACGTCGGCCAGGGAGGTGGTTGTGCTCATGGAGCGACGCTACGTCCGCCCCTGCGGCGCGGCATGACCGGGCCTGACCCACTTGGGCAGTCCGTTCCCGGACCATGCGCGTGGCTGGGATGATCAGACCTGACTACTCGCCGATCATGCACAAGCTTCCAGGTCCGCTCCGACTGACCCCCTCGTTCCCGTTCGCGGGACGCTCGAGGGAGCTGGCGACCCTCCGGGGTCTCATCCCGGCGCCCGACGGCGAGGGGCTGCGGTTCGCGCTCGTCGGTGGTGAAGCGGGGTCGGGCAAGAGCCGCTTGGTCCGGGAGTTCGCCCAGGAGGCCGACGCTGCGGGCGCCTTCGTCCTCTACGGCGCCTGCGACGCAGTGGTCCAGCGCCCGTACCGCCCGTTCGTCGAGGCGCTCGAAGGGCTCGCGCGTGCAGCGGACCCGGCCGAGCTGCGCACCGACCTCGGCGAGGGCGGTGGCGAGCTGTCGCGCCTGCTCCCTGACCTGTCCCAGCGCGTCGGCGGCCTGGCGGTGCCGGTCGCTGCCGACCCGGACACCGAACGCCACAGGCTGCACAGCGCGGTCTCCGACCTGCTCACCGCCGTGAGCAGGCGCACCCCCCTCGTCGTGATCGTCGAGGACGCCCACTGGGCCGATCCGCCGACGCTGCTGCTCCTGCGGCACCTCGCCCGCGGCGCGCCGGACGCACACGGGCTCGTCCTCACCACCTTCCGCGACACCGAGGCGGAGATCCCGGAGACGCTGTCGTCCGCGCTCGCCGACCTGCGACGCACCGAGGGCGTCGTCCGGGTGCGGCTCGCCGGGCTGAGCGCCGAGGAGATCGCGGAGTTCGTCGACCTCGCCGGCGACCAAGACCCGCGCGCCGATCCGGGCGAGGTCGTCAGGTCCCTGCGCGAGCTGACCGGCGGCAACGCGTTCCTCATGACCGAGCTGTGGCGGACGCTCGTCGACTCCGAGTCGCGCTGGGAGGACGGCTGGCCGGAGGGAACGCTCGCGGACCTGCGCAGCCCGGAGGGTGTCCGGGAGGTCGTCGGCCAGCGCCTCGCGCGCCTGGACACGGCGACCATCGACCTCCTCGAGCTCGCCGCCGTGGCCGGTCACGAGTTCGACCTGTCGATCGTGGGGCGCGCCGGCCCGGCGCTCGAGCAGGCGGTCGCACACGGCATGATCGAGGAGGTCCCCTCGCGGCAGCTCGCCTTCCAGTTCACGCACGAGCTCGTGCGGCGGGCGCTCTACGACCGCATGCCCGGGCTCCGGCGCGCCGAGCTGCACCTGCGCGTCGGCGAGGCGCTCGAGCGCGACGGCGGCGCCCGGCCGAGGATCGCCGATCTCGCCTACCACTTCGCCGCCGCCGCGCCGATCGACGGGCCCGAGCGCGCGGTCGAGTACGCGCTGCTCGCCGGTCGCGATGCCATGGCGACGCTGGCCTACGACGAGGCGGAGGCCCGTTTCGCGACGGCGCTCGCGCTCGGCATGTCGGAGCCGCGACGCGTCGCCGAGACACAGCTCGAGCTCGGCACCGCCTGCTCCCGCGGGGGTCGGTCCGAGCGCGCGATCGCCGCCTACCGCGCCGCCGCGGACCTCGCCCGCGAGCTGGACGACCCCGAGCTGCTGGCCACTGCCGCCGTCGGGTTCGAAGAGGCCTGCTGGCGGCCGGCGATCGTCGACGAGGGCGCGATCGAGCTGCTCCGCGAGGCGTCGGACGCGCTGCCGGAGGTCGACTCCCCCCTGCGCGTGAAGGTGCTCGCCGGGCTGGCGCGCGCCCTCGACTTCGTGGGCGCCTCGGCGGAGAGCTCACCCGTGCGGGAGGCGGCCGAGGCGATGGCGCGGCGCCTGGACGACCGGCAGGGCCTCGCCAAGGTCCTCGTGCGCTCGTACTGGTCGCGCGACGTGCGCGAGTTCGCGCAGACGCTCGACATGCTCGCCGAGGCGCGCGATCTCGCGCACGGGGTCGCCGACGACGAGCTCGAGATCGACGCGCGCGAGTGGCGCGTGGCGGGGCTCATCGCGATCGGCGACCTCGACCGTGCCCATGAGGAGCACAGCGAGGTGATCGCCATCGCGCACCGGCTGCGTCAGCCGTTCCCGATGCACGTCGCCGAGCACTACGCCTCGACGCTCGCGCTGTGCGACGGGCGGCTCACCGACGCGGAGGCGTCGGCGCACCGGTCCCACGAGTGGGCGCTCCTGCTCACCGGACGGCCGCCGTCGGGCATCCACGGCATCCAGATGTTCAGCATCCGCCGCGAGCAGGACCGCCTGGAGGAGCTGTCGGCCGTCACGCGGCTCCTCGTCGGCGGCGACGCCCCGGGCGGCGCCTGGCGCCCCGGCCTGGCAGCGCTCCTCGCGGAGCTCGGCCTCGAGGCCGAGACGCGGCGCGAGCTCGATGACATCCGGCGAGAGGGCTTCGACGGGCTGCGCGCATCGCTCTGGCTGGCGTCGCTCACCTACCTCGCCGATGCGTGCGGCGCCGTGGGCGACGCGGAGCTCGCCGCGCTGCTGTACCCGGAGCTCGCGCCGCTCGCCGGTGGCAACGTCGCCATCGGCCACGGAGTGGTGTGCTACGGCGCTGCCGACCGCTATCTCGGGCTGCTCGCCGCGACGCTGGGCGAGCACGACCTCGCAGCCGACCACTTCGAGGAGGCGCTCGCGCTCAACCGTCGGATGCACGCGCCGACGTGGGTTGCCAACACTCTCCTCGCCTACGGCCGGACCCTCCAGGGGCGCGGCCGGGCCGCCGACGTGGGGAGCGCCGCGGCATTGCTGTCGGATGCCGTGACGCTCGCCGAGCGCACCGGTCTCCCCATGGTGCTCAGGCGTGCGCGCGAGCTCGGCGGGGACCGTGTGCGCCGTGTTCCGCTGCCGGACGAGCTGTCCTCGCGCGAGGTCGACGTCCTGCGGCTGGTCGCCACGGGGCGCAGCAACCGGGAGATCGGCGCCGAGCTGTTCATCAGCGGCCACACCGTGGCGAACCACATGCGCAGCATCCTGCGCAAGACCGGGGCCGCGAACCGCACGGAGGCGGCCGGCTACGCCTATCGCCATTCCTTGCTCGATCCTGGCGACGCTCGTTAGCATCGGCACATGCCGCTCTACATCATCGAGCGCCGGTACGCCGAGAAGCTGCAGCCGACGAGCGGCGATGTCGTGCAGATCGAGGAGGCCAACGCCGACGAGGGCGTGAGCTGGATCTTCTCGTTCCTGAGCGCCGACAAGCACCGCTCCTACTGCCTCTACGAGGCGCCGAGCCCCGACGCGATCATCGCCGCCGCCGAGCGTGCCGGCCTGCCCGCAGACGTCGTCACCGAGGTGACGCGCGTCACCGCGGACACGTTCCGCTAGTCCGCCGTCTGCTCGTGCTCGGCGAGTGCCCGCGCCAGCTCGACGCGGGAGCTGATGTCGAGCTTGGAGAAGACCTTGCTCAGGTGGTGCTCGACGGTCCGCCTGCTCACGAAGAGCTGGGCGGCGACCTCCCGGTTCGATGCGCCGTCGACCACGGAGCGCGCGATCTGCAGCTCCTGCGGGGTGAGCTGGACCGGCGCGCCGGCGCCCGCGCGGCGTGACGTCTCGCCGCTGGCCCGCAGCTCGGCCCTGGCGCGCTCCGCCCAGCCGGCCGCGCCGAGCGCCTCGAAGCCCGCCTGTGCCGCACGGAGGTGCGTGCGGGCGTCCAACCGGCGCCGCGTCCGGCGCAGGTGCTCGCCGTAGACCAGGCGAGTGCGCGCCAGCTCGAAGGGGCGGCGCAGGCCGGAGCCCCGCTCGATCGCCTCCTCGAAGCAGCGGTCGGCCTCCCCGACGTCCTCGGCGAGCAGCCCGCGCAGCCGCGCCGTGATCGCCGCCCAGGACACCGAGCCGACGGCGGTGCCCCAGCTCGCGTAGCGCTCGAGCGCCGCCGCGGCGACCTGCGGCCGGCCGACCCGGACCGCGGCCTCCACGACGTCGGGCGACGCGAGCAGCGAGACGAGCGGCGCCGGCGGCGCGTCGCCGCCCTCCCCCAGCATGAGCAGGTGCGCGAGCGCCTCGGCCGGCCGCGCGTGGCCGAGCTCCAGCCGGCCGAGCGCCCAGCGGGCGTGCTGGGCCGCCGCGCCCAGGCCCTTGGCCGTGGCCGCCTCGAGGGCCTCGCCCGCCTTCGCGTGGCACTCCTCGGTCGCGCCGCGCACCGCCGCGACGCTGGCCAGGAGGCTCAGGACGTAGCAGCGGTCGGTCTCCTGCCGGGTCTCGATCGCGAGGCGCAGCGACTCCTCGGCGTTCGCCTCGGCGTCGCCGTAGCGACCGAGCGCGTGGTCCATCGCCGCGGTCAGGCACAGCGCGTAGGGCAGCTCGCCGATCGCGCCCTGGGCGCGGAGGATGTCGACCGCGCGGCTGTAGCCCGCCTGGGCGGCGCCCTCGTCGCCGAGGTACAGCGCGGCGGCCGCGGCGGAGATCCAGGCCCGCGGGTCCGTCGAGGAGGGCTCGGGGACCACGACGCGCCGCAGCTCCGCGGCGCCCGCGTCGAGCTCGCCGCGTAGGAGCAGCGCGCTGCCGACGAGCAGCGCTTGCGTGGACGCGTGCTCGGAGGAGTCGACCTGGATGCGCGCGGCGACGTCGCTCACCGCGTCCGACCAGGTGGGGTCGCCCGCCCACCACGACGCCTCACCGGCACGCAGCACGAGCGGCAGCGCGAGCTCGGGCCGGGTGTCGACCGTCCGCCGGGCGCCGTCCATGAGGACCTTGAAGCCGTCGGCCAGGGCGCCGCGCTCCAGCGCCCACGACCCGTGCAACAGTGCGAGAGCGGCGTGGTCGGCGTCCTCGGTCAGCAACGGGCGGACCTGACCGATGAGCTCGAGGACGCGGTCCGTCCGGCCCGAGCGCCAGTTCGCCTCTGCGGCGCCGAGCAGTCGCTTGCCGCGCGGGCCGTCGGCGGTCGTCAGGAGCGCAGCACGCTCGTAGGCCGTGGCCGCGGCGGCGTGCGCGCCGCGGTGACGCGCCTGGCGCGCGGCGGCCTCGAGGTCGGCGGCGATCGCGTCGTCGGGGCCCTGCGCGGCCGCCGCGCGATGCCACGCGCGCCGCGCCTGATCGCCCGCGGCGCCGAGGACCTCGGCGAGCGCGAGGTGCGCGGTGCGTCGCTGACGGGAGATCGCGCTGCGGTAGACCGCGGACCGCACGAGCGGGTGACGCACCGCGATCCGCGTGCCGTCGACGACGACGAGCCGCGCCGCCTCCAGCTCGTCGAGCGCGTCGAGATCGATCCCGAGCTTGGCGGCGGCGTCGCAGACGGTGTGCAGCTGCTCCGTGTCGTCGGCGGCGACGACGAGCAGCAGCGCCTGGGCGGCGTCCGACAGCCCGCTCGCCTGGCCGATGAACGCGCGCTCGACGCCCTCGCCGATCGGCAGCGGCTCGCTCAGCGGGGCACCTCCCGCGAGCTGGGCCGGCGTGAGCGATGCGGGCAGCTCGAGCAGCGCGAGCGGGTTGCCTCCGGCGATCTCCAGGAGGCGCGCGCGGACGCCGGGGTCGATCCGCTCCGGCAGCAGCTCCGCCGCGGCCGCGGGCTCGAGGCCACCGACGCGCAGCTCGGGCAGCGGCGCCGGGCCGCGCGGGTCGCCGTCGCGGGCGGCGAGCAGCAGCACGATGCCCTCCGCGTCGAGCCTCCGCGCGACCGACAGCAGCACGTCGGCGGACGAGCGGTCGAGCCACTGCGCGTCGTCGACCACGCAGAGCACGCCGCTGCCGTCGGCGACGTCGGACAGCAGCGTCAGCGTCGCCAGCGAGATGAGGAACGGGTTGTCGATAGGGCCGTCCGCGAGGCCGAACGCGCGCCGCACCGACGACGCATGCGGGCCGGGCAGGCAGTCCAGACGGTCGAGGACCGGGCGCAGCAGCTGGTGCAGGCCGGCGAACGCGAGATCGGACTCCGACTCCAGACCCACGGCCTGGAGCACGGGCATGTCCCCGGCTGCCCGGACGGCATGGTGCAGCAGCGCGGACTTGCCGATCCCCGCCTCGCCGCGCAGCACGAGCACCTCGCTGCGGCCGGCGCGGGCGCCGTCCAGCAGCGACTCGACCCGACCGCTCTCCGCGCCCCTGCCGCGCAGCGCCTCCGGCGCGACGCTCACCGCCATCCGAGGAGCCTACGGGACCCCCTCGGGCGATCCAAGCAGCGGCCCGGCCGCTACGCCGCCCGCATATCGCGCGCGCACGAGGCGTGGACGTCGAGGACGACGGGCAGCTCGGACGGGTCGACGCGACCGTAGCCGCACACGGAGCCGATCCCGAAGTCCGCCAGGTGCTTGCGTGCGGCCTCGATGCGCTCGTGGTTGCCGTCCACGCCGTCCGTGTGGTGGATGAGGCCGAGGTAGACCCTCGTGTCGCCGATGTCGAGGTCGTCGAGCGGGGTGAAGAAGTCCGGGCCCGGGTGGCGGACGACGGGCATGTGGACGTAGTCGACGCGGCGGCCGGCGTTGGCCACCGTCTCGTTGGAGAGGCGGACGCAGAGCGCGAGGTCCTCCATGGCGGTCATCGGCCATCCGCCCCAGGTGCCGTAGCACCAGTGGTAGCCGACGGGCACGTCCTCCGGGACGACCTTCGTGATGTCCGCGATGAGCGCGCCGTGGCGGACGTACTTCTCGTCGACGGTGTCGGCGGGCCAGAACGGGAAGTAGGACCCGTCGCCGATCGCCAGGTCGACGACCTCCCAGGCGAAGTCGAACTGGATCACGAGGTCCTCCGCGGGGATCGCCTCGAGCATCCGCTCGATCTCCCGCCCGATCCCCTCGATGTAGGCGGCGTGGACCATCGGCCACTCGCTCGTGTCGTCGAAGAACGCGTCGATCGCGCTGCTGGCGCCGGGGAGGCAGACCTGGAAGCGCACTCCCGCGGGGATCACGCCCTCGTCGCGCAGGCCCCTGAACGTCTCGTAGGACTCCAGCGCGAAGCGCGCGTAGCCGAGATCCTCGAAGCGCAGGTCGGTGACGCCGGGCTTCACGCGGAACGTCCACAGCTGGTTGCTGTCGGCCGCGGGACGCGCCTCCTCGGAGTCGTCGTGATCGGGCTGCTCGAGACCGCCCGCGGGCCGGTTCGTCTCGATCAGATCGGGGTGCGCGGAGAAGATCCGCAACGGCAGGAAGCCGACCCAGGTGACGCGGTCGCCCGTCTCGCCGTCGGGCAGCGACGGGACGTAGGGGCCGATCTTCTCCCCGCTGAGGCGCATGGCCTCCGCGGCGGTCTCGAACGGCATGCTGCCGACCAGCAGCACATCGCCGGTGACCCGGCTGGTGGACGTTGAGCTCATGCCCGGCAGCGTCGTGACGCCCGACGCCGGTCGCATCGGTGATCTCCGCAGGATCGGGGGGTCGCGCGCGCTTCAAAGCAACCACCCATATGGATGGCGACGCGTCGATCTCCCCCGGCTACGTTGCTTCGCACCGGGAAACAGACTGTCAGGAGCGCGGATGCGCAGGATCGCCAGAGGAATCGTCGCCGTCGGGGCCGCGGGGCTCGTGTCGGCAGGGGCGACGCAGGCGTCCGCCGCGACGGTCCAACGCTTCGCGTTCACGGGCGCGCAGCAGTTCTTCGCCGTGCCGGCCGGCGTCACCAGCCTCCACGCCGTCGCGATCGGCGGGCGGGGCGGCACCGGCGCGACGGCTCCGGCGGCCGGCGGATTCGGCGGCGTCGCGACCGCCGACCTCAAGGTGACTCCGGGGGAGATCCTCCTCGTGAACGTCGGCGGCAACGGCGGTAGCCCGACCGGGGCTCCGGGCGGTGCGGGCGGCTACAACGGCGGCGGGGCCGGCGGCAACTCGGGCGACCCGGCCGGTAAGGGCGGCGGAGGCGGAGGCGGGTTCTCCGAGGTCCGCGACGCCGGGAGCGCCCTCAGCAGTGCGTTCATCGTCTCCGCAGGCGGTGGCGGCAGCGGCGGCGGGCCGTTCGGCGGCGCGGGCGGAGGGGTCTTCCCCACCGGGATCGGTGGCCAGGGCGGCACCAGCGGCGGCGGCGTGGCCGGCGGCACCGGCGGCACCGGCGCGACCGCGACGGCGCCCGGCGGCAACGGCGCGGCCGGCGCGGGCGGCGCGGGCCAGAGCGGCGCCAACCTCGTCACTGCGGGCGCCGGCGGCGGCGGTGGCGGCGGCTTCTTCGGTGGCGGCGGCGCCGTCACCGGCAGCGGCGGCGGCTCCAGCGGCGGCGGCGGCGGCGCCGGCTCCGCCACCTTCTCCTCCTCGGTCGCCACGAACACGAGCGCAGGCATCGACAACACGGCCGTCCCGTCGGTGACGTTCACCTACGAGGTCCCGTCCTCCGGCGGCACGGGCGGCGGCGGCACACAGGGCGGCGGTGGTGGCTCCAACGGTGGCGGGTCGGTCAACTCGCGCCCGGCCATCAGCGCGCTCAAGCTCTCCCCGACGGCATTCGTGGCGGCCGAGCGCGGTGGGCCCACTGGCGGCACGGACGGCACGAAGGTCACCTACCGCAACGCCGTCGCGTCGACGACGACGTTCACCATCCAGCGTCGCAAGAGCGGCGTCCGCCGCAACGGCCGCTGCGTCGCACGTAGCGGGCGCCGCGGGAGCTCGTGCCCGCGCTACGTGTCCGTCGGCAGCTTCACCCGCACCGATGTCGCCGGGTTCAACACGTTCACGTTCACGGGCCGGATCCGCGGCCGCGCGCTGACTCCGGGCCGGTACCGCCTGCTCGTGACGTCGAGAGCAGACGGGCGGACGAGCACGGCGGTCACCATCACGTTCCGCATCGCCGAGTAGTCCGGAGCGGGGATAGGTTGGGGCGATGCCACTCGCCCCGACCGTCCCCCTCCCCCACGGCGCGACGATGCCGCAGCTCGGCCTCGGCACGTGGCCGATGAGCTCGGCGGAGGCCGAGCGCGCCGTGCCGACCGCGATCGAGGCCGGCTACCGGCTCGTCGACACCGCCTACGCCTACGGCAACGAGGACGGCGTCGGGAGAGGGCTGCGCGCGAGTGGCATCCCGCGTGAGGAGCTGTTCGTCACGACGAAGCTCAACGCGGAGTGGCACGGCGTGCGCGAGGTCCGCGAGGCGTTCGCCGACAGCACTCGCAAGCTCGGTGTCGAGTACCTCGACCTGTACCTCATCCACTGGCCCAATCCCCGCCAGGACCGCTTCGTCGACGCCTGGCGCGGGCTCTGCCGCCTGCTCGACGAGGGGCTCGTGCGCGCGATCGGCGTCTCGAACTTCAAGCCCGCCCACCTCGAGCGGCTCCTGGAGTCGACCGGCGTCGCGCCCGACGTCAACCAGATCGAGCTCAACCCCTACCTCGCCCGGACGGAGCCGCGGGCGTTCCACGCGAGGCACGGGATCGTGACGCAGTCCTACAGCCCGATCGACAGGGGCGGGGAGCTGCTGCGCGAGCCCGTCGTCGTCGCCGCGGCCGAACGCCTGAACCGCACGCCCGCGCAGGTCGTGCTGCGCTGGCACGTCCAGCAGGGGCTGACGGTCGCGGTGAAGTCCTCGGATCCCGGGCGCCAGGCGGAGAACCTGGCCGTGTTCGACTTCGAGCTCAGCGCGGACGAGCTTGCGGCGCTGTCCGCGCTCGACCGGGGCGAGGCCGCGGCGACCGACTCCGATACGTTCGGGCACTGATGAGTGCGCTTGGAGAGGGCACGACGCTCGGCGGCTGGTGCCACATGCCCGGCGGCTTCGCCGCGGAGGTCATGGCGGCCGCGGGCTTCGACTGGATCCTCGTCGATCGTCAGCACGGGCTGATCGGCGAGAGCGAGCTGTTCGACATGCTCCGCGCGCTGACGATCTCGGGGACGCCGACGTTCGTGCGTGTGTCCCAGGCCGACCACGGCGAGATCGGGCGCGCGCTGGACGGCGGTGCGCACGGCGTCGTCGTGCCGCAGATCGGCTCGGTGGAGGAGGCGCAGCTCGTGGCGCGCGCGTGCCGCTACGCACCGGCGGGGGCGCGCAGCATCGGCCCGACGCGGGCCAAGCTCTACGGCCGCTCCGACCCGCGGGCCGCGGACGCGTCGGTCCTCTGCCTGCCGATGATCGAGTCGCGGGCCGGCCTGGATGCGGTCGAGGCGATCGCGGCGGTCGAGGGCGTGGACGGCCTGTTCGTCGGCCCCGCCGACCTCGCGCTCGACCTCGAGGTCGAGGGAGCCGAGCTCGACGAGGCGCTGAGGCGGATCGCCCGCGCCTGCCACGAGCACGGCAAGCTCGCCGGCGCGTTTGGCATGGGTGCAGCGCGCATCCCCGGCTGGGTCGACCTCGGCTACGAGTTCCTGGCCGTGGACTCCGACGCGTCGTTCCTGCTGGCCGCCGCCCGCGAGGCGATCAGCGATGCGCGCGGGCGCCTGCAGGCCTCCACACGTGGATGAGGTCGCGCATCGAGATGATCCCCACGACCTCGCCCTCGCGCACCACGACGAGGTGACGGAAGCCACCCTCGGCCATCCGGTCGGCGGCCTCCTCGAGGTCCCAGTCGCTGTCGGCGAAGACCGCGGTCCCGGTCAGGTGGTCCTTGACCTGCTCGCTGTCCGGGTCGTGGCCGCGCCCGAGCGCCCGCACGACGTCGCGCTCCGTGACGATCCCCGGACCTGGCTGTTCGGGATCGAGGATCACGGCGGCACCGACGTTGTTCTTGCACATGAACTCGGCCGCCTCGCGCAGCGTGCGCCCAGGCGTCAGCGTGAGCACGTTCTCCGTCATCGCGTCGTGAACCTTCACCGCCGGCTCCTCTCCCTTCACGTCGGAGATCCCTTGATACGCCACCTGCTACCCAAATGCAACAAACAGCACGAGCAACTCGCATGACGTCGCCCGGTGGGAGGCTGATCGAGACGCCGCATGGCCCCGCGCGGGCGTTCGTGCATCCGGTGCCCGACCCGATCGGAGGCTTGGTGCTCGGGCACGGCGCGGGCGGCGGCGTCTCGGCGCGCGACATCGTCGCCGTGACGGGCGCCGCGCGGGACGCCTCGATCGCCGTCGCGCTCGTCGAGCAGCCCTACCGCGTCGCCGGGCGGCGCTCCCCTGCGCCGGCGACGCAGCTCGACGCCGCGTGGATCGCGGTGCTCGCCGACCTGCGGGCCGGTCCCCTCGCGGGCGTGGAGGTCGTCACGGGCGGACGGTCGTCCGGCGCGCGGGTCGCATGCCGCACCGCGGCCGCGACGGGCGCCGGCGGCGTGCTGTGCCTGGCGTTCCCGCTCGTGCCCCCGCGGCGGCGCACGGCGACGGAGCCGCCGCCGTCGCGCATCGGCGAGCTCGACGGCGTCGAGGTGCCCGTGCTCGTGATCCAGGGTGTGAGCGACCCCTTCGGGATGCCTCCCGCCGCACCGGGCCGGACGGTCGTGGAGGTCGCAGGCACGCACAGCCTCGCCGCGGAGCGGCCGCGCATCGCGGCCGCCGCCCGTGACTGGCTCGTGGAGCTGTTCAGCTCCTGACGGCCACGCCGCCGGCGTCGAGCAGCTCGGCGACGGTGCAGAACTTCACACGCGGGCGGCCGTGCGGCTCGCCGGCCTCGCGCTCGGCCTGGTCGATCGTCTCCCAGTGCGCGTACGTGACGTGGTCGCCGCAGCGCTCGGCCAGCAGCGACTCGATCGACTCGCGCTCGGGCTGGGAGCAGTCGAGCATCTTCCCCGCCGCGACGTCCTCCAGCAGCGCCTTGACGGTCTCCTGCGCGTCGCGCTTGTTCGTGCCGATGATCCCGCTCGGCCCGCGCTTGATCCAGCCGACGACGTACTGGCCCGGGAGCTGCTCCCCGCCCGCCTCGGTCAGCACCCGGCCCAGGTCGTTGGGGATGACCGCGCGGGCAGCGTCGAACGGGACGCCCTCCAGCGCGACACCGCGGTAGCCGACGGAGCGGAACACGAGGCTGGCGGGGATCGTCTCGCGCTCGCCGGTGGAGCGTGCCTTCAGCGAGCCGTCGTCCGCCGGCACGAGCTCGTTGCGCTCGACGACGACGCCCTCGACCTTGCCGTCGCCGATGATCTCGACGGGCGAGGTGAGGAAGCGCAGGACGACGCGCTTGCGCTTGCCCGCGGGCGTGCGCTGCGAGTACTCGGTGAAGATCTCGACGTTGCGCTTGGAGGTCATGTCGGCCTCGTCGCTCTCGATCCAGGCTCTGCTGGCGGCGTCGAGGTCGACGTCGCGCGGGTCGATGACGACGTCAGCGTCCTCGAGCTCCCCGAGCTCGAGGACCTCGGGGTTCGTGAACGCCGCCTGGGCGGGCCCGCGGCGGCCGAGGACGACGATCTCGGTGATCGAGCTGTCGCGCAGCACCTCGAGCGCGTGGTCGGCGACGTCGGTCACTGCGAGCTCGTCGTAGGTGAGCGCGAGCATGCGCGCGACGTCCGCCGCGACGTTCCCGTTGCCGACGACGACTGCGGTGCGGCCGCTGAGGTCGAACTCGAGGTCGCGGTAGTCGGGGTGGCCGTTGTACCAGGCGACGAACTCCGTCGCGGCCCAGCTGCCCGGGAGGTCCTCGCCTTCGATGCCCAGCCGGCGGTCCGAAGCGGCGCCGAACGCGTAGATGACCGCGTGGTAGCGGTCGCACAGCTCCTCGACCGTGATGTCGCGGCCGATCTCCACGTTGCCGAAGAAGCGGAACTCGGGATGCGAGGCCGTCTTCTCGTACATGCGGGTGACGGCTTTGATGTTCGGATGGTCGGGCGCGACCCCCGCCCGCACCAGACCCCACGGGGTCGGGAGGCGATCGAAGACGTCGACCTGCGCTGCGATGTCGGTGGAGCGCTGCAGCGCGCCTGCGGCGTAGAGGCCCGAGGGGCCGGAACCGATGATCGCGACGCGGAGAGGCTGGGCTGTCTCGTTCATGGAGGCATCCACTCTAGGAAATCCGACCGCGTTCGTCGCCTATCGTCGCGGGCATGGATCTGGGACTGCAGGGCCGGGTCGTCCTCGTGACCGGCTCCAACCGCGGGATCGGCCGCGCGATCGCACGGTCGGCCGCGGCCGAGGGCGCGATCGTGGCGATGTGCGGGCGCACCGAGGAGCTCGGGCTCGAGGCGGTCGCCGGGCTGGGCGAGGACCGCGCGTCGTGGTTCACGGTCGACGTGACCGATCCCGAGGCGGTCGGCGCGCTGCCGGCCGCGGTGATGGGACGCCTCGGCCGGCTCGACGCGGTCGTGAACAACGCGGGACGCTTCGGCGGCGGTCCCGCCGTCGAGCTGACGCCCGAGGGCATCCACGACGGGATCGACACGAAGGTCGCGGGAGCGGTCGGACTCGTCCGCGCGGCGCTGCCCGCGCTGCGTCAGAGCGACCAGGCGCGGGTCGTGAACATCGGCGGCATCAGCGCGCAGCGGGTGACGCCGGGCGCGGCGGTGACCGCGATCGCCAACGCCGGCATGGCGACGGTCAGCGGCTACCTCGCGCAGGAGCTCGCGCCGGACGGCATCACGGTGAACTGCGTGATCCCGGGCTACGTGCTGTCGGAGGTGTGGCGCGGCCGCGCGGACGCGGTGGCTTCTGCCGAGGGGTTGTCCGCGGAGGCCGGCCTGCAGCGGGTGCTGGATCTCCAGGGCCTGGCCGGCCGCTGGGGCGAGCCGAGCGAGATCGCCGACGTCGTGGTGTTCCTGCTCTCGGCGCAGGCGCGGTTCGTGAGTGGCGCTGCTTTTCGGGTCGACGGGGCGCAGTTCGAGGGGTTGCAGCGATAAGGGGGGCGAACTCTTCGCCCGTGGTCACTTTTCGTCGGTATGCGACGGAAAGTGTCCATTGCCGATCGGCAGCACGGTGTCGTCGCCCGTACGCAGCTGTTGCGCGACGGGTGGTCGTCCTCCCGGATCGATCGAGAGGTGCGCTCGGGCCACCTGCTGCGCATGCACGCCGGCGTCTACGCCGTGGGACACCTCCCCAGGACGAATGAGGCTCGATGGATGGCCGCCACGCTGGCGACCAGCGGCGTGCTGAGCCACCACAGCGCCGCGGCGCTCGACGAGCTGCCCGTCTCCGACAATGGGCTCACACGTGTGACCGTCACGGGGAGAGCGCGGAAGTCGCGGATCGACGCCCACCGTGCCCGCCTCCATCCGAGAGACCGAACCACCCGCCACGGCATACCGGTCACCACGCTCTCCCGGACTCTCGTGGACCTCGCACACGTCCTCGATGACCAGTCCCTGCACCGCGTCGTGAGGGAGGCGCAGTTCCGGGGCGTCTTCGACGACGACCGCATCAGGGACGCGCTGTCCCGGCGTGCCTCGAGCCGACTCCGCGCCTACCTCGACGATCCCACAGTCACCCAGTCCGACCTCGAGGATCGGTTCCTCCGCATCTGCCGCCGCTACCGCATCCCCACGCCGCTCACGCAGCACGGCCTCAGACCGCGCGTCGACTTCTCCTGGCCCGACCGCCGGCTCATCGTCGAGGTCGACGGCTGGCAGGCCCATCGCACCCGCGTCGCGTTCCAGAACGACCGGACGAACACCAACCGGCTCCAGCTCGCCGGGAACATCGTCCTCCGCTACACCTGGGACGACGTCCGGATCCGGCACGCGGAGGTCGCCGCTCAGGTCCTCTCCGCCGGGAACCTCTCCAGCACCCACTCCGGCCCGAGCTCCTCCCGCCGGTACGGGCGCCCGCCGACCAGGACGTAGTCGCGGGTGCGCGGGTCGATCGGGAGCTGGCGCTCGATCGGGAACCACTCGTTGTGCTGCCCGATCAGCTCGTTCACGTCGGCGAACGGCCACGATCGCGCGAGGTCGCGCCACCGGCGCGCGAACGTCGCCGGGTCGCCGCGGTGCTCCTCGCGCAGCGCGTTGTACGCGCGCTCGAGCCTGCGGGTCTCGCGGGCGATCCCCGCGTCGATCTCCCCCAGCCGCTCCATCCAGCGGGGCCTGACGCCCGCCTGGAGGTACGCCTCCACGCTGCGCCGTGTCTGCCGCGCCCGTCGCGAGAGCGGCTTCCCGACGCCGTCGACCTGCTCGAGGTCCCGGGCCAGGAGACGCTCGACCGCGTTGCGCCGGTCCTCGTCCTGCGTCCTGTCGTCCGCCACTGCACCCCATGCTAGGACCGGCGATGATGTGGTGGTGAGTACACCCCAGCAACCCGGCGCGAAGGTGACGGTCGTGACCGGCGCGGGCTCCGGCATCGGCCGCGCGGTCGCCGTCGAGCTCGCCGCGCACGGACACCGGCTCGTCCTCGCGGGCCGCCGCCAGGACGCCCTGCAGGAGACGGCCGGCCTCTGCGACGGCGAGACGCCGATCGTCGTCCCGACCGACGTCCGCGACCCGGCCGCCGTCGACGCCCTCTTCACCCGCACGCTCGACGCGCACGGCCGCGTCGACGTCCTCTTCAACAACGCCGGCACGACCGGCCCCGCGGGCACGCCCGACGAGATCGACCCCACCGCCTGGACGGCCGCGGTGGAGACGAACCTGACCGGGTCGTTCCTGTGCGCCCGTGCGGCGTTCGCCGCGATGCGCGCCCAGGACCCGCGCGGCGGCCGGATCATCAACAACGGCTCGATCGCCGCGTCCACCCCGCGCCCGGGCACGATCGCCTACAGCGCCACGAAGCACGCGGTCACGGGCCTCACGAAGTCGCTCGCGCTCGACGGCCGCCCGTTCGACATCGCCTGCGGTCAGATCGACATCGGCAACGCCGAGACCGCGATCGCCGAGAAGATGGCCAAGGGCGTCCCGCAGCCCGACGGCAGCATCAGGCCCGAGCCGACGATGGACGTCGGCGAGGTCGGGCGCGCCGTCGCCCACATGGCGAGCCTCCCGCTGGACGCCAACGTCCTGTTCATGACGATCATGGCGACGAACATGCCGTACGTCGGCCGCGGCTGAGCACATGCGGTTCCTGGACGACCGCGCGCCCCTCACGGACGCGACCTACGACGACGTCTTCCTCGTCCCCCGCCGCTCGGACGTCGCCTCGCGCCTGGACGTCGATCTCACGACCCCCGACGGCGCCGGGACGACGATCCCCGTCGTCGCGGCGAACATGACCGCCGTCTCCGGCCGGCGCATGGCCGAGACGATCGCGCGGCGCGGCGGCCTCGCCGTCATCCCGCAGGACATCCCCGTCGACGTCGTGAGCGAGGTCATCGCCTGGGTGAAGGCGCGCGACCTCGTCCACGACACCCCGATCACGCTCGAGCCGACCGCGACCGCGGCCGAGGCGCTGTCGCTGCTGCCCAAGCGCGCGCACGGCGCGATCATCGTCGTTGAGGGCGGCCGTCCGATCGGCGTCGTGACCGAGGCCGACTGCGCAGGCGTCGACCGCTTCGCCCAGCTCGACGCGATCATGTCCCGCGAGCTGCTCACCCTGCCCGTCGGGGTGTCGCCGCGGCAGGCGTTCGACCTCCTGTACGCGGGCGGCCGGCATCGCCTGGCGCCCGTCGTGAACGCCGACGGCTCGCTCGCCGGCGTCCTCACCCGCAGCGGGGCGCTGCGCGCGTCCATCTACACGCCGGCCACCGACGCCCAGGGCCGCCTGCGCGTCGCAGCGGCGCTCGGCATCTCGCGCAGCGCGCCCGACCGCGCGCGGGCGCTGCTGGAGGCCGGCGCGGACGTGCTCGTCCTCGACACCGCCCACGGCCACCAGGAGCAGATGCTCGAGGCGGTGCGCTCGGTCCGCGCGCTCGACCCGCCGGTCCCGATCGTCGCGGGCAACGTCGTGACCGCGGAGGGCGTGCGCGACCTCGTCGAAGCGGGCGCGAACATCGTGAAGGTCGGGGTCGGCCCCGGCGCGATGTGCACGACCCGCATGGTCACCGGCGTCGGGCGACCCCAGTTCTCGGCCGTGCTGGAGTGCGCCGCGCAGGCGCGCGCGCTGGGCGCGCACGTCTGGGCCGACGGCGGCGTGCGCCACCCGCGCGACGTGGCGCTGGCGATCGCCGCGGGCGCGGCGAACGTCATGGTCGGCTCGTGGCTCGCGGGCACCCACGAGTCCCCCGGCGACGCGAACCGCGACGCCGACGGGCGCCTGTACAAGGAGAGCTTCGGGATGGCCTCCGCCCGCGCCGTCCGCACCCGCACGTCCCAGGACTCGCCGTTCGACCAGGCGCGCAAGGCGATGTTCGAGGAGGGGATCTCGTCCTCGCGCATGTACCTGGATCCCGAGCGGCCCGGCGTCGAGGACGTGCTCGACCGCATCGCGGCCGGCCTGCGCAGCGCGTGCACGTACACGGGCGCGCGCACCCTTGACGAGCTGCACGAGCGGGCGATCGTCGGGACCCAGAGCGCCGCGGGGTACGCCGAGGGCCAGCCGCTGCGCAGCACTTGGTAGCGAGCCCGCAGACGCGGGTCTCCCGCCGGCTCGTCATCCTCATGGCGGTCGCGGGCGGGGCGTCGGTCGCGAACCTCTACTACGCCCAGCCGCTGCTGGACGTCATCGCACACTCGCTCGGCGTGTCGATCGAGGCGGCGGGCCTCATCGTGACGTTCACGCAGCTGGGCTACCTGTTCGGGATCGTCGCCCTCGTGCCGCTCGGCGACATGGTCGAGCGCCGCCGCTACGTCCCGCGCGTGCTCGTCGTCGCAGCGGTCGCGCTGACGTGCACCGCGCTCGCGCCGTCGCTGCCCGTCATCGCGATCGCCCTGGTCGTCGTGGGCGTGACCTCGGTCGGAGCGCAGCTGCTCATCCCGTTCGCCGCCACGCTCGCCCGCGACGACGAGCGCGGCACGGTGATGGGCATCGTCATGAGCGGCGTGCTGCTCGGCGTCCTGCTCGCCCGGACCGTCAGCGGCCTCCTCGCCGAGCTGGGCGGCTGGCGGCTCGTCTACGGCTGCGCGGCGGTCCTCATGCTGACGCTCGCGGTCGTGCTGTCGCGGTCGCTCCCGCTGCACGCGCCGTCGGCCTGGATCGGCTACCGCCCGCTGTTCGGCTCGGTCGCCCGGCTCGTGCGCTCCGAGCCGCTGCTGCGGCGCCGGATGCTGCTCTCGTTCCTCGGCTTCGCGAACTTCACGATCCTCTGGACGTCGCTGACGTTCCTGCTCAGCGACCCGCCGTTCGACTACTCGGAGGGCACGATCGGGCTCTTCGGGCTGCTGGGCATCGGCGGCGCGATCGCCGCGCAGGTCGCCGGCAAGGTCATCGATCGCGGCTACGTCCACGTCCTCACGGGGATCGCGCTGACCGGGATCCTCGTCGCGCGCCTGATCCTCACGCAGGCCGAGGGCGCGCTCGCCGTCCTGCTCATCGGCATGGTCCTGTTCGACCTCTCGCAGCAGAGCTCGCTCGTCTGCCATCAGAACGTCGTCCTCAACGTCACGAACGAGGCCCGCGGCCGGGCGACGACCGCCCAGGTCTCCTCGGCGTTCGTGGGCGGCGCGATCGGCTCGGCGATCGCCGCCGCGACCTACGCGGCGGGCGGCTGGCAGCTCGTCAACGGCCTCGCGACGGGCCTCGCTGCGATCGCGCTCGTCGCGTGGGCGGCGGAGCGCATCAGGGTGCGACGCGCCGGTACGCGATGATCATGCACGTGAATCGACTTCTCCCCACGACGGTCGTGGGCAGCCTCCCCCAGCCGGACTGGCTCCTCGACCGCGACATGCTGCGCGACCGCCTCCCCGCGCGCGTGCGCACGCCCGACCTCTGGCGTGTCGCCCCCGGCCTCCTCGAGACCGCGCAGGACGACGCGACGCTCCTCGCCATCCGCGACATGGAGCGCGCCGGCGTCGACATCATCACCGACGGCGAGATCCGCCGGGAGAGCTACTCCAACCGCTTCGCGACCGCCCTCGACGGCATGGACCTCGACAACCCCGCCGAGATCCTCAGCCGCGCGGGCAAGCCAAACAAGGTCCCGCGGGTCACCGGGAAGATCCGCCGCCGCGAGCCGGTGGAGGTCCGCGACCTCGAGTTCCTGCGGCGCAACACCGACCGCCAGGTGAAGATCACGCTGCCGGGCCCGTTCACGATGAGCCAGCAGGCCGTCGACGAGCACTACGGCGACGTCCGCGCCCTCGCGATGGACCTCGCCGTCGCCGTGAACGAGGAGGTCCGCGACCTGTTCGCCGCGGGCGCCGACGTGGTCCAGATCGACGAGCCCTGGGTGCAGTCGCGGCCGGAGCAGGCTCGCGAGTACGCGATCGAGGTCATCAACCACGCCCTCGACGGCGTCGGCGGCACGACCGCGCTGCACTCGTGCTTCGGCTACGCGCACATGGTCCACGACCGGCCGCCCGGCTATCCGATCCTCGCCGAGCTCAACGACTGCGCCGCCAACCAGCTCGTCATCGAGGCGGCGCAGCCCGACCTCGACCTCTCGGTCCTGGAGCAGCTCCCGGACAAGGTCATCGCGATCGGCGTCGTCAGTCTGGGCGACCTCGAGGTCGAGCCGGTCGACCTCATCGCCGACCGCATCCGCGCCGCGCTGCGCCACGTCGACGCCGGACGGCTGCAGGTCGCGCCGGACTGCGGCATGAAGTACCTGCCGCGCGATGTCGCGGTCGGCAAGCTCGCCGCGATGGTGCAGGCGGCGGACATCGTCCGCCGCGAGCTCTAGCTACTCAGCGGAACCGGCGGCTCGGCCGGCGCCGCCTGCGTGGTCTGCGGGCGGTGGCGCCGGGCGAACACCCAGGTGCGGAAGGCCACGTAGCGCGTGACCGTCGCGGCCAGGCTCGCCGCGATGAGCACCGCCAGCTCGACCCAGCGGGCCGGCGACGAGTCGAGGCCGTGGAGCACCGCGAGTGCCCCCGAGGTCAGACCAACGGTGAGCACGAACACGAACGCACCGCGGATGTGATGCCCGGCCAGACCCTCGCGCCCGCGGACGCCGAACGTGTAGCGGCGGTTGGCCGCCGTGTTCGCGACCGCCGTGATCGCAAGCGCGGCGATGTTCGCGCCACCGGCGCCCAGCGGGCCGCGCAGCACCAGGAAGAGCAGCGCGTAGGCGATCGTCGACAGGACGCCGACGAACAGGAACCGCGCGATCGCGCCGTCGGCGGCGAGCCGCGCGACGCCGCGCAGGTCGTCCCACGCCGTCCTCACGATGTCCACGCGCGAGTCGGGGTCGTCGACCCAGTCGACGGGCACCTCGTGGATACGCAGCCCTCGGCGCTGGGCGAGCACGAGCAGCTCGGTGTCGAAGAACCAGCCGTCGTCGTGCACGTCGTCGATGAGACCGCGCAGCGCGGCGGTGCGGACCGCCTTGAAGCCGCACTGCGCGTCGCTGAAGCGGGCGCGCAGGGCCGTGTGGAGGATGGTGTTGTACGCCCTGGAGATGAGCTCGCGCTTGGGGCCTCGGACGACCCGCGCGCCGTGCGCGAGGCGGGTGCCGATGGCGAGGTCGGAGTGCCCCGA